>Ga0137415_10007891_pt1 | contig 10558 bp, 7 predicted proteins | sample CZODoug3_1_1_16f_FD_183082 | JGI IMG/M metagenome (GOLD analysis project Ga0137415, IMG submission 183082) | Vadose zone soil fungal communities from Angelo Coast Range Reserve, California, USA - CZODoug3_1_1_16fungal (Hybrid Assembly) | ecosystem: Environmental > Terrestrial > Soil > Vadose... | reverse complement strand
CGCTCGAACCTCACGGCCAACGAGTCGCTGATGGGCTCCCCGGCGTACATGGCGCCGGAGCAGATGATGGCGTCAGCCGACGTGGATGCGCGGACCGACATCTGGTCGATGGGCGTGACATTGTACGAGCTCATCACCGGCAGCTTGCCTTTCCACGGCAACTCGGAGCTGGAGCTATTTGCCAATGCGATGACGAAAGCGCCCGTTCCCCTTCGTGCCCACCTCGAGGATCCTCCGCAGGCGGTCGAGGCCGTGCTGCAGAAGTGCCTGCAACGCACGCGTGATCACCGATTCGAGTCGATGTCGGCCCTCGCTTCGGCGCTCCGGGCGGCTATCTCCTGAAGGCCGAAGTAACCTTCGCGCCACCACCAGTCGAAGATCATTTCGAGCACCGGGTGGACGGGGATCATCCGTGGGCGCTCCCTTTCGTGGTCGTCTCCCTTGAGGTCTTCATCGTGGTCCTGCGTGTCCACCAGGAGAGATGTGAGCGGCACAGGTTTGCGGTCCCACTTGCGCCATCGACGCCTCCACACTTCCCCTTTGCGCATGCCCGTGAAGAACAGCAGCGCATTGAACACGCTCGACGATCCAGTTCGCTCGGACGTACCAAATCGCGCCGATCTTGGCGGCTCTGGCGCCCTGGCGGTTCACTTCTTCATACACACGCAACACGTGCCGTGCTTATCAGCTTTGCGCGTGATGTGTTGAGGCGATACGCTCCGGTTTTATTGAATGACTCGCCGCGTGGTCCCATGCACAGTATCGAAGGTGCCGGCGCGGAAAGCGTCTTCGCCGACCGATTCGTCATCGAGAAAGAAGCTGCGCGCGGCGGCATGGGCATCGTTTATCGCGCCTTCGATCGCGTAGACGAACGCATCGTCGCGCTCAAGGTGCTCCACAAGACCGAGCCGATCGCCACCCGCCGCCTCGAGATGGAAGCGGACGCGTTGGGCAAGCTCGACCATCCGGACATCGTGCGCTATCTGGCGCATGGGGTCTCGGGGGAGGGCGTACCGTACCTGGTCCTCGAGTGGCTCGAGGGCGAGAGCTTGCGCACGCACCTCGCGCGGACGGCCAAGAGCGGAGAGCTCCTCGAGCTCGAAGACGTTCTCGAGCTCGGGCAACGACTCGCCGGAGCGCTCGCGGCGGCGCATGCGGTGGGCATCGTGCATCGCGACGTCAAGCCGAGCAACGTCTTGCTCGTCGGCGGCAGTCTGCGACGGCCCAAGCTCGTCGACTTCGGCGTCGTGCGCGCGCCCTCCGACGAGCATCTCACCACCACGGGCACCGCGGTCGGAACGATCGGCTACATGGCGCCCGAGCAAGCGCGCGGCATCGTGGACGTGGACGGGCGCGCCGATCTCTTCTCACTCGGCTGCGTGCTCTTTCGTTGCCTCGCGAACCATGACGCCTTCGAGGGCTCGGATCCGATGACCGTGCTCTCGAACTTGCTGCTGCACGTGCCTCCGCGCATCGGGACGTTTCGCGCCGATGTGCCGCCGGATCTAGACGACCTCATCGCGCGATTGCTGGCCAAAGAACGGAGCGAGCGCCCGTCGTCGGCCACCGACGTGCAGCAAGCCCTCACGCGGATCGGGACCAATCTTTCGGCCCCGACGCAGCCCATCGCCTCGCCGGCTCGAATCGCCTCGCCGGTTCGAAAGACGGCGATCGAAACGCCCGCGCGAACGCGCCGCCTGCGTCTCCTGGTGGCGGCGGCCGGCGCACTCGTGGCGACGGCTATCGTTCTCGCGAGCCCATTTCGTTCATGGCGAACGGCGCCCGCTTCGCCTGCGGTCACGCCCTCGGCGACGGCTCCCGCTGGCACCGCCGTGACGGCACTTCCCATCTCGTCAGGATGCGCTCCGGCCGCCACCGCGTTGTACGCGCAAGCCATGCAGACGATGCGTGAAGGTCGCTGGTATGTCGCGCACAGTCTCTTCGAGCAGGCCGCGCAGGCGGACGGTTCCTGTCCACAAATTCAGCTTCGGCGGCTCATGACGAGTTACGGAAGCGTATCCGCCACCTTGCGCCACGAGCGAATTCGTGACGTCGTACGACTTCGCGACGCCTTGAGCACGCGCGATCGGTTCCTCTTGGATGCCTTCGCGATAGAATTCGACGAAGATGTGCCTCGGCGCGCAGAAGCGAACCGGATCTTCGAAGAAGCGTTGCGCCAGTTTCCCATGGACGCGGAGCTGCTCTATCTTTCGTCGCTCGAGAAGCTGGTCTCCGAGCGCAGCGCAGAGGAACTGGAATCGGCGCTCCGCGACGCGCGGAAAGCCGCGCTGATCGACCCCGCGTATTCCGACGCATGGCAGATTCAAGCGAAAGTGTTCGACCGCCTTGGCCGCGACGACGAGCAACGAGCAGCCCTCGATCAATGCCTCATCGCCTCACCGGGTTCGAGCGACTGCATGGGAACCCGCATCTTCCTTCTTCGACGGCTCGGTCGATGCGAGGAAGCCGCGGAGGGAGCAAAGACCTGGACGACGTGGGAGCCCACAGAGTCTCACGCGTATGAAGTGCTCGCGGCGTCTCTGGCAGGAACCCGGGCTCCGCGTGAAGCCATCGAGCACGTGCTTCTCATCCGCTGGAATCGGTTGCCCGACGAGCTTCGCGAGCCCGCGCGCCTCCTCGAGGGCGCGACACTCGAAGCCTGGGCGGGCGACTTCGCGGGAGCCCTTCGCACCGCCGAACGACTCCAGAGCGATTTGGCGGGCTCCGGAGGGCTAGAACCAAACTGGAGCGGCTCGATGGTCTCGGTCGATGCGCTCGTCGAAACGGGAGACGCGGCGAGCGCAGCGCGCATCGCGGAGCAAGCGCTTCGCCGCAAGGACGCATGGACGCAAACCGACGAGAGAGCGGTCGACGCAGCCCCATCGGAAGCGTGGCTGCTTGCCGCGGCGTTCCAAGGTGGGCGGCTGACGCGGAACGCGTGGCGCAAGGCCGCCGAGGACTGGGAACGCGCGAACAGCGCTTCGCTCAACGACGTCGAACGCTGGATCTTCCGATGGGGAACCGCGGTCGACTCGCCGGCCGATGCGGCCGAAGCCATGAGCCATGCACCCGCCGGCGAGCTTCGAGGTACGATGCGAGGCTTCAACATCGCATGGCGGATCGGGCTGCTCGATGCCTATGCGGGGCGCATCCATTTGCAGGCAGGCGATGCCGCAGGCGCAGCGCCGCTCTTGGAAAAGAGCGCAAACGCGTGCCAAGGGTTCAATTACCCCTTTCTCAACGTGCGCACCCACCTCTGGTTGGGCATGGCCAAAGAGAAGCTCGGCGACACCGACGCCGCCTGCGCCGCGTACCAATTCGTCCTCGATCGATGGGGCCATGCGAAGCCTCCCTCGGTCACCGCCCGCGAGGCCGAGCGGCGCAGCCGCGCGCTCGCTTGCAAGCGATAGCTATTTCGCGATCTTTTGGAGATCGTGGCGCATGATGGGGCGCGTCGCCTTTCGGCGCGCAACCTCGTAAAACCCGGCGCGGGCAAAGGTTGACGCAAAACCGGTGAAGTCGTTCGAGCAGGGCGCTTGCGCGGTGTCGTAAGGATATGCCTCCACCGCTGGCGCTCCCGCGCGCTTGGCAGCTTCGAGCGCTGCTGCGATGAGCGCGGACGTCAATCCTCGTTTGCGATAGCCCTTGCGTACGTAAAAACATGAAAGGGACCACACCGGAACGTCGTCCACGCGCGCGAGCATGCGTCCGCGATCGAGCCACGGTAGATCATCGCGCGACGTGAGCTGGCACCAGCCCACCGCCAGTTCGCCGTCGAAAGCGAGGAGCCCCGGCGGCGGGCCGCGTTTGACGATCTGCTTCAGCGCCTTCTTGTTTTCCTCGCGAGGCCTCTGCCAGTAAAGGCTGCCGATCCGCCAATACATGCACCAGCAGCCGTTCGACGCGCCCTTCTTGCCGAATAGGTCTTCCAGTGCAGGCCAGAGCTCCGGTGTGAGAGGGCGGATGACGAGCTTCATCGTGTCGTTTTACCGTTCTTATGGGCGCACACTTTATGAAGCGTGTGCGTCAAATATGCAAAGTATCCGCTGTTGGGAAGTCGCTAATACGTACTACACGATGATAACGCCCACGACCTTCTCCAAGCTTCCTGAAAAATGGCGTTCCCACGGTTCGAGCCCGCCATCGGCGGCGCGGTGGGAACATCTCCACATCGTGCGAGAAATATCGCCGAACGATTCGGTTCGAAGCGCTTGTTCGATTGTGTGAGCTCACCCTTCATGCCATGTTTACGGATGCCCGTCGTCGACGATGGGCGAGGGGGTATCGGATTGGATTTTGATGATCGAGCAGGCAGCAAACATCGTGAACGGAGAGCAAACGCTTTTCCAGAAGGTCCTCGCCCTCTGCGGACTTTCGCCTCTGTTGGGGCCCGGCACCCTGCGCCGCGCGCTTAAAGACGTCGGCGCGGACCCAGAGACCGCTACCATCGACGATTACTGCCATGCGATCCCTCGCCTCGAGGCGCGACTGCGCGCATTTCTCTCGGAGAGTGAGGCGGCTCAGCGCGCCCGTACGATTCAACTGCTGCGCCGTCAGATGCAGGGCAACGACACGTTGCCGCCGCCGCCTTCGGACGCACCGCCGCTCTCGACCGACCGCACCGTAACCGCGAGCACCGTAACCGCGCGAAAGCGCGACGACGGTCCGAAGGGCGGCCGATGAAGAAGAAGACCCCACGAGGAGGTATCATGACGAACGCTGCAAAGCGAGCACGGGATCTGGTCGGGGCGCTGAACGCGCAGCTCGAGCAGACGATGTATCGCGATTCCACCGCGCTCGTATCGCTGGAGGGTGACGACGATGCTACGCGTGCGCTCGAGGCGCGGCTCAACGAGCTCCTCGACATGGCACGGCGCAAGAGCATCAGCAAGCATCCGCTCGCGGCCGAGCACAAGAAGCTCAATTTCCTCTTCGATTCCATCGTCGACAACGTCCCGATCATGCTCTTCGTGAAGGACGCCGATGACGGCCGGCTCCTGCTTTACAACAAGGCCGGCGAAAAGCTTATGGGACAAAAGCGCGAGGAGATGATCGGCAAGACCGATTACGAGCTCACGCCGGAGAACGCCGAGTTTTATCGCGCCAAGGATCGCGAAGTGCTCGAGGGGCGGAAATTGGTCGCTGTCGACGAGCAGTTCGTCGGTGCGGACGGTGAGGATCGCTGGCTGTACACGAAGAAGATCCCCCTCCTCGACGACAACGGCCACCCGAAATACCTGCTCGGCATCTCGGAAGACATCACCGACCGAAAGCGCGGCGAAGAAGAGCTGCGCCGCGCCAAGGAGGAGGCGGAGGCAGCCAACCGCGCCAAGAGCGACTTTTTCGCCAACTTGAGCCACGAGCTGCGCACCCCGCTGACCTTGATCCTCGGGCCGCTCGATTCCCTTCTGGCGGGTGAAGCCGGTCCGCTCGTCCCCGAGGTGAAGAGCCGGCTCGAACGAATGCGCCGCAACAGCGCGCGTCTCAATGGGCTGGTCAACGACTTGCTCGACTTCTCGAAAATCGAAGCCGGGAAGATGGTGGTGCACTGGCGCTCGGTGTCGGTCGGCGAGGTCCTCTCGCACCTGGTGGAGGACGCGCTGCCGGTCGCCGAGCAGCGCGGCGTCGCCCTTCGCGGTCCGGCGGTGGACGACGATCTGGGGAGCGTTCCCCTGGACCGGCAGATGTTCGAGAAGATCGTCCTAAACCTGGTCGGCAACGCGCTCAAGTTCACCCTGGCCGGCGGCACCATCGACGTCTCGCTGACGAGCGACGAGGAGAACCTCGAGCTTCGGGTGCGCGACACCGGCATCGGCATCCCGCGGGAGAAGATATCGCTGCTCTTTCAACGGTTCCAACAACTCGACAGCTCGGCCTCGCGGAAGTACGAAGGCACCGGCATCGGTCTGGCGCTGGTCAAAGAGTTCGCCGAGTTGATGGGTGGAAGCGTCGGCGTGGAGAGCGAGCTCGGAAAAGGGTCCTGCTTCACCGTGAAACTCCCGAAGAGCGCCGACCGCGCCACGGTGCTTCGAGGCGAAATCGAGGAGGACGGTGTCTCCCTTCGCGTCGAAAGTCAGCCGCCCCGTGCGGGGCACCGGAGCGACCTGCCCACGAAGTGGGCGGAGGCGCCTGCGTCGAGCCTCCCCCAGCCACCGCTCGCGTATACCGGAAAGCCGAGGCTCGTTTTGGCCGAGGACAACGCCGATATGCGGGCCTACGTCTACGACCTTCTCGCGTCGCAATACGATGTCGTGGCGGTCGAAAATGGACGCCTGGCGCTCGAAGCGGCGCGGCAATATCTGCCAGACGTCATCGTGTCCGACGTGATGATGCCCGAGATGAGCGGCTTCGAGCTGGTGGAAACGCTCAAGCGGGATCCCGCGCTCAAGCAGGTGCCGGTGCTCCTCTTGACAGCGCGTGCCGGGAAAGAGGCGGTGGCTTCCGGGCTCGAAGAAGGCGGCGCCGATGACTACTTGACGAAGCCATTTTCGCCAGCGGAGCTGCGCGCGCGGGTCACCGCCGCGCGGCGGTTGCACCAAGCGTATCAGGATCTCGCGCTTCGCATGGACGAGCTCGTGATCACGCGCGATCAGCTGGTCGAGGCGGAGAAGCTGTCGCTGGCGGGGCGCCTCGCGCGAGCGGTCGCCAACGAGATTCGCGAACCGCTGGAGAATCTGCACGCCACCCTCGGCGCGGTGTCGGGGCCGTCGGAGGCCGCGCGCGCGATCGCACGGATCGGCGAGCTGATGGCCGGCCTCGAACGCCTCGCCGAGCCGCCGGGAACTTCGTTGGTGCGAGAGCGGACCGATATCGAGAAGCTGGTTCAATCGATCGTCGCCGAGATGAGCGAAGGCACGGCCGTTGCTGCATCGCCGCTCGGACACCGCTTCTTTACCGCCGTCGCGGGGGACGATTTGCGGTTCGCGCTGAAGAACGTCTTCTCGTTCTTGCATCGCGCGGAGAGGCGGGCCGCGCGCGGGGCGAGGACAGGCCGAAGCCCCATCGCGGTCCGTCTGCACGAAGAAGAGGGGCTGCCGTGCATCACCATTTCCGATGCCTCCCTCCAGCTTCGCCCGGATGAAGCCGCGCAGCTCCTCGATCCGCAGGTCGTGCTGTCGGCCGAGCCGAGCTATTCGGTCCACATCGACACCGGCTTGACCATCGCCAGCCAACTTTTGCGGCGCAATGGCGGCGAGCTTCGCGTCCTCTCGCCCGAGGTCGGCGGCATTGCGTTCCAGTTTTCGCTTCAACCTGGAGACGAAATCGAGGCCAACTGACGCGAACGATTCTGCGGCCGCATCTCGAACGCGTTGTTGCCGACTATTGTGCACCCCGCGGATCGGCGCGCCAGATCGCGCCGCGCGCGAGCACCGGTCCGAGAAGCTCGGCGTCGACCGGCGCCGTATCGATGGGGAGCGCGGCGCGCCCTCGGTAGCCGATCCGGCGCTGGATGTCCGCCTGCAGGAAATAGCCGCCGGCAGCGATCTCGCCGAGCGCGGTGAACGCGGCGGGGTGCTCGGTGCGCAACGTGGCGAGCGCGCGCGGTGGGTCCATCTCGGCGGCCAGCGCGAGGGCGATGCGGAGCGGCTCCACGAGATCGGGGCGCGCGGCGAGCACCGCGTCGACGCCGGGGCCAGCCACACCCGCGCCGCTGGCAGAAGGCATGTCGCCGTCCTCGGGAATCAAAAGATCTGCGAGGGCGCCGAGGTGCGCGCGGGCGGCATCGTCGAGGAAAGTCATGCGGGCACCTTCTGCTCGTGGCGCTGGGCCAAAAGTCGCTCGGTGCATCGCAGCGACATCGCCGCGATGGTGGCCGTGGGGTTCATGCCCGACGATGTCGGCCAGGTGCTCCCATCGAACACGTACAGGTTTGGCACATCGTGCGTGCGGCCCCAGGGATCGACCACCGACGTCGCCGGATCGGTCCCCATTTTTGCGGTGCCGAGCTGGTGCCAACCGGTTTCGCGGATCTGCGGCGCGACCATGGTTTTGTATGCGCCGGCGGCCTCCAGCGATTCGCGCGCCCGGGCGATGTGGAAGTCCATGAGCCGCGTGGAGTTCTCGTTCACGCGATAGCGGATGCGCGGCGCCGGTATGCCGTTCGAGTCGGTGAGCGTCGGATCGAGCTCCACGCGGTTCGACTCCTCGGGCAGATCCTCGGCGACGATCCCCCACATGGCGGAGTGGCCGAGGCGCGCGCGCACGTCGCGATGAAAATGCGGGCCCCAGACCAAATTGTTCTCGCCCCATGGCCAGCCGCGCGTGGCATTGACAGGACCGCCGGTCGGCTGCAATCCCCACTTGGCGCCGCGCACGAAGCCGCGCCGCGCGTCTGTCTCGTAGAACTGGAGACAGTGAATGTGCTGCCCCCACGGACCCTGCGTACTGTGCAAATCGTCGGAGAACACTCCGGTCACCACGCCGAACGGATGCAGCATGAGGCGCCGTCCCACCAGCCCCGACGAGTTGGCGAGTCCGTCGGGATGACCGTGCGTGGCCGAAAGCAACAGCAGCCGCGGAGTGCCGATGCCGTTGGCGGCCAGGATGACGACGTCCGCGCGCGTGATGTGCTCCTGCCCCTCGCGATCGATCCACACGGCGCCCTCGGCCAAGCCCCGCGCATTCAGCGCGATTTGCCGCACTCGCGCGCCGGTGACCAGGCGGACGCCGAGCTCGATGGCGTGCGGCCAATGCGTGCGATCGGCACTGCCTTTGGCGCCGTCCGCGCAGCCCCATAGGCAGGTGCCGCGCTGCACGCACGGCTTGAGCGGGCCGTAGGGCCGCGTGGCAATCGCATTCGATCCCGGCCACCAATGCCAGCCGAGCGTGTTGTGCGCGGCAGCGACCCGCCGTCCGATATCGCCCAATGGGACCGGTGGCAGCGGTGGGCCATCTCCTGCGGGAAAGGCCGGATCGCCGGCCAGCCCCGAAATGCCGAAGGCGCGTTCGACCCTTTCATAATAGGGGCGCAGATCGTCGTAGCCGAGCGGCCAGTCGTCGGCCACGCCATCGAGGGTCCGCACGCAAAAGTCCGATGGCGCATTGCGATGCCATTGTGCGGCATAAATGACCGTTCCACCGCCCACGCCATTGTAGAGAACCACGTCGATGTCGGCGTCGGAGCCGTTGATCGGATAGTCCGCCGGAAGCCGTCGGGTATTCGGATTCCAGGCCCAATCGGCGCCGGAATTGATCTCGAAGTCGGCGTGGGCGCCGCGTGCCTTGCTGTAGTCGGGCCAATCGCCTTGTTCGAGCACGACGACATCGAGCCCTTCTTCGGCCAATCGGGTCGCGGCAATCGCGCCGGAAGGACCCGCCCCGATGATGCAAACGTCCGCGCGGTCGCGCTTCGAACCGGACGGATGGAGTAACGACTTCGTCATCGGGGTCACCCCTTGGTCCTCGGGGGCGTCGTGGGCACGCGTATCGGTAAGCGCTGTCCAGGTAGCGTCCGCGTCGTGGAATCGTCAAGTCCTTTCGTGCACTCGGTCGCGGGACCCGCTGAATCTGTGGTCGCCGGTCGGGAAAGCGGTTTCCTAGGTGGAAAAGCATCGCCTTGGATGGTGGGGAGCTGCGTCAAGGAATGAAGTCGCGCCAGAGGTCGCAGTGGTGCTCCGCCCACGGGTTCCAGGTCGGTGCGGGGCCGCCGAAGACAACGGCTTCCCGTGCCGCCGGTGACCACTTCGGTGTGCCGGGATCTCCGGTGCGCGCGAGTGTCGTCCATATGCCGATCATGCGCGAGCCGAGCTCGCGTTGCGTGGAGGTGTACACTGGCCCGCCCGGGAGGACGTAGTCGAACAGGTAACCCACCTCGGATGCGTGCGCGGCGCCGGGCGCAAGGTCGGGCGAGAGCTTGAAGATAGCCGGTGCGGTGCGGTCGGCGAACTCGTAGGCGTAAACGTTGGTGTGCGCGGCGAGCGCGTCGTTGGCGATCATCTGCGGGCAGGCCCACCCCCAGTCGGTGTGCACGGCGGCCCAGGCCTCGGTCGGGGTGTTGAACGATGCCAGCGGATACTCGGCGAGCACCTTGTCGGCGCGGTCTCCGAACGCGTCCTTCGCCAGCGACGCATACTCGTCGACCGTGACGGGCGCCAGCCCAAGCTGCAACATGACCAAGCTATGGAACAGCCTGGACTCGTCCCGGTTATACCCGGCCAGCACCGGCACGTTTGCAATGTTGCCCGCCCGCATCGCGTCGAGCGGGGCGGTGGGCAGCAGCGCGTCGTCCCCACCGTAGGCGACGACGGCCAAAGTCTGGTGCTCGGTCAGTACCTTTTCCACTGGGAGGGCGCGCATGCATGCGAGCGCGGTCGCGACTTCGGTGCAGCCCAGGCGGGCGGCGGCCGCGAGGCCCATTTGGTCCGCAGCGGCTCGCGATTGTACGTAGGGTACCGCGGGCACGCCGCGGCCGATGCCACCGGCGGGAAGGCCACGGAGGCAGGGCCCACCGCTTTGCACGATCGCCCGATCGAATAGGCCCCGCGCACCGGGTGCAGTCAATTGCATGCAGGTGGAGAGCCCACCAGCGGACTCGCCGAAGAAGGTCATGTTGTTCGCA
>Ga0137415_10007890_pt1 | contig 10558 bp, 7 predicted proteins | sample CZODoug3_1_1_16f_FD_183082 | JGI IMG/M metagenome (GOLD analysis project Ga0137415, IMG submission 183082) | Vadose zone soil fungal communities from Angelo Coast Range Reserve, California, USA - CZODoug3_1_1_16fungal (Hybrid Assembly) | ecosystem: Environmental > Terrestrial > Soil > Vadose... | reverse complement strand
TCAAAATACCGCGCCAATACCGCTTCGTGCCCGAGCTGCCGCGCACCTCGCTCGGCAAGGTGCGGAAGTACGAGCTCGCGACCAACTTTGCGGTGGACACCGGAAAGAGCGGCTGCTGATCTCGTCCTGACTTGCACCTAACACGGCCCCCGCTATTGGTGCGCGGCGGCGTGGCCAGCGGTCGGAGTGTTCAGCGAACCACCTTTGCTCTGCCCACTTATACGCAACGGGCACCTGTTGCGTATAGGTACGCAGAGCAAAGGGTCGACGGAAGCCCGGTCGCTGGGCGGTGGGTCTACGAGCAGAACACAGAGCAGTGAGAACTTGCGGATGACTCACCAGGAGTAAGGCGCCTGAGTGCCGGCGAAGTACCTCATCCGAGGCCAGACGCGATCAGGCCGGGAGCACATCGGCCACAACGCACACTACGTTGTCCGGCGCTCCGGCGGACTGCACCAGTTCCGCGAGCGCCGCGACGGCGGCATCCGGCTCGGCGTGGTCGGTCAGCACCTGCTCGATCGCGCCCGGTGCGACGGGCAGGTACAGGCCGTCGGTGCACAGCAGGTAACGGTCGCCGACCCGGGCAGTGTGCTCACGCACGTCGGGCAGCGATCCGGAGTCGGCGTCCAGGGCCTTGACCAGGATCGTCCGTTGAGGATGTGACTCGGCCTCCTCAGCGGTCAGCTTTCCCTCGTCGATGAGCGCCTGGACGTGGGTGTCATCGTGGGTGAGCTGCAACAGCTCGCCGTCGCGCAGCACATAGGCGCGTGAGTCCCCGACGTGAACCAAGGCCAGGTCCGAGCCTGCCCAGGCCAGCGCGGCCAGCGTCGTTCCAGCACCTTCCAGACCTGACCCGTGTGTGGTCATCGCGCGGACCGCGACGGCGGCTTGTTCGCTGGCGGTGTGCAGGGCCTCGAGCAGCGCCCCGGCTGACGTGGCTGAGGTGGCGGTGGTTGAGTTGGCCAGGGTCTCCAGAGCGACCGCGCTCGGCAGCACGCTGGCGGCGCCCGGTCCGAATCCGTCGGCGACCCCGAGTAGGCCCTGGCTGGCCCATACCGAGTCCTGGTTGTGCTCACGGATCTGGCCTTGATCGCGGTAACTGGCCCAACGCAACCGCAGCGGCTTCAGGGTGTCGGCCATGTCAGTGTCTCCTCGTTGCAGGTGTTGGACGAGGGACGACACCAGGTTCCCACGGGCGGCATGCTCGGCTTCGACCTGCCGCCAGTACGCCATGACCGCCGTCGCCACCTCGACTGGCGGCAGGTGGCAAATCGCGGCGATCTGGGCCAACGGCATGCCGATCCGGCGCAGCCAGGCCACCAACCGCGCACGTTCCAGCTGCTCCGGTCCGTACCAGCGGTAGCCGGTGTGCGGGTCGGTCTGGACCGGCCGAAGCAGGCCAAGCTCGTCGTAGAGCCGCAACGCCTTCGGCGACAAACGGCTCTCTCGCGCGAACGCGCCAATCGTCAACAGCTCCATGACCTGACTCCTCGTCACCGAGCGCACCGCTCGGTATCGCCCACGTTCAGGCTTCACCGAGGGACAAGGTCAAGCCCAGCGGCAACCGAGCCTGGGGGCGACGACCGAGCGCACCCAATCCAGAACGCGGCGTGTCGGGTCGACCGACCACCGCGCCGACCCGCGGCGCCCACAGTGCCGGGTTGGCGCCCGAGGCCCGACAATCATCTGGCGGCCAAGCCTGGCCACACAGACCGGGCAGCGCGCTCCACATGGTGAGGCCAGTGCCCGAGGCATCACAACGTGTCCACAAGCTGCCGTGTACAACCCAGCGGCGATCCCCGCGCCAAAGTCCGACTCACTCACTGCGTGCTCACGCCGATCATGCTCACAGGTGATCCAGACGACCGAGCCGGGCGCCCTGCTCTGCCCGGTAGCCGGCTCCAACGTAGTCACACCCCATTCCCGGGCCGGTCGTCGCCAGACGCCATCGGCGTGACCGCATTCGCCGCTGTTGCGCCGGGATGCTCGCCTGCACCCGCCGACCAGTCGGTCACGTTCACCACTGGGTGCTCCTGGCCGGCCCAACACTGGCCGGCCAGCGCCCAGGGCTCCGGACCGGTCAACTCAGGATGTGGTGCCGCTACGCCTTGGCCGTGCCATCCGCCCGGCACGCGAACCATCCGCAGCACAGATGGGTCATCCTCAACGAACGCGACAGCCCGCACCTCCGCGCCCGGCTCAGGATCATGCATCGGCCGCCAGTAGCGGTCCGGTGCGCCGAATGAACGGTGACAGTGACAGACATGCATCGAGTGTCCGAGCTCCCTTTTCCGCAACCTGTTCGCCAGGGGGTCCAGACACTAGGAAAACCCACGAAACGCAGAGTGACCCGGACAAACTGTCCGGGTCACTCTGGGTGACAGAATCAGGCGCGATGCGTCGCCGACTCGATTCGCGTGCGGATTGCCTTCCATGGTAGCTGCCGGCCGGGTGCGCCGCGGGGCTCGTGGAGCGGCCATACCTCGTCGCCGTACACCAGGTCCGCACCGACTCGGCGCAGGTTCTCGATATGCGACGACCACGCCGGCTGTCGGGCGTGAGCGGCATTGACGCGCGGAAAAACGACGACTGGCACGAGCCCTCCGCCAAGTGCCTCACACGCGGTGGTAAGCGCTTGGTTGTCGGCGATACCGAGTGCCAATTTAGCGACAGTATTTGCCGATGCCGGCACAATCGCGTAACAGTCAACTTCCGGGTGTGGACTCTTCTCGCCCGGCAAACGCGCGTCAACGCGCACCGGATAGTTCGTAAGCTGTGCGATTGTATCGAATTCACCCGACGATTGAAGCCAAACGGCGGCGGAAGGCGTCAACGTCACCGCAACTTCCCACCCGTTGTTGAGGAAAGGCTCGACCAATTCCTGCCTGATGGATTCCAGGCCTCCGCATGCCGAACCTATGAGCCCCAGCGTGACGGGTCGCTCATTCATACGATTGCCCTACACCGCTCCGCTAATCCATTCAACGGTGTATCCATTGTCTGCCTGCCCGAGCCAGATCGCCGATAGAGAGCCTTCACGGTCTCTCGCACGAGCGGATTGTGACGTACCAAATGCGGAGCAACCGATTCTGCTTCCAACAGCAGTTGGATTGCGTCATCATCTCGCGCTAGCAGACTGAACGCCCGTGCTACGTCGATCATGTGGGACACGCGCCGCTCGGCAGGCAGATCTTCGGTCTGAACTGATGGGGCCGCCCTGGCCACCTCGTCGATATCACCCAGATCTAGGTGAGTGGAGATACGGTGCAGCTCAACGTTGGTCGGGCCGAATCCGGTCTGCCAGTGATTCGCGTCTGCCCCGAGGCGCTGCGCCGCGCGGTCGGCGCGTGCGATGAGGTCCTCCGTCGCGGCGCGGTCATGTCCCCGCGCGGCGGCAACGGCCGTTCGGAGGCGGAGCATTCCGACCAGGCTGAGCGCAACGGGATCATTACCGACTAGTTGCGGACGCATCCATTCGGCCGCTGCGTTTCCCAGTTCAACAGCGTCGTCGAAACGCCCCGATGCGAGTAGGGCGTGAGTGCCCGCGCGAGCGGCGGACGCAAGCACAAACGGGTCGTCGGCCTGGTCCGCCGCATACATCGAGCGCTCCGCCGCAATCCATGCAAGGTCGGATTCACCGATCTTGCTGAGAGTCGTAGTTGCCAGATGGTGCGTTCTCGCGGACACCGCCCAACCACCACGATGCTCGGGTGTGGCTCTATCCTCGAGATCCTGTGCCGTTCCGATCAGGTTGGGAAGGAGCGAGATCACCCGGGTCAGCTCGCCGCTCTGATAATCGCCCCAGCAATGCTCGACGAATCGCGCGGCACGTTCCACTGGTATGGCATAGCCGGACGGTGAACTGCCCGGAAAGAGGGTGCGCGACAACCTTCGCGGAGTCATGAGCGCATCACGAATAGCGGGAACGTTGTCATCCCGGTTTTCGTCTTCGACAAGAATCGGCTGGCCGAGCAGGTCCCCAATCTCGACTCGGAGAGCGCGAGCCAGCTCCGAGATCACATCCACTCGGCGGATGTCTCGAACCCCACGTTCAACCTTGCTCACCCAGTCTTCCGAGCGACCAACGAGATCCGCAAGCATGCGCTGACTCATCCCTCGCCTCCGGCGATAGAAGGCAACCCGCTCACCGATTCGGAACTCGTCACTGGCACCGCGCATGGATCGGATTCTACATCACCCAGCCACAGCCATTGCCCAAAGTAGTGGCCGCAACGACTCATCGAGAACATTAGAATCCCAGGCGCTGCCAATTCAGAAAGCGGTCGTCGGTAGTCCGTCGAGAACGAGGGCGCCTCGTCCAGATGGACGCGCACGGCCAGCCGGTCGCCGCCCCGCTCCGCGCCCGCGGCCACTTGCCCGCGTCACCGTCGACGTCAGCTCGACTGGCGGGCTCGCCGCCTGGCTGCCGCACGGACAGCGCAACGGGATGGTCTCAGCTGGGCTGACCGGCTACCTCCCACCCACCCACTGACACTCGACCAGCCGGCCAAGGTCGAGTGGTGAACGATGGCCACATGGATGAAGATCAGACGCATCAGGCCGGAGTACTCAACGACGGTGCGCGGGAGCTGCTCGATGGCAAAAACTTCGCCATCGTCGCCACCCTGAATCCCGACGGAAGCCCGCAGACGTCGGTGGTCTGGGTCGACCGCGATGGAGACACGATGGTCTTCAGTACCACTGCCGGCCGGCTCAAGGCCCGCAATCTGTCCAGAGATTCTCGAGTCAGTGCGACGATCTTTGCTGCCGACAATCCCTATCGCTATCTCGAGATTCGAGGCAATGCCACGCTGGTGAAGGACGAGGGCAGGGTCTTTATGCACCACATCTCCCAGAAGTACCGCGGCGGGCCCCCGCCGCCCGAAGCTGACGACATAGTGCGGCTCGTCGTCCGGGTCACTGCGACAAAGATCGTGGAGTTCGCGGTGTGAGCCTCGGCACGGCGTGGGCAGCAGGTCAGCTCGAGGCGGCGTGGGCCCGGGTAGCCGTGTGCGGCCCGCCCGCGGGCGCGGCGCGGCCTTAGCGGTTGGCAGGCTCCGCGGGTACGCCCACTGTGCCGGCGGCGTAGCGCTCGCCCTCCACGATGTCCGCCAGCGGGTCCAGCGCCCGCAGAGCCTCGTCGTCCAGGGTCACGTCCAGCGCGCCGGCGTTCTGCTCGAGGCGTTCCGGGCGCTTGGTGCCCGGGATCGTGACCACGGGCACTCCGAGCCGCTCGGCCTGGGCATACACCCAGGCGAGCGCTACCTGGGCGGGTGCGGTACCGAGCCGTTCGGCGACCTCCCGGACGGTCTGCGCGATCTTCTCGTTGGCGTCGCCGGCCGCGCCCTGGAACCGAGGGCTGTGGCTGCGGAAGTCCTTCGCACCCAGCGCCGCGCGGTCCACCGTGCCGGTGAGGAAGCCTCGGCCGAGCGGAGAGTAGGGCACCAGGCCGACGCCCAGTTCGGCCATCACCGGGGTGACCGCCTCGACGTCGCGGGTCCACAGCGAGTACTCGCTCTGCACCGCGCTGATCGGGTGCACCGCGTGCGCGCGGCGCAGCAGCTCGCCGGTGATCTCGGACAGCCCGAGGTAGCGGACCTTGCCGGCGGCCACCAGTTCGGCCATCGCGCCAACAGTCTCCTCGATCTCCGCGTCCTGTGCCGGCCGGTGCAGGTAGTACAGGTCGATCACGTCCACCCCGAGGCGGAGCAACGAGGCGTCACAGGCGCGCAGCACGTAGTTGCGGGTGCCTCGCAACCGCCGCTCGCGGTCCCCGCCGCTGCGATCGATGCCGAACTTGGTGGCCAGCTGGACCTGATCGCGGCGGCCGTGGATAGCCCTGCCGACCAGCACCTCGTTGTGGCCGGTGCCGTAGACGTCGGCGGTGTCGAGGAAGGTGACGCCCAGCTCGATCGCCCGGTGCAGCGTGGCGATCGAGGTGTCCCAGTCGGTGGCGCCGTAGTGCTCGCTCATGCCCATGCAGCCCAGGCCCATGGCGCTGACGGTCAGGCCGGACGAGCCGAGCGCGGTGCGTGAAGTCATGCGTGATACTCCTCTTGCCTGCCCTGGCGGGCGGCCCCTGGTGGGTGACTGCTCTCGGTGCCGCGGGACGAGCGCGCCCGTGGCCACATACAGAACGGTAGAAGTTTGAGTGCACTCCAGGTCAAGCGTTCCGGGTGCGCGGCACACAATCGGTGCGACCGAGGTCTGGTCTAGACCAATCTCTTGTATAGTCGGCGACGTGGCAGGTGGAAACGGACGCGTAGCCGAGGCATGAACACCGTGGAGGTCCGTGAGCCGAAGTACCGGATGGTGGCCGACCACCTGACCGCGCTGCTGGAGGAGCTCGGGGAGGGCGTGCCGATCCCCACCGAGCGGGAGCTTGCGGGGCGCTTCGCCGTCTCGCGGGTGACCGTGCGCCAGGCCGTGCAGGAGTTGCTGGTGGCCGGGCGGCTGCGCCGGCAAGGGCGGGGCACCGTGGTCGCCGGCCCGAAGGTGGTCCAGCGGTTGGTTCTGGGTTCGTACACCGAGGGGCTCGCCGCCCAGGGCCGTCGCCCTGGCCGCCGGCTGGTCAGCGCGGAACGGGTGCCGGCGACCGCCGAGCTGGCCGCGGAGCTGGGCATCGCCGAGGGGGACGAGGTGATCGTGCTGGAGCGCGTACTGCTCGCCGACGGGAACCCGGTGGGCCTGGAAGACACCCGGATGCCGGCGGCCCGCTTTCCCCGGCTGCTCGCCGAGTTCGACCCGGAGACCTCGCTGTACGCCTACGTGCGGGCCACCGGAGTGGAGTACGAGACGGCCACCGAGCGGATCGAGACGGTGCTCGCCGCGCCCCGCGAGGCAATGCTGTTGGAGACCAACCCGGCCGCGCCGATGCTGCTGCTCAACCGGCTGTCCTACGACCCCGAGGGGCGGCCGATCGAGCGGGTCCGCTCGCTGTACCGGGGCGACCGGTTCAGCTTCGTCACCACGCTGCGGCCGGAAGTGCCCCCGGTGTCGTGACCTGGCGCGGTGCTTCCGCGATCGACGGCGCCGCCTCCGGCCCCTAGGTTCGTAGCGGCAGGCGGAAGACGTCGAGGAGGACAGCACCATGGCGGATCAGCTCGAGCGGTTCCAGATGGTCATCGGCGGCAAGCCGGTCGACGCGCTCTCCGGCAGGACATTCGAATCGCAGAATCCCTATACCGGCGGGCCGTGGGCCCAGGTGCCCGACGGCGGCCCGGAGGACATCGACGCGGCGGTGGCGGCGGCCCGCTCCGCGCTGGACGGGGAGTGGGGGAGCCTGACCGGGTTCGCCAGGGCCGCGCTGCTGCGCCGGCTGGGTGATCTGGTGGGGCAGAACGCCGAGCGGCTGGCCCGGCTGGAGGTGAACGACTCCGGCAAGCTGTACCGGGAGATGATCGGGCAGCTCAACGCGCTGGGTGGCTGGTACCACTACTACGCCGGGCTGGCGGACAAGATCGAGGGCCGGCAGATCCCGTCGCCGAACCCGAACTACCTCGTCTACACCCGCCGCGAGCCGGTCGGCGTGGTTGGCGCGATCACCCCGTGGAACTCGCCGCTGCTGCTGATGACCTGGAAGCTGGCACCCGCGCTGGCCGCCGGGTGCACCGTGGTGGTCAAGCCGTCCGAGCACTCCCCGGTCTCCACACTGGGTTTCGCCGAGCTGTTCGAGCGCGCCGGTTTCCCCGCCGGGGTGGTGAACGTGGTGACCGGCCTTTCCCGGGAGACCGGGGCGCGCCTGGCCGCCCACCCCGGCGTGGACAAGGTGGCGTTCACCGGCTCCACCGCGACCGGCCGGGCGGTGGCCAAGGCGGCCGGGGAGAACATCAACAAGGTCACCCTGGAGCTGGGCGGCAAGTCCCCGCAGGTGGTGTTCCCGGACGCCGACCTGGCCGCCGCGGCGAACGGCATCATCGCCGGCGTGTTCGCCGCCACCGGGCAGACCTGCATGGCCGGTTCCCGGCTGATCGTGCACGCAGACGTGCACGACGAACTGGTCCGGTTGATCGTCGAGCGGGCCTCGCGGATCAAGCTGGGTGACCCGAACGACGCGGACACCGAGATGGGCCCGGTGGCCAATCGGCCGCAGTACGAGAAGGTGCTCGGCTACCTGGACACCGCCAAGGCGGAGGGCGCCACGGTGGCCTACGGCGGGGCCGCCGAGTCCGGCCTCGGTGGGCTGTTCGTGCAGCCCACCGTGCTGACCGGGGTGACGCCGGAGTCGACCGTGGTGCGCGAGGAGGTGTTCGGCCCGGTGCTCGCCGCGCTCACCTTCACCGAGGAGGACGAGGCGATCAAGCTGGCCAACGACACCCCGTACGGGCTGGCCGGCGCGGTCTGGACCAAGGACGTGCACCGCGCGCACCGGGTTGCCGCCAAGATCAAGGCCGGCTCGGTGTGGATCAATGCGTACCGGGTCGTGTCGCCCAGTGTGCCCTTCGGCGGCTTCAAGAACTCCGGGCTTGGCCGGGAGAACGGTCTGCACGCCATCGACGAGTACCTGGAGGAGAAGGCCATCTGGGTGGAGCTCACCGGGGGCACCCGCGACCCGTTCACCCTGGGGTAGTGCGGCGGCTAGCGTTGTTCTCCGGGTTGGCCACAAGTCGAGCGGTGTTCCGCCCGGTCGGAATAGCCCGTACGGCCGGACGACTCAGCCCCGAACGACTCAGCCCCGAACGACCACTCGGGCCGGCGGTCGGCCGGGCCGGACGGCGGGTCGGTGCGCCGGTCCGGGGCGGGACGCCGGGGCGGGGCGCGCGGCCGGGCCAGGGCGGCTGACCGGGGCGGCGAGGCTCAGCAGCGGCAGCCGGCAATCGCGGTTGGCGAAGATCGGGCCGGCCAGCACGGGCAGCCCCGGCGGCGGGTTCAGCACTGCCGGGACGTTGCCGGTGAGCTTGCTCATGCAGTCGTCGGTGGCGCCTCTGCTGCCGCCCTGGCCGCCGATCCACATGTCCAGGTGAGTGTCGGCGCCGGGCGGCGCGGGGCTGGCGCCGGAGTCCTCGACGATCACGTATCGACGCACGCTGGGCAGGTAGAACCGGGTTCCCGGCCGCCACTTCATGGTGGTGGCGCTGCCCGGCACCGCCACGGTGATCGGGTCGCGGTAGGTGCCCTGTCCGCCAGCGGCCCGGTGCAGGATCGGGTGGCTGATGATCGCCGACAGCGGCGGGGTGTTGTCGTGGAACGAGTAGCCGGTCAGGAAGATGCGCAGCTGTCGGGCGGGGCCTCGGGACGCGTCGGGCACCGCGCCGTGCGCGCTGGCGCTGATGGCGTCCTCGGGCGGCCCGGAGTCCGCCGGTAGCCCCGGGTCCGCCGGCAGCCGGGCGTCCGGCAGATCCGGCTCGGCGGGCGCCGGCCCGGCGGACGGCGCGCCCGGGTCGGGCAGGCCCGGTGCCGGTGGGACGGCGGCCGGACCGCCGGGCAGGGCCGGGTCGCCGGGTAGGGCCGGACCGCCGGGTAGGGCATGGGCGCCGGGTAGGGCCGGGGCCGGCCGGAGGTTGGCCGGGGCGCCGGGTACCGCCGGTGGTGAGGGTGGCGCCGGGATCCGTGGCGGGCTCGGCACCGGGGGCGGAGCGGGAGGTCGCGGGATCGCCAGCGGCGCCCGCGGCTGAACGAAGGCCACCAGCGCCGGCTCGTGGACCGTGGGTGTGGCGGCCTGGTCGACCAGTCGGCCGATCGATCCCTGCCCGAGCAGCGCCACGCCCAGCACCAGTGCGGCAAGTCCGTTCGAGCAGGTGAACCGGCTGGGCCGGTTGTCCCGGGGACGGCGTTGCGCCGGCGGCGGGGGCGTGGGCCCCATCGGTGGGCGGGTCGTAGAGTTGACCGACGCGCGGAGGGGTCCCTGCCGAGACAGCCGCGCGGACAGCCTCGCTAATCGCGGGTTACCGGTCCTTACCATGGCACTCAACCTCCGACCAGCGCATCAACCTCTGCAGGCTGGTTCGTCGGCCGTCACGCTAGTCTCAAAAGTCACATACGCAACATAGTTCACTCTGTTCACTCGTGTAACAGCGGCAACGGAGCGAACCGGTGCGCTCAGCGGCGGGTCACCGCCGTTTGACTGACCCAGGCAGGTGTCGCTCGAACGGGTCGGCGGACGCGCTGGCTACGTCCGTCGCGGCCGGGTCAGGGTGAACCGGTCCACCGGGGTGAGCTCGCCGTACGGACCGGTCACCGCGTAGTAGGTGACGTGGATGGCGGTGGTCGGCCCACTGCCGCTCGGGTCAACGTCGAATGCGGCGAACCCGTAGGAGTGCTCGGCATCGCGTACCGCCGACCAGGCGGCATCCTCCAGGACGTAGTTCGGCGCCTTCTTGCCGGTGGTCGGGTCGACCGCACCCACCGCGGTGATCACCCGGCACTTGGCGGGCGTGAACAGCAGCTGGTTGGACGGGCTGCCGGTGCCCCCACCGCCGATCACCATGTGCACCGTGCCCTTGCTGGTGTCCAGCACGTCGGTACTGGTCTGGGCGGGGATAGGGGTACGGGTGTCGGTGGGCTGTTGGCCCCGGATCGGGTGGGAGCGCTCGTAGTGGTGCTCGTGCCCGCACACCAC
>Ga0137415_10007888_pt1 | contig 10561 bp, 8 predicted proteins | sample CZODoug3_1_1_16f_FD_183082 | JGI IMG/M metagenome (GOLD analysis project Ga0137415, IMG submission 183082) | Vadose zone soil fungal communities from Angelo Coast Range Reserve, California, USA - CZODoug3_1_1_16fungal (Hybrid Assembly) | ecosystem: Environmental > Terrestrial > Soil > Vadose... | reverse complement strand
CGACGCAGGCGCCCTTGCACCGACCGATCTGGTAACCGACACACGAGGCCGCGAGTCGCTCGACTTGGGCGGCAGCGTGTGGGCCGGCCAGTGCGGCACCATCAGTCTCTGCCGCACCGTCACGGGCCTCCAGACCCAAGACCATCAGGCACAAAGAATGGGCGTGCGCGATGTCCGTGACCGCCTTGCGGCCGTCCCTCTGCGACTGGAACACGCCGTAGCAACCGGCGAGTTCGGCGGGGTTCAGATCCACGAGGGCGGTGAGCCTGACGCCGCGTCCGTATTCCGAGGACTGCAACGTGAAGCCCTCGGACTTGGGCTTCAGCCGCTTGTTGAACAGCGGCTTCTGCGTCTTGATCCATTCCGCTTCCTTGAGCTGCGCGCCCAGGTCGCCTGCGGTTTCCACCCAGTCGATGCGCCGCGTCTGCTGGGCTTTCTTCTGCTGCTTAGGGTCGGAATTATCGGTAGTAAAGTGCCCCAGGATGCGCGTCCGCAAGGAATGACTCCGACCGATGTACAGCAGCGCATCGCCCTCGCCGAAAAGCCGATATACACCCGGGCCCTCCGGCAGTTCGTCGGCCAATCCGGCAGGCAGATGCGCCGGCAATCGGTTGGCGCCGATCACGATCTGCGCCGCCGCCGCGAGCTTTTCCTCCGATATCTCGCCGCGCAACTTGGACCAGAAGTCGCCGAGCACGCGCGCATCGCCCAGCGCCCGATGCCGCGCAGAGCACGTCAACCGATGCCGTTCCATTACGGCATCCAGGCTGTGCCTGGGGTGCTCGGGAAACAGCCGGCGGGAGAGCTTGACGGTGCACAAGACCTTGGCCGAGAAGTGCACATCCAGGCGGCGGAACTCCGTCCTCAGGAACGAATAGTCGAAGCGCGCGTTATGCGCCACGAATATCGGCGATTCCGGGGTGGTCGACCGCAGCTTCTCCAACACCAGCGCGGCTAAGTCCGAGAAGCGCGGCGCGCCGGCGACCATCTCGTTGGTGATGCCGGTGAACGCTTCGATGTAGGCGGGAATACGGCATTCGGGATTGACGAGTGAACTCCACTCCTCCACGACCCGATCGTCCTGCATCCGCACGATGCCGACCTCGGTGATGCGGTGAAACGCCGCATTGCCGCCGGTGGTCTCCAGGTCGACGAATACCAGGTCGCGGGGCAGGATGAAAACCGCCGCGGCGCGTTCCTCAGCCGCGGCCATCGAGCGACAGGATTGGATAGTACAGTTCGGGCCGCCGGTCGCGGAATACTCCCCAGGCCTGCCGGTAGCGCCGCACCGCATCCAGGTCGAACGCCGCGGTGAGCACCGTCTCGCTGGTCCGGTCGGCCTCGGCCACCTTCTCGCCGGTGTGGCAGGCGATGAACGAGGAGCCATAGAACGTCATCGTGTACTTCTCGCCCTTCTCCATTCCGATGCGGTTGGAGGCAACCAGCGGCACGACATTCGCGGCTGCATGGCCTTGCATGGTGCGCTGCCAGTGAGCGCTCGAATCCAAACTCGCATCCTGCGGCTCGGAGCCGATGGCCGTCGGATACAGCAAAACCTCCGCCCCCATGAGCGCCATGCAGCGCGCGGCTTCGGGAAACCACTGGTCCCAGCAGATCGCGACCCCAACCTTCGCGAACTTGGTGTCGAACACCTTGAAGCCGGTATCTCCGGGCGAGAAATAATACTTCTCGTGATATCCGGGCCCTTCGGGAATGTGCGACTTGCGGTAATGCCCCAGTACCGCGCCGTCCGCGTCGACCATCACCAGGGAGTTATAGAATGCGTTGTTCGCACGTTCGAACACGCTCACCGGCAGCACCACGGATAGTTCACGCGCGAGCTTGCGGAAATGCTCGACCGCCGGGTGTCCCTCCAATGGCTTCGCCAGCTCGAAATGCTGCGTCAAGTGGTCCTTGCAGAAATACGGTGTCTCGAACAACTCTTGTATCAAAACGACGTTCGCGCCACGTCCCGCCGCTTCGCGGATCAATTTCTCGGCGCGCGCCATGTTGGCCTCGCGATCCCAACTGCATGCCATTTGGGTGGCCGCTACCGTTACCGTGCTCATCTAATCCGGTTCCTCTTGCAATCGCTCAAAACGTGGGGGGAGAGCTCGCGCTCACGAGCTCGCACTCTTCGCGTCCGGGATTTCGAAATCGGTGCGGAATGGAACTCTTGAAGTAATACGCATCGCCCGCGGCGAGCACCCGGGAATCTCCGCCCACCGACAGTTCGATCTTACCCTTGACGATGACGCCCCCCTCTTCACCCGCATGCGAGAGCATTTCTTCGCCGGTGTCGGCATTGGCCGCATAACGCTCGTGCAAAATCGACATGCTGCGTTTGCCCAACCGTCCCCCGACCAACCGCAACTGTACCGCGCCCGAACCGATGTCCGCGAGTTCGTCCCGCGGGAAGAACACCTGGGGCTTACCGGCAAGGTCCAAGGTGAAAAAGTCCGCAAGCGACATCGGTATGCCATCCAGGACCTTTTTGAGCGAACTGACAGACGGGCTCACCCGATTCTGTTCGATGAGCGAAATCAGGCCGTTGGTGACACCGGCACGCTTCGCGAGCTCACGCTGCGACAACCCGTACATTTGCCGGACCGACTTCAAGTGCGCACCCACGTCTAAGCTCATACTGTCCATTATATTAAACACTGAGGGCGAACAGCCAGCTAAAATTGAGGTTAGTGTCGATTTTCCTTATCATCTGGGCGTGCCGTCGGCCGGCAACGCATGTGACCCTCAAACATCAAGGACTCATTCCATGAACGCTCAGCCTAAACCCGCCCTGTCGCCAGCTGAACTCGACGCATTTTGGATGCCGTTTACGGCCAACCGACAGTTCAAGGCCAATCCCCGGCTTCTCGCGCGAGCCGACGGAATGCGTTATTGGACGGTCGATGGGCGCGAAGTGCTCGATGCCGTTGCCGGTCTGTGGTGCGTGAACGCCGGACATGGCCGACGCGAAATCACCGAGGCGGTGACGCAGCAGCTCAATACCATGGAATTTGCGCCCACGTTTCAAATGGGCCATCCGATTGCCTTTGAACTGGCGAATCGGCTCGCGGCGATCGCTCCGCCGGGCATGGACCGCGTGTTCTTCACGAATTCCGGGTCGGAGTCCGTGGACACGGCACTCAAAATCGCCATCGCCTATCATCGCGCCCGCGGCGCCGGCCAGCGCACGCGCTTCATCGGCCGCGAGAAGGGCTATCACGGCGTGGGCTTCGGCGGCATGTCGGTGGGCGGCATGGTCAACAACCGCAAGATCTTCGGCTCTTCGATGGTGCCGGGCGTCGATCATTTGCCCCACACCTTGGATCTCGGTCATAACGCCTTTTCGCGCGGACTGCCCCACTGGGGCGCGCACCTTGCGAATGAACTGGAACGTCTGATCGCGCTGCACGACGCGTCCACCATTGCGGCCGTGATCGTCGAGCCCATCGCGGGATCCGCGGGCGTGATTCTTCCGCCCGTGGGCTACCTCAAGCGGCTACGCGAGATCTGCGACAAGAATGACATTCTGCTGATTTTCGACGAAGTGATCACCGGCTTCGGCCGCACCGGGAAACCGTTCGCCGCCCAGTCCTTCGACGTGACGGCGGACCTCATGACCACCGCCAAGGGTCTCACCAACGGAGCCGTGCCCATGGGCGCCGTGTTCGCGCAGCGCAAGATCTACGATGCCTTCATGCAGGGACCGGAGAACGCCATCGAGTTGTTCCACGGGTATACCTACTCGGCGCACCCGGTCGCCTGCGCGGCTGCCTTGGCGACGCTCGACATCTACGAAAGGGAAGGATTGCTGACGCGTGCCGCAACCCTCGCTCCCAAATGGGAGGATGCGGTGCATTCCCTGCGCGGCGCGAAGAATGTGATCGACGTTCGAAATTACGGCCTGATCGGAGCCGTCGAATTGGATTCGCGAGCGGGGAAACCCGGGGCTAGGGGCTTCGACGTGTTCCTCAAGTGTTTCGAGCGCGGGGTCATGGTCCGCCAGACGGGCGATGTGATCGCGATGTCGCCGCCGCTCATCATCGAAGAGAAGCAGATCGCCCGCATCGTCGAAACCTTGACCGAAGTGATTCGCGACACGGATTGACGGGCCGCGGGGAGATCAGCCGTCGTCGGAAGACACCTTCTCGAAAACCGCATACCATTTTTTGCAGGGTTCGACGACTTCCCAGGTCCCTTCGAAGCCGGCGGGCACGACGAAGGCGTCGCCGGCGCGGAACTCGTGTTTCTCGCCGGTGATCGATTCGATGCGCACGCGGCCCTCGAACAGCACGCATAACTCGTGCTCGGTATAGCGGATCCGCCACTTGCCGCTGGTGCTGCTCCACACGCCGCAGAAAAATTGCTGGCTGCCGTCGGCGTATTGATTCGACACCCGCGTCCGCGGAATGCCGGACAGGATTTTTTCCGGCGATGGATTGGCGGATTCGCCCGTTTGCAGGCGGTCCAGCACGACGATTTTCGGCTGTTGACTCATCCGCTATCGTAGGCACGTGCCGCCCGCGGAAACAAGAGCGGCCCTGCGCGATGTCGTGCAGGGCCGCCTGCTTACTCGTTTTCACTCACCTGCATGCTGGTTGCCGGGGCGGAGACCATCGTTGATCCCTCCTGCGGCGGGCCGCTGCCGCCGGACTGCGCGACCGCAGCCTGCCCTTGCGCCTGCAAGGTCAGCCGCACGCGACGCTCGAGTGCATAGCCGTCGCTGTCCGCCGCAACACTCTGACTCTTGCCGTAGGCGTTGATTTCGAGCGCCTCTTCGTCCACTCCCGCGGCGAGAAACAGATCCCGAACCGCATTGGCGCGCGCCTCGGACAGTTTGAGGTTGGCATCCACGGTACCGCGCGGATCGGCGTATCCGTCGACGCGTACCTTGAGAGCCGGAGATTTGGCGACGGCCTCCGCGAGCACATGAATGCCGTTCGCCATCTCCGGCGCGATCTCGGCGCTGCCGGTGCGAAACAGCACATCGCCCTGCAGACCGTCGAGCACCTTGGCCGCCTCACCCTGCGCAACCTCATCCTTGGCGGACTGCGCCGCCTCGACGCTGTGCGACAACTGATCGAGCCGCGCCGTGAGCGCCCGGTTGGTTTCCGCCAGATCGCCCTTTTCCGTCAGCAACGAGGCATTCTCGGTTTTCAGCTGCAACTTTTCGGTCCGCAGCTGCTGCTCGTCCTTCTGCAGCGCTGCGACCTGTGCTTCGGCCTTGGCAGCTTCCCCCGCGCGATGCACACGGTTTCCGAGCCAGGTTCCGATGCCCGCGCCAATGACCGCGCCAACCGGCCCTGCGGCAAATCCACCGATCACGCCGCCCGTGATGAATCCGGCCGGCTCCTGCGGCGGCGCCGGCTTGGGCTCCGCCGCCAAAACCGCCGCGCTGACGCCCATCAAGCCCATCGTCCAAACGACCCTGGAATATGCAGTTTTCATAACAGCTCCTCACACCGAAGTTTTCGCCACTTCAGGCGACGACCCTCGCCGCCTTGTGAGAGCTATTTCAGACCGGGATCAGGGCGCGTCACCGCAGCCGGGATGGCAAATTGTGGCAAGTCGACGACCAATTGAGGGGCAGCCACGCGGCGGCGGTTGGCCGCCCGGCGCCTCACGCCTTCAAGGAGAACGGAGTGAAATCGGTGTCGATATCGTAATAGTCCTCGTTCTCTGCCCTCTTCAGGAACGCCACTATGCGGTAGGTGAGGGGGGCCGCGACGATCTCCCATCCGCTTTTCAGCGCATATTGAGTGAACATAATGGCCACCAAATGAGCCCCCGGCATGCGGCCGTAAAACGCCACGAAGTAGAAGATCATCGAATCCACCAGTTCGCCGCACAGCGTCGAGCCGACGATGCGCGTCCACAACCAGCGGCCCCGAGTCCAGATTTTCATCTTCGCCAGCACGTAGCTGTTGACGAACGTGCCGCACAGAAAGGCGGTGATGGACGCCAAAACGATGCGAGGGGTATTGCCGAATATCGCCTCGACCGCCGCCTGGTTGGCCAGCGAGCTTTCCGACGGCGGCAACTGCACCACCACCGCAGCCATGATGGAGGCGAATACAAGCGCCCCAAAGCCGGCCCACACCACGCGGCGATCGCGGCCGTATCCATACACCTCGGTCAGGATATCGCCGAAGATATACGAAATGGGGAAGAACAATACGCCGGCGAGAAAGGTGACCGTACCGAAAAATGGCACCGCGATGGAGGTTTCCTTCGCGGGGCCGATCAGATTCGAGCAGAGCAAGATGCAGACGTAGGCCGCCATCACAAAATCGTAATAGCGGTATTCACGGATATGCGTTGGCGCCGACATGTTAAGTACAGGAAGTGTAGCCGCAAGTGAACCAGGGTGCCCATGATATGTCACACCGGCTACGCGCAAGGCTTCCGTGTCGCCGATTGGCGAAGACCATCACACCAGAACGAGTCTCGGTACGGTAGATATGTACACTCACCCCAACAGTATTGGACCTATGGATCAGGGCAAGCAATTAAGCGCGATGAGCCCGCTCGTTGACTTCGACGCCGTTTGCCAGAGAGTGCGTGAGGCCGTCGAGCCCGCGCGCATTCACGCCGTCTCCCTTCACGACAACAAGGGCGAGGTTCTCTGGCTGACCGAGAGCTCCATGGGACCGGATGAACACAACGCGGTGCGCGAGGCCTTCGAAGCCTTCTCGAACGCCAACGGCCCGCAGGTGTTGGACTACGACCTCGGCGATTCGCGCTCCGCCGTCCTGTTTCGCGCCGTGAACTCGCGCCGCTCCCTGGTCGGCGCAATCATGATCGTCATGGATTCCCGGGGCATCAAGCAGATCGACAAGGGCGCCGCCCGATTGATGAACCCCAAGCTGCAAAAGGCATTGTCGGAGTTCGCCGGCATGCGGCCCGAGACCGCTCCGCCGTCCGCCGCTGCGCCGACCGCCGCCCCGTCTCGGCCGGCTGCCGCGCACGCTCCGGCGCCCAAGGCGCCGCCGGCCCGTACTCCCCAGGCGGCTTCAGCGGCCGCGGCTCCGTCCACGGTGGCATCGGCGATGGCACGGGCAGCCCCGGCATTGGCCGCCGCGGCACGCGCCGCCCCGACACGGGCAGCCCCGGCACCGGCCGCCGCGGCACGCGCCGCCCCTCAAACCAACGGTTCGCCGCCGATTGCAGCGCGAGCCGCATCGGCTGGAGCGGCGCCGCCCGTGGATCTGTCCCTGGCAGATTCGGTGCGCACTGCCCGGCCTCCCGTGCCGCCGGCAGCGGCACGGGCCGCCCCTCGAACACCGGCGGCAGCAGTACCTGACAATCGTCAGTCGCAGTCAATCACTCCGGAAATCGATCGGCTGCACGCGGCATTGCGCAAGAGCCCGATCGCGTTACACGTACAGCGCCTGGTGCCGTTGGCCAAGGGGAGCCAGCTTCGGCGCTACGAGGTGCTGCTCCGTTCCAAATCCGACGATGCGAGTGCGCCCCACGCGATGCTGAAGGCCGCGGTGGAAAACGGCCTCGGCTCCATGATCGACCGGCGCGTCGTCACCGAACTGATCGGCTGGCTGGTGCATCACCCGGACGTGTGGCAGAAGCGAGCGGTCCTGTTTTCCGTGAATCTCACGAGCACCGCCCTGCACGACGAGCACTTCATGAAATTCGTGGAATTGTGCCTCATGAAGTCGTCGCTGCCGAAGGCGATGATCGCATTCGAAGTCGACGTCTCCACCGCGATTCAACTCGGCGACAAAGTCGCCGACGTGGCCGCCGCCCTGCATCGATTGGGGTGCCCCATGGTGCTGGACGATTTCGGGATGCGCACCGAGTGTTTCGACCTGCTGCGGCTGCCGGCCGTGCGCTATGTCAAAATCGCATCGGAGATCACGGCCAAAATGCGCTCGGACAAGCTCTCGCAAGCGGCCATCACCGCCGTCGTGCAAATGGCCCGGGTTCTCGGCATGCATACGGTCGCGAAGCGCACCGAGACCGCCGCCGAACAGGAATGGCTCACCGCGCTCGGCGTCGACTTCATTCAATCGAACGCCTTGTCGCCGCCGGTCGCGATCGAATCGTTATCGACGGTTCAGAAGCCGCCGCCCAGCGCCTTGACCAAATAGACCGCGGTCAAAAACTGCTGGCCGTGGATCTGCACGGCTTGCCGCTGATTGCCGAGCAGCGCCTGCTGCGCAGTGAGCACGTCGAGGTATACGGCCAGGCCCCCTTTGTAGCGTTCGTTGGCAATATCGAAGGCCCGCTGCGAACTCTCCACGCTGGCGTCCGCGTCCCGGGCGGCTTGATCCAGGGATGTAAGACCGGTAATCCCGTTCTCCACCTCTTCCATCGCCGTGAGCACGGTCTGCCGGTAGCTGGCCACCGCGGCCGTGTAGTCCTGCTCCGCGATATGCACGTTGGCGCGGTTTCTGCCGGCATCGAACAGGGTCTGAGTCGCGGAAAGGCCGGCCGCCCAAAGCTCGCTCGGCGCATTGAACAGCGACGACACCGCGGAGCTCTGCCATCCGACGGTAGGCACCAAGGGCATCAATTGGATCGTGGGAAAGTACGCCGCGCGCGCAACGCCGATGCGCGCATTGGCAGCGGCCATCGAGCGTTCGGCGGCAGCCACATCCGGCCGGCGCTGCAACAGATCGGAAGGCAGTCCCACCGGCAGCACCGGCAACCGACCCGCCGTCGCCACCGCCGGGATGCTGAAACCCGGCGACGGCGACCCCACGAGCGTCGCGATGGCATGCTCGTTCTGTGCTCGTTGCACGCGCAGCAGTTCCAGTTGTGCGGAGCTGCTCTGCACCAGGGCTTGCTGCTGCGCCAAGTCCAATCCCGTGGCATATCCCAGATCATGCCGTGATGCGACGAAACCGAGGGCATCTCGCTCGAGGGCCAGGCTATGGTTGACCACATCGATCTCGGCGTCGAGTTCGCGCAGCGTGAAGTAGTCGCTGGCCAGCTGCGCGGTGAGCATCAAGCGCGTGTTCTCGAAGTCCGCCGCCGCTTGTTCCGCTGCGGCACGGTAGCCCTCGACTTCGCGGCGCACGCGGCCGAAGAGATCGAACTCGTAATTGACAAACGGCCCCAAGGTGAAGTTGTTTTGCACGATCGATTGGTTGGGAATCGAATGGGATGCCAGCGGGCGGTTCGCGGAAGTCTTGCTGCGGGACGCGGACGCCTGCAGACCGACGTCGGGATATAGATACGACCTCGCCACGCTCACCTGACTGCGTGCCTGGTCGAGCCGCGCGGCCGCGACATGCAGGTTCTGGTTGCCGAGCAGTGCCTGCTCCACCAACGGATCGAGCGCGGGGTCTTGGAATACTTCCCACCAATGACCCTTCCGCGCCGCGTCGTTCGGCGCCGCTTCATGCCACGGCGCGTCGGGATGCCACGCTTGAGGCACATCGGCAGTCGGCCGATGATAATCCGGGCCGACCGCGCACCCCGCGGCCCACGCGGCGGCCGGGATGAGCGCAAACCGGCCGATGAAGCGCACCGCGTAGATCGCAACACTCCGCATCTGCGTCAGCCGGCGCTCTGCGGCGTGGGCACCATCGCCACGATATCCCCATCGGCCAGCGAGTCCGCGGGGATTTTGCCGATGGCCGCGAGCGTCCACAACCCGAGCGCCATGGCCGCAAAATGTATAAAGCGTGGCGTTTGCGTCACGTAACGGGTCACCCGGATGCGACCCTGGGAAATCGAGTCGATGTCGCGAATCGCGTCGAGAACGGCCCGCTCGTTCGAGGCCGCGTAGAACTTGCCGCCCGTTTTCTCCACGGCCGCCTTCCACAGGGCATCCGGAACGAGGCCGCCGAGCTCCTTCTCGTAACTCGTGCGCACAAGGTACACGGGTATGTCCGCCTTGACGGCATCGGCCAGGATCTCGTCGAGGGGCCGGCCGCGGATGATCACGCCCATGTCTTCGCCATCGCTGAAGATGATGATGAGATTGCCGGCCGAATCGAGGAAGTCGAACGCGCGGAACAGCTTGGTGCCCATGTCGATGGCGTTGCCGATAACCGTGCCCGGATCGGGAAAACGCGCGAACTCGACGGGGTCGGAGATGAGAGAGATGCTCAGGAGGATGTTGTCGTAATCGTTGGTGAACGGCGTGACGACGTACGCTTCGTCACCGAATTCGATGAGCGCCAGCAGGTCCCGGTACTTGCCGTTCATACGCAGCCGGACGAATCGTTCCGCGGCTCCAACGGTGGTGAGAAACGTCGTCGTGGCCATGCCCGTCTTGTTCAGCTCGCCGGCGGAAAACAACGCCCGCATGCTGGACGAGGCATCGATCATCATCGCGATCCGGCGCCCCGGAAACGATTCCTCCCGCCGGCCAAGCGCACTATACGGATCGGCGAGGGCCACGGTGAAGAACAGAAGCCCGATCGCGAAAAGGATCGCCGGCACATAACGGATGGCTGAAAACGGCGACCCACGGAGCGAGCCCGGCAGCGCTGCCACCGTGACGCGGTGCCGGCCACCGAACCGCTTGACCAGCCCACGCACGACGACCACCGCAATGCAGATCGCGATCACGCCGACGAGCAGAAGGCTC
>Ga0137415_10007887_pt1 | contig 10561 bp, 8 predicted proteins | sample CZODoug3_1_1_16f_FD_183082 | JGI IMG/M metagenome (GOLD analysis project Ga0137415, IMG submission 183082) | Vadose zone soil fungal communities from Angelo Coast Range Reserve, California, USA - CZODoug3_1_1_16fungal (Hybrid Assembly) | ecosystem: Environmental > Terrestrial > Soil > Vadose... | reverse complement strand
AAACAAGGTCATTAGTGGGGGGCTAATATAGCGAATCTACGAAACTTGCGAAAGAGACCACCAATGTTTCACGGAATGAGTGTCAAAATTTTCGACACGATTTCCTCGGCGGCATCCGCGTGCCCGCGCCCTCTCGCGCGGGTGCCTAGTGCCTCGAGTTGGGGTCGATCGGCGACCAGCGCCGTCACCTCCTGGGCGAGTACGTACGGCGTCAGCCGCTCCTCAGGCAGGTGGATCGCCGCGCCCGCCGCTGCCAGCGCGACCGCGTTGTGTGTTTGGTGATCGGCTGCGGCGGTGGGGAGCGGCACGAGGATACTCGGCTTGCCCCAGGCGCACAGCTCGGCGACCGTCATCGCGCCCGCCCGCGCGACCACCAGATCCGCCGCACGGTAAGCAGGGGCGATCGGATCGAAAAAACCGCGCACCACCACCCGTCCGGGCACCGCGTAGCGGGCCAGCGCATCGGCGTGCGCCGTTCCCGTCCCCCACACCACGTTGATGCCGTCGAGCAGGCGACGCTCGAGCGCGCCCGCGACCGCGTAATTGATCGCGCGCGCGCCCTGACTACCCCCGAACGCGAACAGGGTGGGCCGCTCCGGGGCGAGCCCGAGCGCGCCGTGCGCGGCCGCGCGACTCCCCGGCTCGGGCCGGCGGATCGGATTGCCGAGCGCGAACACGACCGTGTGCGGACCGGGGCGCAGCTGCTCGCGCGCTTCGGGGAACCCGAGATGCACCTGCCGCGCACGCCGCGCGAGCCAGCGCGTGGCGAGGCCGGGGAGCGCGTTCTGCTCCTGGAGCACGGTCGGTAGGCCGCGCCGCTGCGCGCGCCACACCACCGGACCCGCCGCGTAGCCGCCGGTCCCGATGACGATGGTGGGCCGCTCGGCGTCGAGGACCCGTCCGACGGCACGCCAGGCCCGAACCACGATCAGCGGCCAGCGGAGGTTCTTCCACCACGTGCGCCGGTAGATCGGCTCCATCGGCAGCAGGTGATGGCGGAAGGGATAACGGGGCAGGACGTCCGCTTCGATTCCACGCTCGGCGCCCACGAGCACGGGCTCGATGCCCCGCCCCGCGTCGCGCAGCGTCTGGGCCAGTGCGAGGGCGGGCATGAGGTGGCCGCCGGTGCCGCCTCCGGCGAGGAGGATCCTCACGCTCCCGCCGCCCGCCGCCCTCGTCCGATGCTGATCAACACTCCCGTCGCCATCAGGGCCACAAAGAGGCTCGACCGTCCGTACGAGATGAACGGCAGCGTGATGCCGGTGGCAGGTAGGAGGGCGAGGGTCACGCCAATGTGGAGCACAGCGGTGATCGCGATCATTCCGGTGAGGCCGACCGCGAGGAGCCGCCCGAACGCGTCGCCCGCCGACCGCGCGATGCGGAACCCGAGCCACGCGAAGGTCCCGAACAGCACCATGATGGCGAGCACGCCGAGGAAGCCCCACTCTTCGCCGATCGTGGAGAAGATGAAGTCGGAATAGGCGTACGGCAGATAGCCGAGCTTCTGCTGCCCCTGCCCCAGCCCGACGCCGAACAGTCGCCCCGCTCCCATCCCAACGAGCGACTGGTGCACCTGCCAGGTCGCCTCGGACGGCGCGCTCCCGGGGTTCAGGAACGTGACGACGCGCGCCAGGCGGTATTGAGCGCTCGCCACCGCGCCGAACAGGATGGGTGTCGCGACCACCGCCACGGCGAGGAAGTGGCCGATGCGCGCCCCGGCGGTGAACAGCACGACGCCCGCGAGCAGCCCGACCAGGAGCGCCATCGAGAGATTCGGCTCGAAGAAGATCAACGCGACGAGCGGCGCGAGCACGACGACGAAGGGCAGGAGGCCGTACTGGAAGGTGCGGATCCGCTCGCCCTTCTTGGCCGCGAGCATCGCGGTCCAGACCACGACCGCGAACTTGGCGAGCTCGGAGGGCTGCACCGTTACGAGACCGAGGTTTACCCAGCGCCGGGCACCGTTGATGTTGGGGGCAATGCGCTCCGTGAACGGAAGGAGCGGGAGGAGCAGCAACAGCGCGGCCACCGCGAGCACGGGCCAGGCGGCCCGCTGCCACTTGCGGTAGTCCGAGCGCGCCAGCAGCGCGGCGACGATCCCGCCGGCCGCCGCCCCGAGCGCCTGCTTGAGGGCGAAACTCGAGCCCACCTGGCCGCCCGAGATCGTCAACAAGCTCGAAGCGCCGTACACCGCCGTCAGTCCGAACACGACGAGGATCGCCGCGACGAGCGCCAGCAGACGAGTCTCCCAGCGCGCGTCCCTCACATCTGCTCCACGAGCTTCCGGAACGTCGCCCCCCGCTCCTCGTAGTTCTTGAACATGTCGTAACTCGAGCACGCCGGCGACAGGAGGACCGCGTCGCCCGGCCGCGCCGCCCGGCGCGCGCGCGCGACCACGTCCTCGAACGTCGTACCTCGCTCGAGCGGCACCTGGCCGCCCAGATCCTGAGCCACCAGGGGCCCCGACTCACCATACGCGATCACCAGCCGGCAATTGTCCCGGAGCAGCGGCGCCAACCGCGTGTACGGCTCTCCCTTGTGCCGGCCGCCGAGCAGCAGCACGAACGGCCGATCCATCGCTTCCACCGCTACCACGGTCGACGCGATGTTCGTGGCCTTCGAGTCGTTGATCCAGCGGACGCCGGCGACCTCGCGCACCGGCTCGAGCCGGTGCGGCAGCGCGCGAAACGAGCGCAGCCCTTCGGCGATGACGGCGGGGGTCAGGCCGGCCTCCCGCACCGCCAGAGCGGCGGCGAGGGCGTTCGCTACGTTGTGGTCGCCCAGCAGCCCGAGCTCCGCGCGGGGCAGCAGTGGCTCGCTCCCGAGCTGCAGGCGGCGAGCGGTCGCGTCGTACCACCCATCGGCGGGACGCCGCAGCGAGAACAGCGCGTGGCGGCCCGGCGCTTCCCCGGCGAGCTCGAGCACCGCCGGCTCGTCCCCGTTCAAGACCCAGACGTGGGCGGGGGCCGCGTTTCGAAACAACAGCCGCTTGTCCGCATAGTACGCGTCCACGCTGGGGTAACGATCGAGGTGGTCGGGGGCGAGGTTGGTGACGATCCCGACGTCCGGGGCAAAGTGGGGACTGTCGTGCAGCTGGAACGACGAGACCTCGATCGCGAGCCACTGGTAGTGGTCGTCCGCGAGCGCAATGTCCGCGAGGGGTCGCCCGATGTTTCCCGCCGCCTCCGCGCGCACTCCCGCCGTGCGCAGCAGATGCGCCACCAAGGCCGTGGTGGTCGTCTTGCCGTTCGTTCCCGTGATCGCGATGCAGCGGGTGCTCGATCCCGACAGGGCCCGGAAGCCGAGGTCGATCTCGGACAGGATCGGGACGCGGGCCTCGCGCGCGGCGGCGAGCGGGGGCGCCTCGGGCGGCACACCGGGGGAGACGATAACCGCCGCGGCGGCGCGGATCCGCGCCAGGTCGTGGCGCCCGACGTCCAGGGTCACGCCGGACAGTGTCCGCAGGTCCCCGAGCGCGTCGCCCCCGTAGGGATGGTCCGACGCGTCGCTCGCGTACACGCGCACCCCTTCCCGCGCGAGCAGCCGCGTGGCCGCGACCCCGCTCTTCCCCAGCCCGATCACCGCCACGCCGCCGCCCCCGCGCCACGCCTCGGGGATCATCGCACCTTCAGCGTCGCGAGCGCGATCGCCGCGCACATCGCGCCCAGGATGTAGAACCGCGTCACCACCTGCGGCTCGGCCCAACCCAGCTTTTCGAAGTGATGGTGCAGCGGCGCCATGCGAAACACCTTGTGCGCGTCCGCGTACTCCTTGCCGTAGCGCCGCTTGTGCCAGCGGTACACCCACACCTGCAGCATCACGGACACGGCTTCCGCAGCAAACACGCCGCCGGCAATCAGCAACAGGAACTCGGCCTTGAGCATGATGGCGACCGCGCCGAGCGCGCCGCCGATCGCGAGCGATCCGGTGTCGCCCATGAAGACCTCGGCGGGGTGGGCGTTGAACCACAGAAACCCCAGCGACGCACCCGCGAGCGCGCCGCAGAAAATTGTCAGCTCCTGGGAGCCGGGCAGGAAGTACACGAGCAGATAGCGCGTCCAGTCGATGCGGCCGAACACGTACGCGAACGCCGCGAACGTGCCCGCGAGGATTGCCGTCAAGCCGGCCGCGAGACCGTCCAGTCCGTCGGTGAGGTTCACGGCGTTCGAGCTGCCCGTCACGACGACCGTGACGAACAGCAGGTACAGGGGCGCCGGCAGCACCAACAGGAAGTACTTGAACAGGGGCAGCTGAGTCGACGTCGCCGGGAGGTCGGGGGCGAGGGGCCACAGGATCAGGGCGACGCCGAGCGCCAGGCCGAAGGTGACCTGACCGATGAGCTTCCACCGCGCCACCAACCCCTGGGACTTGCCGCGCACGATCTTCAGGTAATCGTCGAGGAACCCGATCGTCCCTGCCCACAACATGGCCAGGAGGGCGACCACGACGTAGCGACTGTCGAGCCGCGCCCAGAGGAACGTCGGCACCACGGTCGCCAGGATGATGATCAGGCCGCCCATGGTCGGCGTGCCGCGCTTTGCGTGGTGACTCGCGGGTCCCTCGGCGCGGATGACCTGTCCCACGTTGCGCGCGCGCAGCCGGCGGATGACGGCCGGCGCGCACAGGAACGCGAGCAGCAGCGCCGTCACGACCGCGCCCGCCGCGCGAAACGTGAGGTAGTTGAACAGGTTGAACGCGATGTGCTGCTTCGCGAGCGGCGCGAGCAAATGGTAGAGCACGTGCGATCCTCAGTTGAGGTGCCGCAGCACCCGCTCGAGCGCCACGCCCCGGGACGCCTTGAGCAGGACGATCTCGTTGCCCGAGAGCGCCGTCTTCAGTCGGGGGCCCAGCGCGTCCGCGTCGGGTGCCGTGATCAGCCGCTCCCCCAGCGCCGCCCGGTGCGGCTCGAACGCCGGCACGAACTCGCCCACCGCCGCCACCAGGGCCGGCCGCAGGGCGACGATCGCTGCGGCGGCGGCCGCATGCAATCTGGCACTCTCCGGCCCGAGCTCCAACATCGAACCCACGACCACCGCGAGCGGCCGCCGCCGGCGGTCGGCGAGCCAGTGGGCGAGCTTCAGCGCCCAGCGCAGCGAGCCGGGGTTGGCGTTGTAGGTATCATCGATCACCGTGAGACCGCCGAGTGAGAGCACGGCGCCCCGCCCCGCCGGCAGCCGCACGCCGCCGAGGGCCGCGACCGCGCGCGCCGGGTCGGCGCCCGCCTCCCGCCCTACCGCGAGCGCCAGCATCGCGTTCTCGATCTGATGAAACCCCACCACGGGCAATGTGACGGTCTGCCCCCGCCACGTGATGCGGGGATGTCCCTCCTCGTCGAGCTCGGCGGAGTCGGGACGGACTTGCGCCGCGGCGCCGGTGCCCGCCACCACCGTCGGCGCCCGGCGCCGCGCCTCGCCCGCGAGCTCAGGCGGGTCCGTCCCCACCACGGCCGTGCGCGCTCCCTCGAGCAGGGCGACCTTCTCCTGCATCACGCCCGCGAGCGAGCCGAAGCCCTCAACGTGCGCGTAGCCGACGTTCGTGACCACGGCGATCGTCGGCTCGATCACGTCGCGCAACCGTGGAATCTCGCCCGGCACGCTCGCGCCCGCTTCCACCACCAGCGCCTCGGCGTCGTCGGGCGCGGCGAGGATCGTGAGCGGAACCCCCACGAGGTTGTTCAGGTTGCCGCTCGTGGCGTGCACCCGATACGTGGTGGCCAGGACGGCGCGGATCATTTCCTTGGTGCTGGTTTTCCCACTCGAGCCCGTGATCGCCACGACCGGGCTCCCGGGCGCGAGCAGGCGGCGCCGCGCGCGCGCCAGGAGCCCCAAGGCGGCGAGCGTGTCGGCCACCTCGAAGTACGGCAAGCCGTCCACCGGCGGCGTGCCGCGCCGCACCACTGCCGCCGCCGCGCCCTTGGCCCTGGCCTGATCGAGAAACGCGTGGGCGTCGAAGCGCTCGCCCTTGAGAGCCACGAACAAGGCGCCGGACGTCAGATCTCGGGTGTCCGTGGCGACCTTGCCGAAGGTGAGTTTGCCCGGTGCGCGCACGCCGAGCGCTTCCGCGACCCGCGCGCTCGTCCAGTGGGTCACGAGGCGCCGAGCTCCCGCACGATCGCCCGCTCGTCGAACGGCTGTTTTTCCGTCCCGATCACCTGATAGGTCTCGTGCCCTTTCCCCGCGAGGAGAAGGGTGTCACCCGGCCGGGCCAGCTCGAGGGCACGGGCGATGGCACGGCGGCGGTCGACCTCGCGGTAATGCGGCTTGGCCCGCATTCCGACCTCCACGTCGTCGAGGATCTTCTCCGGGTCCTCGGTGCGCGGATTGTCCGACGTGACGATCGCGACGTCCGCGAGCCGCACGCACACCGTGCCCATCGGGGCGCGCTTGCCGCGGTCGCGATCGCCCCCCGCACCGAACACGACGATGAGCCGGCCCTGCGTGAGTGGGCGCAACGTCTCGAGCGCCCGCTCGAGCGCGTCGGGCGTATGGGCATAATCGCGCAGCACGGTACACGGCCGCCCGGCAATCCGCTCCATGCGACCCGGGACTTGCGGCGCGTGCGTCAGGCGCTCGGCCACGGTGTCCACGGGGACGCCCAGCCCCCAGGCACACGCCGCCACGCCGAGGGCGTTGGCCACGTTGAAGTGGCCGAGCAGCGGTAGGCGCACGTCCGCGCGGCCCATCGGAGTGACCAGCTCGAAGCGCGCGCCCGCGGCGTCGAGACCGACGCCCCGCGCCGTCACCTCGCCCCCGCGCTCGCCGAACGTCACCCGACGGTGCTCGCGCCGCAGCCTGAGCCACGCGGGATCGTCGGCGTTCACCACCTCGAGCCCGTCGGGCGCGACGTACTGCACGAGCTTGGCCTTGGCGCGGAAATAGTCCTCGAGGGTCTTGTGGTAGTCGAGATGGTCGCGCGTGAAGTTGGTGAAGAGGGCCGCGCGGAACAGAAGTCCGTCCACCCGCCCCTGATCGAGGCTGTGGGAGGAAACCTCCATCGCCGCCGCGCGCGCCCCGCGCGCGACCAGCGTGGCGAGCGTCGCCTGAAGGTCGATCGGCCCCGGCGTGGTGAGGTTGCCAGCCTCGCTCGGCACGGCGTCGCCGGCCGGATCGAAGGCGCCCAGCGTCCCGATCGAGCCCGTCGGCTCGAGCGCCGATAAGACGTGCCGCAGCAGCGTGACCGAAGTCGTCTTGCCGTTCGTCCCCGTCACGCCTACGAGATCGAGCTTCGTGGCGGGACGGTCGTACCATGCTTCCGCCGCGACGGCGGCGGCGCGCCGACCGTCGCGGACCATGATCTGCGGCACATCCACCGGCTGCTCGCGCTCCACCAGCGCCGCTGCGGCGCCCCGCTGGCGAGCGGCCGTCACGAACTCGTGCCCGTCCTGCACCGAACCGTGCACGGCGCAATACAGCATGCCGCGCTCCACCTTCCGGCTGTCGGCGGTGAGGCCGGTGATCTCGGGCCAGGTGTGCAGGTCAGGCATTTCGACGAGCAGCTGCGCCCGCTCCAGCGCGGCGACGATCTGCTGGAGCCGGGTCATCGCCGCGGGCCGCGGCGGGGAGGCGCAGGACCGCGGGCGCGGACCCGGACGGCCGCGTAAGGGTCGGCGAACAGTGTGACCATCGAGCCGGCGGCCGCGCTGTCGCCCGCCGCCGGCCAGGTGTGCTCCGCGACACCCCAGCCCCGGAGCGACACCCGGAACCCGCGCCGGTGCAGCGTGCGCACCGCCTCCCGCATGCCGACGCCCGCCACGTCGGGCACCGCGCGGCGTGGCCCAACGCCGGCGCTGTCGGGTTGATAGGGCCAGGGGACCACGTAGGGGACCAGGCCCCCGTCGTCGTCGGCGGGCGCGGTCGCGGCGCGCGGGGCGGCGGTGGAGAGCCGCGCCCGATCGAGCGCTACCGTACGGGCCGCGAGCGCCTGCTCGAGCATCGAGCGCGTCACCGGCGCCGCGGTCTGGGCCGCGAAATAGCTCCCCTTGTGAGGATTGTCGATCTTCACGACCAGCACGAGCTGCGGCTGGTCCGCGGGGAACAGCGCGGCGAACGAGGCGGTGTATTCGCCCGCCGCGTAGCGGCCGTTCACGACGCGGCGGGCCGTCCCGGTCTTCGCCGCTACCGGAAAGTTGGTGAGCGCCGCCTCGGTTCCGGTGCCGCGCTCCACGACGCCGCGCAGCAGGTTTCGCAACGCCGCCGCCACCGCGGGGGAAACGACGCGTCGCACCGGCTCCGGACGATGCCGGTAGCGCAGCCCGCCCCCCGCGCTCCGGACCTCACGGATCAGCGTGGGCTGGAGCAACAGGCCGTCGTTCGCGAGGGCTCCGTAGGCCATCGCGACCTGGATCGGCGTCACCGACAGCTCGTACCCCATGGCGAGGCTCGCCGCGCTGGGACGCGTCCATTCGGAGGGCGGCCGCAGGCGCCCGGTGGCCTCTGCAGGAAACTCGATCCCCGTGAGCGCTCCGAACCCGAAGTCACGGAGCGCGGCGTACTGCTCTTCGGCGGTGAGCCGCGCAGCAAATTTCGCGATGGCGATATTGCTCGACACGCGAATCGCGTCGGCCAGCGTGAGCGAGGGCTGCGGGTCCTCGTCGGTGATGGTGCGCCCGAGGACACGCCACTTGCCCCCCTCCCCCGACACCTGGTCCGTGGACGCCACACGGCGAAGCGAGAGCAGAGCGGCGGCGGCGAAGATTTTCGCCAGGGACCCGGGCTCGAACGTGTCGGTGAACGCGCTCGGGCGTGCGCTGCCGTCCCGCTGGCGCGAGGCGAGCGCCAGCACCTCACCGGTCGCCGGATCGAGCATCACGACGTCGCCGGCGTCCGCATCCATGCGGCGCAGCGCGTCGTCCAGGGCCCGCTGCGCGATCTCCTGGAGCTCCAAGTCGAGCGTCAGCACGACGTCGAGCCCGGGCACGGGCGGGGCGATCACGCGCGCCGGCGACTCGTACTCGCGTCCGGCGCGGTCCTTCAGCACCACCGCGGCGCCCGCCCGGCCCGCCAGCAGGCTGTCGAGCGTCCGTTCGAGCCCGGAGGCACCCAGTCCGTCATCTCCCAGACGGCCGATGGTCGCACGCGCGACGGCGGGATCAGGATAGAAGCGGTTGAGCACCGATTCGAGGTGCACGCCCCGCACGCTCCGGAGGGGCTGCACTTCGAGCGCACTGTAGGGCCCTGCAAAGTAGGCGTATCGTCGGCGCAGGGCCTGCTGCCAGGTGCGTGCCGTGAGCCCGAGTCGCCGGCTGATGAGCGCGCCGTCGGTGGCCGGGTCGCGCAGCTCGTTGGGGGCGATGCCCACATGGTAGGTCTCCTGCGTGACGGCGAGCGGCGTGCCGTGGCGGTCATACAGCGTGCCGCGACGCGCCTGGAGCACGATCCGCTCGGTGCGCTGCGCCTGCGCTTCCTCCGCCCAGCGACGACCGTGGAGGATCTGCACTTGGGCCGCGCGTGTCACCAGCAAGGCCAGGCCCACGAGGACTCCGAATTCCACGACCTGGATGCGGACCGCCGGCCGGGCCATTCGCTAATGCGACCCGCTTGGAGCAGGGACCAGAACGATCTCGCTGTCGCTCGGCAGGTGGAGGCCGAGCCGCGCCTGGGCGCGGGGCACGAGCACCGCGCGGCTCTCCGCGGCACGGATGCGGCGCTCGAGATCGGCGCGGTGCCCGTCCATGTTGGCGCGGCGGGCCCGCAGATCGGCGAGCTCGCGGGCCGCCCGGATGGCCGCGGTCTGGCGGGCGTAGACCAGCCATGTGGTCACGAGGAAGGCCGCGAGCCACAGGGCCACCCAGTGCCGGCCCTTAGTCATCGCTCCCCGGTGTCACTTCGAAGGCGCGCAGCTGTGCCGAGCGGGCCCGGGGGTTGTCGCGCACCTCGGCGGGACCGGGGCGGACCGGCTTGCGCGTGAGCAGGCGGCCCAGCGGGCGCCCGCGGCAGGTGCACACGGGCTGCCGTGGTGGGCAGACGCACGACCGACTCCAGTCGCGGAACGCGTTCTTCACGATGCGGTCCTCGCCCGAGTGGTAGGTGATCACCGCCATGCGACCGCCGGGCCCGAGCGTGGCGCGGAGCGCCGGCAGCGCGAGCTCGAGCTGCTCGACCTCCTGGTTCACGACGATCCGCAGCGCCTGGAACAGGCGCGCGAAGTCGGAGGGGCCCGAGCGCGGGCCGCGCGCCTCGCGAATCGCGTTCACCAGATCGTCGCTCGTCGCGAACGGCACCGTGGCGCGCCGCCGCACAACGGCCCGGGCCAGGCGGCGCGCGCGCGGCTCGTCCGCGAGCTCGGCGAACCCTTCGGCCAGCCGCGCCTCGGGCCAGGTATTCAGGATATCCGCGGCCGTCACGCCGTGTCCCGCCGCCATCCGCATGTCGAGCGGCGCCCCGGGACGAAAGGTAAACCCGCGGGCATCGCTATCGAGCTGGTGGGACGAGACGCCCAGATCGAGGAAGATGCGGTCAGGGCGGAACGTCTCGATCGTCCCCAGCACCTTGGCCGAGCCGAACGGGCCGGTGGAATAGCGGATCTCCGTGTCGCCCAGGCGGGCGCGCGTCGCGGCGATCGC
>Ga0137415_10007886_pt1 | contig 10563 bp, 8 predicted proteins | sample CZODoug3_1_1_16f_FD_183082 | JGI IMG/M metagenome (GOLD analysis project Ga0137415, IMG submission 183082) | Vadose zone soil fungal communities from Angelo Coast Range Reserve, California, USA - CZODoug3_1_1_16fungal (Hybrid Assembly) | ecosystem: Environmental > Terrestrial > Soil > Vadose... | reverse complement strand
GATGACAGGTGCTATCGCTTTTTCTTCTTCCCAAAAATGTCGTTCCAGTTGTCCTTGTAGGCTTTGGATACTGGCTTCTGACCCTCGCCCATACCTTGTTTTTTTGGTGTAGCGTCCGGTTTGTTTTCAGTCTTGGTAGAGGATTCCGGCTTGGCTTCGACAATCTTGTTCTCGGTGATCGGTTTTTTAGGCGAAGTGTCTTTGGCCTTATCAACTGACATTATTTTTCCTTACAGGCATATTTTTGCTCTCCAACCGCAACCGCAGGACGCGTCTGATAAAGTAAGAGAGCCTCCACGCATCGGAGGCCCTTTGTTTCTGCCGTCGGATAGGGGCGCACAGGCCAGTACCCGTCGGGCTATGTAAACAGATCCGAAATCTAGAACAACTCCTGAACGATGCGCGGCAGTAAGGATTGCACTGGGGTCCACTGTCCGATTCGGGTCAAACTGAGAAGAACTCAGTGTGAGCATATGTTTTCCGGGTTGCCCCCCGATAGCGGACATTGACGTCTGGCATCGCGCATTGCGGCAAAATGCGAGGCCGCTTAGCAGGCACGATGCCTTCACGCGCCGTTCGGCAGCAAGGTGCCAAGGTATAACGGTCTCTTCGCGCGAAATGCGCTGCCCTTGCTGTACCGCTTTCGCGCGAACTAGCAACAGATCGTTAATCAACCCTTCGCGGCATCTGACGTGCCGTCCCGCTTATGGACGTGAAATTCAGAAGGGTCTCTCACTACTCGGCGGCTTGCAGCGATGGAAGACAACTGCTGGAGCATGAGGCTCTGCGAGATGTGAACAGCTTGGGCGGCTTCCATCGCGCTTAAAGAAGATTTTAGTGGAACGGTCGAGCAGACGGTGCGGTTGTCTCCTATCTAGACGGCAGGAAAAGGACACAACCATGAAACTTACGACAATCGTATTGGCAACAGCCTTCACTCTCACAACCACGTTTGCGCTGGCGCAAGCCGACGGAACGGGTGGGTACGGATCAGTGGTCGCTCCTTCAGTGGGCTCGTACCCGGCTACGGTGGGTTCGACTAATGTCGTCCCCACATGGAGGAACACTGGTCCCGCAGCGCCTTTGCCTAGCGTCCCTACTGTCGGTAACGCATTCGGGAACACATTTGCACCCATCCGTGCACCGATGCAGGCGTCGGGGGTTCGCAGGTAAGCAAACTGGCCGTTTTCTGCTGCCAGTACTTGAAATTTGTGAGTGAGCTTCATCAGAGGTCGTCCCGAATGCCCTTGAAAAACGGATGACGCACCTTGCCCTCGGCTGACTTGACCCGGTATTCGATCTCCGCCAAGAGCGACGGCTCGATCCAAATTCCCTTGTGGGCAATCTTCTTGGCGTAAGGCTGTGTCTTCCGGATCAGCGGCTTTAGCCGCGCCTGCTGATCCTTTGCTGAGGCACTGTCAAAGCCGTGATCGACCTTGCCGGCGTATATCAGTTGTTTGCCTTTCGCGCGGCCGAGATAGATGCCGTCGAAGCGCGGCGACGCCGTCGAAATCGTAGCGGGTTTGAATAAAGCCTCGATTCCGCCGAACGAACTGGGCGCCCTGCTCACGACACCGCATCCCCGAGTTGCATCGGCCTCATGACCCCAAGTCCTTGATGCGAATCTAGCTTTGCTGGGACGTCGACGCAACGCATCGTTTCAATCCGGCTCGCCGGCGGGTGCGAAGGTTCGCACGACTTCGTAGATGCCGGATTCAAATCTGGCGATCATGAGCGCATCAACGGGCAAGCCACAATGTCAGGATCGGGCCGCCGACCCAGTCGCCCGACCGAGACGAAAAACCCAGCAGACTAAACTTTCTGAAGACCAGCACAGAAAGACGCGCTTCGCCCGGTTTTCGCCGTGTGTTTGTTCGCGCAGCCTACAATCGCAACCGTTTTTCCGAGACTGAAATCGTGCGGTAGCGCAGCCCGTCCAGTTTGGGTGCCGCATATCGGCAACGGGAGACCAGCCAATGAAAACGACTCTGACGGGCGCTTTGACGCACCAGGCGCAAACTCGGCCGCAAAGCGCGGCGTTCGTCTTTCAGGAAGAGGTGTGGACTTACGAGCGGCTCGCGGCGGAAGCCGAGCGCCTTGCACGCGGACTGGCGGCGCGCGGCGTCGGGCCCGGTGATCGCGTCGCCATTCATATGATGAACCGGCCCGAAATGGTGGTCGCCTACTACGCCTGCTTCAAGTTGGGTTCTATCGCGGCGCCATTGCGAACCGCCTTCAAATTCGCGGAACTCACTCCGATCTTGCAGCGGCTGAAACCCGCGCTCTACATCGGCGACGCAGACCTTTACGGCAGTGTTGCCCCGGTTGAGCCCTCGATTCTTGCTCTCGACAAACGCTTCATCGTCAACGGAGCCATCGAAGACCACGGCATGCAGCGGTGGGAGACATTATTCGACGCGACCACCGACGTCAGTTTCCCGGACTCGACCGCCTCCTGCAAACCCGCATTGCTGATCATCACATCCGGGACCACCGGCCAACCCAAATTCGTCGTGCATACGCCGGCAACGCTATCGGAATCGGTCGAGCTGGTGGTCAAGCATTGGGGACTGTCGGACGATGATGTCATGATCGAGCCCTTGCCGATGGCCCATATGAGCGGGCTCATCACTTTCCTGTCCCTTATTCGATTCGGCGCCCCATTCGTCTTGCTCGAAGGTTTTGACGCCGACAATGTGCTGGACAACATCGAACGCCATCGCTGCACCTGGTGTCTCGGTTTCCCGGCCCAGTATGCGGCGCTGCTCGAGTGCCAGCGAGCCCGACCACGCGATCTGTCGTCGCTGCGAGTCTGTCTGACCGGAGCAGATATCTGCCCGATCGATCTGCAGGAGCGGGTCACTGCAATCTTTGGCGCACCACTCTACAACATCTGGGGTGCAACGGAGGCCGTCGGGTCCCTGACCTTCGGTCTGCAACGCGGGCCGGTCGCGCGGATCGTGAAAGGTGCGCGGATCCGGTTGATCGACGAGAATGGCGCCGATGTCGCCGATGGGGAGGCCGGAGAACTTCTGATCCGCGGGGCAAATGTCTTTGACAGTTACTGGAACGACCCTGACGCGACAGAGAAAAGCCTGAAGGCCGGCTGGTATCATACCGGCGATCTGATGCGGCGCGGCGCAGGAGATGAACTCTGGTTCGTATCCCGCAAGAAGGACATCATCATTCGCGGCGGCACCAACATCTCGCCTGCTGAAGTAGAGGAGGCGCTGGTCGCCTGCCATCCCGCCGTCGAGGAAGCCGCCGTGGTGGGCGTACCGGATGCCGTACTCGGTCAACGTGTGTTCGGTTTTGTAAAGCTCGTGAACCGGATGAAGGACACGATCGTTTCCGAAATTCTCCGCAGCGTCGCGACGCGACTTGCATCCTATAAGGTCCCGGAAACGCTCGAGATGCTCGACGAATTGCCCCGCAACGCGCTGAGCAAGGTCGATCGCAACGTGTTGCAGACCATGGCGGTGAGGGCCGACAAGGCTGGCCGCTTGCGAATTGGACCTGTGTTTGGGCAGCCGAAGCAACCCGACACGCGGACGGCCCGGCGATCGAGCACAAGATCCGCATGATTCCGGCCTGAATCGATCCTTGCAGACCATGGGCGTCGGACCGTTGTCGATGACCCTGTTCGATTCGGTCGTTGAGCTTGCAGATGCCTATCTGCAGGTCACGGTTCCAAGTTTCGAGTTTCCGCGCGATATCCCGCCCTCGGTACATTTCGTCGGCGCGCCCCGGCGTGCGCGCCCGGAGGATAACCAAACCGATCGCGAAATTTTCGTGCAAAATGCGCGTAGTCGCGAAACCCGCAACCATAAGCGATCTCGCTGAGCGGCTGGTCCGCGCGCAGCAAGGCGCGACGGCGTAGAAGATGCGCGGCGCGATCCAAGCGAAGCGAATAGATGAATTCGCTGCAGGTGGAGCCGCGCTCGGTAAAGAGTTTCTGAACATAGCGCAATGAAATCCCCGCCTCGGCGGCCACCTCGAATGGCCCGAAATCCGGATCGGAAAAACCGTCCTTGATCACGCCGCAGACGCGCGCGAACAGCTTGTCCGTGGAGCGTGAGATCGGCCGGGGATCGGACGGCGCAAATAGCGCGCCGAGGAGATCGTAGACGGCAAGCTGCATGTAGGGTTCGGCAGACGAGAACGGCAATCCATTATCCGTATCGGCATCGCGGACAAGATCGAAGAGCAGACGCCCGGCCGGTGTTCCGCAACGCCTGCACGAACCTCCTTGCGGCTCGAATCCCAGATGGGAAACCAGGGACTGGCGCGGCAGACGAAGCGACAGCCATCGCGCGCTGGTTTCGGTGGAGAAGTATGTCACGGGCCGAGCCGCGTCGACGAGTGCGACGTCGCCCACAGCGAGTTGCACCGCCCGGTCGTTTTGGGTCATCGCTGATTTGCCAGAGAGTTGAAACAGAGCGTAGTAATGCTCTATGCCGTCGAGGCGAGTATCCCGGTGGGTCCGTTCCACCCGGTGAGCATTCCATCCAATATCGACTGCCGCGATCCCGCATATGTTCATGGGACGCACCCAGCCAAGAAAAGCGTCGGGTTCGATACCCTCCGGGCTGTACCGCCCGCAGATCGTGCGGAGCAAAGCTTTCCACGCCTCGAAATCCGGTAGCGGCGTGCCGCGAACAACATCGCTCTGAAGCATCATCGTCTCCGCCTTGGAGTGCGCTGGTTCGAAAGCGACTGTGATGCCTTCAGAATGGGCCTTTCTACGGACCGAATCGGCCAAGTCTCAGGGACGTGATGAATTGTGATCAGAATTCCCCGGCTCGGACTTACAGATTGACAGTTGAAGAAATACGAGCCGATTTCGACACGGGCCTATCGGGTTACAATCGTGACGTTGTCGGCACGGTGGCGATGACGGAGGCTTAGCGGCGACCGACGCGCCTCGCCCGATTGACCGTCATCGTGTTGCCTCGCCACAAGCCACCTTCATTTGAAGCGTGCGAGATTTGGCTGACGATCCGCAGCACCTCGGATCGCGTGTCGATCCCGCCGAACTCGTCAGCCATTAACGCCGCGCGCGAACGCTGATTCGGAATGATGGGGGACATGGCCAAAGTTCAGATGATGGAGCAGTGCGCGCTGGTACGGGCGAAAGTGCGCCACGGGCTCATGACGTTCAACCTCCGGCGAGCTAGGTTCGATTGGCGTGACGGTAATCCGATTCGGACATTTGCCGCCGAAAGATCGCAAAGAATTGTCGGTTGAAATTCAGATTGAGACGCCACGGCTTAGTGGCGAAAAAAATTGAAAGATCAATTCATGCTCGCGGATTGCGGCCATATCATTGTCGTCGACGATGACCCCTCGCTGCGGCAAATGGTGATCAAATACCTGGAAGATCACGATGTACCGACCAAGTCCGCATCCAACAGAACAGAGTTGAATCGGCATTTTCAGGGAGCGCTTCCCAGTCTGATCATTCTGGATCTGCGGCTCGGTCAGGATGACGGGCTGGATCTCTTGAGAGAAATTCGTTCGCATTCGGATGTTCCGGTCATCATCACGACCGGTCATCGTCCCGACGAAATCGATCGCATCGTCGGCCTTGAACTGGGGGCGGACGACTACATCGTAAAGCCGTTCAGCCTCAGGGAATTGCTGGCCCGCGTCCGCGCCGTGTTGCGGCGGCAGGAATTGGGGCGGGTCGCGCGAGCCCATGATCCGGAGCGAGGCGGGTACAGGTTCGATGGCTGGCAGCTTGATCGGCGCGGCCGCAGGCTGCTCGACCCCAACGCTGCCCCGATCGCGCTGAGCAAGGGCGAGTACGCGTTGTTGCTGGCCTTTCTCGAGGCACCTCAGCGGCCGCTGTCGCGGGAGCATTTGTTGCAAGCGACCCGAATTCACGAAGATATTTTCGATCGAAGCATCGATGTCCAAGTCTTGCGGCTGCGGCGCAAACTGGAGACCGATTCGAGCGCACCGCGCGTGATCCAGACCTTGCGCGGCGTCGGCTATGTGTTCGCGCTGCCGGTCGAACCGTTCTGAAAGGTGGTGAAAATACGATGTCGCGGACTACGGTCGTAACCGCATTCACAGTGTCGGTGATGATCCCGTAGCAGGCAGTCATCAGAGTCTCCGTATCAGTTCACGGAGAATCTCATGGTGCCGATACGCCAATCCCCTCCATTGCCTTCGTCGGCGGCCTGTCGGCGGACTGCTTCGCCAGCCGCGTCGCTGTGGAGCTGACCATGCGATGGTTTGTTCACGTACTCGCGAGGTTGGCGATCGCGGCGAGCTGCACAAGCTCGGCGGCGGCTCTCGACGCGCAAGTCGGGCACGGCAGATACCCTTCGTTCACGAGCAGCTTGTGGGAGCATCTCATGTTGAATTCCTCTGAATCGTCAAACGGCGTCATCAGACGGTACAGCGATCGCGGCCAGGAGTTTGAGCGTGAGATCAAAAAGGCTGTCACCGCCCTGGGGGAATTCGATGACCGGACGCTGCGGGACATGGGTATTCCCCACCGATCTCAGATCGAGCAGGTCGTAAGATATTGTCGCGACTGCTAATCCAAGCAGCGTCGGAATCGTTGGAGCCGACCCCTTGTTACGCAGGGGCCGCATCCGCGCCAGCTTCACAATCGGCAAACCGACCCCATGTGTCGGGCGTGGGGCGGCGGGGCCAATGCCGCATGGAATATGGTTGCGTTGACCAACAATTGCCGAGCATGCCGCGCCGAATCCCTTCGCAACAGCTGACCCCGCCCGGGAAAGGAAAGATTGCTCGGCTGCGCCGGCCGGCGGCAATTTGCGTACTGATTCTGGGCGGCTTGCAACTTTGTCCGGCATCATCGCAGACGCCCGCGCAACCGCTACAATCGAGCATCGCGAACGCCGAAGAACCTATCACCCCCATTCCGGCCCCCCCCCGGCACCGACCCCAGGAAGATGAAACTGGGGGAGCGTCTGTTCGGCGATCCCCGGCTGTCTCACGGCAATTCGCGCAGTTGCACATCCTGCCATGATCTCGGCACAAATGGCGCAAGCACAAATAGCCAGGATGTCGGCCTCGACGGTTCAAGCCTTCCGCTCAACACGCTTACCGTATTCAACGCCGCGCTCAGCTTCCGTTTCGGTTGGGAAGGAAAACTCCGCACCGTGGAGTCGGATGTCAAAGCTGCATTGGAAAACCCGGAGATCATGGGCAGCAGCATGTCCGAACTCTCCGAAAAGCTCGCCGCGGATCCCGACATGCGCCGGGAATTCACTGATGTCTACGGCAGCCGGCCGGATGCCGGCAACATCGTGGACGCCATCGCAAGCTTTGAGCGCTCTCTCGTAACACCGGGCGGCCGTTTCGATCGCTGGCTGGCAGGAGATGCGGCCGCGTTGTCGGAGGGCGAACTGGACGGATATCGGCTGTTCAAATCGCTGGGATGTGTCTCCTGCCACCAGGGCGTCAATATCGGCGGCAATCTTTTCGAGCGACATGGAATATTCCATCCGTTGGCGTCGCCGAAGCCCGAAATTCTGCGGGTGCCGAGTCTGCGGAACGTCGCGACCACGCCACCTTATTTTCATGACGGCAGCGCTCGGACGCTCGATGACGCCGTTCGCAGAATGGGTCTTGCTCAGCTGAATACAACGCTGACGGATCAGCAGGTGAAAGCGATTGTCGCGTATCTCCAGACCTTGACCGGAAAATACCGCGGCGCGCCCGTCGGAGCTTCACCATGAGGTTGACGCCTGTCGCAATCATCGTGTCGCTTCTTCTCTGGCTGCTCACCTGGCTGCTCATGAGCGGGTTGAATCTGAATTCCGCTCGTTACGATCGTGAAATGGGCGCGCTCACCAATTTTTCCCGGCTGGAGCGCGCGCTGAATCGAGAGGTACTGACCGCACGCGCCGGCTTGTCGCGAAACTACGATGCATTGGCGCGCATGACGGACGCGTACGACGGTTCTCTGAATCGATTGCGTGAAGCAGCCGGTTCGGATCCCGAGGAAGCCGCCGCGATCGAAGTTCTGATCGCACATGCGCGTCGGCAGCAGGACCTCATCGAGCAGTTCAAGAGCAGGAACGCGTTGCTGCGGAACTCGTTTACCTATTTTGGCATATTCAGCGCCCATCTTGCCGCCTCGGACCGGATGCCGGTTGTGGCAGCCACCACCACGCTCGCGGCCGCCATGCTGCACCTCACACTCGATACCTCGCCGGCCGCCGCGCGCGAGGTCCAGGACCAGCTGGAGCAACTGGCGCATCTGCAAGGCCCGCCCGGCGATGCCGATTCAATTCAGGCGGCGCTCGCGCACGGTGGAATACTGCGTGACCTGCTGCCGGCGACTGATGCCGTGCTGAGGGCGCTGATGGCCGCGGCGAGCAACCGCGAGCAGGATGCCGTTCGCTCGTTGATCATGAAGCGTCAGCTTGCCGCCCGGGCTTCGGCGCGCCGATACCGTGTTCTGCTCTACGCCACGTCACTGATGCTGCTCGGGGCCCTGGTCTATTTCGCGCTGCAATTGCGGGCACGGGCCATCGACTTGCGGCGGCGCGCCGCGTTCGAGCATGTGATCGCGGGCATCTCGATGCGCTTCATCAACGCGCAGCCGCAGAATATTGACGCCGACATCGACCGGGCGCTCGCCGATATGGCGGAGTGCATCGACGCGGACCGGGCTTATTTTGTGTCGTGGGGCGCAGCACCGCGGTCGCACCTGTGGTGCAAGGCGGGGATGAGCTTTTCGCCTGGCTGGCCGCAGCGCGCGCCTGCGCTTGCGGCCCGGTTCGGCCCCACCGTCGATGGAATCGTCCACGTTCCACGCGTCAATCGCATGTCGCCGGGAGAAAACAAGGACGCCTGCGTGGCCCTTGGTTTGGGGGGATGGGCATGCGTGACGCATGTTGACAAAGACGGTACCGGCATCGCCCTGGGTTTCGATGCGATCGGCCGGCCTTGTTGCATGACGGCATCCGGCGAACTCAGTCTGTTGCACATGGCCCTCGATACCATTGTGTATGCCGTTGGGCGGCACGTCATTGAAAAAGAACGAGCCCGGCTGGAGATGCGCTTGCAGCAGGCCCATCGCATGGAGACGGTAGGCACCTTCAGCAGTGGCATTGCCCACAACTTCAACAATATTCTGGGCGGGATCCTCGGCCATACGGAAATGGTGGAAGAGTACCTCGCTTCAGATGCAAGGCCGCGCCGAAATCTGGATGCGATCCGCCGTGGCGCGGAGCGCGCGCGTGATCTCATCGATCAGATTCTCACTTTCGGACGCCGCCGTGAGGGAAGGCGGGAGCGGATCTGCATCAAGGCACTGGTCGCGGAAGCTAGGTCGCTGCTCGCTGCATCGTTACCTTCCCATGTTGCGATCGAGGTGACCGAGACATCCGAAATGACGGTGGTATCTGCGGAGTCCGCGCAATTGCAGCAGGTCATCCTCAATGTCTGCAACAACGCGGCACAAGCGATGGACCAACCAGGAGCCATCGAGATTGAGATCGGCGTGCGGGAAGTAACAGACGCGTTGCGGGTTGGGCAAATCGGGATCGGGCCCGGCCGCTTCGTTGTGGTTTCGATTTCCGATCCTGGACGCGGCATGGACCAGGCAACGCGGGAGCGGATCTTCGAGCCATTCTTTACGACGCGCCCCGATGGCAACGGTCTTGGGCTCGCGACGGCTCGTGACATCGTCCGCGAACATGACGGCGCCGTGGAGGTACAGAGCACGGTTGGAGCTGGAACGCGTTTCGACATCTGGCTTCCATCCATCCCGTCCAATGGGTCAATATCCGTTCAACATAGCTCGGGCATGGCCGGTCGCGGTGTCGGCGAAACGGTGCTGGTGCTTGAGACGGACCGCGGGCGCTTGCTGCGGCATGAGGAAATCCTGGCAGCGCTCGGTTATGAACCGGTTGGCTTCACAAGGCTGGCTGAGGCTGCCGTGGCCTGCCGCGCCGCGCCAGCGCGCTTCGATGCAGCGCTGGTGTGCCACCTACCCCGAGCTGCGTCCGGTCTCGATTTCGCAACCGCGTTGCACGATCTTGCACCTCATCTGCCGATCATCCTGGCGACACCCTCGGCGAGGGATCTGGACGCTCCATTGCTGGCGGCTTCGGGAATTTCTGAAGTCGTCCATCACCCTCTGACGTCCGTGGAGTTAGCCGGCGCATTGTCGCGCTGCCTGGCGGCCTCCGTTGTCTCCGCCGTTGCAGGCGTAAAGCAAACCCGCGTCGACCGGGCAGCGCAATGATGTAACGCAGCGCTGCAAATAGGTTTCCGGATCCTTGGCTTTCGATCGTGCCATGACACGGGCAGGATCGTGCGGGAAGTGAAGGTAGCAAGCGAGCCAGAAGCTCTGCTGCAGGTTCTGGGGGGTCCGATCTAGCCCAGGCTGCCCCGCGGGCGACGGGAGTTCTCGGTTTGGGATACACCTCCCTTACCATGACACGACGTGCACAGAGATGCTTTTTCCTTGATCGAATCATCAGCCGCGAGGCCCCCTGCTTCTGCTTTTTTCGGCCATTGGAAGATCGACGGCAGCCGCAGCTCAGCGGCAGGATCGCCTAATGCGCCGCG
>Ga0137415_10007885_pt1 | contig 10564 bp, 8 predicted proteins | sample CZODoug3_1_1_16f_FD_183082 | JGI IMG/M metagenome (GOLD analysis project Ga0137415, IMG submission 183082) | Vadose zone soil fungal communities from Angelo Coast Range Reserve, California, USA - CZODoug3_1_1_16fungal (Hybrid Assembly) | ecosystem: Environmental > Terrestrial > Soil > Vadose... | reverse complement strand
CAGTGCGCGCAGCTTAATTCGGGTCGGTGCTCGGTCAGTACCACCCTAAGCTCGCGATCCGTCCCTGACGCAACGCTTGTATTCCCCCTCGCTGCTGACCGCTGCGGAAGCGATTGCTTCCGTCGTGCGAGTCCATAAATCTTTAAGGATATTCAATGTCATTTTCCGATCTCGGGCTATTGCCCGAATTACTGCGTGCTGTCGCCGATAAGGGCTACGATTCGCCTTCTCCCATCCAAATTCAGGCGATACCGGCGGTGCTTGCCGGCCGCGACGTGCTCGCCGGCGCCCAAACCGGCACCGGTAAAACCGCCGGTTTCGTGCTGCCTATCTTGCAGCGGCTTAGCATGGATCAGGCGAACGGCACCAGCCGAGCGCCGCGCGCGCTGGTGCTGACGCCTACTCGCGAGCTGGCCGCACAGGTGGCCCAGAGCGCGCGCGACTACGGTAAGTACATGCAGCTGCGCACCTACCAGGTGTTCGGCGGCGTGAGCATCAACCCGCAAATCAGCACCCTGCGCAGCGGCTGCGATATCTTGGTGGCGACTCCCGGCCGGCTCCTCGATCTTGCGCAGCAGCGCGTTGCGGATCTTTCCAAGGTCCAGGTCCTGGTGCTCGATGAGGCCGACCGCATGCTCGACATGGGCTTCATCAACGACATTCGCAAGATCATCAAATTGCTGCCCCAGAAGCGCCAGAACCTATTGTTCTCGGCCACCTATTCGGACGACATTCGCGGTCTGGCGGAACGGCTGCTGCATGATCCCCTGTCGATTCAAGTCGCGCCGCGCAATGCGCCCATTGAACTGGTCGAACAACGCGCGTATCGCGTGCAAAAGGAACAGAAGCGCCATTTGCTGGTGCACCTGATTCAAGAAGGACAATGGCGGCAGGTATTGATCTTCACGCGCACCAAGCATGGAGCGAATCGCCTGGCCCAGCAGCTCGAGGGTGCAGGCATTCAAGCGGCGGCCATCCACGGCAACAAGAGCCAGGCGGCACGAGTGAAAGCGCTGGACATGTTCAAGCGCGGACAGGTCACCGCGTTGGTGGCCACCGAGGTCGCGGCTCGCGGGCTCGATATCAAGGAGCTGCCGCAGGTGGTCAACTACGAATTGCCCAATGTGCCGGAAGACTACGTCCATCGCATCGGCCGCACCGGCCGTGCCGGCGCCGCGGGCGAAGCCGTCTCCCTGGTCTCCGCCGATGAATCCGGCTTGCTGCGCGACATCGAGCGAGTTCTACGCCGCAGCATTCCAACCCTGCCTACGCCGGTGTTCAAGATCGTGGAGTCGGCGCCGCAAAGCGCTTCTCACGGCCACCGGGGTCCGGGCGATCGCGCTTCGGGGGAACATCGCGCTCCAGGCGAACATCGCCCTCAGGGCAACCGTCCTGCGCAGGGCCAAGGCCGTCAAGGGCATCACGGGGGGCGCGATTCGCGCCGTGCACCGGCGGGCGGCGGTTCGGGCACGAGGAGCTTTGGCCAGCAGCAGCGCGGACGATTCCGCTAGGCGGCGGACAAGCTACTAGGACAGTTTGGGAACCAGCTCCCGCAGATAGTCGGCAAATTCCCCACCCAAGCTCGGATGCTTCAGGGCGTACTCGACGGTCGCTTGCAAGTATCCGAGCTTACTGCCGCAATCGTAGCGCTTGCCTTCGAATTCGAAGGCATACACCGATTCGCGCTGCATCAGCTGGGCAATGCCGTCGGTGAGCTGAATCTCGCCGCCGGCACCCTTGCCGATCTTCGAGAGATCGTCGAAGACTCCGGGCGTAAGCAGGTAGCGGCCGACAACCGCGAGCGTCGACGCCGCTTTCTCCGGCTTGGGCTTCTCAACGATGTGCGACATCTTGCCGATGCGAGGTGCGATTTTGCGCTCCAGCGTCACGATGCCGTACTTGTCCGTGTCCTGTTTCGGCACGTTCTGCACGCCGAGGACGCTGCCCCGATGCGTCGCAAATACGTCGACCATCTGCTTGAGGCACGGCACCTCTGCATCGATCAAATCGTCCGCGAGATGCACCATGAAGGGAGCGTCGCCGACCACGGGCCTTGCGCAAAGCACGGCATGGCCGAGACCCAACGGGGCGGGCTGGCGAATGTACACGCATGAAGCCCAGCTCGGCAGAATACCGCGCAGTGTGTCGAGCAATTCCTGCTTGCCTTGCGCCTGCAGCACGGACTCGAGCTCGGGATTGCTGTCGAAATGATCCTCGATGGCGCGCTTGGAACTGCCGGTGATGAAGATCAGGGTGTCGGCGCCGGCGGCGAGCGCCTCATCGACGGCATACTGAATGAGCGGCTTGTCGACGACCGGGAGCATTTCCTTCGGGCTGGCTTTGGTGACCGGGAGGAATCTCGTGCCGCGTCCGGCAACGGGGAATACGGCTGTCTTTACGGCTTTGTGTGGCATTGCGAAATAATAACGGATTTCACCGGCGCGCGCCGTCGGACAAATCTCACACGCTAGCGAAGTTTGACGATGGCGTACGCCTCGAAGCTGTCCCACGTATGACAGGCGGGGCAATGCCAATAAAAGATCCGCCCCGAAAAACCGCATTCATTGCACCGATATTTCTCGGCATGCGCCAGCAACGCTCCGATCTCGTGCGCCATGCGTTCGTAGTGCGCCGGACCTGCGCGCCACACCGCCTGCAAGGTGGCGTCCTGCGAGAAGACTGTTTCTATCGAGGTGCGAAGCGGCTCGGCACCGACCAGATCGGCTGCGATCGCGGCGAAAACCAAGCGCTTCAGTTCGCCGAAATCATGCGACTCGGCCTGCGCGACGAGTTCCGCGAGCACCGTGTCGCGTGCCTGCGGCTCCACCAATTTGAGCAGATGCGGCAGGTGGTCTTGCAGCAGCTCCGGCGATTCGGTGAGTGCCTGCCTGAGCAGGCGCACGGCCAACTCCGGCTGCCCGTCGCCCTCGGCGATCTGCGCCCGCAGCAAGGCGGCTCGCGGAAACGGCGATGCTTCTTTGCGGGCTTCGCGCAACAGGCGCCGCGCATCCGCGGTATCCCCGCGCTCGATCGCGAGCGCAGCCAGCTCGCACAGGTAGTGGGCAGCGACGATGCGCGGCGGCGCCGCTTTGATGCGCGCCAGCTGCCGATAGGCGCCGAGCGCCTGCTGCCAATCATGCTGCCGCTCATACACCAGGCGCAGCGCATCGAGCGCGCTGGCGCGCAGGCGCGGCACTTCGCTCACTTGCTGAAACAATCCTTCAGCACGGTCGAGGAGGCCTGCACGCAAATAATCCTGCGCGAGCGCGAGCAGCGCCTGCTCGCGATGCTCGGGAGCGAGGGCCGCGCGCGCCAATAGATTCTGATGAATGCGGATGGCGCGCTCGACTTCCCCCCGGCGCCTATACAGGGAGCCCAAGGCAAAATGGGTCTCGATGGTATCGGCGTTTGCATCCATCAGCTTCAGGAACATGTCGAGCGCCCGGTCGGGCTGCTCGGTCACTAGATAATCGAGTCCCGTCAGGTAATCGGGGTGCAGTTTGCCGAGAGCGCCGGGCCAACGCTTGCCCCAGCCGAAGTGCCCGGCGAGTATCCCAAGGACCAGCGCCGCAACCACCAAAGCCCAAGTCAGAAGGGATAGGCCGGTCATTCGCCCAGGACCGCCTCAGGAACCGAATCAATCGCGGATCGGCTGATCCGCACCGTCGTTGACCCGCTCACGCAGATCTTTGCCCGGTTTGAAGTGCGGGACATGCTTGCCGGCAAGCGCGACCGCCTCTCCGGTCTTCGGATTACGGCCCTGCCGCGGCGGCCGGAAGTGCAGCGAAAAGCTGCCGAAGCCGCGAATCTCGATCCGCTCGCCCGTCGCCAGCGCATCGCTCATGATTTCCAGCAGTTGCTTGACGGCGAGTTCGACATCCTTCGCCGGCAAGTGCTTCTGTTTGGCCGAAATGATCTCAATGAGTTCCGATTTCGTCATTATCGATCCGTGGGCATCGCTGGACATACTTAAGAGGGAAAGCGCGGCCATGCGGCCGCGCTAAGCCATTCCTCTCAATCCTGGCCGGAGATTTGCTCTTTGAGTAAATCTCCCAGGCTGGTTCCGGTCGGTGAATCGGTTCGATAATTCTGCATGGCTTCTTGTTCCTCGTGGATGTCCTTCGCCTTGATCGACAACGAGATACTGCGTCCCTTGCGGTCCACACCGGTGAACTTGGCTTCCACTTCCTCGCCCACCTTGAGGAGCAATCGAGCATCTTCGACACGGTCGCGCGACAACTCGGAAGCCCGCAACTGACCGTCGACTCCATTGCCCAGATCGATGACCGCTCCTTTGGCGTCCACCTCGCGCACCACGCCGGTGACGATGCTGCCCTTCGGGTGCTCGGCAATGTAAGCGGAGAAAGGATCCTTCGCGAGTTGCTTGATCCCCAAGCTGATGCGCTCGCGCTCCGGATCGATCGACAACACCATGGCATCGACCTGCTGCGCCTTTTGATAGCTGCGCACCGCCTCTTCGCCCGGCATGTCCCAGGAAATATCCGACAAATGCACCAGGCCGTCGATTCCACCGGCGAGTCCGATGAAAATGCCGAAATCCGTGATCGACTTGATCTGACCGCTGACCTTGTCGCCGCGGTTGTAGTTCTCGGCGAACTCCTTCCACGGATTGGTCTTGCACTGCTTCACGCCGAGGCTGATGCGGCGGCGTTCCTCGTCGATGTCGAGCACCATGACCTCGACTTCCTGGCCGACGTGCACCACCTTGGCGGGATTCACGTTCTTGTTGGTCCAGTCCATCTCCGAGACATGCACCAGGCCCTCGACGCCTTCTTCGATCTCGACGAAGCAGCCATAATCGGCGATGTTCGTGACCTTGCCGAAGAGACGAGTGTTGGCCGGATAGCGCCGCGCGATGTTCTGCCACGGATCCGCGCCCAACTGCTTCAACCCCAACGACACACGCTGGCGCTCGCGATCGAACTTCAGAATCCGCACATCGATCTCTTCGCCGACCTTGACGACTTCGGAAGGATGCTTGACGCGCTTCCAAGCCATGTCGGTGATGTGCAGCAATCCATCGATGCCGCCCAGGTCCACGAAGGCGCCGTAGTCGGTGAGGTTCTTGACCACACCCTTGACCGCCGCGCCCTCCTGCAAATTGTCCAGCAGCGCGGAACGCTCGGCGCTGTATTCCTGCTCGACGACCGCGCGGCGCGACACGACGACGTTATTGCGCTTCTGATCGAGCTTGATCACCTTGAATTCGAGCGGCTTGTTTTCCAGGTACGACGGATCGCGTACCGGACGCACGTCGACGAGGGAACCCGGCAAGAACGCGCGCACGTTATCGATCTCGACGGTAAAGCCGCCCTTGACCCGGCCGGTGATGATGCCGATGACCACCTCTTGTTTCTCGAAGGCGGTTTCTAGGCGCGTCCACGTTCTGGCGCGCTTCGCCTTCTCGCGCGACAGACGGGTTTCTCCCGAACCGTCTTCGACGCTGTCCAAGGCGACTTCGACGGTCTCGCCCACGGCGACCTCGATTTCACCTTTTTCGTTCTTGAATTGGTCGGAGGGAATTACCGCCTCGGATTTCAATCCGACATTGACGATGACGTAGTCCTGGCCTACTTCGACGATCAATCCATTGAGGATGGTGCCAGGACGAATGCGCTGGCTCGCGATGCTCTGTTCGAACAGTTCCGCAAAACTTTCTGTCATGTTTTCTCTTAAATTGCCCTAGCACTACCCTTGTGCCCGAGGGGTTACCAAAAATAACGGCCATCAATCCATGAAAGCCGCTCTACTTCTTCAAAACTCCACGCGACAGACGTCCGCGGGCCACTTCCAAGACACGCTCGACCACCGCATCGACGGACATCCCCGTTGTATCCAGCAGGACCGCGTCGGCGCTTGCGACAAGAGGCGAAGCGGCGCGAGTGGAATCGCGCAGATCACGCTCCGCTATCTCCAACGAAAGGGCGGCAAGGTTAGCAGCAACCCCCTTTTCTTTCAACTGCTTATGGCGCCTCAAGGCCCGCTCCGCCGCGCTCGCCGTGAGAAAAATCTTAACCTCCGCCCCGGGGAATACCACCGTACCCATATCCCGGCCGTCCGCCACCAAACCCGGGGGTACGGCAAAGCGCCGCTGGCGCTCCAGGAGCGCGGCGCGCACCTGGGGTATGGCGGCCACCTTGGAGGCGTCATTTCCCGCCTCTTCGGTCCGAATGGCGCTCGTGACCTCCGCCCCGTTGAGCCAGACCCGCTCCTCCCCGGATGGGCCGGAACCGAACCGTAGGTCCAATTGTTGCGCCAATCGGGCCAGTTCCGGCCCATTATCAAGGGGGACCCCCGCCTGCCGGCCCGCCAGGGCAACCAAACGGTATAGCGCACCGCTATCGAGCAATGCCCACCCGAGGGCGCGTGCGGCGGCACGGCTGACGGTGCCCTTCCCGGACCCTGAGGGACCATCGATGGTCAAGACCGGCACTTTGTCCATTGCGTGCCTCTAACCGTCTGATTCAGAGATATCGAGACCCGCCGACCGCGCCAGGGCGACGAAGCCCGGAAACGACGTGCTGACGTTCGCCACATCGCGGATCGAGATAGGTTGGGCAGCCCTTAGACTCGCGACGGCAAAGGACATGGCGATCCGGTGATCGCCGAAGCTGTCGACTTCACCCCCGCTGAATGCCGGGCCTGCGCCGCGGCCCTCGATGCGCATGCCGCCGGGCAACACGCTGTGCACCACGCCGAGGGCCTCGAGCCCCGCGCTCATCGACGCTATCCGGTCGCTTTCTTTCACCCGAAGCTCTTCGGCACCCGTCACCACGGTTTCGCCGGCCGCGCAGGCGGCCGCGATGAACAGCACCGGAAGCTCGTCGATGGCGAGCGGAACCAGCTGCGCGGGAACCTGAATGCCTCGTAACCGGGATGCGCGAACCAGCAGGTCCGCGACCGGCTCGGCGCCGCTCTCGCGCGGTTTGCATACCTCGATGCTTGCGCCCATGGTGCGCAGAATATCGAGCAAGCCGGTGCGCGTCGGATTCATTCCCACGTTCCGAATCACCAAGCCGTCGCCCGCGGCGCCCAAGAGTCCCGCCACGATGAAAAACGCCGCCGACGAAAAATCGCCGGGCACGTCGAGCCGCTGACTCGCCAGCGCCCTCGGTGGGTGCAGCGTGGTACGAAGGCCGTCGATATCGAGGCGGACGCCGCAACTCGCGAGCATGCGCTCGCTGTGGTCGCGGCTGAGTGCCGGTGCGACGACCGTGGTGGCGGCGTCGGCATAGAGTGCGGCCAGCAGCACCGCCGACTTCACCTGCGCGCTCGCCACCGGCATGCGGTATTCGATGCCGCGCAGCTTGCGTCCGCCCCCGATGTCCACCGGCGGCGTGCCGCCGTGGGTGCGGACATCGGCCCCCATTTCGCGCAGCGGCTTCGCCACCCGCTCCATCGGGCGCTTCATGAGCGATGCGTCGCCGATCAATTGCGAATCGAAGGTCTGCGCCGACAACAGGCCGGTGAACAAGCGCATGGCCGTTCCGGCATTTCCCATGTCGAGCGTGCGGCGCGCATCCCGCAAGCCGCGCAAGCCCACTCCGTGAATCACTACGTGTGTGGGGCTCGGCTGCTCGATGCGCACCCCCAAGGCACGCATCGCGGTCAAGGTGGCCAGGCAATCCTCGCTCGCCAGAAAACCGGTCACCTCGCTGGTGCCCTCCGCGATTCCCGACAGCATCAGCGCGCGGTGCGAAATGGATTTATCGCCCGGCACGACCACCGTGCCCGACACGCGGAGTGACGGGTGCGCCTCGAACTTGCGCGACGGCGTGCGCATCAGAGCACGGCCTGCGGGTAGGAGCCCAGCACTTTGAACAACGAGGCGCGTTCCTCGAGCGCGGCGAGCGCCTTGGCGACCGGGGGATCGCTGACGTGCCCTTCGATATCGATGAAAAACACATAGTCCCATTTGCGCTTGCGGGAAGGACGCGATTCGATCCGCGTCATGTTGACCCGGTGCTCGGCCAGGGGTTCGAGCAGACGGAACAGCGCGCCCGGATCATCGGTGTCGGCGCCGGACACGAGCAGGGTGGTGCGGTCGACGCCGCTGGCGCTGAATAATTTTCTGCCCACCACCAGGAACCGGGTCGTGTTGTCCGGCCGGTCCTCGATTTCATTGGCGAGCAGGTTGAGCCCATAAATCTCGGCGGCCGCACGGCTGGCGATGGCTGCGGTGCCGCGCTCGTCGCGCGCGCGCCTCGCGCCCTCGGCATTGCTGGATACGGCGACCCGTTCCGCGTCGGGAAGGTGGGTCTCCAGCCAACCCCGGCATTGGGCGAGCGCCTGCGGATGGGCGCAGATGCGCAAGACGGCGTCGGTGCCGCTCATTTTCCCCATCAAATGGTGATTGATCCGCAGTTCCACCTCGCCGCAGATTTTGAGCCCGGACGACAGGAACATATCCAGCGTGTGATTGACCGTGCCCTCGCTCGAGTTTTCGATCGGCACCACGCCGAAGTCGGCGATGCCGCCCTCGACCTCGTGGAACACCTCGTCGATCGCCGGCAGCGGCAGCGCCCGCACCGATGAACCAAAGTGCTTGAGCACGGCGGCCTGAGTGAAGGTCCCTTCCGGCCCCAGGAACGCCACTTTGAGAGGCTCCTGCTGCGCCAGGCAGGCCGACATGATTTCGCGAAACAGCCGCGCAATTTCTTCATCGCGCAGCGGGCCTTGATTGCGCTTGAGCGCCATGCGCAAAACGTCGGCTTCGCGTTCGGGGCGATAGAAGTCCACCGCCTTGCCTGTGGCCGATTTGGAGATGCCGACCAGCTGGGCGAAACGGGCGCGTTCGTTGAGCAGCGCATGGATTCGCGCATCGACGGCGTCAATGCTATTGCGGATATTGCCGAGTCCGCCGGCGGCAGGAGTCACCCCCGGCCGCTCTTTGCTCGGCCCGCCTTTGCTGCGCCCGCCTTTGCCGGGCCGACCCTTGGTCGGTGGTTTCCTACGGCTTGCCATGCTCGCACCTCATGCGTGTTGACGCTCGAATTCACGCATGAAGGCGATCAACGCCTCGACGCCGGCGAGCGGCATGGCATTGTAGAGGCTAGCGCGCATACCGCCCAACACCCGATGTCCCTTGAGGCCCTGCAGTCCGGCCGCGGCTGCCTGGGCAAGAAATGCGGCGTCCAGCTCGGGCTTTTTCATGCTGAAGGTCACGTTCATCCAGGACCGGGCGTCCTTCGCGATCGAATTGTCATACAACCGCGACGCGTCGATGGCGGCGTACAAGGCCTGCGCCTTGGTGCGGTTGCGCTCGCCGGCCGCCGCCAATCCCCCCGCGCGCTTCAGCCATTTGAACACCAGACCCGCCATGTACCAGGCGAATGTCGGCGGCGTGTTCAACATGGACGACGCGTCCGCGACCGCCTTGTAATCGAACACCAGAGGCGTGTCCGGCCGCGCACGGCCGATGAGGTCGTCGCGCACGATCACCACCGCCAGGCCGGAGGGTCCGATATTTTTCTGCGCGCCGGCATAGATGAGACCGAACTTGGAAACGTCGATGGTGCGCGACAAGATACTGGACGACATATCCGCGACCAGCGGCACGCCGCGCGTCTCCGGCACATAGCCGAACTCGACTCCGCTGATGGTCTCATTCGGCGTGTAATGCACGTAGGCGGCGCTCGAGCTGAACCGCAACTCGGTCTGCGGCGGAACCCGTGTGTAATCTCCGCCGGCATCGCCGGCGATATGCACCTTGCAATAGCGCCCCGCCTCGGCGATCGCCTTGCGGGACCAGTGTCCGGTGTTGACGTAGTCGACCGTGGCTTGGGGCGGCGCGAGGTTCAAGGGCACCAGTGCAAACTGCGCCGACGCCCCGCCTTGCAGGAACAGCACTCGGTAGTTGCGCGGGATCGACAAAAGTTCGCGTAAATCCGCTTCGGCCTCTGCCGCCACCTGCTCGAACCCCTTGCTGCGATGACTGACCTCCATGACGGACATGCCGCTCCGATGCCAATCGAGCAGTTCACCTTGCGCTTGCTCCAATACCTCCAGCGGCAGCATCGCAGGCCCGGGAGAGAAATTGAAAATGCGCATCCCGGAGCGGTTCTTAGGGGTCGGCGGGCGCGTCGTCCGCCGGCAGTCCGCCGGCCTCGCCGTCTTGGCCGGCCTCGCCGTCTTGGCCGGCGGTGCCCTCATCTGCCACATCCGCGTCCCCGGCCAATCCGTCGATGCGCTCGAGCCCGGAGAGTTGGTCACCCTCCTCGAGCCGAATCAAGCGCACCCCTTGAGTATTGCGCCCGACCACGGAAATATCCTTCACCGGCGTACGCACCAGCACGCCGTTCTGACTCATGAGCATGATCTCATCATCCAGGCTCACCTGCAGAGCCCCCACCATCCGTCCGTTGCGGTCGGTGATTTGCAATGCAATCACACCTTGACCGCCACGGCCGTGCTTCGGAAATTCCTCGAGCGGCGTCAGTTTGCCGAACCCGTTTTGCGATGCGGTCAGAATGAAGCCTTGCTCGGCCACGATCAACGCGTTGACGCGCTGCTCATCGCTCAATTTGACGCCGCGCACACCCGC
>Ga0137415_10007883_pt1 | contig 10566 bp, 8 predicted proteins | sample CZODoug3_1_1_16f_FD_183082 | JGI IMG/M metagenome (GOLD analysis project Ga0137415, IMG submission 183082) | Vadose zone soil fungal communities from Angelo Coast Range Reserve, California, USA - CZODoug3_1_1_16fungal (Hybrid Assembly) | ecosystem: Environmental > Terrestrial > Soil > Vadose... | reverse complement strand
CAGAAGGAGTACTACCTCAACGAGAAGATGAAGGCGATCCAGAAGGAGCTGGGCCGCAAGGACGAGAAGGGCAACGAGGTCGACGAGCTCAAGAAGAAGATCGAAACGTCGAAGATGCCGAAGGACGTCGAGGAAAAGGCCATCCAGGAGCTGAAGCGCCTCGAAGCGATGCCGCCGATGTCCGCGGAAGCGACCGTCTCGCGCAACTACCTCGACTGGCTCATCGCCGTGCCCTGGCACAAGAAGAGCCGCGAGAGCCGCGACCTGAAGCGCGCCGAGGAGATCCTCAACGAAGATCATTACGGGCTCGAGAAGATCAAGGAGCGCATCCTCGAGTTCCTCGCGGTGCGCGCGCTCGTCAAGAAGCCGAAGGCGACGATCCTCACCTTCTCGGGGCCTCCGGGCGTCGGCAAGACGTCGCTGGCCAAGTCGATCGCCCGCGCGATGAACCGCCAGTTCGTGCGGCTGTCGCTCGGGGGCGTGCGCGACGAGGCGGAAATCCGCGGCCACCGCCGCACCTACATCGGCGCGTTCCCCGGCCAGGTCATCCAGATGATGAAGAAGGCCGGCACGATGAATCCGGTCTTCCTGCTCGACGAAGTCGACAAGATGTCGATGGACTTCCGCGGCGACCCGTCCGCGGCGCTCCTCGAGGTCCTCGATCCGGAGCAGAACCACACCTTCCTCGACCACTATCTCGACGTCGAGTACGACCTGTCGCACGTGATGTTCATCTGCACCGCGAACGTCCTCCATACGATCCCGCAGGCCCTGCGCGACCGCATGGAAGTGCTGCAGCTCGCCGGCTACACGGAGATCGAGAAGGTCCAGATCGCCAACAAGTTCCTCTCGGCGAAGGCGGTGGAAGGCGCGGGCCTCACGAAGGACAACATCACCTTCATCGAGGAAGCGTTCTCCACGATCATCCAGCGCTACACCCGCGAGGCGGGCGTGCGGAACCTCGAGCGCGAGATCTCGTCGATCTGCCGGAAGGTCGCGCGCAAGGTCGTCGCCGAGGGCAAGAGCTTCAGCGAGGCGATCACGCCCGACAAGGTGACGCAGTACCTCGGCGTGCCGCGCTTCCGCAATACGATGGCGGAGGAAACCAACGAAATCGGCATCGCGACCGGGCTGGCGTGGACCGAGGTCGGCGGCGAAATCCTCGTCACCGAGGCGACGCTCATGCCGGGCAAGGGCCACCTGACGCTCACCGGCAAGCTCGGCGACGTCATGCAGGAGTCGGCGCAGGCGGCCATGAGCTACGTCCGCTCGAAGGCGGAAGAGTTCGGCATCGAGAAGGACTTCAACAAGCGGACCGACGTCCACATCCACGTGCCGGAAGGCGCCATCCCGAAGGACGGCCCCTCGGCAGGCATCACGCTCGCCACCGCGCTGGTGTCGGCGTTGTCGCGCAACCCGATCCGGAAAGACGTCGCGATGACGGGAGAGATCACCCTGCGCGGCAAGGTCCTGCCGATCGGCGGCGTGAAGGAGAAGGTCCTCGCGGCGCACCGCGCGGGCATCAAGAACCTCATCCTGCCGAAAGACAACGAAAAGGACCTGGCAGACATACCGAAGAACGTGCTGGACACGCTGAACGTCTACATGGTCCAGACGATGGACGAGGTCCTGAAGATCGCGCTGGCCGAGCCGCTGGCGGGGCGCCTGCCCGCCGAGACCGTCGCCGAGCCGGTTGTCGACGACACGATTACCCACTGACGCTGCAGGGATTGGGGATTAGGGATTTGGGATTCGCGTCGGATCGGATTCAACACGAATCCCTCCGAATCGCGAATCTCCAGTCTCAAATCCCGTGAAGATCGAGACGAGCTTCATTCGAAGCGCCGTGAGCGCGAACGATCTCCCGCGAGACGGGCTCGCCGAGATCGCGCTCGTGGGCCGCTCGAACGTCGGCAAGTCGAGCCTGATCAACGCGCTGGTGCGTCAGCGCGTCGCGCGCACGAGCGCCGCGCCGGGCAAGACGCGGCTCGCCAACATCTATCGCGTGGCACGCGGCGGGAACGCGCCGCTGTACCTCGTGGATCTCCCGGGATACGGATACGCACGGGGCGGCGAAGGCGCGGCGCGCGCGTTCGACGAGCTGACGCGAGCCTTTTTTGGTCGGGCGAGTCGGGTAGGGCAGGTAGGTCGGGTGAGGCAGATATACACACCCCCTGACCCACGCGACCCACCAGACCCACCCGTCGTACCAGACCTGGGTGCACTCTTGCTGGTGGACGCGCGGCACCCAGGCCTGCCGAGCGACATCGAGGCCTGGCGATGGCTGCAATCGACGGTCGAGCGCGCTCACGTCGTCGCGACCAAGATCGACAAGCTCGCGCGCGGCGAACGGATCCGCGCGCTGAGAGAACTTGAATCCGCGTGTGAAACTTCCGTGCTGCCGGTGTCGGCGGTCACGGGTGAAGGACTGGACGAACTGTGGATACTGATGGACCGACTACCGAGCAACCGGCCGCCGCGGCCCCCCAGCAACCCGCCCCCAAAGGCAACGGGCCGGCCGCGACGACGCCGCCGCCCGAAAAGTTAGAGTTGTCGACGCTCAAGGACATGAGCGTCGGCGCGCTGACGACGATCGCCAAAGGGCTGGACGTGCCCGGCGCCACCGGCATGCGCAAGCAGGAGCTGATCTTCGAGATCCTGAAAGCGCGCGCCGAAAAGAGCGGCCTCATCTTCTCCGAAGGCGTCCTCGAGGTGCTGCCGGACGGCTTCGGGTTCCTGCGGGCGCCCGACTACAACTACCTGCCGGGCCCCGACGACATCTACGTGTCGCCGTCGCAAATCCGCAAGTTCGACCTGCACACGGGCGACACGGTGTCGGGACAGATTCGGCCGCCCAAGGACGGCGAGCGGTACTTCGCGCTCATCAAGGTCGAAGCCGTCAATTTCGAGCCGCCGGAACGGGCGCGCGAGAAGGTCTTCTTCGAGAACCTGACGCCGCTCTACCCGCAGTCCAAGATCGCGCTCGAGACCGACGCGGAGAACCTGTCGGCGCGCGTCCTCGACATGATGGTGCCGATCGGGAAAGGTCAGCGCGGCCTGATCGTCGCGCCGCCGCGCACCGGCAAGACGATGCTGCTGCAGAACATCGCGAACAGCATCACGCGCAACCACCCCGAGGTGTACCTGATCGTGCTGCTCATCGACGAGCGGCCGGAGGAGGTCACCGACATGCAGCGGTCGGTCCGGGGCGAGGTGATCTCGTCGACGTTCGACGAGCCGGCGCAGCGGCACGTGCAGGTGGCCGAGATGGTGATCGAGAAGGCGAAGCGTCTCGTCGAGCACAAGAAGGACGTCGTCATCCTGCTCGATTCGATCACGCGCCTCGCGCGCGCCTACAACACGATCGTCCCGCCGTCGGGCAAAGTGCTCTCGGGCGGCGTCGACAGCAACGCGCTGCAGCGGCCGAAGCGCTTCTTCGGCGCGGCGCGGAACATCGAGGAAGGCGGCTCGCTCACGATCATATCGACCGCGCTGGTCGACACCGGCTCGCGGATGGACGAGGTCATCTTCGAGGAGTTCAAGGGCACCGGCAACCTCGAGATCCATCTCGATCGGAAGCTGACCGATCGCCGCGTGTTCCCGTCGATCGACATTCAGAAGAGCGGCACGCGGAAGGAAGAGCTGCTCATCCCGAAGGACGATCTCAATCGCGTGTGGGTGCTGCGCAAGGTGCTGACGCCGCTGTCGCCGGTCGAGGCGATGGAGCTGCTGCTGTCGCGGATGGCCAAGACCAAGACGAACCAGGATTTCCTGGCGTCGATGTCGAACGGCGGCAAGGGTTAGCCACACCGACCAGCCCTGCCGCCGATCAGAAATCTCATTGCGGCCAATCCCGAACCCCGAATCCGGATTCCCTATGAGTGGTCGACGAATCGACGTGCCCCGCTGCACAACGCCAGCAAAGGCTCCTCGCGCTCGAGGACGGAGCAGCGGCGTACGGCGGGCTGATAGTCGGGTCGGTCTCGTAGTCTGGCAGATTGGCGCCGAAAATCAGGCACGGTGTACATCTGAACATCCTTCCAGAACACCGAGAGTACCCAGTAAAACTCGCCAGCCGTCCACTCACGAACATGTTCGCTGAATGCAGGCGACGGCGCGACCGACGCAAACGCCGATCGATTCTTGTTGGGCGTCGATAAAAGAGCGCGATCGGCGACACGTGTCAACCCGTACAGGAAGCCCGGATAGTCTTTGACATGTTCCACGACCTCCAGAGCGACGACAAGGTCGGGCCGGTCACCGCTGAACCCGTCGATCGACTCTTGGCAGTACGTAATCCTGGGATGCGCTCGATGCGCCACGGTCCATCGAAACGTTTCGGCATCGAACTCGGATGCCGTGACATGAACGTTTTCGTCTCGCGCCACAAGTTCCGCTGCGAACATCCCCGTGCCGCATCCGATTTCCACGACCCGCCGCGCGCCACTTGCCAGCGCGGCCGCGGCGCGGTTGATCAGCAGGATCTGTGGTGGCTCAAATGGCCCTCCCGCGGCCTGACGGGCCAGCTTGACTTGAATATTCACCGGCCCGGGCGCCTCGCGTTCGACGTACGGAGCGTCGAACACTCTGACGCTCCAAGACTCCAGACGAAACGCGATTCGTCGGACGGCGCGCTTCCAGGAGATGGCATCCGCCGCCCGTCGTCCTAATCGGCCGGCGAGTTCACGCGGCGGAAGGCTTGCCCACCTTCGAACACGAGCAATTGCCTCTGCGATCATCGACCATAAGATAGCGCGGTTGACGCGAGGCGAATGACGATTCGGTGTGCGGTTCGGAGTTCGCGCGCGGTCAGGTGATGGCTGGCTGAGGCACGGGATCAGCTTCGTAGTACGATGCGCCCGCCACATGGCGCACCGAACAGCGTTTCGAGTGGCGGCCATCGCAGCGGCGGTCGCGCTGGGCCTCGGCGCTTCGGAATGCGCCGTTCGGCTGGTCGCACCGCAACCGCTCGTCGGTCCGCTCCACGAAGAGCTCCTTGGAGTGATCGCGCCAATTGCCAACGCCAGGATCAGGTTCTCGACCGGCGCCGCATGTGAGGCGCATTGCGATGCTGGGCGACAGCATGACATTCGGCTACGGCGTCAACGACGACGAGACGTTCCGACCTATCTCGAACAGCGCCTCAATAGGGTCCTGGCCAGTTCGCCGACGCGGGTCGAAATCATCAATGCCGGCGTCATCGGAATGGGCACTGGCGAGGAAGCATTGTGGTATGAACGTTGGGTGAGGCGATTCAACCCGGAGCTCGTCATCGTGAACGCGTTTCATAACGACTTCGACGATGATCGGTCCCGGAAGCTGTTCGTCCGTGGCACGGACGGTGTCGTCGCGCGGACGAGCGGCGAATCCACGCGGGGCACGGCGGTTCGCGACATTCGCAACGCGATTCCCGGCTACGCGTTCCTGGTCCAGCATTCACATCTGGCCGCCCTCCTCAGAGTCTTCGCGTCCGGCCAGCCGGGGGCGACGCGCTCCGCTTCGGCCGCCGGCGCGGCGCCGGGCGCGGATGCTGCTCGCCGCTCGCTCGCGAGCGAGGCCGTCGAGATACAAACCGCCGAGATCCGATACCTTCGCGATCGCGTCCTGGCGAGCCATGCCTGCCTGGTCGTCGTCGCCGTCCCCCCGAGAGGCGCGATATATCCTGCAGACGCTGACGCCGATCGGTTGGGCGCTGAGACCATGGAACACGGCCTGAATACGGTGTGTCGAGCCGAGCACATTCCGTTCTTCTCGGGCACGAAACGCATTCGTGAATTGTCGGATCAGAGCCGGGAGCGCTTGTACTTCACCCGCGACGGGCACATGACGCGAGCCGGGAACGAAGCGATGGCCCTGGCGGTGTCGGAATTCCTGAAGAACACTCACCTGCTCGACACCGCTGAACAATGACTCGCTGGCCGGATCCGGCCTGGACGAGCAATCGTCGCAAGGGGTGACGGCGACGATGCGGCGGGTCGCGGTCGTCGTCATCTCGTCGCTGGTCGCGCTCGCATCGGTCGAAGCGGCGCTGCGGATCGCCAATCGCGGATACGGCAACGAGCCGCTCCTGCCCGATGCCGTGCTCCATCATGCGCACCCGCGCAACTACCAGTTCCTCAACTACGATCCGGCGAGCGAGTACGGCGGCCATATCGTCCGCTACGATGCCGACGGTGTGACGGTGGACCTGTCCGGCGCTGCCCGCGCGGCCTCGAGCCGGTACCGCATCGCGATCATGGGCGACTCATTCGCCGAAGCGACGCAAGTCTCATACACCCGCACGTTCGCCGGCATTCTCGCCGCGGGATCGGCGGGCAGGGCCGAGGTTCGCAACTTCGGCGTCAGCAGCTACAGCCCGCTGCTCTATTACCTCCAATGGAACATGCAGGTCCAGGCCTTTCATCCCACCCACGTGTTCGTCCTGCTCTACAGCAACGACGTGACCGACGATGAGACTTACATAGCGCTGGCGACGCGCGGACCGAATGGAATGCCGGTGGCGGTGCCGGGGCCGCAGTTTGCGCGCGTCACCCGGTATTTTCGAAGCCTCTACGCCGCGCGGCTCGCGTCCCTGAGCTACCTGCGCGCGAGCTTCTGGCTGAAGAACCGGCGCGCGCCCCAGACCGGGGGCGTGGGCGAGTACATCGAGGAGAACCGCGAGATCGCGCCACTGACGGATGCGATGCTGACCGCGCTCGTGCAGGCGATTCGGCGGAGCGGCGCGGAAGTGCTGCTGTCGGCGGTCCCATCGAAGCTGCGTCTGCTGAATCCCTCCAGCGCTGCTCCGGACCCGCAATTCTCCGACCGGTGCCGCGAATGGGCGACGGCGAAGGGCATCCCATTCGTCGATCTCGTGCCCGCCTTCGCGCGCGCCCAGGCCGAGGGCCGCCCGATGTTCTTCCGGCGCGATATCCATTGGACTGAGCAGGGTCATGCCGTGGCGGCGGATGCGCTATGCCGCGCGCTCGGCACGGCGATCTGTCGTTAACAGCCCGTGGTGAAAGTCTGGCGTCGCACCGAGACGGGCGAGGCGCCCCGATGGCAAGGCGCGACGACCGAGAATACCGGGAGTATTTGAGCGAGGAGCAACGCCGCCGGCGGGGATGCTTCGCCCGTCGAATGCAGCCAGAGTTCGCCACAGGCTGTTAACGTCCTGACCACGCCCTGATGTGGGGCTCGCTCGCGAACACGATGGGCGTCCACGCCCGAATATCCCTGAATGCCTGCCGCTGCCGCACGAAATCCGTGTCGTCTGGAGCGACAAGCTGCGGAATCAACAGTACCGGGCCGCGCGGACGGCCCCTGAGATCCCTGACGCCTTGCTTCGCCTGCATCCACGGGAGCTTGGCGTCGCCACCGGGCAGTATCAGCACGCGCGCCTGCGGAAACAGAATCCCCATGTCCGGCGCCGACACCGCGAGCAGCGAGTCGTTCATCTCGGGAAGCGCGCTCACCTCGCGATAGAACGCGCTGAGGCCCGAGCCGCCACCCAGCCAGCTGATGCGGACGCCTGCCGGAGAAATCGCCGACCGGAGGCTCGGCATCCGGACGAAGACCTTGTCGACGAACGCCCCGGCGCCGTACAGAAACGGCACCGCCACGAACAGAAACGCGCAGACGACGGTCAGGGCGCGCGTGGCCGCCTTTGGCTGTTTGATCTGCGCCGCGAACCAGGCTGCCAGGAACGGCAGCGCCATGAACCCGCCGTACTGCTGGTGCCGGCTCTCCATGCTGATGCAGCCGCCTCGCAGCATCAGCACGATGAGCCCAGCCGAAACCGCCGCCATGGTCAACGCCGTGAGGCGAAGCGCGAGCCGGCTCGTGGCGTCGGACGAGGCGACGCTTGCAGCAACCGTCTGGCGCGACGCGACAAACCAGACGAGCAGCACGCAGGCGAGCGCGGCGGTCATGGCCGCGATCAGCGGATCGCTTGCGCCGACTTGCCCGGTCCTGCGCAGGAATGAATCGACGAGCGCGGTGATGTCGGACAGCCCCATCAGCGAGCCCGCCGCGCCCCAAGCCAGCACGGGCGCGAGCGCCACCTCGCACTGCGCGCTGGCCGGCGTCGTCGTGCTCAGCAGGGCGCCGATGCCCGCGGCCAGCGAGAAGGCGGTCCCCGCCGCGGCGCCCGCCGTCCACGCCCACGCCCGGGACCACCTGAGCTCGCGAGACCACAGGCTCCACAACCAGGCGAGCCCGATCGCGGCGGTCAGGAATACGGCGCTGTATTTGAAGATGACGAGGACGGCCGACGCGGCGCCGGCCGCGAGTGCCCATCCCCGGCCGGCACCGTCTTCCGCGGCGCGGATCGCACGGATATTCGCCAGCACGACGAACGGAAAAATGGCCCAGAGCAGCAGGTCGCCGCCGAAAAAGACGAACGCGTGGTAGTGCGACATGCGAAAGAAGGCGAACAGTGCGATGAGCCACGGTGCGATGCGCCGATTGGGCGCCGCGATCCAGAAGTACAGCCCCCAGCCCACGATGCCGGCGAGCCAGCACGCCACGATGATGGTTTTGAGGGCCGCCCCGAATGACAGGCCGGCGCGGCGCAAAAGGTAGAAGGCTTCCTGATGTCCCGGCGCCGCCCAGCCGATCGACTGCGGGCGATCCCGCGCCAGGTCGTCGGGATCGGCGACGATCATCTGCTGCAGAGTGTTCGGCAGCCCTCGCAACCGCTGTTCGGCTGCGAGAATGGCCCACGTCGTGTCCGAGTCGATGGCCGGCGTGATCGTCGCGATGCCCGCCGTCACGGACAGCACCGCGACAGCCGCAGCGATCCCGCCCGGCCGTGTCATTTGTCGCCGCCGATGAGATCGCCGAGCGCGCCGAACGTGCCGCCGAAGTCCCGCTTCACATCCTCACGATCGCCCTTGTGCGCGCGCATGATCCGATCGGCGAGCCGCGAGAACGGCAGCGTCTGCACCCACACGCGGCCCGGCCCGGTCATCGACGCGAAGAACAGCCCTTCCCCGCCGAAGAGCGCGGTCTTGATGCCGCCGACGAACTCGATGTCGTAGGTGACGGTCGGATCGAACGCGACGAGGCATCCGGTGTCGACGCGCAGCTTTTCGCCCGCCCTGAGCTCCATCGGGATGATCGTGCCGCCGCTGTGGATGAAGACCTCGCCGTTCCCTTCCAGCCGCTGCAGGATGAACCCTTCGCCGCCGAAGAAGCCGGCGCCAAGCCGCTTGGTGAACTCGACGTTGATGTCCACGTTGCCCGCGGCGCAGAGGAACGAATCGCGCTGGCACAGGATCGCGCTGTTCTGCAACGGCATCCTGATGATCTTGCCCGGATGCGGGCCGCTGAAGGCGACCCTGGCCCCGGGCGTGGACGAGCGGAAGAACGTGAGGAACAGGCTCTCGCCCGCCAGAAACTTCCGCTTCAGGCCGCCGAGCAGCCCGCCCTCCATCCGCGCGTCCATCTCGATGCCCTCGGACATGAACGTCATCGCACCGGCTTCGGCGCGCACCTCGTCACCGGCGGCCATCGTGATCACGACTGCCTGCATGTCGTCGCCGATGATTTCGTGGGTGATCATGGGAAGATTGTATATGCGGTATCGGCGCTTCGGACGGACCGGCTGGCAAGTGTCGGAAATCGGCTACGGCATGTGGGGCATGGGCGGGTGGACCGGGTCCGACGACGAGGAGTCGCTGCGCGCGCTGGAGGTGGCGTTCGCGCTCGGCTGCAATTTCTTCGACACCGCGTGGGTGTACGGGCTGGGCAAGAGCGAGAGGCTGCTGGGCGAAGCGTTGCGGCAGCGAGGCGACCGGTCCCCCGACAGCAACATCCATGTCGCGACGAAGATCCCGCCGAAGAACATGAAGTGGCCCGCCAAGGCCGAGTATCCGGTGCAGGAAGCCTACCCGCCCGATCACATCCGCGAGTACACGGAAAAGAGCCTCGAGAATCTGGGCACGCCCACGATCGATCTCCAGCAGTTCCATGTCTGGAGCGACGCGTGGGCGGAAGATGACGGATGGCAGCGGGCCGTCGACGATCTCAAGCGGGAAAAGCTCGTGCGCGCGATCGGGATCAGCGTCAATCGCTGGGAAGCCACCAACGTACTGCGCGCGCTCGCGACGGGGATGATCGACAGCGTGCAGGTGGTATTCAACATCTTCGACCAGACGCCGGAGGACGAGCTCTTGCCGTACTGCGCCGCGCACGACATCGCGGCGATCGCGCGCGTGCCCTTCGACGAAGGCAGCCTCACCGGCACGCTGACGCCCGCGTCGAAATGGCCCGACGGCGACTGGCGGAACATCTACTTCAATCGCGACCATCTCGCGGCGACGCTGGCGCGAGTCGATCGGCTGCTGCCGCTCGTGCCGGACGGGATGGATCTCCCTGAGCTGGCGCTCCGGTTCATCCTCGAGCACCCGGCGGTCAGCACGACCATTCCCGGCATGCGGCGCCCGCGCCACGTCGAGCGCAATCTAGCCGCGAGCGACGGCGCGCGGCTCCCGCCCCGCTTGCGGGACGCCCTGAAGACCCACCGGTGGGACCGGGTGCCGAATGCGACACCGTAGAGGTCGGGGAGGTCTGGGTAGGTCGGGT
>Ga0137415_10007881_pt1 | contig 10568 bp, 15 predicted proteins | sample CZODoug3_1_1_16f_FD_183082 | JGI IMG/M metagenome (GOLD analysis project Ga0137415, IMG submission 183082) | Vadose zone soil fungal communities from Angelo Coast Range Reserve, California, USA - CZODoug3_1_1_16fungal (Hybrid Assembly) | ecosystem: Environmental > Terrestrial > Soil > Vadose... | reverse complement strand
TAATGTTGAAGATGCGAACCTCACGTCGAAGCACGGCAGCCAAGGCCAGAGAGGTCCGAAGAACGTGTCCACCACCCTCGCCTATGCTACCATCTATCTCAATCATCTCTCAAGCCGTGCCGCACCCCATTCTTTAAAGAGACTGCGATTGACCATTTGTTAATCATGGAGAACTTTCGACTATCGATCGAAAAGTCTGAAGAGATGTATTTCGGTTGTCTCGTTGATCAAAACGACAGGCTTGTCGCTTCATCCTTCGGCTCCAACTCCCGAATTCTCGAGAGACACCTAGTCGAGTACTCGACAAAGACAATTGGCAAGTCCCCAACGCGAAGTAATCACCGGCTTACTCAGGAAATGATCAAGCGGTTTGACGGAACGAAGAATCTGAATCAGGTCACAGATGAGGTAATCAGCTTCGCAAAAGAGCATGGGGTAGATGAAATCCAAATGCTGGACGAGGTCTTACCAATCTAAGGCTGAGACTAGATATGTCTTATCGTGGAGCGTGATGGCCGGGTGTATCTACGTATTGTAGTTGCTCAATTCGCGCGCCTGTAGGGTGACGCATCTTGTTTGCATTCTTAATAGCGCGCCTCGATGGGGGAAAACCCTCTGCGCGGGAGTCGCCCAGCCTGGTCAACGGCGCGAGGCTCAGGACCTCGTCCCTTAGGGGTTCGTGGGTTCGAATCCCACCTCCCGCACCATCTCTCAAAAGAATTGGGTATTTCGAGTTCTGCTCAGTTGAACTCTTTTCTTTCGAAGAGGATTAATCCAAGCGCGGCGGTTACCAAGAAGTAGATTCCGATTATGGCGAGGCCTTCAGGAATCGTGACGTTGTAGCTCGTGAAGGTGGCCGCCGCTCCAGCGCGAGGACCGAAACCGGCAGCAACCTTCGTGATATGGTCAGGATAGGGAGTTGTTAGTATGTTACCTATTATCTGGGACCCGTATGTTATGCTGAACCACGGCTCTACCTGGGCGAACGCAGAGACGATGGTATCTATGAGATTGAACGCGAAGAGGAACAGGATGGCGGTGATTAGTATTGAGTATGAGCTGCTCTTGAAGAGCGAGCTGAAGAAGAAGGTGAACCCCAGGACGCCGACCAGATAGAACCAAGCGAACAGGAGCGATTCGCCGAACTGCCAGGGGATGCTCATTCCAGGGAAGTAGTAGAATGCGTTGGCCAGGGTTATCGCGGTGAAGATGAAGAGGATTATCGAGGACGCGGTGAAAGCTGAAAGCCATTTTCCAACATAGACGCTCGATCTCCGGATTGGGTTCGGCAGCGTGAAATATCCGGTCTTGTTCTGGAACTCACCGGAGATTGCATCGCCTCCGAAGAAAATCCCCGAGAGAACCGTGATGAGCGTGACGGACAACCCCCACCAGCCTGACAAGAAAGAAAGTGGGGAGCCGAGGAAACCTGCTGGTCTATAGTACCCGACCACTCCCGTAAGGAGGCCGCCGATGATGAAGGTGATGACGAGGAGAATCACGAACCTTCGAGATCTAAGGTAGTCGAGGAAGCTGTACCTCATGACGACGCCCACCTGCGCGATGCTGCCCGGTACCTTGTGACCGGCTGCGCTCACTGGTTTTTCCATCGTTGATTACAACGTGTCCTTGATCAGGTTAAGGTATGATTCCTCGAGGGCGGATGAAGCAGGTTTGTAGCTTACCACTCCGATGTTAAGTCTCACCAGGTCAGAGAGCACCTTCTCCTGGATCTCCAAACCGCCGCCGCCGTACTTTATCCTAAGGTTCTTGTCGTCTTTCTTTTCGACTGAGACCACGCCCTGAATGACCGCGACGCTCCTTTCCATGACGGAAGAGTCGATTGGGCGTATCAGCTCCACTTCTACTATGTTCGCGCCTCCGGCGAACTTTGCGGTGACGTTGGGAAGAGTGTCGTAGACCAACAGCTTGCCGTGGTCGATCATGGCCACCTCGTCACAGACGTCTGCGACCTCGCTGAGGATGTGGGAACTCATGAAGATCAGCCTGTCCTTCTTCTTCAACGATTTTACGATGTCCCTCACCTCGCTCATCCCTCGAGGGTCGAGTCCGGTGGTGGGCTCGTCCAAAAGGACGATTGTGGGGTCGCTCAGAAGTGCCGACGCGATGCAGATTCTCTGCTTCATCCCCTTGGAGAACTTGCCGACTCTCTTTTTGGCCCACTCTTGCATCCCGACTTCCACGATGACATCCTCAATCCTCTTGCTCCTCTCGGAGTGAGGGATGCCCCTTATCGCGGCAATCATGCTCAAAGCCTCGGTGGGGGTCAAAGAAGGATAGATCTCGGGAGTCTCGATGACGGTGCCGACTGATGCGAGCGCGGCCTTCTTGTGAGTGTGGACGTTGTTCCCGTTGATTAGAGCTTCCCCTGAAGATTGCCTTATCAGGTCGGTGAATATCTTGAGGGTGGTCGTCTTTCCTGCGCCGTTCGGGCCAAGAAATCCCACACACTTGGAGCCCTCGATCTTCAGGTTGAGGTTGGACAGAGCTGTAAAGGAGCCGTATGTCTTCGAGAGGTTCACAGCCTCTATCGATGGGTTCGTCAAGATGCGATTGTTCCTACTAGTTTGACCTCGTTCGAGTTGGGGGCATTATAATGCGATTGGTATACCGTTCTATGATTCTCGTTGAGTCTAGATATTCGTACCATAATTCATTGACTCGCTTAGCTAACTACTTTTCTGAACAGGTAGAGCGTGGCACCCATGGTCAAGACCGCTATCAACGCGATGACCGCGAGGGATGTGACCTCGGCGCTCAACGAGAACGCGTCGGGCAGCGACAAGTCTCTGACCGCGGTGGTCGCGAAGCTGATCGGGTTGGCGTTGGATACGGCTTGCATCCAAGTAGGCATCGCGCCGGCGGGCACCAACGCCGTGCTCATGAAGAGCAGCGGGAATGTGAGAAAGGCGCCGATTCCGAAGACCGTCTCTGCGCTCTTGGTCCTCAGGCCGAGCGTCAACGAGATTCCCGACCAGGCGAATCCGAAGAAGGCGATGATGAAGAGAGTCAGCAATATCCCAGCCAGCCCGGTCGCCATGTTGAAGCCCAAGAGATAGGCCAGGCCGAGGATGATTGCCGATTGGACGGTGACCCGGAACGCGTCGGTCACAAGCCTTCCGATGAGTATCGCAGGACGGCTGACCTGTGTCACGAGCATCTTCTGTAGGAATCCCGAGTTCAGGTCTTCCACGATAGACGTCCCCGACTGGAGGGCGCTGCTGAAGGCGTTCTGCATCAGAATCCCGGCTGTGGCAAACTCGAGATACGTGACTCCGGAGGGGAAAAGCCCTGGGGCTTGGACGAACTTTGAGAACAGTTGCGTGAAGAGCACGAGGAAGATTATGGGCTGGAAGAGGGAGAAGAATATGAGGATGGGGTTGCGGACGAGCTTCTTCAACGCCCTCACGAAAAGATATTGCGTGTCGAAGAGGAGGGTCATGCTCTTCTACCTCCTCCTTCTCCCGAACCCTCCGGTGACTACTTCCTTCACAAGCTCTTCCGTCCTGATTCTCTTACCCGTGTGCTTCAGGAACACGTCGTCGAGACTGGGCGTGGAGATGTTGATTGATATGAGCTCGATGTCGGTCTTGTCGAAGGCCCTGACGAGCTCGGGCACGAAGAGCCCGCCGTTCTTTACATAGATGGTCACACCTTCTTCGGAGTCTACGATTTCCATGACTGCTGGAAGCTTCGAGAGCAGCTTTCTAGCTGTCGCCTTTGTGGCGGTCTTATCGCCCGCGCCGCTCCTGTCCTGCACCGTGATTGTAATGGCGTCAGCGCCGATGTCTTTCTTCAGCCCGGCCGGCGAACCCTCAGCTACTATTTTCCCCGCATCGACGATGCACAGCCGCTGGCAGAGCCGGTCGGCCTCCTCCAGGTACTGCGTGGTGAGGAATATCGTGATGCCGTCCTTCTTGTTGAGCTCCTCAAGGTAGTCCCACACGGTGACCCGCGACTGTGGGTCTAGGCCAGTAGTGGGCTCGTCCAAGAATAGCACTTTCGGCTTGTGGACCAGCGTGGAAGCGAGGTCGAGCCTCTTCTTCATCCCTCCAGAGTATCGCCCGGCCCGCTTGTCGGCGGCGTCCTTCAGCCCGACCACCTCGAGCAGCTGGTTCACTCTCTCTTCCAACTCCTTGCCTCTCATCTGCTGCAAGTGCCCTTGCAGGATCATATTCTCCCTGCCGGTCAACTCCGGGTCAATCGACGTTTCTTGGCTCTGGACTCCGATGACCTTCCTGATTTCCTTCGGATTCTTGTCAAGGTCGTAGCCCGCGACCGAGACTGACCCCGAAGTCTTCCTCAGCAACGTGGTGAGAATCTTGATTGTTGTGCTCTTGCCCGCGCCATTAGGCCCCAAGAAACCGAAAAACTCGCCTTCCTTCACGCTGAAGGATATGCCGTCGACAGCCTTGGTCCCGTCGGCGTAGACCTCCACGAGGTCGTGTACGGCGATGATGTCTGGCAAGGCTCCGCTATGCCCTCGCTCAGACGGGATTTATAAGTATATCGAATACGATACTGCTATCATTCACATTACATTGTAGTATTTCGACTTATATAGACCAAATCCAGAGAACGAGTAGCTATGGCGGATTCTCGAGCGAAGAAATGGATACACCCGCAGGCGGTCCCTCGAGGCATCCTTCGCCTTTACATCTTGTCGATGCTATCCAAGCAGGCTGAGATGGGGTACTCGATAATGCGGACAATTGAAGACAAGACGGAAGGCGGGTGGAGGCCGGGGCCTGGTACGGTATATCCGTTGCTCAGGAGTCTGGTAAAAGAGGGTCTCCTCGAAAAGGCGGATTCTTCCGGCGGCGGTGCTACAATCAAGTATTATGTGACCGAGAAGGGAAAGCAGGAGTTAGAGGAGATGCAGCGGACTTTGGCGTCGGCTGGAAAGAGAGAGCGGGTGATGATTCGTCTTTTCGCCGATCTGTTGCCCGCTGAGGCGTGGACTGCCGCGTTCATGAATCGTGGGAGGGAGATATTCGACGTCTTCCAAGAGAAGATTTCCCAGATTCCCCAGCCTCAACGGGATACGGTGCTCAGGGAAGCACGGACGATGTTCGAGTCTAGCATTTCGTGGGTGGATTCGCAGCTCAGGCCCAAGAAAAAAAGGGCGCCAGTGGAATAACGCGTCCTATTCGTTGGCCTGAATCCTCGATACGATTGCCCTTCCCAGCTCGGTTAGCTGGTATCTGCCAGCATCCCCGAAGAGTTGGACGTGATAATCTACGAATCCTAATGCCATCAGCTCTTTCGTGTGCGAGAACGTCCTCCACTGAGAGTTGTTCGTGAGGAGCCTGTCGAGCTGGGCGTTGGAGAGGCCCTCTGGGTTATTTGCCAAGGCGATGAGAATGGCGACGAGCTCGTCTTCCCGCAAGATCTTCTGTAGGGTCCTGTCCTGCTCCTTCGGCTCAGCTGGCCAAACCCAGATACCCCTCATCGGTAATGAGTCGGCTCGACGGCCTTGATAAGGGATTGAATCCGTTTCACGATTGAATCAACTGTTTTTCGTCTGACCAGAGAAAAGGAATTGTGATGTTACGTTTCTGGTCTTTATGGAAGTAATAACCGAATACACGGATCACAGAGCCGAGATAGAAGAACGAATTCGTTCGCTGGAGTCTGAGCAGACAACCCTTCTGACCGAAATTTCAAGTCTCAAGGAGAAACTCACGACCCTGGAACTCGAGAGACATGCCGCCTCTCTCTCCAACGAGGTCGAGGCCTTGCGGACTGAGAAGGCCGTGTTGGAAGAGAAAGTTGCGACGTACTCCAGCCCGATAGCGCCGAACGAAAGCTACACAGTCTAGCTGGTTTTCAGCACTAACTAGCGAAACTTCGTCGCCTTCTCCTCGAGCTCTCCTTTTTCTTTTCTCAGGTAGGCGACGTGCTTCTCCAGGGCGTCGACTTTTGCTTCGAGGATTTTGCTCTCGGTGTCCTTCTTGCTTCTTTCGACGGCCCTCTGCAACTCCGCGTATTCTTTGTCCATCGCTTCAATCCGTTTCTCGAGGTCGTGGTTCGTCTTCTTCAGGTTCTTGACGTCAGTTTGGATTTTGCTGAGCTGCTCCTCCGCCACGACAAGATAGTGCTGTCTGCTCATGACGGTGGGGAACTTGGTGCCGCACTTGTCGCAGGTATACATCCCCACCTTCCTCTGGGTCAGGCCGCGCTCGCCTTCTTTCGGCTCGACAATCACGGTGAAGGTCTTGGCGGGGGTCGCTACCGCGGTACCGCAGTTGGGGCATGAAGGCAAGCGCTAGACCTAGCTTGGAGACTTGTTATGTTAAATCTTTGCTACTCGCGAATCGACTCTAGGTCGGAGACCGCCGACCAGAGAATGACCCTAGCGAACGAGGACATGTTGGGGTCCTGCGCGACCTCGTCGAGCATGCTAATCGCGTTCGCGGCCCTCACTGCCAAGCTCACCTTCGGGTCTTGAAGAGCGGTCATAGAGTCCTTCACGATCTTTCTTATGTTGCGCGGCGTGATGTTCGAATCGGCGATTTGCTGAAGGCTCGCGCTAGCCTTCGCTAGCTTGCCGTCGTTTTCATGCTGTTTCTTTTCTCTATTCGCCTTAGTGCTACTCATAATCAAACAACCTAGTGATTAAGCGCGGAGTTTCCTGTCCCTTTCACCCTTGCATATTTGGTTTTCTATATCTTGCTACATGGTTTATAACTCCGGAGGTGACCGAGTCAAATCTAGTTGAGCACGACCGCGGCGAAGACTAAGACCACAGTCGAGTTGATGAGAAAAGGGGCCGTGATGATCAAGGAGCCGTGCTCCGTCTGCAACGGTGTTCAGCTTAGATACAAGGGAAGGGTATACTGCACGAACCACGACGACTTGACGGTCGCGCTCCAAGCAAAGGAAATCCTTTTCCCAGACGTCGCAGAGGATTTGAAGAACCTGCTCTTGGTCAAGCTCAAGGAGTCTATGTCCCTCGTGGAAAACGAGAAGGACCTGGAGAAGCTGGATTGGCTCGTCTCTCTCATGGCAAGGTATGTCGAGCTGCTTCGGAAGTTGGAACCGGCTCAAAGAGCTTAAATCGGCAAATCCCCGCGCCAGGTTGAATGGTCCTCAGGATAGGCCAGAGGGTACCGGATTTTTCGCTCCCCGACACCGACAAACAAGAGAGGAAGCTTTCAGAGTTCACGCAAAAGGGAAAAACGGTCTTGCTCTTCTTCCCGTTCGCCTTCTCGGGCGTCTGCGACAAAGAGATGTGCACCTTCAGAGATGGTGCGGCCAAACTCGGTTCGCTCAACGCGCAAACGGTGGGCATCAGCGTGGACAGCCTTTTCACTCTGAAGGTCTTCGCGCAGACCTACAACCTTCAGTTTCCGCTGTTAAGCGACTTCAACAAGAAGGTCTCGAGGGCGTATGGCGTTCTCCACGACACCTGGGTGGCGTTCGGGTACAAAGGCGTCTCCAAACGTGCTGCCTTCGTCCTCGACGGCAAGGGCATACTCAGATACAAGTGGGTGACGGATGCACCCTCGAACGAACCTCCCTACGACGAGATTATTTCGGCTCTCAGCAAGCTCTGACGGGCACTTTGGTGGCTTCTAGGTCTCCTTTTATAGGAGTCTGGAGGTGTAAGAATTGCACAAAATGTCGTCCGAGGCAACCAAGATGATCAAGCCGGTGGTGGACATCACGGAGAACGCCGCCTCCGAGCTGAAGGGATATCTCGAGAAGCAAGGCAAGCCCATGGCAGGGCTGCGTGTCTTCGTCTCCGCCGGAGGGTGCTCGGGCCTCTCGTATGGCATGGTTCCCGAGGAGAAATCAAACGACGACGACTACGTCATTACGCAGCACGGGGCGAAGCTTATTGTCGACAAGTCGAGCATGCCATTCATCGCCGGGTCTGTGATTGATTTTCAATCGGACAAGTTGATGGGCGGAGGGTTCGTGGTCAAGAACCCGAATGCTGTCTCGACCTGCGGCTGCGGTGAATCTTTCAAGACCGAGTAGGACCGGGTACTTCAAACCTATATTGGGTCTCAGGCCCGGTGGAAGGGCCGGGGTGGCGGAGTCTGGTTAACGCGCGGGCAATTCACCCCGCTCTGGGAAGAGCGGGTGGGTCCGCATCTCGAGATCATCCGACTTGACAGCCCGTGACCTCACGGTCATGTGGGTTCAAATCGCGTGGGGGAAGAAGAGGTGGGCACGTTCCTCCTCGGGTGGAAATCCCACCCCCGGCGCTTAGGCCTTTACGTATTTGGGCTTCCAGGTCCGTGTCTTATCGCCCAGTTCCTTGTATTCGAAATCGGCGTAAATCAGTGGAAACTTCTCTTTCATGATTGTTGCGACCTTGTCGAAGACATACCTTATCTCCACTTCCGCACCCTCTGCGGTTCGCATGGTTATGACATGCCGGATAGTGCGGTGATTCGCTGTCCATATGATTGAGGTAGCCAACCCATCCGGCAGGATTCTTCGAAGGGCTGACGTTATTCGTTTCTTTACGTCGAAGCTGAGTTTGTCCCATTCGAATGAGCTTTCGAGTCGCCGATAATCCTTCTCTATGTCCTCGACAATCGATTTGATTTCTTTGCTATTGCCCTGTAGGTCTGGGGGCAACCAGAACTTGATACTGGTAGGTCTAACATATCTTAAGCTCTCCTGCGAGATTGCGACTCCGGTCCTGTGGCGCACTAACTCATGAGTCATAATTCTACTTACGTTTAGAAACGCGAAAGTGCAGGTAGCGTGCTCGAAAATCGATCCGTCCCCCTTTGCCAGGGTATTGTCGATGTATTCTTGAGAGTTCTGTCTTATCTTAGTGACGTTGGGATTTAACCCAATCCCGAAGCTCTTGTAACAGATTCGTCCCGACACTTCTGTAAGCAGTTCGCCCTCTGATTTTGAAGCCTCCTTTGTCTTGGCGAACCACTGTAATGCCGTGTCGCCGCCAACCTCAGCGAGCATTTCCTTCAGTTGACCATAATCGGTTTTGCTCTCTGCAATCAGAAAGACCTTGGGTTCGACGAACTCCATTCTCTATTCTGTTCCCAACCGTGCTACGGTTTGGAGGTCGCTATTTAAGCGCCAATGAAAACAAGAAGGGGTTCTGTGAAAAAGATGGGTTTCACTAGGATTTGGATTTTGCTCTAAAATAAATATGGGCTTGTGCGCGTTGGGCGCCTAACAAAATGGCGGTCTTCGGCACTGCCGGCGTGAGAGGGGTGTTCAACTCGACCCAGACTCCCGAGCAGGTGCACCAGTTTGTTGAAGCTTCTGCCTTCGTGTTCGGCAAGGGTAGTTACGGGATAGGGTGGGACGGCAGGAAGACTTCGGTGGTGCTTGCGAGAGTCGCGGCAGCGGCCGTTGCGGGCTGCGGAAGCGATGCAATCCAGTTCGGGTTGGTTCCTACGCCGGTGGTCGCATTCGGAACGCGCGAGCACGACTGTGAGCTTGGGTTCTCCGTGACCGCGTCCCATAACCCCGCCGAGTTCTCGGGTGTGAAGGTCTTCGACAAGAAGGGGATGGAGCTGTCGCGGCAAGAGGAGGGACGGATAGAACGCGGTATGATTGTCGAATCCACCAAGAGCTCTGCCACCCCCGGGTCGATTAGGTCGCGCGAGGCACTCATGTCTTACACGAAGGCTTTGATTTCGAGGTTCTCAAAGACGGAACATTCTCTGCGGCTAGTGGTTGATTGTGCCACAGGTCCTGCTTCGTTGGTCACGCCCCAGGTACTCACCGCCCTCGGGAACAAGGTAACCTCTCTCAACACGCAGGTGTCATGGCGCTTCTCAGCTAGACAGCCTGAACCGACCGCAGAGACTCTTGGAGAGACGGCCTCGTTCGTCGCAGGAGTACAGGCCGACTTGGGGCTCGCGCACGATGGCGATGGCGACAGGTTGGTCTTAATCAACTCCCGTGGTCGAGTTCTTCCTGACTACATTACCTCGGTTCTCGCGCTCGAAGCAATAGGGAAAAGCTCCGGCTCGGTCATTATCTCGGAGAACAGCTCGTTCGCTGTCGAGGAGGCAGCTGCGAGCATGGGATTGCGCGTCGTTCGAGGAAGGATAGGAAAGACTTTCGCTGAAATCGACACGGAGGACGCAATACTGGCAACGGAACCAAGCAAGATTGTGGACCCAAGTTGGGGTATGTGGGAAGACGGGATTTATTGCGCTACCCTGATTGTGGACGCTATCGGGAAGAGACCTGATTTGCGAAAGATGATTGATGGAGAATTCGAGTGGCTGTATAAGCAGGTTAACCTGCCAGTTTCGGTCGATATCGGCAAGATAGAGGAACAAGTGGACGAATACTTCTCGAAATTCAGAATCGTGGAGAAAAGGTCTCTGGATGGTCTGCGTGTGGTCTTCAAGGACAAGTCGTGGGTGATGTTCAGGCCGTCGGGCACCGAGCCCAAGACTCGGATATACTGTGAAGCCAAAGATGAGTTGCGGCTCTCGGAGTTGGTTGAGACGGCGAGAAGCTTGGTGGAGCGTTTGGCCAGACCTATAGTCGGCGTGCGTTGACAATGGCGGCAGCCGAGATGGCTTTGGCTGTTTCTAGAG
>Ga0137415_10007878_pt1 | contig 10571 bp, 9 predicted proteins | sample CZODoug3_1_1_16f_FD_183082 | JGI IMG/M metagenome (GOLD analysis project Ga0137415, IMG submission 183082) | Vadose zone soil fungal communities from Angelo Coast Range Reserve, California, USA - CZODoug3_1_1_16fungal (Hybrid Assembly) | ecosystem: Environmental > Terrestrial > Soil > Vadose... | reverse complement strand
ATTTTCTCCTCGGACTTCGACTTCACCGCCGACACCCGAGCCGGAGACCGCTTTCGCCTGCTCGTCGAGAAGCGCTATGCGGGGGACGCCTTCGTCGACTACGGCCGGATCCTCGTCGCCCAGTACGCGAGCGGCGGCAAGACGTTCACGGGGGTCGGGTTCGAGCTCAAATCGTCGCGCTTCGCCCACTATGACCTGGCGGGCCAGTCACTCCGCAAGAGCTTCCTGAAGTCGCCGCTCGAGTTCACGCGCATCACCTCGGGCTTCACCTACGCCCGGCCACATCCAATTCTCGGCGGCGTGCGCCCCCACCTCGCGATCGACTACGGGGCGCCGGTCGGCACACCCGTCCGCGCCGTCGCCGACGGCGTCGTCGTACACGCCGGCTGGAACGGCGGCAACGGCATCCAGGTGCACATTCGCCATCGCTCGGGTTACGAGACGCAGTACAACCACCTCTCGCGAGTCGCCTCCGACGTGCGAACCGGCGTGCGCGTGCGGCAAAAGCAGATCATCGGCACCGTCGGCGCCACCGGGTTGGCCACGGGGCCGCACCTCGACTACCGCGTCGCGCACAACGGCACGTTCGTGAACCCGCTCAGCGAGAAGTTCATTCCCGGCGAGCCGATCCCGGCCGCGGCGCGCGCCGACTTCAACCACCAGGCGCAGGAGCTCGTCACGCGCCTCGAAACCACCGCGGCTTATTGATCGGAATCGGCGGGAGCGACGCCGCTCCCCCCGATGGCCCCCCCACCGGGCTCCTATCCTGTTGAAGTGACCGACCGATTGCGCCGGCGACGCCGGCGCTCGAACGGGAGCGACTCCGCTCCGCTGGATCGGAATCGGCTGATCGAAACCCGCAAAGCGCGCACGCAGAGCTCAAGCATTCCGTGGGCTTGACGCTCGACAGCCCCCTGCCGCGGTGCTCCGCGAAAGTACGGCGATCTTGGGGGTGGATGGTAGGATCAAGCCCGTCGTGAAAGGAGTTCGGTGGAACCCGTCGTCCGACTGATCCCACTTGGAGGTCTCGGCGAGATCGGCCTCAACATGATGCTGATCGAGTCCGGCGAGGACTTGCTCGCGGTCGACTGCGGGCTCATGTTCCCCGACGATGAGCTACCCGGCATCGATCACGTGATCCCTGACTTCTCCTACGCGCTCGCCCGGCGCGAAGCGTTCCGCGCCGTCGTTCTGACCCATGGCCACGAGGACCACATCGGCGCCTTGCCGTATCTGCTTCGGGAGGTGCCGGTGCCCGTGTACGGGACGCCGCTCACCCTGGCGCTCGTGGCCGAGCGCCTGCGCGAGCACGGGCTCGCCGAGACGGCCGATCTCCGGGTGATCCGTCCGCGCGACCGTTTCGAGACCGGGCCGTTCAGCGTCGAGGCGATTCGCGTCACACACTCGATCGTGGACGGGATCGGTCTCGCGATCGACACGCCCGCCGGCACCATCGTCCACACGGGCGACTTCAAGCTCGACCCGAGTCCGCTGGACGGTGAGCTGCCGGACTACCGCCGGTTCGCCGAGCTGGGCGAGCAGGGCGTGCTGCTGCTCTGCTCCGATTCGACCAACGTGGATCGGCCGGGCCACACGCGTTCGGAGATGGACGTGGGGCAGGCGCTCGGCGCCCGCTTCGACGCCGCGAGCGGGCGCATCATCATCGCCACGTTCGCCTCGCACATCCACCGCATCCAGCACGTGCTCACGCTCGCGGCCGCCACGGGCCGGCGGGTCGCGCTGCTGGGCATGAGCATGCAGCGCAACGTCGCGATCGCCTCGGACCTGGGCTACCTGCGCGTGCCCGCGAACGTCCTGGTCGAGCTCGAGGAGCTCGGCGAGCTCCCCGCCGACCGCCAGGTGATCCTCTCGACGGGGAGCCAGGGCGAGCCGCATTCGGCGCTGGCGCTCATGGCCGCGGAGGAGCACAAGTACGTCCGGATCGAGCGCGGCGACCTCGTGATCATCTCGGCGCGCGTGATCCCCGGCCACGAGCGCACGATCGGCCGCGTGGTCAACGCGCTCTACCGGCTGGGCGCCGAGGTGCTGTACGAGGACAACGCGTTCGTCCACGTGTCCGGCCATGCGAGCCAGGAAGACCTGAAGATGATGTTCAACCTGACGCGGCCCCGGTACTTCATCCCGGTCCACGGAGAGTACCGTCATCTGCTCAGCCACGCGCGACTCGCCGAGAGCGTCGGGATCGGGCCCGATCGCATCTTCCTGATCGAGGACGGCACGGGCGTCGAGGTCTCGAAGTCCGCGGCGCGGCTGGTCGGCCCGTTCCCCGCGGGCCGCGTGCTGGTCGACGGCAAGTCGGTCGGCGAGATTGGAGCCGTGGTCCTCCGTGACCGTCAGCTGCTCGCCGAGGACGGCCTGATCGCGATCTCGCTCGCGGTCGGCCGCGACGGCGCTGTGCTCTCAGGACCCGAGATCGCCTCGCGCGGCTTCGTGTATGTGAAGGAGAACGAGCCGTTGCTCGAGGAGCTCAAGAAGGCCGTCCTGACCGCGCTCGCCGCGCGCGATCCCGACGTGGCGTACGATCGCGAAATCACGGGCGCGACGGTTCGCCTGGCGGTGCGCCAGTTCGTCAATCAGCGCTTCCGCCGCAGGCCGGTCGTGCTGCCGATCATTCTGGAGGTCTGATGGCAACCGTCATCTCGACGGAAGGCAAATCGACGGAAGGCAAGCCGCGGCGCCGCCGCAAGCGCGGCAGCGACCGCTGGCTCAGCGAAGTCAAGGGCATCGCGGCGCTCCTGGCCGCGGGCTTCGCTCTCATCGCGCTCGCGACGTTCGATCCCACTCTGACGCCCTCCGAGCAGCAGGGTCTGACCGGCCCCGTCGGCGTCTGGCTCGGATGGGCGACTTTCCAGTCATTCGGCTACGCCGGCTTTCTGCTGCCGCTCCTGCTCGGCGGCTGGGGTGCCTCGGCGTTCCTGCGTCCGATCGTCGTGCGGGGGTGGGTGCCGCTGGCCGGGCTCGGCGCGCTCCTCATCGCCGCCGCGGGGATGCTCACGCAGGCCACGCGCGTCCGGAGCGGCGCGATCGGCGGCGGCCTCGTCGGCTACGCGACCACCGGCGTGCTCCAGGCGGGATTCGGCGACGTCGGCACCTGGCTCATGCTGGTCGCCGCGATCCCGATCGGCGTGCTGTGCGTGACGCGCGTCTCCTACGCGGCCGTGGTGCGCATCACGACGTCGCGGCTGACGAGGCTGAAGCGGCGCAAAGCCCAGTCGACACCCGCCGTGCGGGTGGCGGCGGAGCCGGCATCGGCGGTGGAGCCCCAGGCTTCGGAACTCTTCGCCCTGCCGGTCGTCGTCGAGCCCTCACGCCCGCGCGGACGTCTGGCGGAGCAGGGGCTTGCCTGGCAGGAAACGTTCGACTTCGGTCGCGGTGGCGCCGCGACCTTCCAGCTGCCGCCGGTCGGTCTTCTCAAGGTGCCACCCGCGTCCGAGCTCAAGCGGACGCGCGAGGAGCTCCAGGACAACGCCGAGACCATCCGCAGAAAGCTCCAGGATTTCGAGGTCGAGGGTCGGATCGTCCAGGTGAGCCCCGGCCCGATCATCACGTCGTACGAGTTCGAGCCGGCGGCCGGCGTCAAGATCAGCCAGGTCGTCAATCTCGGCGACGATCTGGCGCTCGCGCTGAAGTCGGCCTCCGTGAGGATCGTCGGACCCATCCCGGGCCGCGGCACCGTGGCGATCGAGGTGCCGAACTCCGAGGCAGCGACCGTCTACCTGCGCGAGATCTTCGTCTCGGCGGAGTTCGCGGAGTCCAAGGGAAAGCTCCCGCTGGCCCTCGGCAAGGATGTGACCGGCACCCCGGTCGTCTCCGATCTGACCTCGATGCCCCATCTCCTCGTGGCGGGCGCCACCGGTAGCGGCAAGTCGGTCGGGCTCAACTCGATGATCTGCTCGATCCTCTACAAGGCCACGCCGGCCGACGTGAGATTCCTGCTGATCGATCCCAAGCGCCTGGAGCTCAGCGTGTACGAGGGCATTCCGCATCTGCTGGCTCCGGTCGTCACCGACGCCAAGGAGGCGGCGGCGCGGCTGCGCTGGATCGTCGGCAAGATGGACGAACGCTACCGGACGCTCCAGCTCAAGCAGGTCCGGAACATCGAGGGCTACAACAAGGCGGTCGGCCCGGAGGAGCGCCTTCCATACTGGGTCGTGGTCGTCGACGAGCTGGCCGATCTCATGATGGTGTCGGCCGGCGAGGTCCAGACCTCGCTCGTGCGCCTGGCCCAGATCGCCCGGGCGGTCGGGATCCATCTGATCATCGCGACCCAGCGCCCCTCCGTCGATGTCGTGACCGGCTTGATCAAGGCGAATTTCCCGACGCGCATCGCGTTCCAGGTGGCGTCGAAGGTGGATTCGAGAACCGTGCTCGACGGCAACGGCGCCGAGCAGCTGCTCGGTAACGGTGACATGATCTTCGTCCCACCCGGCGCGAACAAGCAGACGCGCGTGCACGGCGCGTGGGTCGCCGACGACGAGGTGCGCGCGGTGTGCGACTTCCTGCGCAAGCAAGGGACCGCCGTGTACGAGGAGGTCGTGCTGGCGACCGAGGAAGACGTGGCCGCCGGGGCCGACGCCGACCGCGACGACCTCTACTGGGACGCCGTGCACCTCGTGATCGGGCAGCGCCAGGCCTCGATCTCGTTCCTGCAGCGGCGCATGCGCCTGGGCTATCCGAAGGCCGCCCGCTTCGTCGACATGATGGAGCAGGATCGGGTCATCGGTCCCGGCGACGGCGCCAAGCCCCGCGAGGTCCTGGTCGGCCCGGAGTATCTCGCCAAGCGCGGCAAGTAGCGCCGGCGAGGGTCGCGGTCGCCGGCGAAGCGCTTACAATACGCGCGACATGACGCCGTCACGGCCCGGACCCGTCGCCGCTCTGCTCCTGGCTCTGCTCGCCGCCTCACTCATCCCGTGGCTCGTCGACCATGCCGTCGCCGCCGATGATCTCCGAGAGGCGCTTCGCTCCTGCACGCGCGCCGATTTGATCGGGATCTGGGCGATGATCCGTCAGGGAACGGCCCCCGCGGCGCTGGTGGATCTTGCGGATCCGTCGTTCTATCCCTACCAGCGCTTCGCGTTTCGCGCCGACGGGAGCCTGCGCCATCTCGCGGCGCCCGCGCCGGTCGGCCCGGAGGAGCAGCGGGTGATCCTGTCCGCTCCCACCACGACGACCTGGGCGGTCGATGCCAAGGGGCGATTGCTCACCCGCAAGAACGGAGCGGCGCCGGAGATCGACGCCTGTCAGGTGCTGCTAGCGAAGGTCAGCGACCCGCGAAGCCCGATTCCGGGGCTCCCGGGCGATCTGCTGCTGACCCACTACGGCGAGGACGGAAAGCCGATCGCGCGACGGCTCCTGCGCAAGATTGCCGGACCCGGCGAATGAAGAGCCGGCGCGGCGGGCAGCCCACTGCTCGCCGCGCGGCCGGGACGGCCAGAGGAGCTCGAGGACACCGAGGATCAGGAGCGCGCAGGCGCCGAACGTCCCGAGCAGGATCATGACCTCGTCCCGCACCCACGGCTCCACATCCTCGATTTAATCCGGTCCCCTGCCGAGTCACCAAGAAAATAGGGGGTTAGAACCGGATCCGAACCCGGTAGGCGAGCTTGGCTGTGCCCTCTTTGGGTACCGGGATCTGGTACTTGAGCGTGTGCGCCTGGATCTTCTCGTAGGTGTGGCTCGAGGTGAGCACCTGCCAGTCCCCGGGAACGGGCTCGATGACGGTGACCGTCTGCGGCTCGCTCTTGTGGTTCCGCAGGGCGATCTCCCACTCGACCTCGTAGAGGTTCGAGGCGATCTTCTTGAAGTCCTTCTGGGTGCGCTCGCCGACCAGATCGAACGCGTTGCCCATCTTGATCTTCACGCTCTCATCCTTGGGCGTGTGGTCGATCCAGTCCTCGCCGATGAACTGCTGGCTGCCCGACGCGTCCGCCTTGTAGACGCGGATCTTGCCCTTCGGCAGCGGCAGGCCCAGCCGGTTCTCCTTGCTGTTCTTGACTTGCAGGTAGACCGCGACCTTCTGATTCGACATCGGCACGCCGTAGGCGTTGCGGTAGTAGTCCGCCGCGCCGTAGTAGATGAGCTCCTTCGTGATCGGCACCGCGCTCGATGACATCAGCGAGAGCTGCTTGGTCTGGTTGTCCTTGATCGTCGTGCGGCCGTCGAGCGTGTAGAGGTGATACTCGAAAAAGCCCTCCGACACGAAGTCGTGGCTCGCCGCGACGGGGGACGCGGCCTTGGCCGCGAGCTCCATCATGCGCTGATCGCGCCGAGCGTCCTGCGCCCGGTTCACGTCACCGGCCACGAGCTTGAGCGCGGCGTTGCCGTAGGTGGCCCCGCTCTTGTTGTCGATCGTCACCCAGCCGGTGAGATCGGAGAGCGTGTCGGCCGCGTTGACGACCATGACATAGTCGGCCTTCCACGTGATCCCGCTCGTGAGGTACGACGCCTCGACGCGCTGGGGCCGCGCCGTCTGGTTGCGCAGGAGCCAGACCAGGGTCGGTTTGGACACGAGATTCTCGGGCAGCGAGGGCAGGACGAGCCGGCCGTAGTGGCCCATGTGGATCTGGCCGTTGATCTCGAAGACCGGTCCGTTGGTCGAGAGCAAGGTGGCCTCGTGATACGCGCCGTCGCTCTGGTAGAGCCGCACCTTGCGGCCGACGTACTTCTCCATCAGCTTCTGGCTCGTCAGGAGATCGTACTCGTAGTTCTGCTCGAGGATCTTGAGCCCGAGCGCGTCGGTCAGCGATTTCAGATGGACGGTGGTCGGATCGATCAGCGCGGCCACGTCCATGAACTGCACTTCGCTCTGGCCCGCCGGCAACCGCGCCTCGCGCAGGTCCTTCACGAGCCCGAGGTTGCCGTTGTAGATCGTCACCATGACCTCACGCTGATCGTCGCGCGTCACGCTCACGGGCGCCGCGTGGGCGGGCTGCCCGGTGGCGAGCGCCGCGATCAGAATCGAGGCGATCCAGGGCGTTTTCATGACGTCGGTCCTCCCGGTCTTCCGGATTGTCGTCTGCTGTCGAGTTAGACCGGAACGGTCGACGAAAGTTCCCGCGCGATCCGCGGATGGCGGGGATCAGCCGGTGATTCGCACGACGACGCGGATCGTGGCGGGGAGTGTGGACGGCTCCTTGCCCGGCCGCCAGCGACCGAGTCGCGCGAGCCCACTGTTGAGCTCCGCGTACGTCTCACGCGGGACGGCGAGCTCGATGATCGGCCCGTCGGACGTATCGAACCGGCGGGTCTCGACGGCGCGGAGCCGCGCGGCGAGCTCCTTGAGACTTCGAAGGGCAAGCTCGCGATCGCTCACCGCCAGCTGCCCCGATACGTCGGGCGGCACGAACGCCGACGTGACGCTCGGCGCCGCCGCGGTCGGCGGCGCGCTCGCCGGCCGCTGAGCCTTGAGCGAGTCGGCGCGCCGCTCGGTCGGTTGAGTGGTCCCGGACCGGACGTTGTCCTTGGCCGCCCGCTGCCGCTCGGCTCCAGACGCGGGCGCTTCGAGCTTGCCGATGACCGGCGCCTGACTGTCCGGACTCTTCGGCGCCTTCTGAAGATTAGCGTCGCGAGAGACGGCCCCGGGCTCCTTCGCGAACTCCTGTACGCGCTCCTGTGCTCGCGGTGCCTCCTTCGCCTTCTCGGGCTCCCGGGGTGTGTCTTGCTCGCGCGCCTTCTCTCTTCTGGCACCGTACAGCTCCCGCGAGTCTTCGTTCTCACGTGCCGGCGCCGATGCTTTCACCTCCGGCGGAGTGTCGCGAGGCGCTTGGGTCATCACGGGCGCGGCCGGCTCCTGCCGGATCGATTGCTCGAGCTCGGGCGACCCACGGTACACGAGGGCCACGCCCACGGCGACCAGCACGATGGCCGCGGCCTCCATCGGAAGCTTCACCGGCCAGGGCAAAAAGAGGTCGCGCACGAGACGCCGAGGCCAGGGCACCGGTCGCGTCGCCTCGAGCACGCGGTCGACGAAGCCGGCCGGCGCGTGTACCGGCGCCGCCGCGCGGACCAGCCCGACGGTGTCCCGGAAGCGCTGGAGCTCGCGCCGACAGTCGGCGCACGTCGCCAGATGCGCGTCGAGCGCGGCACGCTCGCCGGCATCGAGCGCGTCGTCGATCAGCGCCGAGAACTGTTCGCGGGCGTCGTGGCAGCTCATGGCAGGAATCGCTCGAGCTTCTCGCGCAAATCCATCCGGGCCCGATGGAGCCTCGACCTCACCGTGCCGAGCTCCAGCTCGAGCGCCGTGGCGATCTCCTCGTACGAGAGACCTTCGAGGTCGCGCAGCACGACCACGATCCGCCGCTCCTCGCCGAGCTCGGCGATCGCGCGGTGCAGGGCCGTCTCGAGCTCACTTCTCTCGACCTCCTCGGCGGGGCTGATCTCGCGCGAGGCCAGCCGCGTGAGCGCTTCATCGCCGTGGCGCGCCATGCGCCGCTCGCCGGATGCCAGACGGTTCAGGCACAGGCGCGAGGCGATCGCGTAGAGCCACGTCGAGAGCTTCGCCTCGCCGCGGAACTCGCCGATCGCCCGGTGGACCCGCAGGAACACCTCCTGGGCGAGCTCTTCGGCTTCGGCCCGGTTGCCGAGCATGCGGAGCGCCACGCCGAAGACGCGGTGCTGGTAAGCGATCACCAGGTCCTCGAAGGCTCGAGGGTCGCCGCGCCGGAGCCGGTCCACCAGGGAGGCATCATCACCGGTCCGCCCTTCCATCCAGTTAGACCATACCGCCCGCCCCGGGTTCCCTCACATCCAAATTCGACGAGCAGCGCCGGCGGGCCGTTGCGCGGGCGCACCAGCGGCTTATACTGCCGACGATCGCCTCGTCTCGAGGGCTCCCGGAGAGGATCCGAATGCTGAGGGAAGACCAGGCGCGCGAGTTGGCGGACCACTGGGTGAAGGCGTGGAACAGCCACGACCTCGACCGCATCATGGCGCACTACGAAGACGACGTCGTGCTGATCTCGCCGGTCGCCGCCAGGATGCTCGGCGATCCATCCGGCAAGGTGACCGGAAAGGCCGCGCTCCGCTCCTACTTCAAGCGCGCGCTCGCGGTGTACCCGAACCTGAGCTTCCAGCTCGTGGACATCATGTGGGGGCTCGAGAGCGTCGTCCTCTACTACACGAATCAGAAGGGATCGAAGACCGGCGAGTACATGGAGATCGGCCCGACCGGCAAGGTCTCCAGGGTGGTCGCCAACTACAGCGGATAACCCGCAGGCAAGAGGACACCTGGCGATGCCGCATCCGCTCGTCACCCAGCTGCGATTCACGCGAGACGAGTTCGTCCGTGGCTTGCAGGATTTGACCGACGAGGAAGCCCGCCGGCGCTTTCAAGCGATGAACTCGATCAGCTGGATGATCGGCCACCTGGCGTGGCAGGAACAGCGCTACTGGCTCTTCAGGGCGCAAGGGCAGGTGCCGCTGCCCGACCTGAACGAGCGTGTCGCCTACGGCAAGCCCGCCACCACACCTCCGCTCGACGAGATGTGGACGGCCTGGCGCTCGGTGACCAAGGCCGGCGATCCGTGGCTGGACACGCTCACGACCGAGCGGATGCAGGCGCCGCTCGCCGAAGGGCTGGCGAACGTCGGGACGTTCCTCCGGCGGACGACGTACCACTACTGGTATCACCTCGGCGAGGCGCTGGCGATTCGCCAGATGCTCGGGCATCGCGACCTTCCCGATTTCGTCGGGGACATCGACTCCCGGGCGCCGTATCGACCCGAGTGATGGGGACCCGAGCATTCACGCAGGCTTCGGGAGGTGAAGCCGCATGACCGCCGACATGGTCCGGACTCTCTATCGCTACAGCGCGTGGGCGACCGCGCGCATCTGCCAGGCCGCGACGCGGCTGAGCCCCGGGGAGCTGGCGGCGCCGAGCGGCGCCAGCTTCAGCTCGGTGCGCGAGACCCTCGTTCACATCATGGCCGCCCAGTGGATCTGGCTCTCACGGTGGAAGAGCACCTCGCCCACGTCGCTGCTGGACCCGCGGGAATTTCCCGACCTCGCGTCGATTCGCGCGCGCTGGGACCCGATCGAGGTCGACACCCAGCGATTCGTGTCGACCTTGACCGACGCCGACCTCGCCACGGTCGTCGAATACCGCAACACGCGCGGCGAGCGCTGGGCATACCCCCTGTGGCAGCAGGTCGTCCACCAGGTGAACCACGCGACCTACCATCGGGGCGAGGTCGCCGCGACCTTGACCCAACTCGGTCAGTCGCCGGGCGACCTCGATCTGCTGATCTTCATCGACGAGACTGAACCCCGTCGCTGATCTCAGCGGCCCGCGCAGGTTGAGAGCCCGCGAATCCGACCGCGGCGAAGACTAGCGCGCGACGCCGACTTCGCGAAGGTAGCGGAGCACGCCCGGATGAATGAGATCCGCGCGCGGCGCCGCGGCCAGGGTGTTGGCGGCGGTCGTCTCCTGCGCCTGCGGCAGTCGGCGCGCGAGCGCGGCCTCGCCACGGTGCAACGCGCGCGCGAACCGGTACGTCACGTCGTCGGGAAGATCCGGGCGGGCGAGGATGAAGCTCCACGAGCCCACCGACGCG
>Ga0137415_10007877_pt1 | contig 10571 bp, 10 predicted proteins | sample CZODoug3_1_1_16f_FD_183082 | JGI IMG/M metagenome (GOLD analysis project Ga0137415, IMG submission 183082) | Vadose zone soil fungal communities from Angelo Coast Range Reserve, California, USA - CZODoug3_1_1_16fungal (Hybrid Assembly) | ecosystem: Environmental > Terrestrial > Soil > Vadose... | reverse complement strand
GTTGAAAGTCGGCTGCGGCAAAGCCGCAGACCTTTGGTTGAAAGTCGGCTGCGGCAAAGCCGCAGACCTCCGGCTCGCTTATTGTCACTAAAATGCCTATATTGATGCGATCACGCAACTGTCACACGGCCGGCGCGGCATTGACTCCGGCCATCTGCTAGTCGAGGGCGATCCCCATGGCCCGTGTTCTAGTCGTCGAAGACGAAGCCGATTTGCGCGACATTCTCGAATACAACCTCACCCAGGCGGGGCATTCGGTGGAGGTCGCAGGGACCGGTGCAGACGGCCTCCGTGCGGTGCGCGCGGCGCCTCCCGAGTTGATTTTGCTCGATCTGATGCTGCCCGACGTGTCGGGCATCGAGTTCTGCAAGACAATCAAGAGAAACCCGGCCACGCAGGAAGTGCGGGTCATCATGGTGACCGCCAAGTCCGAAGAGATCGATCGGGTGCTCGGCTTCGAGCTCGGCGCGGACGACTACGTGACCAAGCCCTTCAGCGTGCGCGAGCTCTTGCTCCGCGTGCAAGCGGTCCTCCGGCGCACCGACAGCGCGGTGATCCCGCACAGTCATTTCGGTGTATTGCGCATCGATCGACACGCCCACCGCGTGTGGGTCGGCGAAGAAGAAGTGACCTTGACCGCGCTCGAGTTCAAGCTGCTGGTCGCGCTCTTCGACCGGAAAAATCGTGTGCAAACGCGCTCGGTGCTCTTGAGCGACGTGTGGGGCATCGAGGCCGAGATCATGTCGCGCACCGTGGATACGCACGTCAAACGCCTTCGCGAAAAGCTCGGCGATGCAGGGCAGTACATCGAGACGGTGCGGGGGGTCGGCTACCGGTTCTCGGAGTTCCCCGAGGCGGAGCGTTGAGATTAGGGGTTCGCCTCAAACTTTTTCTCGCGTCGTTCGCGGTCATTGCCATTTCCGTAGCCGTGGGGGATGTGTATCTCGCGCACTCCATCGATCGATATCTCACCAACGACATCGCGCAGGATCTCTCGGTGCGCGCGCAGCTCGTGGCGCTCGAGGCTGCGCACCAGACCATTGGCCCCGACGACATCGCGGGCTGGGATGCTCTGGCCGATCACTTCGGCGTCGCGGCGGGCGTGCGCGTGACCTTGATCGCGGCCGACGGGCGCGTGCTCGGCGATTCGGAGGTGGAGACTTCGAAAATAGCGGCGCTGGAGAATCACGGGGGACGCGAAGAGGTGATGGCCGCGCTCTCCTCGGGGCACGGGACCAGTATGCGGCTCAGCGCCACGGTGAACGAGCGGATGATGTACGTGGCCATGCCCTTCGAGCGTGCGGGGCACGCGGGCGAGGCGGCGGGGGTGGCGCGCGTCGCCAAGCCGCTGCGCGTGGTGGACGATGCCATCGGTGCGGTGCACGAAATCGTATTTTTTGCATTTGCCATCGCGCTCCTTTTCGCGATGCTCCTGTCGAGCGCCGCGGCGCAGCGCATGTCCGCGGTGGTGCGCAGTTTGACGGAGACGGCGCGGCGAATGAAATCTGGCGACCTGGAGGTGCGCACGCACGTCTCGGGCACCGACGAGCTGGCAGAGCTCGGGAACGCGCTCGATCAACTCGCGGGAAGCCTGGAAACTACGCTGGCCGAGCTGCGGAGCGAACGCGATATGCAGCGGCGCATTCTGGAGGGCATGCACGAGGGCGTGTTGGTGCTCGACGCCGAAGCGCGTGTGGCCACCATGAACCACGCGCTGCGCGAGATGCTGCTCTTGCCGGCCGACGCGGTGGGCAAGCTCTTGCTCGAGGTGATCCGCCATGCGGAGCTGCACATGCTGCTCGAAATGGCGCGGGCAGATGGGCAGTCGTCGGGAGAGGTCGACCTTCCTGGCATCAAGCCGCGCCGCTTGCTCGTGGGCGCGACCGCGCTTCACGACGAGGGCGACGAGGGGATGATCGCGGTCTTCGTCGACGTGACCGATCTGCGAAGGCTCGAATCGCTGCGGCGCGATTTCGTGGCCAATGTCTCGCACGAGCTGCGCACGCCGGTGGCCGCGGTTCGCTCGGCCGCAGAGACGCTGCGCTTCTCGGTGACCGATCCGACCGCGTCCGTCCGATTCATCGACATGATCGAGCGCAACGCGCAGCGGCTTCAGAGCTTGATCGAAGATTTGCTGGAGCTGTCACGCATCGAATCGAAGGAATTTCGTCTGAAACGCGAGCGCGTGGATTTGTCGGGCGTGTTCAACATCGTGGTCGGGCTCTTTCGCGAGCGGGCGGAGCGCAAACAGATCCGCCTCGAGACGCGCATGGCGGAGCCGGTGCCGAATCTGGAGACCGATCAGCGCGCGCTCGAGCAGATTCTGACGAATCTGGTGGAGAATGCGGTGAAGTATTGTCCCGCGGGTTCGTCGGTGACGCTGTCGGCGGAAGCGAAGGGAGAGCTCGTGCGCATCGCGGTGACCGACACCGGACCGGGCATCTCGGAGAAACACCTGCCGCGGTTGTTCGAGCGCTTCTATCGCGTCGATGCCAGCCGTTCGCGCGAGCTGGGCGGAACGGGGTTGGGCCTATCCATCGTGAAGCATTTGACCGAGGCGCTCGGCGGCAAAGTGTCCGTCGATAGCCAAATGGGGCAAGGTTCGACCTTCACCGTGGTGCTGCGCAGCTCGGATTGGGCCGCCGGGAATCACGCTGCGGCAGCTCCTCCTTGAGCTCGTCACTGCTTCTTCGGCGCGCTGAGATCTGATGCCTATTTGGCGTTGGGCGGCGGGTGCGTGCGCACGTGGCGGACGTCCTCGCCGCGCACCATGAAGATCACTTCTTCGGCGATGTTGGTCGCGTGGTCGGCGACGCGCTCCAGATATTTCGCCACCTTGATCACGCGGATGGCCGAGGGGATTTCGTTGGTGTTGACGGCCATGAATTCCATCATCGCGCCGAGGATGCCTCCGTAGAGGCCATCCACGGTGTCGTCGCGGGCGAGCACCTGCGCGGCCCTGGTGGCCTCGCCTTCGACGAAGGCATCGAGCGCATCGCGGAGCATTTGCTGCGCTTGATCCGACATTTCCTTCAGGTCGACCCGCACTTGGTCTTTTGCGATTCCGTGCCCCTCTTTCGCGCGCTCGGCGATGTTTACCGCTTCGTCGCCCACGCGTTCGAGATCGGTGACCAGCTTGAGGGCGGTCGCGAGAAAGCGCAGGTCGTAGGCGACCGGCTGGCGCAAGGCCAGGATGCGCAGGACCAGGGCGTCGATCTCCATTTCGTCGCGGTCGATGTGGCGGTCGATTTCTTCCACCTCGGCGGCGAGTTGCGTGGAGCCTTGCCAGAAGGCTTCGAGGGCGAGGCGCAGGCTTCGTTCGCAGCGCGCGCCCATGGCAAGCGTGTGCGCCCGAAGCTCTCGGAGCTCGGTCTCGAAATCGCGACTGGTGTGCGAGCCATGCATCGTCGTGGAGGGTCCGTCCGGTACACTCATTTTCTTCCACCAAAATGGGCCAAGCGCGAGGCCAAGAAATTCGTCAGGGCAATGAGGACGATGAGTACGGCCGCGGTACCCGCGCTGACATCGGCCTTGTCCGGGCTGAGACCCGCAGAATTAACGTACCAGAGATGAACTGCCAGCGTTTCGCCCCCCCGCAACGGGTTGAGCGAATAGGCGTCGGAGCGCGAGATGGTCGTGCCCGCGGTCATGACCAGCGGGGCGCTTTCGGCAAAAACGCGCCCGATCGAGAGCACCAGGGCGCTCAGGATGCCAGGCCAAGCGTACGGGATGGTGACGCGCAGTGTGGTTTGAACGCGGGTGGCACCCAGTGCCAGGCTGGCGTCTTCCAGCTCACCCGGAACCGCGCGGAGGCTCTCCTCCGCGACGCCCACCACCAGCGGAAGATTGAGCAGCGCAAGAACGAAAGCGCCCGCCAAAAGTGAATACCCCGCCTTCATCTCGACGACGAAAACGAGAAAGCCGAAGAGGCCGTAAACGATGCTCGGCAGCGAAGCGAGCGTATCGAGGGCCATGCGCACCACGGACACGAACTTGCCCGCCCCCGCGAAGCGCGCCAGGTACACGGCGGCGCCGATGCCGATGGGCAGGGTGATGGCCGTGCTCATGACGGCCGCGTAGAGCGTGTTGAAGATCTCGGGGCCGACGCCGCCGCCCGCGGTGGTGTCGCTCGGGAGGGCGATGAGGAATCGCGGGAGGTGGTCGCGAAAGAGAAGCGCGCCAGCGACGGCCACGAAGGCGATAGCGACGCGCGCGGTGGCGCGGGGCACGGCGCGAACGCGCTGGACGAGCGCAGCGGCGGCCCAGGCGGCGCAGCCGAAGATGGAGGCGGCGAAGACGAAGCGGACAGCATCTTCGCCGCCGACGTCGAGAAGGGGCGAGGCGAACAAGGTGAAGTTGGTCACCTTGCTGCCGCCGCGGAGCATCAGGACCAGCAGCGCGAAGACGTAAAGGCCCGCGAGGCCGATGGACCCGGTGGCAAGAAGTCGCTCCAGGGCCGTCTCGATGAAACGGTGCCGGCGGCGCATTCTTTGGAGCTCGGCGAGGCTGCTCATGCCTTGGCTCCTTTGGCGCTCTTGGTCGAGCGCCCCCAGGTGCCGATCAGGCGCGAGATGAGCACCACGCCGGCCGAGAGCACCAAGAGCACCAGCGACATGGAAAAGAGCACGTTGCTCGCCGTGGTGTTCGGTGTGGCGTTTTGCATATCCATGACGATTTGGGTCGAGACGGTGGTCGCCGGCTCGAAAAGATTGTGCGGCACGCGGCGCGCGCCACCGATGACCATCTGCACGGCCATGGTCTCTCCCGCGGCGCGTGCGAAACCGAAGAAGACGGCGGTGAACAGGCTCCGGCCCGCGCCCGGGATGGTCACGCGAAACGCGGTCTGCCACGACGACGCGCCGAGCGCAGCGCTGGCCTCGCGCAAGGTGCCCGGCACGCGCGAGAGCGCATCGAGCGAGAGAAGAAAGACCGTGGGCGCGATCATGATGCCGAGCAGCACCGCGCTCGAGGCGAGCCCTTCGCCGGTGACCTGCGCCTCCTCGCCGTAGAGCGCGCGCGCGACCCATTCCGCCTGGGGCACCAGGTGCACCAGGGCGAGCCAGCCGTAGACAACGCTGGGGACGGCCGCCGCAATTTCCATGGTGCGGCGGTAAATCGGGCGCGCGGATTTCGGGGCGAGCTCGCTCACCCACACGGCGGCGAGCAGCGCGGGAAGCGCACCGACCAAGGCTGCGCCCACCGCGCTGATGCCGGTGCCGAAGATGAGTGGATATCCACCGAAGGTGCCAGCCTCGGGCTTCCAGATTTCGCCGCTGAGAAGCTGCGCGAGCCCGACGTCCTGAATGCCCCGAACGCCCGCGCGTGCGATGAAGGTGATGACCGCGACCGTCGCCACCACCACGAACAATCCGCACGCCCCGATGAAGCCCCGAATGACGAACTCACCCCAACGGGGGCGCGCAGAGGCCCGCAGGCGCTCCGCGGGGACGAAGGTCGAGGCCTCGGCGGTGAGCACGGATTTGGACACGGCTTCAATCCTTTTCGCGGCTGATCTTCATCTGCGTGATGGGGATGAACCCTTTCACGTTGGGCAATACGTTCTCTTGAAAGGCCGGCGATCCGATGTAATCGAGAAATGCCTTGGCCCCTGCGGTGGGCTCGCCTTTGGTGTACATATGCTCGTACGACCAAATGGGATAAGCGCCGCTGGTGATGTTCGCCGTGGTGGGCTCGGTGACGCCGCTGTCGCCTTTGACGGCGAAGGTCTTGAGCTCGTCGTCCTTGAAGGAGAGGGCCAAATAGCTGATGGCACCCTTGGTTTGCTTGAGCTTTGCGACCAGGGCGCCGGAGTTGTCCTCCGTTTGCGATTCGACGAACTTGTCGCCGCCGAGGACGATGTTGCCGAACACCGTGCGCGTTCCGGAACCCGCGGCGCGGTTGATGACCACGATGGGCTGCGACTCGCCGCCCACTTCTTTCCAGTTCTTCACGGTGCCCGCGAAGATGCGCGAGAGATCTTGCAGGCTGAGCGCCGCGACTTTCTCGGAGTAAGGACCTTTGTTGGCCATGGCGGCGAATCCCACCACCGCGACCTTGTGGTCGACCAATCCCGATTTCAAATCATCGGGCGCGAAGATATCGCTGTTGCCGATGTGCACGGCGCCGGAGTTGACGTCGGCCAGCCCCTTTTTCGAACCGCCGGCGGAGACCTCGATGCTGGTGCCTTTGTTCTCTGCTTCGTATTTCTCTTTGGCTGCGTTGACCAGAGGCTGGAGGGCGCTCGACCCGCTCGCGCGCACGGGTCCCGCCTGCGGGGTCGTCGCCGCACTGTTGGTCGAGGCCGAGGCGGCGGGCGCGCTGGGGGCGGGGGGTTCGGATTTGTCGCATGCACCGAGCAGCGCAGCGCATGGCAGCAAGGCCGCGCCCGCGAAACGTACGACATGCCCGACGTGAGAAACAAAAACGCCCGAGCGGGGCGTCGAAGTCATCGAATTCATCAGCCGAATCTCCCTGTAATGTAATCCTCGGTCTCGCGATGCCGCGGCCGAGTAAAGATGGTCGAGGTGTCGTCGACCTCGACGAGCCGCCCCATATAGAAAAAACCGGTCTTTTGCGACACGCGCGCCGCCTGCTGCATGTTGTGCGTCACGATCACGATGGTGACGCTGCGGCGCAGATCGGAGACCAAATCTTCGACCTTGGCAGTGGCGATGGGATCGAGCGCGCTACACGGTTCGTCCATGAGGAGAACCTCGGGCTCGACGGCGAGCGCGCGCGCGATACAGAGTCGCTGTTGCTGGCCGCCGGAGAGGCCCATTCCCGACTCGCCGAGGCGATCTTTCACTTCGTCCCATAGCGCGGCGCGGCGTAAGGCGCGTTCCACGCTCTCCGATAGGGTGCGCGGATCGTTCGTTCCCGCGATGCGCAGGCCGTAGGCGACATTTTCGAAGATCGACTTGGGAAAGGGCGTCGAGCGCTGAAACACCATGCCGACACGCCGCCGCACGAGCACCGGGTCGACGTCGGGCGCGTAGATGGGTTCACCATCGAGCTCCACGCTCCCATCGACGCGGACCCCTTCGACGGTGTCGTTCATCCGGTTGAGCGAGCGAAGGAATGTGCTCTTGCCGCAACCGCTGGGCCCGATGAGTGCGAGCGACTCATGCTCGAGCACGTCGATGGTCACTCCGCCGATGGCCTTCTTCTCTCCGTAGTGCACGGAGAGGTCCGTCGCGCGCATTTTTACGGACGCAGGCGCCGGGTCGACCTTGGCCTGGGCTAAAGCGATCATGTGTGCCGACACTTTGGAAAGGTCGGGAGAGTACCGGGTGAACTTCGTGTGACGATCGCGTGACGGCGGGCGGGGCGGGCGGCCATAGACCGAGAGTCAATGCTCTTTCAGCCCGATCCCGGTCCCCCTCCCGCTCCCGAATCTCTCCAGCGGATCGGGATCGGGATCGGGAGGGGCGAGAATCGAGTAAAATGAGCAGTATTGAGCCTCATGATGCGAGCGCGCGCTGCGAAATCGAGTTGGAGGGATCACCCCGCGCGCGCCCGCCTGCTCGCACTTTATGCGGAGGTCGACGCGATTCTTGCAGAATACACGTGTGATGCCAGCACCGCGTGTTGTCGCTTTGGCGTGACGGGCCGCGAGCCCTATCCGACCGCCGCGGAACGTGCGGAAATCGAGCACGCGGTCAAGAGCCTCGGCGGTGAGGGAGCACTCCGCCGGCGGCTTCCCCTCGCGCCGCTCGAAGGGGCCGCAGTTCGCGAAGAGCGTGTGTGCCCTTTGCTCTCCGAAGCCGGTAAGTGCCGCATCTACGCATCACGCCCCTTCGGCTGCCGCACCTTCTTTTGCGAACGCGCCGTGGGACCACGCAAAATGCCGCGCCCAGAAATACAACGCATTTCACGCGACATCGCCGCATTGTCGGCCGAGGCTTTTCCGAGCGATCCGCACGCGCGTCCGCTCACGCACTTCTTGAAACGTTGATCGCTATTGCAGCTTCGCGGCGGATAGCGGTGGCAGGGGCAAGGTGCGCAGGACGTCCGCTTCTTCGGAGATGGGTCTCATGGTGAAGAAGGTGAAGTGCACGGCGTCGCTGACGTGATTGAGGTGCTGCTGCAGATCGTCGACGTATTCGTGGAGGCCTCGCGCCAGGACTTCTTTCGTGTCGGCGTAGGCCAGCTCCGCGGTGAGGCGGCCGAGCTCGCGCTCCGCGGGGTTCGTCCAGGTGCCGCTCTGGGCGCCGGTGATGGCGTGGAGGGAGCGCTCCGCTTTGATGAGGCAATAGCGCACGGCGCGCGGGAAACGCGGATTGAGCAGGAGAAAATCGACGACCTTCGAGGGCGTGATGCCGCCGTACATCTTTCGGTACATCTCGAAGGCGCTGGTCGAGCGGAGCAAGGCAGCCCATTGCAATTCGTCGACGGTGGTTCCGACGTCGCCCAGCTGCGGCAGCAAGATGAAGTACTTCACGTCGAGGATGCGCGATGTCTTGTCCGCGCGCTCCAGCAGCCGGCCGAGACGCCCGAAGTGCCACGCCTCGTTGTGGCTCATGGTCAGATAGGTGGTGCCCACGAACAGATGGGCGGCTTGCTTGACCGCTGCGAAGAACTCGTAGGGCGCGTCCATGGCGATGGTGGAGCGCGCCGCGTCCATGACCAACAAGTAGGCGCGATTGACTTGCTCCCACATGTCCGACGAGATGATCTCGCGCACCGAGCGCGCATTTTCGCGCGCCTTGGCGAGGCAGGCGATGATCGAATTGGGATTTTCTCGGTCGAAGGTCAAAAAGCGCAAGACGTTGTCGCGGGAGGGCTCGCCGTAGCGCTCTTTGAAGGGCGCCGTGTCGCCGGTGGTGCGCACCAGCGGTTCCCATTGCGCGTCGCCCGCGGAGAAGTCGAGGGCCAGATGAAGGTTCACGTCGACGAAGCGCGCGACGTTCTCCATGCGTTCGATGTAGCGGTTCATCCAGTAGAGGGCATTGGCGACCCGGCTCAGCATCAGCTTTCGCCCTTGTCTGCGGGGGATTTGACCGGCTCGTTTTGGTCGCTGCCGACGACCCAGGTGTCTTTGCTTCCGCCGCCCTGCGAGGAGTTCACCACGCACGAACCTTTGCGTAAGGCAACGCGCGTGAGGCCGCCGGGCAGCACGAAAATGTCCTCGCCGTAGAGCACATAGGGTCTCAAATCCACGTGGCGTCCTTCGATGTTGCCTTCGTCGACGATGGTGGGGACGCGCGACAGGCCTATGAGCGGCTGCGCGATGTATTCACGCGGATTCTTTTGAATGCGCGCTTTGAAGTCTTCGCGTTCGGCGGTCGATGCCTGCGGCCCAATCAACATGCCGTAGCCGCCCGATTCGTTGGCCGCCTTGACCACCAGATCGCCGATGTTCGCGAGCACGTGTTGGCGGTCCTTGCCGTCTTCACAGCGATAGGTGGGCACGTTGGGCAGGATGGCGCGCTCGCCCAGGTAAAATTCGATCATGCTCGGCACGTAGCTGTAGATGACTTTGTCGTCGGCCACGCCGGTTCCGGGGGCGTTGGCCAGGGCGACCTTGCCGGCGCGGAAGACGTCCATGATGCCGCGCACACCGAGCAGCGAATCGGAGCGGAAGACATTCGGATCCAAGAACGTGTCGTCGATGCGGCGGTAGATGACGTCGACCCGCTGGAAGCCTTGGGTGGTGCGCATGTGAACGCGCCCGTCGAGCACGACCAGATCGCGCCCCTCGACGAGCTCGACGCCCATCTGCTGCGCGAGAAACGAGTGCTCGAAGTAGGCCGAGTTGTGCACCCCCGGCGTGAGCACCACCACGGTGGGGGAGTTGGCCGTCGACAGATGCTGGAGCGTCTCGAGGAGCTTGCCGGGATAGACGTCGACCGGACGCACCCGCGATCGATTGAAGACTTGCGGGAAGGTGCGCTTCATCACCTGCCGATTTTCGAGCACGTACGACACGCCCGATGGGCAGCGCAGGTTGTCCTCGAGCACGTAGAATTGCCCATCGCGATCGCGCACGAGATCGGTGCCGACGATGTGGCAGTAGATCCCGCGCGGCGGGGTCACGTTTCGGCACGCCGGAAGAAATCCTGCGGCGGAGGCGATGAGTGCGGCGGGGACCACTCCTTCTTTGAGGATTTTTTGCGGGCCGTAGATGTCGGCGAGAAAGTGGTTGAGCGCGACCACGCGCTGCTTGAGCCCCTTCTCGATGGTTTCCCAGCTCGCGGCGGAGATGACGCGCGGGATGATGTCGAACGGGAAGATCTTCTCCGCGCCCGCGTCGTTGCCGTAGACGTTGAAGGTGATGCCGCGCGTCAGGAGCGCGCGCTCGGCGGCCAATTGGCGCGTCCGCAACTCCTCGTCGGACAGCGAATCGATTTTTTGAGCCAGGAGCGATGTTTCCGGCCTGGGATGGGCCCCGGCCTCGAACATCTCGTCGTAAAAATCGCCCGCGTCGTAGGTGTCGAAGCGCACTCGATCTCGGAAGGCTAATCCCGAATTATTTCGGGGAGGTTTCGAGAGTCATTGTCGGCCACGCGATGACGCCTGACAACCGTGCACGGGTCGAAAGCTCCGAAGCGCAGCTCTAGCGGAACTTTTGT
>Ga0137415_10007874_pt1 | contig 10573 bp, 9 predicted proteins | sample CZODoug3_1_1_16f_FD_183082 | JGI IMG/M metagenome (GOLD analysis project Ga0137415, IMG submission 183082) | Vadose zone soil fungal communities from Angelo Coast Range Reserve, California, USA - CZODoug3_1_1_16fungal (Hybrid Assembly) | ecosystem: Environmental > Terrestrial > Soil > Vadose... | reverse complement strand
CTGTCCCTGGCAACCGCCCGCCACCCCGCCTTCTCGAGAGTCTGGCTGAGCCTGGTGATGGCCGTCAACCTGGCTGCCCTGGTGGCCAGCCTGACGTGGGCTCCGCTGCTGGTCATGCCACTGCTGACGGTGTTGGTCCTCTGGCACGGACGCCGCGTGCCGCCCGAGCTCGGCCTCTCGCTGGCGGCCCTGGCGCTGGCCTTGCTGCTGTTCTGGCCGGCCGTCAACGCGCGCGGCGCACAGCAAGGGGTGGCGACGGCCGGCCAGGGGCTCGTCATTCCGCAGACGTTCCAGTTCCGCTTGAACCACTGGGAGGAATTCTTCCTGCCGGCGCTGGCCGACCATGTCTGGCTGGGGACGGGGACCCTGATCCCGAGCGCCGTGCCGGACCGCCTGCTGGACTTCGTCGACAATGAGTACCTGCGCGAGGCGTTCCGCGCCGGCGTCTTAGGGCTGGCGCTGCTGGCCATCATGCTGGTCACGATCGCGGCGGTCGGCTGGAGGAGCCGAGCCAGTCCGGACCCGATGCGGCGGAGCCTGGGCGGCGCGGGCGTGGCCCTGGTGGTCTTCTTCGCCCTGATCGGCATGACCGCCGAATACCTGTTTTTCGGCGGGGTCACCCAGGAGTTTGCCATGATGCTCGGCTTGCTGGGGGCGATGCAACCGGCGCCCGCTGCGGCCCCCGACCAGATGGGGCCGGCTCCCAGCCCTCCCTTCGCCAGCGCCGGGGCCCGGCCGACAACTCCCTATCGGAAGCTGACCGACCAGAAGTGGGTGATGAGGGTTTGGCCCCAGTCATTCCAGGAGCCATCGGTGTAGTTGGTCATGGAGTTCCCGTCTGACCAGCTATCGGTGAAGCCGATCACGCCGCTCCCCTTGCGGGTCCGCACCCAGGTGGTGGCGTAGTCCAGAAACCCCGCGCCCCAGCTGGACGGGCTGGTCGTCCCGTTATAGAGGCCGACTTCCTCGACGATTACGGCGTACGAGGAGGCGAGGTTGGCCCATAGCGCGTCACAGCTGGCCGCCTGGGCGGCATCGAAGGTGACGTTTCCGTTGCCATATCGGTGGGCGCCGTAGACGAGGTTCGGGTCGCCCAGCGGGTAGCTGGCGATCTGGTCGCAGACAAACGACCACCAGATGCAGTTGACCACGATGGGCTGGGTGTTTCCGGCGGCACGGATCGCCTGCACCAACTGCTGCTCGCTGCTCTGCCAGTACGACCAGTCGCCGCAGTGGGTGAGGTCGCCGGAGACACAGTTCGGCTCGTTATCGGGCTTGATCCAGACCAGCGCATTCCCGGCGTACCGTCCGGCGAGCATGGCGACAAAGTCCACCACCGCGGTCGAAAAACCGGATTCCCCCTGACTGACCTCCATCACCATCCCCCGCTGGGTCACCCATGACACCACCTGGTCCAGCTCGCTCAGGTACTCGATCGAACCCAGGGGCCCCGTCGCGTAGTCGACGTAGGCGACCGAGACCCGAATGAGGTTCACGCCCTGGCTCTGGAGCTTGTCGAGATCCCGCTGGGCATTCTGATAGTTGTGCAGCCCATACCCGTTGACGTCGCCGCCTGCGAATCGGCCAAACACGGCGTCCGCGCCCTTGACGATGAACGGGGCTCCCGTGGAATCGACGATCCGATTGCCGTTGACCTGGTAACCGCCGGTCGCCGCGAAGGCGGTCACCGGCAAGGAGGCCGGCAGCAGGAGGAGCGCCACTGCCGCCAGAATTGGGCTTAGCCGGCATGTGGCGGCCATCGAATGGAATCTAACCCGCGGGCGCCGAGCCAGTCACTGGGCCGGTTGTCCTGCCTCGCGGGACAGGTCCACCGATGCCGCCACGTCCGTGGACAACGAGCCCAGCCCAGGCCTCGCCTTGAAGCGCCGTTACGTTGGCTTGGTGCTCCCGGCCGTCGCGGCCTGCACCGCCTGGATCATCGCCATCCAGGGGCTGGAGAAGTCACCCGCGCCCCAGGTCTGATAGAGACCGAAGCCGACCTCGTGCATGACGAAATGCGTCCAGGACACGCCCAGTTGGTTGAAGCGGATCAGGTTGCCCGGGACGTAGGTGGTTCCCTGGGACGGCCGCGAGCCCACCTCGCCCACGAAAAACGGACGCTTGTCCGGTGAGGCGCGATTGTTACCCGGGAAGTTGCAGCCGTCGGTGCCCACCGTGGCGTAGCAATGCCCCGACCACAGGATGCGAGTTCCGCTGACCGAAGGCAGGTTCCAGTTCGCCGAGCTCACCTCCAGCACGACGACGTGGTTTGGATCGGCGCCGGCGATGGCGTCGTAGACATGCTGAGCCCAGGTGTCATAGGCGGCGACCGATGGCGGTGCCGGTTCGTTGAACACGTCCCAGCCGGCGACGGTGGGCTCGCTCTGGTAGTGGCCGGCGACGTCGATCCAGAAATTGATCAGGGCTTGCTGATTGGCGGCGGAGGACCAGAACCCGCTCTGGCCACCGTAGCCGCCGTTGGTGCCGCCGGGGGGCTGATACATGACCGGGATCATCCACAGGTGATGGGCCTTCGCCCAGGCGACATGCTGATCGACCACGGCGTAGAAGGTGGTGCGGTTGCTCGTGTACCAGGCGTAGTCGAGCCCGAACCGGATGACGTTCTCTCCGAGCACGCTGCCGGCCTGAGCATAGTCGGCGCCGTTGACGTTGATCCGGGCGATGTTGGGCCCGCCGCAGCACGCTAGCGCGGGCTCATTGTTGAAGTTCTCGCCCCGGAGGGTCACCACCTGGCCGCCGTAGACGAGGTTGCTGCCGCTGACGCTGACATAGGACCCAGCCACTGGCGACGGCAGCGGCGGTGGGACCGGCGGCACTAGGGTTGTTGGCCGGCTGACCGCGGCCGACGGTGGGGTCACCGTCGGGGGCCAGGGGCCCGAAGTCGAACGCGCACACGGACGCGCCGTCGTCGGACCCAGAACCGCGCCATCCCGGTTGGCGGTCACCGACGCGCGTGCCGGTGCGCCAGGGCTGGCCTGGCGGCCGGCAACGCTCGAGGGGCTCGGCGCCAGCACCACGAGCAGGGCGATGGCGACCAGCAAGCCAGCGATAGAGGGGACTCGACCCAGGTGCTGTTCCTCCCGCCGCTCGTTCACGGCATCGGGCGGGTTGTCAAGCAACCCGAACGGGGTCACAGTCTACGGCGTCCTCAGGCCAAAATCGACCCGCCCCGGCTGGTGGAAATAGTGCCAGCTCAGTTGGGCTTGATGCTCCCGGCCGTGGCGGTTTGCACCGCCAGGATCATGGCGGTGAAGGGGACCGAGAAGTCCCCGGCGCCCCAGGTCTGGTAGAGGCCGAACCCGACCTCGTGCATGACGAAGTGGGTCCAGGACACGCCCTGTTGATTGAAGTTGGCGAGATTTCCGGGGACGTACGACACGCCCGACGATGGCTGTGACCCAACCTCGCCCACGAGGAACGGACGCTGTGGCGGCGAGGCCGGGTTGTTGCCCGGGAAGTTGCAGCCGTTGGTCGCGACCGTGGCGTAGCAATGCCCCTGCCAGAGGATGCGACTGCCGCTGACGTTGGGCAGATTCCAGCCAGCCGAGCTCACCTCGAAGCTGACGAGGTGGTTGGTATCGACGCCCAGGATGGCGTTGTAGACACGCTGGCTCCAGCCGTCGTAGACCGACTGCGAGGGCGGGGCCGGCTCATTGACCACGTCGTAGCCGATGATGGTCGGCTCGTTCGCGTAATGGGTGGCGAAGTCGATCCAGAAGTTGATCAGGGTCTGCTGGTTGGTACTGCTGTTCCAGAAGGGATCCTGGCAGCAGTACCCGCCCGCCGAGGCGCCGGGTACCTCGTAGATGACCGGCAGCATCCAGAGATGATTGGCCTTCGCCCAGGCCACGTGCTGGTCGACCACCGAGTAGAACTGGGTGCGGTTGGCGTTGTACCAGTTCCAGTCCATCCCGAAGCGGATGGCGTTCTCGCCCAGCACGCTGCTGGCCTGGGCGTAGTCGGCACTGTTGACGTTGATCTTGGTGATGTTTGGCCCGCCGCAGCACGCCAGCGCCGGCTCGTTGTTGAAGTTCTCCCCGCGCAGCGTCACGACCCGGCCGTTGTACACCAGGTTGCCGTTGCTAACGACCAGGTAGCCGCCTGATGAGGGTGGCGGCGTCGGGCCCGGTGTGGGCGTGGGTGTTGGCGCCGGCGTCGGGCCCGGTGTGGGCGTGGGCGTTGGCGCCGGCGTCGGGGTTGGCGCCGGCGACGACACGGTGAAGGTCGTATTTAGACCATCGTGGTAGACGCCGTCCGCCGTCTGGTAGGTGAAAAAGCATCGCCACGTGCCTGGCGGATCGGTGGTGGTGAACGTCCGACTGGCCCTCAGGGTGTACGTGGCCCCGGCCGCCACCGAAATCGTGCCCGACACGGGCGCAAAGTCGCCGAATGGACCACCGGCGTTCGTCCCGCCTGGCGGCCGGCCAGCCAGGACGACCTCCAGCAGTGAGAGCGCCGTGGTCGTGTTGTTCCAGAGGGCGCCGGTGGCCGACAGGGTTTGCCCTGGAGCCACGGTCGTCGCGCTCAGCGTGCATTGCTGCGTCACGTAGACCCCGCTGGGTGTGGGCGTTGGGCCCGGCGTTGGGGTCGGCGCAGGGGCCGGCGTTGGGGTCGGTGTGGGCGTCGGATTCGACGTCGGATTGGGAGTCCCGGTCGGCACCGGCGTCGGCGTGGGCATCCCGGTCGGCACCGGCGTCGGCGTGGGCATCCCAGTCGGCACCGGCGTCGGAGTCGGAGTGGGAGTCCCGCCCGGCACTGGCGTTGGCGTGGGGTTCCCGGGGGTCGGGGTCGTCACCGCGCCCGGAGTCGGGGTGGCGGCCGCCGAACGACCGCTGGCAGGTGTGGCAGCGGGGCGGATCGCCTGGGGGACGGCCTTGGCAGACACCCGCGGGGCGACCGGGGAGGCACTGCTGCTCGTGCCGGGCAGCGTGAGCTGGCCCGGGGGCATCAGCCACATGGTGGCCGCCACGGTCAGCATCAGCGTGGCGATCAAGGCAAAACGTCCCATCCCTATTCCCTCCGAGAGTCAGTTCACCGCAAACTCGCTTGTAACTCAACCCGTAATGGGCGACCACTCCATGACGGATGGGTGCCAAAGCCGGGCGGTTGGGTTCGACTCACGGTCCGGTAACGATTTGATGGCGAGCCGGTGGATGCCATTGACCGGGGTGGGGCCCGGTGGCATCCTGGGCGTTTGTCCCAGGGGGGAATGGGACAAGTCCGGCTCCGCCGCCGAGTCACCCATTGTCGGGTGGCAAACCCGCCTGCTTTTCTTGGGAAAGATGCTCTCCCCGGCGCCCCTGGCCCAGCTCTCCTCCCATGCCAACGCGGCGCTGGAGCCGCCGCTGCGGGCCTCCATCTGCATTCCCACTCGCAACCGCGCCCGACTCTTGCGGGAAACCCTGGAGAGCTTGGATCGGCAATCCGTGGCAGTCGACCGGTTGCAGGTCATCGTTGGCGACGACGGTTCCAACGACGGCACGATCGATATGCTCCGAGGACTTCAGCCGGCCTATGAGCTGAAATGGACGCGGCTCCATGGCCAGGGCAGCGGCGCGGCGCGCAACGCGGCCGCCCGCCTCGCCGACCACGAGGTGTTGATCTTTCTGGACGACGATCAAATCACCACCCCCGACCTGGTGGCGGCCCACCTGGACGTCCACCAGCGCGACCCCACGGTCGTCGTCCAGGGCGAGTATCCGCTGGCTGCCGGCTGGGACCAGGGTGGCGCCTCGCTGATCTTCGAACGCTCCCGCCGGCGCTCCCGGGGTCCGGCCAATCCCACCAGCGATGTTGCCTTTCGCCTCTGGGGGGCCAACTTCTCCGTTCGTCGGGTGATGTGGGCGCAGGTCGGAGGGTTCGACGAGCGCCTGCCTCGGAGCCAAGACCTGGAGTTTGGCTTGCGGCTGGCGGATTTGGGTCTGTCGATGGTGGTCGAATCCCGGGCGCTGTCGCACCACCTGCATGCCGTCAGCGCGGCGGGGTTCCGGCGTCAGTGCTTCGACGAGGGTCGTTGCATGGTGAGGATTTGGCGAAAGCGTGGGGTCTCGGTAGAGTCACTGCTGGACGGTCCGATCGACCGTCCGGTCGACCGGCTGCTGCGAAGCCTGTGGGATCACTCCCCCGCATTGGCGGATCGCCTGGGCCGCTCGATGGCCGGCGTGCTCTGGATGGCCGATCGCGCTCGCCTACGGCCGGCCCAGGTGTTTGCCTCCCGTCTCGTTCGCCGCTTTCATGAACTGGGCGGGATCGCGGTGGAGACGGCTGCGCCGGTGGGCGCCGGGGTCCCCGGCTAGCGATGAGGGCCACGCCGCCTGCGGAATGGGCCCAGCGAGTTGAGCGGCTCTTCGAATCCGACGCCGACTTCTGGAACAACGTCTACAGCAGCGGCGACGTCTTCAGCACGGTCATCCAGCGCCGCCATGCCACCGCCGCAGGCTGGGTCGACCAACTCTCTCTGGCTCCGACGGTGCCCGTCCTGGAGGTCGGGTGCGGCGCCGGCGCCCTGGCAGTGGAACTGGCGCAGCGACCCATGACTGTCTATGCCGTCGACTCGGTGCTGGCTATGGTCGCCTTGACCGGGCGTCGGGCGGCAGAGGCGGGCGTCCAGCAGCACCTGCAGGTCGACCTGGGCGATGCGCACGCGCTCGAATTCGCCGCCGAAACCTTCGGGCTGGTCGTTGCCCTGGGCGTGCTTCCCTGGCTGCACTCACCGGCCAGGGCGGTGAGTGAGATGGCGCGGGTGTTGAAGCCCGGTGGATGGCTGATCATAAGCGCCGACAACCGCGATTGCCTGGTCGACCGGCTAGACCCCCTGCGCAACCCGCTGCTCGCTCCGATCAAACGCGCTGCGAAGCGGGCGCTGAACAAGCCTACCCCACCTCCCGCCTGGGTGCCTCGTGCCGACCGTCGACGAGATACCGACCAGATGCTCGCCAGCGCCGGACTCCGGAAGATGCGGAGCATGACCTGCGGCTTCGGTCCGCTGACGCTCTTCCACCGGCGCGTGGTGGCGCGGCGGCTGGGAGCCGCGCTCGAGCGGGGCTGCCAAAGGCTGGCCGACCGGGGGGTGCCAGGGATCCGGTCGGCCGGATGGCACTACCTGGTGCTGGCGCGAAAGGAGCATTGGTAAGATGCCCGACCCGGTCCTGATTCATCCGACCGCGGAGGTTTCCCCGCAGGCCACCGTGGGGGAGGGCACGCGGGTCTGGAACGAGGCCCAGGTGAGGGCGGGTGCCCGCATCGGTCGTGACTGCATCCTGGCCAAGGGCGTGTATGTCGACGCGGAGGTGGTGATTGGCGACCGGGTCAAACTGGAAAACCGGGTCTCCGTCTTTCGGGGCGCCCACCTGGATTCCGGCGTGTTTGTGGGGCCGCATTCCTGCCTGCTGAATGACAAGCGGCCGCGAGCCACCACCCCGACTGGCGACCTCAAACGAGAGGACGATTGGACGGTCAGCGGCGTAACCGTGGCGGAGGGCGCGTCGATTGGGGGCGGCTGCACGGTGCTGCCCGGGGTTTCCATTGGGCGGTTTGCCATGGTGGGCGCCGGCGCGGTGGTGACCAAAGACGTCCCGGACCACGGCCTCGTCATCGGAAACCCCGCCCGGCTGGTCGGCTATGTCTGCGAGTGCGGCGGAGGCTTGCTCCAGGACGGCAGCTGCCCGGCCTGCGGGCGCCGGCATTCGTTGGAAGGCGAGCCGGGCCCGATGCGAGCTACGTCCGCGACACCGGTCTCACGTAGCTCTCGATGAAGGTCTGACCCCAGCGATTCCATCCCCCGGTGGCCGGATCGGTCATGGTGTTGGCATCGCTCCAGGCGTCGACAAACGCGATGCACCCGGCGCCGCCTCGATGGCGCACCCAGTCGGTGACATACGCCAGGAATCCCTGGCTCCAGGTCAGCGGGCTGACCGGCGGGTTCTGGGTGCCGACCTCATCCACGATCACCGGCACGAATCGCGCCAGGTCGGCCCAGAGCCGGTCAGCCTGGGCGCGTTGGGAGGCGTCCCAGGTGGTCGCGCCTGCCCCATACCGGTGGGCGCCGTAGATCAGGTTGGCGTCGCCGAGTGGGAACGCCGGGATCTGGGAGCAATCCCATGACCAGCCGATGCAGTTGACCACGATCGGGCCCGTATAACCGGCGCCGCGCAGGGTCCGGACGTAACTCGACTGCTGGTGCTGCCAGAGGGTCCAGTCGGTGCATTTCGATTGGTCCCCGCTCTCGCAGTTGGGCTCGTTGTCCGGCTTGATCCAGACGAGCGGGTTGGGGCCGTAGCGCGAGGCCAGAACCGCGAGCCAGGCGGTAATCGTGGCGGGCGCCGCCGTCTCACCCTGGCTCAGCTCCGCCACCATCCCGCGCTGGGTCACCCAGGTCACCACGCGATCGAGCTCGTCCAGGTACTGGTCGTACGGAATGTAGTCGGGACTGCTGGGCGGCAGACGGGCGGCATCGGCCGAGATAGAGAGGCGGACCAGGTTGAAGCCAGCCGCCCGCAAGGCGTCCAGGTCGCGCTCAGCGTGCTGATAGTTCGTTCGTCCCAGGCCATTCGCATCCCCGCCGGCGAACCGGCCGTAGACGGCGTCGGCGCCTTTGACGGTAAAGGGCTGCCCCGCGGGATCCAGAATGCGGTTCCCGCTGACATGGAATCCCGAGCCGAGCAACGAGGTGCGGGCGGTGGTGGTCGCGCCCGGACGCCCCGGCCACCCACAGGTCACCAGGATGAGGACACCGACGATGCTGGCCACGATCAGCAGCCGGCGGCGCAGGGTCACCCGCAGACCCCAGCCGGCCTCTAGGCCTCGGCGATCACCACGGCCTCTCCCCGGGTGGGCGCGGGCCGATGGCCGTTGCCGCTCGGGAGGTGAGGCGTGACCGTTCTCGCGGCACCGGCGGCTCGGTAGGCGGCGTTCGCCTCCAGCATGGCTGCCAGGAGGCGCGGCCAGTACCCGCCGGTGGTGGCGGACGCCACCAGGGCATGGGTGTCCTTGGGCAAGCACTTCCCGTCGAACCCGCGCTCCTCGGGGAGGACGAACGTGTGGCTGCGGCCGATCCGGGGGTCCTGGAGCCATAGCTCGCGAAGCTCGTTGTAGTCCACCCCGAACAGCTGAGCCAGGTCATAGAACTCATTACAGAACGTGACCTTCATGGCCAGGAAGCAGGTGTCCATGTACTTGGTCAGCTCGGCGGTGGTGGAGTCGGTCTGCCAGATAGCCAGCTCGGCATTGAACGTCGTCTTGTACAGGTCCGCGACGCCGTTGGTGTCCCGACGATCGCCTCCCAGCACCACCCAGCCCATGCGTCGGGAGTTGCTGAATGCGTGATCGGCGCTCTCGCCCCAGAACTCGGGTTGGAAGACAATCCGCTTGCCGGATGCCGCCCGCAGCCTCGCGGTTGTCCCCACGGCAACGGTTGAGCGCAGCACGATCACGTCGGACTCGAGCCAGTCGACGACCTCCTCGACGATCGAGGTGTCGCAGGACCCATCCGGCTGTTGGTTGGTGGGCACAGCCACAAAGGCATAGTCGCAGCGATTGGCGGCTCGCTTGGACCCAAGTCCAAGGGGCGCGTCGTAGATCTCGGCTTGCGGAAAGAGCCGGTGCAGGTTCTTCCCCGCTGCTCCGTAGCCGACGATGGCCACCGTCTTGTCGCCCATCCCTTAGGCTGATTATCGACAGGGGGATGCCCCGCTTCCCATGGGACAAAACGGTATGGCCCCTTGGATTTGTCCTCCATGCCGGGACTCTCCGTAAGATTGGAAGGATGGTGTCACTCAGGGTGCTGCTAGTGGACGATAACGCCCTCTTTCGTGATGGGATCGCGGACATCCTGGAGGCCGATGGCCGCTTCCGCGTAGTTGGTCAGGCATCCCGGGGTGACGAGGCAGTGGCCGCCGCCAGCCGGCTCCACCCAGACCTGATCCTGATGGACCTGCGGATGCCGGGCATGAGCGGGGCGGAGGCAATCCGCCGGATTCGGGCCCAGGACCCCGCCGTTCCGATCGGCGTGCTGACCGTGTTCGAGACGCAGGAATCGGCGCAAATGGCCCTGGACGCCGGCGCGACCGGCTACCTGGCCAAGGATTCGACGCCGGCGGACCTGTGTGAAGCGGCGTCCATCATCGCCCAGGGCAAGCGGAATTTCAAGCCAGCCGCCGAGCGCGGCGCCGGATCCCCGAGTGATCTGCTCGCCCGTCTCACCGCGCGCGAGGTCGAGGTGCTGCGCGCGCTGGCGACGGAGGCGAACAACGAGGCCATCGCCCAGCGCCTGGGAATCAGTCCAAGGACTCTGCGCATCCATATCACCCACACCTACCGCAAGCTGCAGATCCATGACCGAGCCCAGGCGGTGATCGCGGCCATCCGAGCCGGCCTGGTGGAGGTGCGGCCTGAGTAGCCCGCGTTAGGGATTGACCGCGATCAGGTGATCGCGAAATCCCTGGCCGAAGGCGGTTGGTGTCCCGCTGTAGTCGGTGATCAGCGCCGGTCCACCGCTGCAGCTCCACACGTTCCAGGTCCAGCCCAGGTAGGACACCCCATAGGCGTCCGCCCA
>Ga0137415_10007872_pt1 | contig 10573 bp, 9 predicted proteins | sample CZODoug3_1_1_16f_FD_183082 | JGI IMG/M metagenome (GOLD analysis project Ga0137415, IMG submission 183082) | Vadose zone soil fungal communities from Angelo Coast Range Reserve, California, USA - CZODoug3_1_1_16fungal (Hybrid Assembly) | ecosystem: Environmental > Terrestrial > Soil > Vadose... | reverse complement strand
CAGAATTTGCGGTGATAACAGCCAAGCATCGCTGGGACAAATCTGCCATCTTCTCGCGATCCTTGTCCAGGCATACGACACACTCGCACTTGGTGTGCCAACGACATCGACAAAGGTCGAGGCTGGGCGAGGAGCGTGACATGACGCAAATCAGAGGCTTCGTCAGGGCGTCCCGACGGCCGGGTGACCTCGGCGTTCATTCGGTCGACCACTTCAACCTGACGGTCCCGGACCTCAAGCAGGCCGAGGCGTTCTACGGCGCCTTCGGGCTCGACCTGCGCCCCGAGGGGCAGGGTCTCGGCCTCTATACCCGCGGCCATCCCCACCGTTGGGGCACGATCGCCGAAGGGCCGAAGAAGAAGCTCACCTACATGTCGTTCGGCGCGTTCGAGGATGACTTTCCGCAGTTCCGCGCGCGCCTGCAAGAGCATGGCATCGCGCAGCTCGATCCGCCGCGCGGCTTCGAATCGAACGGGCTGTGGTTCCGCGATCCCGACGGCATCCTGCTCGAGATCCGGGTCGCCGAGAAATCATCGCCGAGCGAGAAATCGCCGGTGTCGAACGACCCCATGACATCGGGAACGCAGCGCGCGCCCGCCCGCAGCGCGGCGGGGATCACGCGGCCGCGCCGGCTGGCGCATATCCTGGTGTTCGTCAGCGATGTCGGGCGCGCGATAGAATTCTATTCGCGGGTGATCGGGCTCCGCTTGTCTGATCGCTCCGGCGACGGCGTCGCCTTCATGCACGGCGTGCACGGCAGCGACCACCACATGGTGGCGATGGCGAAATCGAACGCGCCGGGCCTGCATCACCTGAGCTGGGACGTCGGCTCGGTCCACGAGGTCGGCCTCGGCGCCATGCAGATGGCGGATCGGGGATTCTCGGCCGGGTGGGGGCTGGGCCGCCATGTGCTGGGATCGAACTACTTCCACTATGTCCGCGACCCCTGGGGCAGCTATTCGGAATATTCCTCGGACATCGACTACATCCCGGCGAATTTCGATTGGGACGCCGGCGATCATCCGGGCGACGACGCGTTCTACGTCTGGGGCCCGGTCCCGCCGCAGGATTTCACGTTCAACTACGAAGCCGCGTGAAGCGGTCGCACGCGCGCGCATCCGACGCCGCGCGATCATCAAACATGCTGGGAAGGCAAACGACCGTGAGCAGTGGGTATCGGGCGATCGACGTCGCCGACGTCATCGACAAAGGCAGGCTGTCGCAATTTCAGATCCGCACCGTGGCGCTGTGCGGCCTGGTGGCGCTGCTCGACGGCGTCGACACGTTCTCGATCGGCGTCGCCGCGTCGTCGATCTCGGCCAAGCTGCAGATTCCGCTCAGCTCGTTCGGCCCGGTGTTCGCGGCGGCCACGCTGGGCGCTACCGTCGGCGCCTTCGCCTTCGGGCCGCTGGCGGACCGGTTCGGCCGCAAGTCGATGCTGATCGTCGCGACCTTGCTGTTCTCCGCGTTCACCTTCGTCACCGCCTTGGCCGATTCGTTCGAGAGCCTCATCGCGTTCCGGTTTCTCGCCGGCTTGGGGCTCGGCGGGGCGACGCCGTGCTTCCTCGCGCTCGCCTCCGAATATGCGCCGCGGCGCATCCGGGCGAGCATCATCAGCGCGCTGTGGGCGAGCTTTCCGCTCGGCGGCATGCTCGGCGGTTTCCTCAATTCTTATCTCATCAGCGCGTACGGCTGGCAGTCGCTGTTCTACGTGGGCGGCGTCGTACCCTTGGTCGTGGCGATCCTGGTGGCGATCTTCGCTCCGGAGTCGATCCGCTATTTGATCTCGCACAACGCGCCTTCGGCGCGGATCGCCGGGATCGCCGATCGGCTGGCTCCTGGGCTTGCGTCCCCGGTGGCGACTTTCGTCGCGCGCGAAAAGGCGCGGCCGGGTGCGCCTGTCAAGCAGTTGTTCAGCGAACAGCGCGCACTCTCCACGTTGCTGCTCTGGGTGCCGTTCTTCCTCGCCTTCGGCGTGCTGACGATCGTCGTGCTCTGGGTGCCCGCCCTGCTGCGGCAGAACGGGATGGCGGCCTCGGATACCGCGATTGTCGTGGGCTTCCATGGTCTCGGCGCGTTCATCGGCATGGCCATTGCCGGGCGGCTTCTGGAGCGCCTCGGCACCACCTTCGCGCTCGCGCCGGCGTTCCTGATCGGCGCCGTCTTCGCCGCCGCTCTCGGCTCCGTCGGCACGTCGGTGGTGCTGGCGTCGACCTTCGACGGCCTGGTCGGCTTCTTCGTCGGCATCGGTGCGTCCGGGATGATCGCGTTGTCGTCGCTGGTCTATCCGACCGCGATCCGCTCGACCGGCATCGGCTGGGCGATGGGCATGGGCCGGTTGGGCCAGGTGTTCGCGCCGTTGCTCACCGGAGCGATGCTGCAATCGGGCTGGACGGTCGATCGCATGTTCATCGTCATCGCGATCGCACCGGCGCTCGCGGCGATCGTCGTGCCGCTGATCAAGCTGGCGCGCGGCGCGACCCGCGCGACCGACGCCGATGTGGTCGTTCAGGAGGCGCTCGGGTGATCGCGAGCAGGCAAATTACGTACGCCGCAATTTGCCTGCGTCATATTCTTTCGCCGCCTCCTTCAGCAGGAATCCTTGCATCTCGGCGCCCGGTTGGCCGCCTTCCTGGGCGCGGCTTGCCACATGTACCGATGTCCGCGCTGCGGCGTCGCGCAAGGCCAAGAACTTCACGCCCGGCATCCGGATGCATGCAAGCGACGAGGGAACGATGCCGATGCCGAGACCTGCGGCGACCAACCCGATGATCGTCGAAGAGTCCCGCGCCTCCTGCACGATCTTGGGATAGAAGCCCGCGGCACCCGTGAGATCGAAGATCGTCTGGGCAATCCCGATCCCAGCCTCGCGCGGATAGGCGATGAAACTCTGGTCGCGAAGGTCTTTCGCGCTCACGCTCTTCTTGGTCGCTACCGGATTGCTCGCGTGCACCGCGACGACGAGAACATCCTCGCACAGCAGGTCGACGTTGAGGCCGCGACGTTGCGGAACGGCGACGTGGCGCGCGATTGCAAGATCCAGGTTGCGCGCGTGCAGCGCCTCGATCTGCATCGCAGAGGGCATTTCCTGCAGAAGGAGCCGCACTTCCGGATAGTCCCGCCGGAAGCGATGCAGCGCACGGTGAAAGAATGCCATCAGGCCCGACGAGGCCGTGAATCCGATGCGCAGATCGCCTGCTTTGCCTGTCGCCGCGGACTTGACCTCCGCCCGCACTTCCTCGACCTCGGCAAGGATCGCTTTCGCTCGCTGCAGCAGCAGCCGCCCCGCCGCCGTGAGATGGGTCCGTTGCCGCGTCCGATCGAAGAGTTGCGCGTCCAGCTCGCGCTCCAGAGCCTGAATCTGCAGGCTCAGCGGCGGCTGACTGATCCGCAGCCGTTTGGCGGCGCGTCCGAAATGCAGCTCCTCGGCCACCGCCACGAAGTAACGAAGGCGCCTGAGGTCTAATAGCGAAACCATATCAAGATGGCCCTCAATTATGTATTAGCCGATATCACGCGGCATTGGCAATATGGCGCCAAATCGAAGCCCGAGAACGGGTCGCCGTGGGGAGGACGCTCGATGCCGGAGAATTCGCCGCCACGTGCGGCCGACCCGAGAGTGGACGCGCTCTATCGCCGCGTCGTGTGGCGCATCACCCCGTTCCTGATCATCTGCTACGCCTGCGCCATCGTGGATCGGCTGAACGTATCCATGGCGAAGCTGCAGATGTCGTCGCAGCTCAACTTCAGCGAGGCGATCTACGGCTTTGGCGCCGGAATTTTCTTCCTCGGCTACCTGCTGTTCGACATTCCGAGCAACCTGATCCTGCACCGGGTCGGCGCGAGGTGGTGGATCGCGCGCATCATGATGACCTGGGGTGTCGTATCGGTCGCGACCGCATTCGTGACAACGCCGCTCCAGTTCTACGTGCTGCGTTTTTTGCTAGGATTGGCGGAGGCGGGATTCTTCGCCGGATTGGTCTTGTACGCCACGTATTGGTTTCCGGCCGCGTGGCGCGGCCGCATCTACGCTTATCTCATCCTCGCGGTTCCGCTCGCCGGCCTCATCGTCGGCCCGCTCTCGGGGGCGATCATGTCGGGGCTCGACGGCGCCGGTGGGTTCGCGGGCTGGCAGTGGCTCTTCATCCTCGAGGGAGCGCCGTCGATCGCGCTCGGCCTGCTGGTTCTGCGAAGGCTGGACAGTCGGATCGAGGACGCGGCCTGGCTCGACCGCGACGAGAAGGCGCTGCTGCAGGAAGCCGTGAAAGAACGCAACGCCGGGCCCGCATCCTACGGATTTGCCGTTTCCGGCCTGGTCTGGCTGATGTGCTTCATCTGCTTCGCGATCAGCGCCGGCATGTATGTGGTCAGCTTCTGGCTGCCGACCCTGATCAACGCCGCCGGCGCGCGGTCACCCTTGGCGATCGGCCTCTATAGCGCCATTCCGTGGCTGTTCGCGGCCATCCCGCTGGTGGTCGGCGGGCGCAGTGCGGATCAGACCGGATTGCGGCGATGGTACGTAGCCGGTCCGCTGTTTGTTTGCGGCGCCGCTCTTGCGATCAGCACCCTTGGAAACGGCATCGCCTTCGCCGTGATCGTTCTGGCAATCGCCACGGCCGGCGCGCTGCTGGCGCTTGCCCAGTTCTGGAATCTGCCTGCAGCCTACCTCTCGGGCATCGGCGCCGCAGGAGGAATTGCGCTCATCAACGCGATCGGCAACCTCGCGGGCTTCGTCAGCCCCCCGCTCATCGGCGCGATCAAGCAATCGACCGGCAGCGCCAGCATCGGAATCCTGATCATGGCGGCTGTCATCATTGCCGGCAGCTTCGCCACCATGCTGGTCCCCGGCCATTTGGTCGACGATCGCGGCAAGGGCGCACCGGCCCCCGGTACGGGCGAAGCGAGCGCACAGCTGCTCGCTGCTGCGCCGGAGAATGCGCCATGAAGCGCACTTGGACCATTGCGGAGCTTGATCGCGCTCGCCGCTGCCGGAGATTTGCGGCCGCCGAGAGCCTGCATGCTTGATCGGCCCCGCAGCAACCCGTTCCTGCACCGGTTGCGCCGGGGAGAGCTGACCCTGATGATGGGAATTCGCAGCGCGCGCACCACGGAAGTCGTGCGGATCGCGCAGGCCACCGGCCATCACGCCATCATGGTCGACCTCGAGCACAGCACCATTCCGCTGGCCGTCGCAGCTGAGATGTGTTGCGTGGCGCACGATCTCGGGATGGTGGCGTTCGTGCGCACCCCCGAGGGCGAATATGGGACCATCGGCAGGCTACTCGACGGCGGGGCGACCGGCATCATTGCGCCGCGCATCGAGACCGTCGCGGCGGCGGCCGCGATCGCCGGGGCTTGCCGCTTTCCGCCGCACGGCCAGCGATCGCAGCTTGCGATGGTACCGCAGTTCGAGATGCGGCCCACGCCGGCCAAAGACCTCAATCCGAGGCTCGACGACGCGACGATCGTGCAGATCCTGCTCGAGACACCCCAAGGAATCGCGAATGCGGATGGGATCGCTGCGCTTGCCGGTGTTGATATCATCGCAATCGGGGCCAATGACCTCTGCGCCGAGCTGGGGATACCGGGCGGTTTGGCCGACCGCCGGTTGAAGGAATGCGTCGCGATCGCGGGTGAAGCCTGCAAGCGTCACGGCAAGCTGCTGATGGTCGGCGGCATCAGCGACTTGGCGATCGGCGGCGAGCTGATTGAGCTCGGCGCGTCGCAGCTCCATCTCACCGGCTTCGACACCGACATGCTGTTCGTCGCAGCCGACCAGCGCAGTCGCCGCTTGATCGAATGGCATCGGCAAGCCGGTCATTGAGCAAGCGTCAACGCGGTCTCGCCGATTCTGGAAAGACATCAATGGATAACGACATCCTCGTCACCACGGCCATGCGTCCGGCCACCAGCAACACGCGGCCGGTGTTCAAGGTCCCGCCCAGGAGCTGCGACGCGCATTTCCATGTGTTCGAACCCGGCTATCCACACGTAGCGAACCCGTTCTACACGTTTCCAGACGGCACTCTGGCGCAATATCTGGCGCTCTGCGATTTCCTCGGGATCGAGCGCATGGTGCTGGTGCAGCCGACCTACTACGGCAACGACAACCGCTTGACGCTGGATACGTTGCGCAAGGTAGGTTCGCGCTGTCGTGCCGTCGTGCGAATCGAGGAAGACGTGACGGATGCCGAGCTTGACGCGCAGCATCGCCTCGGGGTCCGGGCCATCCGGCTTGACCTGTTCGCCCGCGCGACCTGGCCGACCGCGGAGATCATCGGATATGTCAAACGAATGGCCGCGCGGGCGCGGCAACGCGGCTGGCACATCCAATTCTACACGCCCGGCACGATCGTGCGCGATCTCCTCCCGTTCCTCGCCGACCTGGAGGATGATTTCGTCATCGACCACATGGGCTACATGCTGGAAGCCGATGGCCTGACGCGCGCCGACTTCGACCGGTTGTTGCGGGTTCTTCGCCTCGGCAAGTGCTGGATCAAGCTGTCGGGCCCGTACCGGATCGCGAAAAGCAAGGGCTTGGACTACGTCGCCCCGATCGGGCGGGCCTTGGTTGCGACGCGCGCCGATCGTCTGGTTTGGGGGTCGGACTGGCCACATCTTCCCGATGGCCAGCGCGACACTGGCGAGTTGCTAAATCTGCTGGCGGATTGGGCGCCTGACGAAACGGCTCGCAAACAAATCTTGGTTGACGCGTGCGACCGCCTGTTCTTCTTCGATTGATACGCCCGGCGCGCAGCCTTCACACGGGCTCGAACGCGTAGCCGGTGCCCTTGCGTTCGAGATAGCCGAAGCCGGGGGCATTCACGTGGGCGCCCGCGACCGCGAGACGGTCGGTCGCGAACATGTCGAGCATGCGCAGGCGCGACTTGCGCGCCAGATCCGGATCGAGGTCGTAGGTCACGGCCACATTCGGGTGCGAGATCTGGATCGCGGAGAAATGCACCAGGTCGCCCCACGCGACGAAGGCGTCGCGGCCGCTGCCGATGCGCCAGCAGGTGTGGCCCGGCGAATGGCCCGGCGCCAGCATGGGGCTGCAGGCGACCACTTCCTCGCCTTCCTGCATGCGCCGGACGCGCGCCAGGTATGGCTTCAGGTTGATCCGGTTGCGGGTGCGCGTGCGCTTCACCTTGTCCGGCTCCGATCCGTCGTTCTCGGCCATCCAGAAGTCGAACTCCTGCGCATGCACCAGGATCTCGGCGTTCGGATAGATCGCCGCGCCGGCGTCGTCCACCAGGCCGTTGGCGTGATCGGGATGGATGTGGGTGATGACGATGTGGGTAACGTCGGCGAGGTCGATCCCGGCCGCCTTCAGATTGGCGGGCAGCTTGCCGAGCGTCGGCTGCATCGTGTTGCCGGCGCCGGCATCGATGAGCACGGTCGCGGCGCCGCGCCGGAACAGGAAATTGTTGACCGGAATGAAGAGCGAGCCGTCGGTCGTGCCGCCGACCAGCGCGTCGGCTTGCGGGCGTTCCATGCCGACGACGAAATCGAGCGAGGTCTTCAGGATGCCGTCGCTGAATCCCGTCACCTCGAGACCGCCGACACGAAACACCTGCGTCATCGCCAGCTCCTTATTTTCTTAGTTTGGGTGCGAATCAGAAACCTTCCCGCGCCAGCGTGATCATGCAGCTCGCGGAGATCACGACCGCCAGCGCCAGCACCGCGAAGGCGCCGGTGAAGCCGCCGGTCGCCTGCAGGATATAGCCGATCATGGCGGGCGAGATAGCGCCGACGATCTGGGTGACGAAGGCGCGCACGCCCTGGGTCGTACCCATGCCCTTGGCGCCCACGATGCTGTGCATGAGCATCTCGGCGCAGGAAATGCCGACCTGCTGCGCGCACAACGCGCAGATCATCAGCACGACGCTGGTCGCGGCGCTGGGCGCGAACGCCGCGCCCATCAGGAAGATTGCCGCGAGGATCCAGCCCATGCCGGCGAACGGCGCGCGGCGGAAGATCTTGTCGGAGAGATAGCCCACGACCAGGATGGTGGCGACCGCGAAGCCGAAGATCACGAATGTCAGATAGCCTGATGTGCTGAACGAGAAGTGCCGTTCGGTGCGCAGATAGGTCGGCAGCCAGATCGACCAGCCCCAGAAGAACAGCGCGTTCGAGGAGATGGCGGTGGTCGCGAGCCAGAACCGGTAGTTGGTCCAGACGCTGTCCACCGTTTTCAGCGCCTGTCCCGGCGCGTCCTCGTTGTGTTCGAGCGCGCCTTTGGCGACGAGGTCGACCTCCGCGGCATTGGCGCCGCGGTGCTCCTGCGGGCGGTCGGTGACGAGGAACAGGATCATGGGCAGCGGCAGGATGAGCGCGAGGACGCCCATGGCGTGGAACTGCCAGCGCCAGCCCACGGCCACGATGAGGCCCGTGATCACCAGGCCGACCAGCATCGGCCCGATCATGGTGCCGATCCACCAGAAGGAGGTGGCGCGCCCGCGCTCCTTGAGTGCAAACCAGTTGGCGACGAGCGCGAGCGTGACGGGATAGAGCGCACCTTCGCCGGCGCCCAGAACGACGCGCGACCACAGGAGCTGGTCATAGTCGGCGGCGACGCCGGACCAGAAGCAGCTCAGCGCCCAGACCACCAGGCTCAAGGCGCAGGTCCGCCGCGGGCCCACGCGGTCGACCACCCATCCCCACAGCGGTGCGCAGGCGCCATAAGCCAGGAACAGGGCGCTCGATAGCCAGCCGAGCTTGCCCTGCTGACCCGCGACGCCGATTTCGTTGAGGAAATTCTGGTCGTTCATCACGATCGCCATGTTGCTCTTGTCGAACATGGAGACGATCCAGACGACCAGCAGCGTGGGTGCCACATGGGTCCAGCGGATGTTCGTCGCAGCCACGCTTTGCGGCGCGGATGCGGCGCGGGCCATCGTGACGCTCATGGTGGTCCCCTCTTGTCCGGTTCGTTGTCGTCCGGCCGCTGCGGATCGCGCCTCGATCCGCGCGTTGCCGGAGACCGCTCTCGGCGCGGGGCTTGCGACGCGAATTTATTGATTGCCGAAAGTCTTGCAGCGAGGTCGGTGCTTGTCAACAATGCACCGCTGGTCCAAGAACCATCCGCAACATTCGCGACAAGGAGAACAAAGTTGGACGCAATCATCTCGCTGAAGCACGACCTCGTGACGGCCAATCACATCCTCGCGCACGAAGGCGTGGTCGACGGTTACGGCCATGTGACCATGCGCCACCCGGATCGGCCGGACCGCTTCTTCATGTCGCGATCGCGCAGCCCTGCGCTCGTCAGCCTCGACGACATCATGGAGTTCGATCTCGACTGCAATCCCATCGCGCAGGGCGGCCGGCCGATCTACGCCGAGCGACCGATCCACGGCGCGATCTACAAGGCGCGGCCGGAGATCAATTCCGTTGTGCACAATCACGCCCACGAGGTGCTGCCCTATACGGTCACGGAGGTGAAGCTCAAGCCCATGATCCACGTCGCCGGCCGCATCGGCGCCGACATTCCGGTCTGGGACATCGCCGACCGCTTCGGCGAGACGGATCTTCTGGTGCGGACCATGCAGCAGGGCGACGACCTGGCGCGCTGCCTCGGGCGGAACAGTGTCGTGCTCATGCGCGGGCACGGCGCAACGGTGGCGGGCGCCTCGCTCAAGGAAGCCGTGCTGATCGCGGTCTATCTGATGGTCAACGCCAAGCTGCAGGCGGAAGCGATGCGGTTCGGCACCGTGAAATACCTGAGCGCCGGAGAGATCGAGCGCGCCGGTGCGACCTCGGTCTCGCCGCTGTCGCTCGATCGGGTCTGGGAATACTGGGCTGCGCGTTGCGCCAGAGCATGATCCCGAAAAGTTGACAGACTTTTCGGACAAGATCATGCGACCAATCGTCGGCTGGGCCAGGTCACCGGTTTCGTTGCTCAGGCTGGTGCTCCAGATCGGCACCAGGCGCTTGAGGTTCGATTTGTTGATCTGAGCGAGCGGGCTGTACTGGTTGAGGTTGTAGCCCATGCCGAAGGTGGTGACGTTCTCGCTGTTCTTGCCGTTGTCGATCAGGTCCTGCGCGCTCTGCGCCAGTGCGCAGCTGCACCAGCAGCCGAGCGACGTCGCCAGTCCTGTCCTCACTGTCTGCTTTTTCTTCATTTTTGCCCTCCCTGCCGTGCTTCGGACGAAGCGTCAAAGCTTGGCCTTGTGTACTTCGCACTGCTGCCGCTTGCAAAGACCATGGCAATGCCGGGCGTGCGTTGGAAATCAGGGGAGGGGCTTGCCGCAATATCGGCGGCTCAGTCGCAAAATCTGTTGCGCATCGCTGGATGGGCGCGTGCGATGAAAGGACGCGATCAGAATTCGCTTGTCGTGATGGAGACGCCCAGCCGCTTCTGCACGATGGCCTCGACCAGCACGACGCCGCCGTAGAGCGCGAGCCCGATCACGCACAGCAGCGCAATGGCGGCGAAGACCAGCGCCGTCTCGGCGGCCGACGTCGCGAACATGATGAGATAGCCGAGGCCTTCCTGCGCGGTCACGAACTCGCCCACGATCACGCCGATCATGGCCATGGTGGCCGATATCTTCAGGCCTGTGAACAGGTG
>Ga0137415_10007871_pt1 | contig 10574 bp, 11 predicted proteins | sample CZODoug3_1_1_16f_FD_183082 | JGI IMG/M metagenome (GOLD analysis project Ga0137415, IMG submission 183082) | Vadose zone soil fungal communities from Angelo Coast Range Reserve, California, USA - CZODoug3_1_1_16fungal (Hybrid Assembly) | ecosystem: Environmental > Terrestrial > Soil > Vadose... | reverse complement strand
GTCCGCAAGTGCATCTCGTGCGAGAACTGCATCGACGCCATGGAACAACGCTTCTCGGTCGACTGCGCGGTCAACCCCCGCACCGGCAAGGAGCGCGAGCTGGCCGCGCCCCGCGCGTCCCGCCCCAAAAAGGTAGTAGTGATCGGCAGCGGACCGGCAGGCATGGAGGCCGCACGGGTGGCCGCCGAACGGGGACATCACGTCACATTGTTGGAACGCAACAACCAGACCGGCGGCGCGCTGCTGTGGGCGTCGATCCTGCATCCCGAGAACGAACCGTTCCTGCGCTGGTTGCGCGACGAACTGGCCCGCAGTGCCGTGAAACTCGAACTGGGACACGAGGTTTCGGCAGACGACGTCGTTGATTTGCGGCCCGACGCGGTGGTGGTGGCCAACGGCGGCCAGGTGGTGCTGCCCACCATCGCCGGTTCGGACCTGCCGCACGTGCAGACAGGACAAGCGTTGCGTGAACGGTTTGGCGGCTGGCGACAGCGACTGGTCCGCCCCAAAGCGGTTCGCGTGGCGTCCAAGGCGTGGATGCCGCTTGGCCATCGGGTGGTCATCGTCGGCGCCGACCTGGTGGCGCTCGAGCTCGCCGAGTTCCTCGCCGCGCGTGGCCGGCTGGTGTCGGTGCTCGAGGCAGGCGAGACGCTCGCGCCGGAGCTCGGCAACAAACGCAAGACCGAGCACATGGACCGGCTCGACCGGTTGGGCGTTGCGGTGCATGTGCGCGCCCCGGTCGACGAGATCGTGCCTGACGGCGTCGTCTTCACCCCGTATGGCGGCAGCAGCCGCCGGCTTGCCGCGGACAGCGTCGTGATCGCAGGCACATTGCAACCGAACACCGAACTACACGAAAAGCTCGTCGCCGCCCTGCCCAATATCGCTGTGCACGCCGCAGGTGACTGCACCGGGCTCGGGCTGATCCGCAAGGCCACCGAGGACGGCGCCCGCGCCGCCTGCACCATCTGACTAAAACATCCAACAATGACCATCTGACTAAACATCTAACTAGAAGGAGTGAAATGTCCCAGAAGACCGTAGAACTGACACCGGCACTGGCCGCGTCGCAGAATTCGTGGCGCTGCGTGCAGGCCCACGACAAGGAGGGCTGGTTGGGGCTGATGGCCGACGACGTTGTCATCGAGGACCCGATCGGCCAGTCCTTCACCAACCCGGACGGCAACGGCATGCGCGGCAAGGAGGCGGCCGCCGCGTTCTACGACTCCAACATCGCGGCGAACAACCTGCGGATCACTTGCGAGGAGACCTTCCCGTCCAGCTCTCCTGAAGAGATAGCCCACATCCTTGTGCTGCGCAGCAGGTTCGACAACGGCGTCACCAGCACGGTGCGTGGCATCTTCACCTACCGCGTCAACGACGACGGCCTGCTCACCAACCTGCGCGGCTACTGGAACATGGACGTCATGCGGTTCGGTCAGGAGGGCAAGGGCGATTAGCGAACCGCTGGCCGGTCGCGGCGCCGTTGTCGTCGGCGGCACTCGCGGCGTCGGTCTGGCGGTGGCCGAGCTGCTGGCCGCGCAGGGGGCCGGCGTGGTCGTCAACGGACGCGACGCCGACGCGGCCAGCGAAGCGGCCCAACGCATTACCGGTGCCGTAGCGCACCCGGGTTCCGCCGCGCAGCCGGCGGTCGCCGAGGCGCTGATCGACACCTGCGTGCGGGAATTCGGTCAGATCGACATCCTGGTGAACTGTGCGGGCACCGCGGGGCTGGCCAGCGAGTCGATCTTCAATGTCACCAGCGCACAGTTCCACGACCTGCTCGACGCACACCTCGGCACGGTGTTTGAGACGTGCCGAGCCGCGGCGCCGAAGATGGTCCAGCGGGGCGGCGGTGCGATCGTCAACACCAGCTCGTTCGCATTTCTCGGGGACTACGGCGGGACCGGCTATCCGGCGGGCAAGGGCGGGGTCAACGGGTTGACGCTGGCGATCGCCGCCGAACTCAAGGAGCACGGTGTGCGCGCGAACGTGGTGTGCCCTGGCGCGAAGACCAGGATGTCGACCGGCCGGGAGTACGAGGCCCACATCGTCGAGTTGAATCGCCGAGGCCTCTTGGACGAGGTGAGCATGAAGGCAGCACTCGACGCTCCCCCGCCCGAGTATGTCGCGCCGACGTACGCCTACCTCGTGAGCGACCTGGCCAACCACGTGACGGGCCAGATCCTTATCGCCGCAGGCGGTTTCGTGGGTCGCTTCGACCGCCCACCGCCGTCAGTCCTCGGCTATCGCGACCACAACGACTCGCCGCCGTGGTCGGTCGACGAGATCCACGCGATGATTGTGCGATGAATTAGCTCCACAGACGACCCGGCCGGCTCGGGTAATCAGGAGGGAACCTCGGCCGCGTGCTGATCGACGCCCAATTGGCCCAACCGGTGGCAAACAAGAGTTTCCTGTGGAGCCACAGACCGCCCGGTCGGCGGAGGTACGAGCCGCGAGATCGTGCGTCGGTACCGGTCGGCGCTGCCGTTCTTGGCGCTGACCGTGGAGTCCGACGAGGCAACGCCGACGGGCTACGGGGTGAACACACATGCCGTTTTGATTCGATACGCGCAGCGCGTCATCCCGTTGACCGGTGAGGTAGACGGCTTCACCTCCGTGCGGACGGAATTCGGTCCTGGCTGCCGCGAGCTGCTCGGGCGTGCGTCAGGCGCAATACCGGTATTCGTCTGTGAAGCAATACCGCCGGGCGATGCAGAACAGGTGGCCATGGCCTATCTGATCGACGCCGCCATGTCACAGGCAGAAGGCCGAGGCCCACTGGTCACGCGGTGGCCAGGATGAGGCGCCGATCGTCAGGCGCTGAAAACTCGCCGCAGCGCGACGAATCGGACCAGCGTCGCCACGAGATTCGCCACCACAAGGACCGACAACTCCACCACCTTGCCGACCGTCGGGTCGAAGCGGTGCAGCACGAACAGCGACCCGCTGGTGATCGCCAGACCGAACGCGAAGATCAGTAGGCCGTTCAACTGGTGGCGCGCAACGCCGGTGCGCCCCCGGATACCGAACGTAAACGCACGGTTGGCCGCTGTGTTGGCGATCGCAGTGAGCAACAATGCGGTCAGGTTCGCGGCCTGAGCGCCCATCGCCGGGTGCAGCAGCAGATACAACAAGGCAAAAGCAACCGTGCTTGCGATGCCGACGATGCCGAACCGGACCATCTGGCCGACCATGCCGTGCGGCACACCCGGCACCAGCGGCTCGCGGCCGAGGCTGCGCTGCAGCTCACGGACCGGCAGCGCGCCACTCGCCAGCGCACGGCCCACCCGCCAGCAGCCCTTGAGGTCGTTGATCGCCGTGCTGACGACATCGACGCGCGAGTCCGGGTCGTCGACCCAGTCGACCGGCACCTCGTGGATGCGCAGCCCCGCGCGTTCGGCGATCACCAACAGCTCGGTGTCGAAGAACCAGCCGGTGTCGGCGACCAAAGGCAGCAGCTGGCGCGCCACGTCGGCTCGCACGGCCTTGAAGCCGCACTGCGCATCGGAGAAGCGCGCACCGAGTACGCCTCGCAGAATCAAGTTGTAACTGCGAGAGACGAATTCGCGTTTCGGCCCGCGCACCACCCGCGACGACGCCGCCAACCGGGAACCGATCGCGAGGTCGGAGTGGCCCGAAATCAACGGTGCCACAAGCGGCATCAACGCCGACAGGTCGGTGGACAAATCGACATCCATGTAAGCGACCACGTCGGCCTCCGACGCCATCCACGCGGTGTACAGCGCGCCGCCGCGGCCCTTGGCCTCGAGGTGGATGACGTCGACGTCCTGCAGCTCGTCGGCCAGCTCCTGCGCCACCGCCAATGTGCTGTCGGTGCTGGCGTTGTCGGCCACCGTGATTCGCGACGGGTAGGGCACCTCGGTGGCAAGGAATTGGTGCAGCCGGCGGACACTTCCCGCAAGGTCGCGTTCTTCGTTGTACACCGGGATCACGATGTCGAGAACGTAGCTACGGGTAGCGCCTCGACAAGCGGCCACCTCGGCCGTTGCGGGACCCGCCAGGTCAGTCATGGTCTACACCGTCTCCGAGCAAGCTGCCACCCCACTGCGGCGCGGCTGGGAGCTTGCTGGAATGCTCATTCGCATGGCGACCGTGTTCACCAAGATCATAAACGGGGAGCTGCAAGGCCGCTTCGTGTATGAGGACAACGACATCGTGGCGTTCTTGACCATCGCTCCGATGACACAGGGCCACACACTAGTGGTGCCGCGCGCCGAGATCGACAAGTGGCAGGACATCGAGCCGGCCGTGTTCGGCCGTGTCATGGAGGTTTCGCAACTGATCGGCAAGGCGGTGTGCATGGCGTTCGGCGCCGAGCGTGCCGGGGTGATCATTGCCGGGCTCGAGGTGCCGCACCTGCACGTGCACGTGTTCCCCGCCTACAGCCTGACCGACTTCGGGTTCGCCAACGTCGACCAAAACCCGTCGGCGGAGTCCCTCGACGAGGCTCAGGCCAAGATCAAAGCGGCACTCGCTCAGCTCGCGTGAGCCACCACGTCCGCGATGCGTGGCAGATTGACCTTGAAGCGGCAGCCCTCTCCTGGCGCGGTGGTGACGCTTACCGTGCCGCCGTGCGCGTAGACCAGCGAGTCGACGATCGACAGGCCCAGCCCTGTGCCGCCGCTGGCCCGCGCGCGTGAGGAGTCGGCGCGGTAGAACCGCTCGAAAACCCGGTGCGCGTCCTCCTTGCTCATGCCGGGTCCCTCGTCGCACACCTCGAGCACCGCGTTGTCCTTGTCGGTGCCGACCCGCACCTTGATGCCCGCGCTGTCGGGGGTGTGCTGCAGCGCGTTGGCGACCAGGTTGCCAAGCACCTGGCGCAGCCGGGCCTCGTCGCCGACCACCTCCGGGGTGCCCGGCCCGTCGAACACCTCCATGGTGATCTTGCGCTCGGGCGGCGCGATCGACTGCGCGTCGTGCACGGCGTCGCTGGCGATGGCCAGTAGGTCGACGTGGTGCCGTTCCAGCGGCCGCTGCTGGTCGAGCCTGGCCAGCAGCAGCAGGTCTTCGACGAGCAGACCCATGCGGCGGGACTCGCTCTCGATGCGGCTCATCAGCATTTCGACGTCGCTGGCCGCGCCCTGCCGGTACAACTCGGCGAAGCCGCGGATCGTGGTCAGTGGCGTGCGCAGCTCATGGCTGGCGTCGGTGATGAACCGGCGCATCCGGTCCTCGGAGCTGCGGGACGCCTCGGCCGACGAGTCCGACGACGCCACCGCCCGCTGGATCTGCGCGAGCATTCCGTTGAGCGCCAACGACAATCGGCCGACTTCAGTGCGCGCGTCACGTTCGGGGACGCGACGGTCGAGCTGTCCGGAGGCGATCGCCGCTGCGGTCTGCTCCACCTCGACCAATGGTCGCAGGCTGCGATGGACCACCCAGTACCCGGCGACGCCCAGCACCAATAGCACCGCGCATCCGATACCAAGCTGCGCGTAGGTCAGTGCGCGCACCGTCGACTGAACGTCGGACAGGTCGATCGCGACGGTGGTCAGCTCCCCGCGCACCCCGCGCACACTCATCGCCCGCCACTGAACGTTCGAGTGGTCGATCGAGCCGACGGTGACCGGCACGGGTCCCACGTCGTTGTCGGCGGGCAGCGCGGGCTCGGCCGCGCGGTCGTTGACCGCCATCCAGATGCGCCCGTCGGGGTCGATGCCGCGCACGTAGAAGTCCGACGGCGGCCGGGCGGGATTGGGTCCTTCGATCGGCGGCGACGGCATCCTGCGCGGAGCCTGCGCCCAACCGCGGGAGGCGTCGAGCAGCGTCTCGTCGACGCGGTTGGTCAGGTCGTGGCGCAGGATCGTGGTGACCGCAATACCGGACGCCAGCAGGCCGCAGGCCACCAGCACAAGGGTGGCAGCGACCAGCCCGACCCTTAGGGGTATGCCTCGCCCGCGCAGCGCCGCCATACCCCTATTGTCGCGAATGGATCAGCTTGTCGCGAATAGATCAGCGCGGTTCACGCAGGACGTACCCGACGCCCCGCAACGTGTGGAGCAGACGCTTCTCACCAGTGTCGACCTTGCGTCGCAGGTATGACACGTAGGACTCGACGACGTTGACGTCGCCGCCGAAGTCGTAACGCCACACATGGTCGAGGATCTTGGGCTTTGACAGCACGGTGCCCGCGTTGATGATGAAGTACCGCAGCAGCGTGAACTCCGTCGGCGACAGCGAAACCGGCTCGCCGGCCTTCCACACTTCGTGGGTGTCCTCGTCGAGTTCGATGTCGGCAAAGGTGAGCCGCGCGTTGCGGGGTTCCTCCATGCCACGGCCGGACCGTCGCAGGATCACCCGAAGCCGGGCCACCACCTCTTCCAGCGAAAACGGCTTGGTGACGTAGTCGTCTCCGCCAAGCGTTAGGCCGGCAATCTTGTCCTGCAGGCTGTCGCGGGCGGTGAGGAACAGCGCGGGCGAATCGATGCCGTCGGCGCGCAACCGGCGCAGCAGCCCGAAGCCGTCCATGCCGGGCATCATCACGTCGAGGATGACGGCGTCAGGGCGCACTTCACGGGCCTTGTCCAGAGCGGCAGGCCCGTTGGACGCGGTATGGACTTCGAATCCCTGGAACTTCAGGCTCACCGAGAGGAGCTCGACGATATTGGTCTCGTCATCGACGACAAGGACCCGGGCTTCCGGGGTGTTGTCGGGTAATGCAGCCATCGCCATCTCGTTAATCTCCACGACTTCACTTGGAATCATGCTGCATAGCGCCTGTTAACTTCCTGTGAGTTTCTTCCAGGCACTACGCGGAAAGGATCGGGCGGGCTGAGCGTACGCCAATACACTGAGCCACATGAACCTCGGCAAAACGCTGACGGACCTGGCCACCGCACCGGTACGAGTCGGGCTCGCCGTCGCCGACGCCGGACTGGGCATTGCCAACAACGCGCTCGGGATGGCGCAGCGGACATTGGGCGAGACGAACTCGCGGGGCGGGTCGGGGTCGGGGTCGTTCGCACACATGCTTGGCATCGACGACGCGGTCGAACGCGCAAACCGGCTGGCCAAGCTGATGGACGACGACGCACCCCTTGGGCGGGCGTTGGCACCGAACGGTCCGATCGACCGGCTGCTGCGGCCAGGAGGGCTGGTCGATCAGCTGACCACCGAGGGTGGGCTGCTGGACCGGTTGACCGCCGACAGCGGCGCGGTCTCGCGGGCGCTGGCCCCCGGCGGGCTGGTCGACCAGGTGACATCCGAAGGCGGATTGATGGATCGGTTGACCACCGACGACGGTGCGCTGTCTCGGGTCATCGCCCCTGGCGGGCTGGCCGATCAGCTTCTGGCCAACGACGGCCTGATCGAGCGAGTGCTGCGGGAGGACGGTGTGGCCGACCGCCTGCTGGCCGATGGCGGCCTGCTCGACACGTTGACCGCGGAGGACGGGCCGCTCCTGAAGCTCGCGGATGTCGCCGACACGCTGAACCGACTGGCGCCAGGGCTGGAGGCACTGGCGCCGACGATCGATGCACTGCATGACGCGGTGATCACGTTGAGCCAGGTGGTCAACCCGCTGAGCAATATCGCCGATCGGATTCCGCTGCCGGGCCGGCGCCCGAGAAGCCGATCCTCGTCGCGATCCGTCGCGTCGCAGCGTGTCATCGACGCCGACGAGTGACCCGATAAACTCAGGGCCCGCAGGCCTCCTTAGCTCAGTGGTAGAGCACTCGCCTTGTAAGCGAGCGGTCGTCAGTTCAATCCTGACAGGAGGCTCCATTAAAAGTGCCGTCTCACTGCGTGTTCGCCCGTCAACCGTGATCGCAATGGTGTTCGAGTAGGTACCTCGGTGTCACGGTCCCTCGGTGTCACGACGGTGCGCCGCGAGATCAGATACGCGAACGACACTCGACACCGCCTTCCTGCGCTTGACGGTCAGCCGTGGTACTCGCCTCGGTGTCGGGCAATGTGGTGTCGGGCCATGTGGCGTCGGGCAATGTGGCGTCGGGCAATGTGGTGTCGGGCAATGTGGCGCTGGCGGCAGTTCGATCACTGCGAGGTCTCCGACACCCAATGTGCGGCTTGGGTTTTGAAGAAGGTTGCCAAGCGTTCGATGGCGGCAGCGGATTCGGGAAGCCCCGCGGAGATAAATACCGGCCAGACGTGGATTCCATGTCGCCAGGACTCGAAGGACACGTCGACACCTGCGGTGGTGGCAACAGTTCGGAGGCGGGTGGCATCGTCGTAGAGGATTTCGTTCTCGCCGACCTGGATGAGCATCGGGGGGAAACCGTGCACGTCGGCGAAGATCGCAGAGCACCGGGGGTCGCGGGGGTCACTACCGGCAAGGTAGTCGGTCACCGTGGATTCGAGCATTTCACGAGTGACTAAGGGGTCCAAGTGTTTGCGCTCTTCGATCGAGGCGCCGCTGAACGTCAGGTCAGCTAACGGCGAGATCAGGGCGATTCGGGCGGGAAGTGCCAAGCCTTGATCCCTGGCCGCGGCAGTGACAGCGACCGCTAAGTTACCGCCGGCCGAATCGCCGAGTACGGCCAGCCTTTGCGGTTTCGCGCCGCCGTGTGTGACAAGCCAGTGATAGGCGTGAAGGCAGTCGTCGAAGGCGCCAGGGAAGGGGGTTTCTGGAGCGAGCCGATAGTCCACCACGTGCACTCGGGCATTGGCGGCCAGAGCCACCGCGGCGGCCAACGGAAGATAGCGTTCTGGCGGTGAGCCACTGACGTAGCCGCCGCCATGGAAGTAGAGGACGGTGCGATCGGGGCGCCCGACCTGTGGTTGCAGCGTGATAGCGGGGACACACCCTAACTCACTGATGCCGCGTGTCACGCCTTCCAGCTCAGACGAGCCGTCATCGAGCCCTGTGCTTTCGGAGTCGCCGCTGGTGGGCCGCGCACGAAGGTGGTTGATGAACGCCCCTAGCAGCTGTGACGGGCTGTCACCCCTGTCCGCGGCGGCAGGTGGCGATTGGGAAATGTCAGCCGGTTGCGAACTGCCTTCCGGATTGGTGAGCACCAGATTGCCTCCCCGCCTACGTCGTGATGACCGTGTAGAGCTCGGAGATGAGGTCGTCGCGCACGACCGCCACATCGAATCCGCTGGCCACTGGGTCGCCGCCGTCAGGTCCGAGCGTCCACGCCAAGTACCCAAATCCGCGGGTTTGGTAGACAGGACTGGCTTTAGTGAAAACCAGTCCCTGCATTTGCGACTGCAACGCTGTTGCCTTGGCTTCTAACGCTTCACGACCGACGACGACCCCCTCGTCGTCCGTCCAGCGAACATCCGGAGCGTAGGTGCTCTCAATTGCCACGGCCCTCCGTTGGGCATCGCGTTCGTTGAATACCTCGAGCAAGTTCGCTTCCATCAAGTTGTTGACGGTCTCAGTCATGGTGGATCCTCCTCGAAAGCCCCGTTTCACCTTAGTCACGTTACGTGACACGTCAAGCAGTTGCGTGTTTGTGGTTTCGGCAAACCACTTCTGGCCATGCCCTTCCATCGCGGTTGGCCGAGACCTACAGGGCTGCCATCGATGGTCGGTGGCGACGACGCGTCGAACGAGTTACCGGCCTTTAGCGCGATATCCTTGGCGGATAGTCTGAGAAGGAATAGTCGAATTGTCAGGTAGTCAGCGCCGGAAGGCCGCTCAAGGACCTTGGCTGTCAGCAGCCGAGCTGCGAGCCTGGCGTGCGTTCATGGCCGTTCAGATGCGGGTGAACTATGAGATGAATCGGCAGCTGCAAAGTGATAGCGATATGTCGCTTGCCGACTACCACGTTCTGAATGCGTTAACCGAGGCACCCGGCGGGCGCCTGCAAGTCTCCGACCTCGCAGCCCTGATCGGCTGGGAACGGAGCCGCGCGTCGCATCAGCTGCGCCGGTTGTGTGAGCGCGGCCTCGCTGGGCGTGTTCCATCACAGGACGACGGCAGGGCAACCGACGCGACTCTGACAAAGGCGGGTCGCGAAGCGATCGACGCGGCAGCTCCCGGTCACGTGGCCTTAGTCCGGCGAATGTTCTTCGACCCGCTGCCCGACGAGCTCGTCGCACCCCTTACTGCGGCGTTGGAACACGTCCAGGTCAACGTCAACTTCGATAGCTCCTTGCCGCCGGCTCCGTGGTGAGCAGGTGCGAACATCGGAGGTCCGTAAGGCCACTCCGCTCTGCGAAGCGTTCAACCGCAAGGTCGCCGATGCCCCCGCAGAGTGACGTATCACTCACCCTCTAGGCCCTGGCTGTACCTAGCTGAGACCAGGTCCGGTTAATCTACCGCGCATCCGTGTCGTCTCATCAGCCGTGGCCGCACCAGCCTTGCAATAAGCGTGACAAATCACCTAGTGTGGTGTTCACGCTGGACCCAGAGGCGAGGGAAGGATCCCGATGGATGCCACAACGCGTCCGCACACGCGCGACCTCTTCGCGATGACCGACGCGATGGATGTTGCGGCGTTGGTCCCGCTTTTTGCCAAGGACGGGCGCGTTGTTTTCGGCAACGGCCAACCGATGGTCGGTGTCGACGAGATCCGCACGGGCACAACCGCGTTCTTTGCAACGATCGCGGGCCTGCATCACGAGGTCGTGAACGAATGGAA
>Ga0137415_10007869_pt1 | contig 10576 bp, 12 predicted proteins | sample CZODoug3_1_1_16f_FD_183082 | JGI IMG/M metagenome (GOLD analysis project Ga0137415, IMG submission 183082) | Vadose zone soil fungal communities from Angelo Coast Range Reserve, California, USA - CZODoug3_1_1_16fungal (Hybrid Assembly) | ecosystem: Environmental > Terrestrial > Soil > Vadose... | reverse complement strand
CGAGAGAACACTCAGAACCCGACGTCGCTGTCAGCGAGCGGATTGCGGTTTGTATCAGTTCGAATCCAGCCGCTCAATATCTGATTGCGCGTGGAGGACGGATGGCACACGCCCTTGACGCCGAATTCTTTGTGGTCTACGTCGACGTAGCTTCAGATGAAAGTAACGAGAATCGGCGCACATTGGCGGAGAATATCCGATTCGCAGAAAACCTTGGCGCCACAGTGGTGCAATTGCCTCGCGGAACGGTGGCGGAGCGGGTTGCCCAATTTGCCCGCGAGAAACACATTACACAAATTATCTTCGGGCGTTCAGCAGCAGAAGGCTGGCGCAAGTATCTTTATCTCACCGTCATTCAGAGATTCTTGCGCGATGCCCCGGCAGTGGATGTCCACATCGTCACTCAGGAGGCGAAGTGACCGGCGTTCCCGATCATCGGCGCATCCTGGTCGTCGACGACGAGCCGCAGATAACCCGCGTCTTGCGGACTTCGCTTACCTCGCAAGGCTACGATATCCGCGTGGCCAATAACGGTGAGACTGCACTCGAAATACTGAAAGACTGGACTGCAGACCTGGTAATCACTGATCTCGCTATGCCGGTCATGGACGGCGTGGAACTCTGCCGGCGTGTGCGAGCCAAATCTGAGGTGCCCATTATTGTGCTCTCGGTGAGAGGCGAGGAGCGGACCAAAGTGCAAGCGCTCGATGCCGGCGCGGACGATTACGTTACAAAACCATTTGGCATCAATGAACTGTTAGCGCGCGTTCGCGCCAGCCTGCGGCGATCGCCATCGTCCGAAGAGGAAGAGGGCGGTGTCATCGATGCTGGAGACTTCCACATCGATCTTGACACACACTCGGTCAGCGTCCGCGGGCGCGAGGTCCACCTTACTCCCAAGGAATTTGAGCTTCTGGTTTATCTGGCGAGGCGTCCGGAAAAAGTGGTGGCGCATCGGGTTCTTTTGCGCGCGGTGTGGGGACCGAACAGTACCGAACAACCTGAGTATTTGCGGGTTTTTATCGGTCAACTTCGTAAGAAGATCGAACCCGAAGCATCGTCGCCACGATATCTTCACACCGAACCTTGGATCGGCTATCGCTTCGATCCGGCCGGGAAATAGTCTCCCGTTTCGTGGTTCGTCTTCTCTTTCCCAAACAATTCTTGGAAGTCTTCAATCATGGTCAGAACCAAAACGAACACTGAGCCAATCAAGCCCATTGCGAAAATTATCTCCAAGAATCTGATCGCGATGGTGATCAGTAAGGCCATAATTGCAGCCTAGCATTCACATCGCGCGTCCAAAGCGGCCCTTATGAACTCTTTACGAGTTTTTTTGATCATGCGGCCTTCCTGGGTCATGTTCCAACACTTCGGTCATGTTGGTTTTACGGTCCTTTTATGATCTCTTTAGGTTATGTTTGTAACCTTTTTTCATGTGTGGGGCATCTCAAGATTTGTTCGTTTCTTCTAAGAGGGTCCCGGGATTGGTCAGATGGTCATTGACAGGTTCAAGGCTTCCGCGGTTCTGCTCCTGACAGTGTCGAGCTGGGCGGCTGCACAGGTGGAAATCAATCAAGCGCACATTCTGCCACGCGCGATCTCCGTATCATCGGCTTTTACACGCCCGGTTATCCGAGCCAACGTGGACTTAGTATTGGTGAATGTCACGGTACTTGATCATTCGGATCGAGCTGTTACTGGACTGGAGTCGGCAAACTTCACCGTGCTGGATGACAAGACTCCCCAGATCGTAAGTTATCTCTCCAGTGTAGACGAGCCCATTTCACTGGTTGTGGTTCTCGATGCGAGTGCCAGTATGGCGGTCAAGATCCAAGAAGCGCGGAAGGCGCTCACGGAGCTCATCAACAGCTCTAATCCGCAAGATGACTTCAGCCTGGTCATCGTACAAGATAAGCCTCGTGTTGCTTTCCACCTGGATGACTCCACAACCGAGATCGACCGGACGACGGATGCGATTCAGCCGGACGGCTTCACCGCACTGTGGGACGGCATGTATCTGGGCATGAAGGAACTGCAGAACGCGCGCTACCGAAGAAAGGCAATGGTCGTGATTTCCGATGGTGGTGACAACCACAGCAAGTACACGGAATCGCAACTAAAATCGCTACTGGAAGAAGCGGACGTAGAGGTGTACGCGATCGGCATGTTCGACAGGTTTGCGAGGAGAGCCGAAGAGCGGATGGGCCCGCTCCAACTCGACGAAGTCACATCGATTACTGGTGGCCGGGTATTTTCGGTTCATGACCCCGAAGAACTTTCCCGTTCTGTAATCCAGATCAGCCATGAGTTACGCAGCCAATACGTTCTTGGTTATTATCCGAGCAATCGCAACCGAGACGGTAAATGGCGCAAGCTCAAGATTCACCTCGCAGGATCGGCATCTCAAGCAAAATTCCGGTTGTATGCCAAGAAGGGCTATTACGCAGCCAGTGAGTAGAAAGCTAAGTGGCGATCCATCAGCAACCTCATTCGGCCTCACCCGGCTTTGCGAAATAGCGCCTTGAGTCTTCCGGTTCACTGGCCGTTGAAGCCAATTCCAATAGGGCCAGACGGGCAGCAGCGACCAGACGACCTTTTTCCGGTTGTGGTACTTGCTCCCATGTTTCAGCGTTCGGCTTGCTCGCGCAGCCAAAATCCGGTCCGAGCGCCTGATGATAGTGGTGGAAGAGTTCTGCCAATTGTTCTGCGGATACTTCTTGGATCGACATCGGATAACACCCTTTCTCGATTACTTAACCTATACTGCGCTTCCTTCGGTTCTAGAGCGCGAGGCGTGCTTTCCTCGCATCACGCAACCGGGAATCGTGCGGAAAATGCCATCGCTGCCCTGCACACCAGTCATTACCGCCGTCGGAGCATTTGAGCCTTCAGGCTCAATCTCAGCAGCTGTGACGTTGCCTGGAATCATGCAACCAGTACCATTGGATACGAAAACCCGTAAATTCTGAATAAACGGGCCATAAGTTGTTCATAAATTCGAGAGATTCTTGGTGGTTTCGCCTATATGCCAGGAAGGGCTACTACGGGCCGGGGGAATGAGAAAGGCTGTGGTCGGTGGTCGTCATGCCTTCTCACGACGGACCGGCACCCGTTCCTAGAACACCGTGGCGCTCACTAGAACTTAACCAGTATGGCAAAGTTCAGACGGTTTTCGGTCCTGCGAAGATCCGGCGTAAAACCATTTACTACTGATCCCGGCGGGCCTTGGTTGCCGCCTGGGGGAGTAACGCCACCCGGACCTGAGAAATAGGGGACACTGGCCGCGCGATAGTTGTATTCCCAGCGAAAGGTGATGTATTGGCTGGGCATGTAATCGAGTGTTGTGGAGGCATCCCAGGCCTTGTAGGGATCTCCCGGATTCTCGGTGAAGTACGGTGTCCCTGAAGTTGCGGTAGCGCCATTGATTGGGGGCAAGAGCACAAGATAACGCCCTGGATTATTGATCTTGCCTCCGCCCAGTGTCAGGCCGTACTTATCTTTTGCGAACCAGAGCCGGTTGTACAACATGAAGCCGAGGAAGCTCTGCTTGGGCCAGATCACTCTTTGTCCGTTAATGATTTTCACGGAATCGCCGACGCAACTGACTCCGCCTCCGTGCTCGCATCCTGCGTCGCCGGTAAGAGAAAATGCGGCCTTACTGATGAACTTTTCGGGATTGTCGTAGTACTTGATCTGAATGCTGTCATCGGTATGGTAGCGGATGCGGCCCGGAGTATTGAGCGCGTCCGCGCCTAAAGCGTACTGGTTCCCGAGAATCGAAAGCCAGCCGTTCGGACGCCACAGGATCTGACCTCCCACGCCCGGCCGGTTGTTGAATCGCCCATAGGATTGCCATCCATTTATAAACCAGGGCTCGATCTTCAAGTGCTCTGTCGGAAAGATCTGGACGCGGACTCCATTAAAGAACCACGGTGTGTTCGACGAAACATACGACGGCTGGTAGGCCCAGTTATCGAAGTTGTAGTAGCTGAACAAGCCGATATAGGAGACGAAGATTCCCGCGTCCACGTTGATTCCATGCAGGGCATTGAAGTGGTATCCGCCATATGCTTCGGTGAGATAGCGGTAAGCATCTGCAAGGTTCCACTGGCCGCGCGATGGGCTGGCGTCGTTACGTGGCGTCGTCGTTGAATACATGCCAAACTGAGTCATCAGGCGGGCGCGCACGTTGTCGTAGTGAAAGTCGCCGCCCACACCCAGTTGGGTCACCTGAACTTCGCTCGACCGAAAAACCTCGCTCGATCCGCTGATGGTGTCGTCTTTCGGGTGATGGAAATCGTAGACGTAATCGACATCGGCGCGGATTTCGGGCGTGAAGAACTTGGAATCGAAAGCCGGCGTTTTGGTTCGCGGAGTGCCGTTCAACCAAGTCCAGTCCGCGAAGGCGAACGGTTCAGCTTTCTGCGGCTTCTCTTGGGTGACGGCTTGCGGCTGCGCGTCTGCTTTCATCTCTGGGACGAGTGCTTTGTGAGCTGCAACAACGTCGGCTCCAACTTCGTTGGCGGAGGTGCTTTGCGGAATTGGTTGTGGGGTCGCGTTTTTTTCCAGGCGTTCGACTTTTTCCTTGAGTTCCTGGACCAACTGGCGGAGCTCGCGTACTTCATCCGCACTGGCGGCGTTTGACTGATTGGTCGTTTCCTGTGCGCAGAGGGGGAAGACACACAGGGCAGTCGCTATCGCTGCCACTACGATTCGCATAGCTATTAGAGTTTTAGACCGACGTTTTCTTGTTTTCACCTTAAGTCACCTTTCAAATAGTGATGATGCGAGCTAACCGCAGTTGGTAACAGAGTGAACCACCAATTTGAATACGAAAAGCGTAAGGGGGGAGTAAAGAGTCCGTTAAGAAGTCGTAAAAGGAGGCCATCTGTCTCTCTTTATGAAAATACAACGCACGCTTTACAGCGTCCTTATTTGACCAGTGATGTAATGAAGGCATGGCAACAGGCAACATCGTGGCCTATGCTTTCGCTGTGGTTACGGTAGTAAGCACGGCTTTCCTGTTGTGTTGCTTTCGAGCCTTCGTCAGGGAAATTAGATCGTCTGGGTCGGCTGTGACACCGAATCGTGCCCCGCTACGACGAGATCTTCCGTTCCATCGTCCTGAAGTCGTAACGCGCGTCTCTAGCCATTCGACGAGTGAGATGAGTGAAGCGAACTGGGCGCCGGCCAAACGAAAGAACCGGGCCAGCGGTTCATAAATCCACTGAAATTTCTTTCATTCTAAAGTAGGATTTTCCCATGCCTTCTACACCGCTTTCCCGGCGCTCTTTCCTGGCTTTGTCAGCGATGCTGACCTGGGCCTTCACTACCAGGGCATCAACATCTATCCCGGTTGGCCTTGAGTTGTATTCCGTTCGCGAGACATTAAAGAAAGACCCCGAAGCCGCTCTTCGAGCTGTCGCTCAGATGGGATACGAAGGCGTGGAATTTTATGCGCCGTATTTCGATTGGACGGAGCCTCAGACCAAGCAGATCAGGAAACTTTTAGACGATCTCGGCATGCGTTGCTTTTCCACCCACAACGACGAAAGTTATTTGAGGCCGCAAAGCATTGACCGAGCCCGCGACATGAATCTAATTCTTGGAAGTAAGTATGTGGTGCTCGCATCTGCCGGTCAGAAAACCAGTTTGACGGAATGGCGGTCGGTCGCAGATACGCTAAACAGTGCCGCGGAAAAGCTGAAACCAGCTGGATTGAAAGCCGGTTATCACAACCATCAGCTCGAGTTCACACCCATCGAAGGTCAGCGTCCGATTGAAATATTGGCAAAACAGACGAAGCCATCCGTCATGCTGCAATTGGATGTAGGCACCTGTCTGGAGGCGGGCTCGGATCCCGCGGCATGGATTCGGTCGAGCCCGGGAAGAATTCGATCCATTCATTGTAAAGACTGGTCGCCTGATGCTGGCAAGGGTTACACGGTTTTGTTCGGTGAAGGAGCAGCGGATTGGAAAAACATCTTTGCAGCCGCAGAAGATGCCGGTGGAGTGGAATACTATCTCGTGGAACAGGAAGGCAGCAGGTTTTCTGAACTCGAAACCGCCCGCCGATGTCTCCAAGCCTTCCGGGAGAAGCATGGAGGCTGATCGGCTTTGCGAAGCAAGCCTTGCAGATAAGGCGAGACCGGTTTTAGATCCTGGACAAGGATAATCCGGTCTCGCAGGTTTCTGTCATGCAATTAGTTCTTGTCGTCTTTTACTTCAGCAATTCGTGCCTGGTGGCCCGCGTCTGAAACAGCTTTCATGAACGCTTCCGCACTTTGCGGGGTCGATACTCTGCCCGAAAGAATGTTGCGGAACTTTACGTTCTTGCCGTAAATGGCTTTGGTGGAATCGTCATCTTGCTGGACTACCGCACCTTCGAGTGTGATGCCGGCGAACAGCCCCTTGGAGCGCGAGTAGGTCAGCATCTGAGTGTTCATCTTCCAGTCCGTTCCCGCGGAAGCGTGACGGCCAACCGGACCTGCAGCCGCCGATCCTTCGCCGCTCAATTGAAATTTACTGGACAGCAAGTGCTGGAAGCCTTGTTCGTTCATGACCAACATAACCAGGTCCACGCCTTCGACTCCGATCTGCAATCCCCAGCTTCCTCCACCAACAGAAACGAAAGCAGGCGCACTCCAACCACTGGATGTACGGCAGGTCGCCACGCCACGTCCGTGCTCGCCCCCAAAAATGAAGCCGCCTTTAATCAGGTCCGGCACGACCAGAATGCATTTTGCATTGCTCAATACTTCTTCAGGAATACCTTTGTCTGGCGTTGACATGATGGCGTGCAGAACATCCACGGACTTTTGCAGCCGGTCCACCGTGTCTTCTCGAGCCGAACCTGCCCAGGCGAATGTTCCAACCAGGCCTATGAAGCTCATCAACAACACTGACATTGTTTTGTTCATGAATTATTCCTTTACGGGCTGCGGAACTAAGAGGACAGAACCTCAGATGGGACTGACTTAGTTCAGTGAATCTGAAAGAGCGAGAAGAGGTGCTCGTCTCTGCATCATGATGGCCCAGGCTGGCGAAAATAGCTGGTCTGAATTGCTCACTATTGATCGCTGCTTCCATTTTGGGAGAGAGTGCATCCACAGTTCCAAATTGACTTCCATTCTGTAATTAAGAGCAATTCTGCACAGAAACATTTGCCTGAACCTGTCATTGTGAACCATGATCAACATCCGTTCAGGGAAGACGGAATTCATCCATGGCCTCAGTTGTGAATCAATTTGTTGCTCGGGTTCAAAGAGTGGTGGCTTCGATTATTGAGTCATTGAGGAAGTCGTTGGGCATGAACCGCGGAGATTTCGGATCACAACGCATGTGCCCATTCTGCGGATTAATAACGTCACGCCGCAAGACATGTTGCCTGGAGTGCGGCAAGTCGTTCAAACCAACATAGAGCAGCACTACGACCCAGAATTGGACGGTTCCCTTCCGAATGCTCTGCCCAGGACTGTTGAGGATTCAATGAAAAGACAATACCTTCACCTCTGCGCTTATTCGTGTAACAAATGTCGAGGGCCAGTGGTTTCAGCCTCCCTCGGCGTCCGTGAGAATGAAATATCGAAAGAAAGTCCGATGAGGCAAGTAGGAGCCATTTGCCTGGAGTGCGGACATAGGCAAAACCAGGCAACCGAGCGCCTACGCTCGATACTTGCCGCCCATGGAATGGGGGCCAGCGGGTGCGATCAACGCGGGCGATGCAAGGAGCGGTTTCGTGGAGGCGCACCCAGCGGTGCAAAACTACATTGAGCAGGGCGCTGTGAACCTGCAGAGCGCCATCGTAGCGAATGAAGCCCAATTTCCTGAACCGGTTCATGAAGAAGGTCACTCGCGAACAGGTGGCGCCCACCATCTCGGCTAGGGCCTCCTGCTGACTTTATTTTCGCTAGAGGTCCGAAGTGAGCCATTCTGCACAGTATTTCAAGAGCAAATGAGCGAATCTATTGATGGCTCAAGGGTGGCGGTTCAGTCGCCAAACCAGACGAGCTGGCTCCATCCTTGAGGCTAAGCTTGCCGCCGAGGATGCGCGGGAGAAGCGAAAATGCTCCGGGCAGATCTACTGAAACCCGATTTGGTCAGCGAACTCGTGCTCCTGGGAAGCGCTGCGTTGTTATTGCTTTCATTGTTGCTGGTCTTCTAACGGCGGCGGCGCGAGCTTAATCTCGCCACCGGTTTTGTCTTGAGAGTTATGCCACCAAGCATCCAAGTCGGATCAATTTTAATGAGGCAGTGGCCCCTGATGACGCAATTACCTGGGCTGCAGAGCGAGCCTTGCTCGGGGAACTGGAAGCTGCTCAAGGCGCTAGATGGTATCGTCCTGGATCGCAAGAGTCATGCCGCGGGATGGAACTTCTTCTTCATGGCGACAGAAGTCAAAGTGATGTTCTTTGGCGCTCTCGGGGCTAAGAAGATCCTGAACGCATTGCATCGAATCCTCGAAAAAGTGAAAGGGCAGGACTTCATTGTCTCGAAGTCACCGACGAGTGGCAATCCATTCAATGCGACTACAGGAAGCTTGAGCTAGAGTGGTGCATAGTCAGGCAGCAACAAAGATGGCAGCGGTGTAATTGGATCAGCAAACCGGCTATTTGCTTTCGTCGTCACCAGCGGCAAAGTCCGGCATCGAAAGGGAGATGCCGCAACTTTGCCGTTTGGCGTTTTTAGATATCGCGGAGGTCCGGCGCATGAAGGGTCTTAACTGTGAGCCCCGCCGCGCGGCAATCTTGAAAATGGTAGCCCCGGGGTGATTCGAACACCCGACCTTCGGTTTAGGAAACCGCTGCTCTATCCATCTGAGCTACGGGGCCAATCGCGACGTAACCCGTTCTTTCACGAAGCCCAACCACTATCAGTGTACCGAATTTCGAGCGAGCATCCGAAATCGCGTTTTAGTGTAAAACTTCGCCAAGACGTGAATATAAGCCTCGTAAAGCTAGCGGCACCGATTCTCACGGGCAATGGCAGCTTTCATTTCTAGAGCTTGGGCTTGCCGCAGCTCTCCTGGGCGGTATGAAACGCGATCGTATTTTGAACTTCATGACGGGAGATGAATTGCTGAACTGGGTAGAAGGTGTTCAGGGTTCAAGCCTACCGAAGCGGAAATCGAGCTGAGTTCGGTTGTGCTACTCGGCTATGAGCCTAACGCAGCCGCTCACTCTGGCGGAACATCCGTTTTGATATGCCCCTCAGCCAACCTCGCATTGCAGCAGCTCAGATACTGGCGTGGATAGCGATTCCGAAAAGAAATTCACAGTTCGTTATCGGACAATCCGTGAGCGTATCCTCAATCTTGGTCACGAATAGCTGCGACCGCATCAAAAGGCCGAGTACATCACTTTTTAGGAGAAGACGTGCCAAACGAAGGATTGAAAGAGCTTTATGTCGACGAACTGAAGGATCTCTACAACGCAGAAAATCAACTTGTGAAGGCTCTACCCAAGGCGGCCAAAGCTGCTTCTTCGGAGGAGCTGAGAGCTGGGTTTGAGGAGCATCTTGAACAGACCAAGAGCCACGTACAACGTCTGGAGCAAATTTTCGAAATGCTTGATGAAAGTCCCAAGGGAAAGAAGTGCAAAGGTATGGAAGGTTTGATAGAGGAAGGCTCGGAAATAATGGAAGAAGACTTTGAAGGTGCTCTGCTGGATGCCGCATTAATAGGTGCTGCTCAACGTGTGGAGCATTATGAGATTGCTGCATATGGGACAGTGCGCGCGTTTGCGGAAGAGTTGGGCGAATCTGAGCATGCTTCGTTACTTGCGGAAACCCTCGAAGAAGAAAAGGAAACGGACCTTATCGTCATCCGGGAAGAATATTTCCAGGCCATCGTCCGCGGCTATCTTTCTGAAATGAAAGAAGAGCTCAGTTCCATAGAAATGGGGCACATCGTCTATTCCGGTAAGTTCATGATCTATATGCAAGCCCTCCGTTTCCTGACAGATCATCTCAATGACGACAGGTATTACGGAGCGAAATATGAGGGACATAACCTCGTCCGGGCCGTCAACCAGCTGACCCTTTTACAGCGTCTGACAGAAAAGGAGCCAGCCCTTAATAAAATGGTGCAGGAATCAATTTATACATTTTAAACCCTGATAGTTATGATCAACTCACGAAGAAGATTTGTAAAGGACATAGGCCTGGCTGCCGCAGGATTAGCCATACTTCGCCCTGACCAGCTGTTCGCCGCCGCCACAGCCGACCGTAAGGTCCGTTTAGGGTTCATCGGAACAGGTTTCCGGGGCGAGGGCCATGTGGCGCTGGCATTGAGCCGTGCAGATACGGAGGTGGTAGCCATCTGTGATGTGGATGACAGAATGCTGCAGCGCACCACAGGTATTATCAAAAGATCCGGCAAGCCGATGCCGAAGATCTTTACAGGCGACAACTATGCCTACCGCCAACTGCTGGAAATGAAAGACCTGGATGGGGTCATCATCGCCACGCCCTGGGAATGGCACGCTCCCATGGTACTGGATGCCCTTGCAGCCGGTATCAAATACGTGGGCACGGAAGTCATACTGGGTATCACCCTCCAGGACCATTGGGAGGT
>Ga0137415_10007865_pt1 | contig 10576 bp, 10 predicted proteins | sample CZODoug3_1_1_16f_FD_183082 | JGI IMG/M metagenome (GOLD analysis project Ga0137415, IMG submission 183082) | Vadose zone soil fungal communities from Angelo Coast Range Reserve, California, USA - CZODoug3_1_1_16fungal (Hybrid Assembly) | ecosystem: Environmental > Terrestrial > Soil > Vadose... | reverse complement strand
CATTGCTGGCTACGTAGCCCTCCTGCTCGGGGGCGACCCGCAGGTCAGTTACCGCGCGAACCGTAGACGCGGTGACTTCTCGCAGCGAAACCGCGGCCTTGGCGACGGTAGCGGTTGACGCCTGAGGTTCCTGATGGTTGGGTGTCTGTTTGCTCATAGCGCCTTGTTCCAATAGCTTGATACGGCACTGAAGCCAAGCTTACGATAGAGCGCGATCGCCCCGTCGTTTGACGAGAAGACGTTTAGCCCAAGCGTAGTACACCCGGCTGAGCGAGCTTTCTCCTCGATCAGCACTAGAGCATCACTCGCGAATCCACAGCGACGGTGCTGAGGAAAGACGGTTATGTTGTAGAGAAACCCCTGCTTGTTCTCGACATCGATCCAGAACCAGACGCCGCCGACCGATTCATCGCTGTCGGTCGAAACTATGTGTAGGAAACGATGGCCGGTCGTGCGATGGCCGTCAGGCAGAAGCCGCGCGTGCTGCTGACGCGCGTAGCGCTTTGCCACCTGAGTAGACACGTGATCGGCGGCTGCGCGCTCGGCGACGTAGGGAGGAACGATGGCTTCCATGAAGTCGGAGTACTGCGCCTGCGTCATTGGCTCGAGTCTTATCCGCGGCATCGCATTTCCATGGGCGCCCAATGTCCCGGTTCAGCGGCCGAGCCCTGACGATTGGATGTTGGCACTTTATCTCACGGACCGCTGCAACCGCTTGTTAGGCGTCATCGAAATTCATGCGGAACTCGACGCCGTGATTCTCGAAGCCGAGGCGCCGATAAAGCTCATGGACTTTCGGACGCGATGTCCGGCTTGTGGCGATGAGTTTGTAACACCCCGCCTCCCGCGCCGCGGCGATCACTTCCTGCACGAGCCTCGTGGCGAGTCCACCACCTCGCTGCGACTCGTCGACATAGACGTCTTCGAGCAGCCCAAACGGCGCGTCGTGAAAGTCATTGCGCATGACGTATAGGTAGGCTCGGGCGATCTCCCCGTCACCGCCGCTGATCGAGAAGCGGATGCCATGCGCCGTTTGAATTCTTCGATCGATCTTCACGCAACCGACTCCGTCAATCTAGTGTCGCACGATGAATCATAGGCGGTCCGTTCGATGGAAGGGTTAGAGCGCGTTTTCCTCATATGCGCTGGATTTCGCGCACCATCAGTAATTCGCCCGGCTCAACTTGATGCTTCATGTGCTGCTCAGGCGGTGCTAGCGAGAAACCCAGGCGCTCGAGCAAGCGCATCGAGCGAAGATTCTCGCGTTTTAGCACCGTTGAGAAGCTGTGCACTTGATAGTGTTCGACAAGCTCGGAGATCATCGCTTGGACAGCCTGGCGCGCGTGGCCGCGACCCCAGTAAGCGCTGGACAACTCGTAGGCGATGGCTGCGCGGTCGTTGGGAAGCACCGTTGCTTGAACGTAACCGATGAGCTCGGAAGTTGGGAGGCGGACAACCCAGTTGAGCCATTGTTCCCGGCCATTCGCCGACAGCCTTGATTCGAGCTTCGTAAACCGCGTGCGCAACCATTCGAGAGACGGTGGCGGCTGGTTCTCGTACTCGTAGATAGCCGGGTCGCTGAGGACCGCGAACATCTCTTCCGCATGCGCCGCGGTTTGTGGCTCCAGTGTGAGGCTGCCAGTCTCGATGACGCGCATAGCGCGCTGGAATGCTTAGGCCGCTGACATTGGGGCTACGGACAGCCGCGAGTCACGACGACTCCCTTGAGGAAGGCTCTGCGAACGGTCCCAGCTGCAATGGCGGCAGCAACTTCCTTCGAGTACCGCTCAGCCCCGGTGAGCTTCCTCACCCAGCCTCTGTAGGGCACCACTCCTTGCGCTGCGCCCCGCACTGCGCCGACGGCTGCATCACCAACGGCCGTCGATCCGCGCTCAATCAGGCCGGGATTGGATGCGGAGGCTGGGGCATCCAGGTCGGGCCCGAGAACTTCATCAAGTGCACGCACCTCAGCCGCGAGCGCAGTGCAACTCTGATCAGCAGGAGCAACGTACGGCCGTTTCTGGGCGTCAACCAGTACTGCCGGAATGCTGGCGTGAACCAGGTTGAGATCGCTCAGGGGCGTCGTGGCAGCGTCGGACATACGCGACTTCTCCGGCACGGCACAAGCGGTGAGTGCGAAGGCGAGTACTGCGATTGTTTGTCGGTTCATGGCAAGGAAGAATAGCAGGAGGGTGGGTGCCTGCGGCTGTCCTGGCCTCACCTCCCAGACGCCGCGACCTTAGCCCGTATCCAGGACGATGTCCCACACCGCTACGCGTGAGTCTGGTTCGAATCCCTGGGTGGGCGGCCCCAGGCGAACGATCAAGCGCTCCTTGCCCGCGCCTGTGCCTTGAAGGAAGGGGTCTTTGTCGTTCAACGGCTCGCCCGCGAAATACATTTGCGTCACCAAGCGGTTGCTTTTGCCCGTGACATCGAAATGAATATGCGGGGGCCGCATCCGGTTGTCGGGGCCTGCCGGATACGCTCCGGGCTTGATGGTCTTCATCCGGTAGCGCCCTTCCGCATCGGTGGTCAGGACCGCGAAGCCCTCGAAATTGGGATCCAGCGGCGCTGGGTTGGTGTCACTCGGGTGCGTGTAGCGCCCATGGGTATTCGCCTGCCAGATCTCCACGCGGGCGCCCTGGACCGGTTGCCCGTGGGAGTTTATGACCCGTCCCATCACATGGATCAGCTGTCCCGCTGCGCGTCCCGGCTTGCCCGGGACGGTCGTCAGATCCGCGCCCTGATGCAGCGGTTTGACGACGGGATAGAACGGCCCCAGGATTTGATCCGGTGTCCGCCTTGACGCTTGAGCTAACGCGGAACTGACGCTACCGAACATGGCCAAGCTGCCTACCGCAGCCGCCATACCCAAAACGTGTCGGCGTGAAATTCCATCATGAGTACTCACTGTTCACTCCTCCTAGAAATGTGTTAGGCGGCCCACCGAGCGAGCCGGACGCGTCACGCGCGCTTGCGCAGAAAGACGTGGGTCGCACGTTCGCCCGCGACGTACTTCGCGCATTCATAGCCCAAGGCGCGCATATCGATACCGTTCAAGAGATGCTCCCCGGAACCGAGTAAGACAGGTCGGATGGCGAGATGCAGCTCGTCAATCAGGGCGGCGCGCAGATACTGCCGAATAGTGGATACGCCGCCACCGAGGCGGACGTCGCGGCCGCCCGCTGCAGCGCTCGCCTGCTCCAAAGCGGCGTGAATGCCTTCGGTGGCAAAGCGAAACTCCGTACCTCCCGCCATCCTGAGCGGCGCCCGCGGGTGATGCGTCAGCACGAAGACGAGCGTGTGATACGGCGGCTCGTCGCCCCACCAGCCCTTCCAGCTGTCGTCCGGCCACGGGCCCCGGACAGGACCGAACATGTTGCGCCCGAGAATCCAGGCACCGATTCCGGCAAGGCCCTGCTCCGCAATTCCGTTGTCGACCCCTGTCTCTCCGCCGTCAAGGCCCTGCATCTTCCGCCACACGCGCGTGGGGAAGAACCACTCCATCAACTCAGGGCCCCTGACGCCGAGTGGATTCTGGAGATCTTGGTTCGGCCCAGCTCCGTAGCCGTCGATGGAAATCGCGAAGCTTTGGACGCGGAGTTTCGACACTACCTTCCTCAGCGCCGGGTTAGGCCCGGCTTGTGTTAACGCTCGTGTGGTAGAAGCTGCCCCTCGCTACCTACATTGTTCGCAGAGGCTACCGAGAGGCCGCCGGTGTTTTGTTGACTAGACCATGTGTCATTAGAAAGTCTGCCATTCCTGCAGCTAAGATCTCATGGCCGCGCTCGTTAGGGTGGGAGTCGATTGTTGAATTCGTCACCGATCGCATGTCTACGTCGGCCCACCACGATCCAACGTCAGCAACAGAAAAGCCGTATGTCTGTCCGATGGTCCGAATTTCCGAAAAGAGGGCAAACGAGAGTCCTCCCAATGGTTCTCTCTTTGATCGGTAGAAGAAAGTCACAAAGTTAATGCCATGCTCCCGACAAAAGGCTGCAATAGCGGAGAGGGCATCCATAGATTCCGTCACACCGCGTGCATTTTTGTCGAGCGACGCTGGACCATTCGAGTGAGAGTACCGGAAGGCAAAACGCCCAAGCCTATACAACCAACTTTTCCATAACAGGATAGTAATGGCCTCAGGAGGTGACTTCCCTTGAAGAGACACTTGCGACCAGGGATCGAATGGTGGGTCGTTTGGCTCGATATCGTTCTTAACATAAAGAAGAACGACGACATCCGGCTCGATGACGTTGGCATAAGTCCTCAGAACTGCGTACTCTTGAACAGTATTGTAACTGCCAACTCCAGTATTGACTGTTCTGACTGGACGCCCCAGCGTCGATGCCAACGCGCTTTCCAGCTTCCGCCCAAAGGTCGCTTCTATAGGTACACCCCAGCCAAATGTCACCGAATCACCGAGTAATAGAATTCGTAACTCGCCGTCTTGCTTCTTCTCCAGGTTGCGATCACGCAGCCCTAACTCGTTGATGAACACCCTGACGCCTTGGTACGTCCGCTGAAGGCCAGGAGCATGCTTGTAGACGAGAATAGGATCGGGGACCTTATCCAAATGATATCTTGAAGCCTCTTGAAAGTATGAAACACCAAGAGGGTCGAGCACCCGAATTGCTACCTCCACTATGATCAGTGAGATAAGAATTGAAGAAAGCGTGAGTATGATTTCCCGTCGCACTGTATGAAGCCGTCGATAGAGGAACGGCCGTTGAGCTAGAAGGCTGACTGTCACTAAAACTGCAATTCCCAGGAGCAATGTGAAATAACCGGGCGAGTATCGCCCTAGAATTCTCGGCTCTGATGACTGTTGAGTTGCCAGCCAGCCAAGAAGGGCTAAGAAAGCAACAGACCAGCTAGCGACGAAGATCCGGAACCACATTGAATCGCATCCTCGAATTCTAGGCCTAACTAGTAATGAACGTCATTCGAACGACCTAAAACTATATACAGGTAGATGCAAACGTCTACTTGTATATGGAACTATATACCGGTATATAGCTCGCCCAAGTAGGCCCGTCGCGGGAATGATGTATAAATCAACCCGCGAATCGCAGCCCAAGCTGCAGCAGTTCATCCCAGGCGTCGCCTTTGACGATGCCTTTGACGACGCGATCGACTTTCGCCGCACGCTCCAGCGCCGCCAGGAGCGTCGCGCGGGGGAGTTTCTTTGCGGCGCGGCCCACGAGGGACTGTCTCGCATCGCCCCACACGCGCGCTTCGCGCAGTACATCTGAAAGCGGCCGGCCCGCCGCGATGCCGCTTTGCACGCGGCAGATGGCCCGGATTTCCTCGGCGAGGATCCACAGCACTCGCGGAGGCGCCTCGCCTTCGCCGCGCAGGCCTTCGAGCATGCGCGCAAGCCGCGAGCGCTCGCCCGAGAGCATCGCTTCGGTGAGCTTGAGCGCGTCGTAGCGCGCCACGTTCATCACTGACTCGCGCACGGCGTCGAAGTCGAGCTCCCCGGCGGGCAATAGCAGCGCGAGTTTCTGGATCTCCTGGTGGGCGGCAAGGAGGTTGCCTTCGATGCAGTCGGTGAGGAACTGCAGGGTTTCGGGAGTTGCGCGCTGCTTCTGCCGCGCGAGGCGAGCGGCGATCCACTCGGGAAGCCGCGCGCGCTCGACCGGGTAGACGTTGACGACGATTCCATGGCGCTCGAGCGCCTTGAACCAGGACGACACCTGGCCGGCCTTGTCCAGGCGCGGCAGCGTCACGAGGGTGAGCGCGTCGGGCGGGAGCCTTCCGCAAAACGCTTCGATCGCCTCCGCGCCGTCGGGTCCGGGCTTGCCGGAAGGAAGGCGCAACTCGATCAGCTTCTTGTCGCCGAAGAGCGAGCGGCTCGCACCGCTCGCTCCGAGCTCGCCCCAGTCGAAGCCGCGCTCCGCCGCGAGGACCGCGCGCTCCGAAAACCCGCTTGCGCGTGCGCGCGCACGGATCGCGTCGGCGGCCTCGAGCGCAAGAAGCGGCTCATCGCCGTGGATCACGTACAGCGGCCGCAGCTCGCGCGAAAGAGATGCATCCAGCTGCTCGAGCCTGAGAGTGGCCATGCCTACTCGATGGGGACCGACGCCGGCTTCGCCGCGACCAGGCGCCGCATGATCTGCTGCACCATGTCGCTTTGCATGTCCCGGTAGAGCAGCGCTTCCTCGGTCTCCTTGGCGAGCACCTGCGCGTCGCTGTACGCCATGTCGCGCGTCAGCAGGATTTCTATGGTCGGCAGGTAGACCTGGACGCCCTTGGGATCGGTGACGCGGAATCCGACGCGGTAGCGCAGCTGATATTCGCTCACCCGGCCCGCGGCGCTGAAGGAAAGAATGATCTTGTCGCGCAGTTCCTGGGTGAAGCCCAGCACGGCCTGTGCATCACCCGGGCCGTCCACAAGGCGCGTCTTGCTCGCCGCGGCGACGTTGCGCTTGAGCTCGACTACGAGCGGGTTGTTGCCCGGAATGTAGAGCGTCTCGAAAGGGAGCTGCGCCTGGCCGCGCAGATGGAAACCGCAGGCCGCGAGGAGCACGGCGATCACGCCGACGAGGGCAGCGCGAGAGAAACGCTCAAACGACCACATTGACGAGCCGCCCGGGGACCACGACGATTTTTTTCACCGCATGGCCGTTCGTGTAGCGCGTCACCGCGTCGTGGGCGAGGGCAAGCTGCTCGAGCTGCTCGCGCCCGGCTGTTTTAGGCGCGCGCATGTGGCCGCGGAGTTTGCCGTTCACCTGGAGCACGAGCTCGATTTCGTCCTGCTCCAGCGCCGTTTCGTCGACGACGGGCCAGGGTGCAGTCAGGAGATCGCCATGCTGAGCGGCGTAACCCAGGTCCTTCCACAGCGCAAAGCTTATGTGCGGCGCAACCGGATAGAGCACACGCAACAAGATACCCATCGCTTCCGACGCGGCTTGCGAGACGGCATTCACGCTTACGTCTCCTGGCCCTCCGGAAAAATCTTCGAGCAGATTGAGCATCTTCATGCAAGCGGAGACGACGGTGTTGTATTGCATTCGATCATAGTCATACGACGCTTGCTTCAATGCAAGATGCACTCCTCTGCGAAATTCGCGTATCGCAAGCGTCTGTGAGGACCAATCCCTAACCGGGATGAATGGGCGAATCGAGGCGTGATCTGCCGCGGCTTTTCCGCGCCCCGCAGCGAACAGCCAAAGCCTACGTAGAAACCGGCTGGCACCTTCAACGCCCGAATCGGACCACTCCAGCGATTGTTCGGGCGGGGATGCGAACATGACGAACATGCGCGCCGTATCCGCGCCGTACTTCTCGATGAGATCCTGCGGATCGACGCCGTTGTTCTTCGACTTCGACATGGTGCCGATGCCGTCGGACTCCACGGGCTTGCCGTCGGAACGCAATACAGCGCCGATGCGCTGGCCCTTGTCGTCGTGCCTGATCTCGACGTCGGCGGGGTTGTAGTACGTGATGCGGCCGCTCGCTTCCTTGCGGTAGAAGATTTCGTTCAGCACCATGCCCTGCGTGAGCAGACGCATGAACGGTTCGTCCACGCCCGGAACGAGCCCGAGGTCGCGCATCACCTTGGTCCAGAAGCGCGAGTAGAGCAGGTGCAGGATCGCGTGCTCGATGCCGCCGATGTACTGGTCGACCGCCATCCAGTACTTCGCGCGCTCGTCCACCATGCTTTTCTCCTGGTCCGGGCAGGCGAAGCGCATGAAGTACCACGACGAGTCGACGAAGGTGTCCATGGTGTCGGTTTCGCGCTTCGCCGCTTTGCGGCATTTCGGACACCTGCAATTCACGAACGACGGCGTTTTAGCGAGCGGATTGCCGGTGCCGTCGGGGACGAGGTTTTCCGGGAGGACGACCGGGAGCTCGTCGTCGGGAACCGGAACGTCGCCGCAACCGTCGCAGTGGACGATCGGGATCGGCGTGCCCCAGTAGCGCTGGCGCGAGATTCCCCAGTCGCGAAGGCGCCAGGTCACCTGCTTGTCGCCGAGGCCTTTCGCCTTGAGATCGGCGGCGATGGCGTCCACCGCCGCCTGGTAGTCGAGCCCGTCGTACTTGCCCGAGTTGACGCAGCGCCCGTAGTCCGCGTACCACGGCTGCCAGGCGTCAGTCGAGTACGGTTTGCCCGCGACGTCGATCACGCGCTTGATCGGCAGGCCGTATTTCTTCGCGAACGCGAAATCGCGCTCGTCGTGTCCGGGCACGCCCATTACCGCGCCCTCGCCGTACGCCATCAACACGTAGTTGCCGACCCAGACTTCGATTTTTTCGCCGCTGACCGGATGCGTGACGAAGAGGCCCGTGGGCATGCCCTTCTTGTCGAGCTGGGCGAGGTCGGCCTCCATCACCGGGCCGCGCTTGCACTCATCCACGAAGGCGGCGAGCTGCTTGTCCGACCTGGCCGCGTACGCGGCGAGCGGATGCTCCGCGGCCACCGCGCAGAACGTGGCGCCCATCAGCGTGTCGGCGCGCGTGGTGAAGACGCGCAGGATTTTCTTCTCGCCGGCGATCTCGTAGGGAAAGCCGATGTTGACGCCATGGCTCTTGCCGATCCAGTTCGCCTGCATCGTCTTCACGCGCTCGGGCCAGCCGGTGAGCCGATCGAGCGCGGCGAGCAGCTCCTCGGCGTAAGCGGTGATCCGCATGTAGTACATCGGGATTTCGCGCTTCTCGACGAGCGCCCCAGTGCGCCAGCCGCGGCCGTCGATCACCTGCTCGTTGGCGAGCACCGTCCGGTCGACCGGGTCCCAGTTCACCGTGCCGGTCTTCTTGTAGACCAGGCCGCGCTCGAGCATGCGCAGGAACAGCCACTGGTTCCAGCGGTAATAGCCGGGGGAGCAGGTGGCGAGCTCGCGCTCCCAGTCGATTGCGAAGCCGAGCGAGCGCAGCTGGCGCTTCATGGCGGCGATGTTGTCGTAGGTCCACTTCGCCGGCGGCACGCCGTTCGCCATCGCGGCGTTTTCGGCGGGCAGACCGAAAGCGTCCCAGCCCATCGGTTGGAGCACGTTGAAGCCCCGCATTCGATGAAAGCGGGTCATCACGTCGCCGATGGTATAGTTGCGCACGTGCCCCATATGCAGCTTGCCCGAAGGGTAGGGGAACATCGACAGGCAGTAGAACTTCGGGCGGCCGCCTTTTTCGGGCGGCTCCTCGGTTGCGCGAAACGCTGCGGTCCTGTCCCAGTGCTCCTGCGCTTCGCGCTCGACGATCTCGGGGTGGTACTGGGGCTGCATGAGCGGGTTCTGGAAAAGCATGGATTATAGCCGCGCAGGTCAGCCGCGCGCCGCATCCGCCTTGCGTTCGCGCCAACGCGCATCGCAAACCGATTGGAGTCAATCATGGTGAGGCAATGGTCGATAGTCGCGGTGCTCGCCGCGCTCGCGCTGGGCGCAGGCGGCGCCGCGATGGCGCAGTCCGAGCCCAAGTCGAAGCCGGCGCGGCCCGCAGCGCTCGCGATGGTCGAGGCGGTGCAGATGCCCGCTTGGGTGGAGCGCGGCGGAGCGAGCCATCCGCTCGTGCCGGGCATGGAGCTCAAGGACAACGACCAGCTAAAGACCGGCTCGGGCTCGCGGCTGCTTCTTAGGACCGCCGACGGAAGCGCGGTGAAACTGGGCGAGAAAGGCTCGCTCTTCCTCGGCGGGATGCAGATGCGCGAGAACAAGGTTTTCACGGCGACGATGAAAGTGGCCGAAGGGGCGTTCCGCTTCACCTCCGAGCTGTTCGCGCGATTCGGCGGCCAGCGCGAGGTGAGCATCAGCATCAAGACCGTGACTGCAGGCATACGCGGCACCGACCTGTGGGGCAAGTCGGCGCCGGACCGCGAGGTCGTCTGCCTGATCGAGGGCAAGATCGAGATCACCCGGCCCGGCGACACCCCGTTCACCATGGATCAGCGGTTGTCCTTCTACATCCTCGAATCTGGGCTGTCGCAGCCGGTCGCGACAGTCATGCCGGACCAGCTGAGGGAATGGGCGGCGGAGACCGAAACCCAGGAGGGCAAGGGCGTGTCGACGCGGAGCGGCAAATGGAAAATCACGGCCAGCCCGGCACTCACGACCCAGCGGGCATTCGATCTTTACAGGGATCTGCGCAGAGCCGGATATCCGGCCGAGATCGTTCCTTCGAAAGTCGATGACAAGCGCGTCTACAGCGTGCGGCTTTCGAACTTCGAAACGAAGCAAGACGCCGAATTCGTGGCAAGCACCCTGAAACGGCAAACCGGCTTCGGGGCGTACGACTACAAGGCCGGAACGTAGGGTCGAGCACGGGTCGCGCAGGACTCGTTTCCAGACGCGGATCGGCAGTGGAGATCTTCGCTCTCGGAGCGTGCGGTAAAATCGCGCATTCGCGAACGCCCGCATGCTCAATCTACTCGAAAACCTCAATCCCGAGCAGCTCGCCGCGGTCACCCTTCCCGACCAATCGGCGCTGATCCTTGCCGGCGCGGGCTCGGGGAAGACGCGCGTTCTCACGACCCGCATCGCCTGGCTGATCCAGACCGGGAACGTGAGCCCGAACGGCGTTCTCGCCGTTACCTTCACCAACAAGGCGGCACGCGAGATGCTCACGCGCATCTCGGCGATGC
>Ga0137415_10007864_pt1 | contig 10577 bp, 8 predicted proteins | sample CZODoug3_1_1_16f_FD_183082 | JGI IMG/M metagenome (GOLD analysis project Ga0137415, IMG submission 183082) | Vadose zone soil fungal communities from Angelo Coast Range Reserve, California, USA - CZODoug3_1_1_16fungal (Hybrid Assembly) | ecosystem: Environmental > Terrestrial > Soil > Vadose... | reverse complement strand
GTGAATGACACGCTCGTGATGGAAACGTTGCTCGCGGTGATCTTCAACGGGAGGCCGCTCGACGGCGCGACCGTGGTCGCTCCAGCCCCGGGACTCCAGGTCGTACAATCCAATCCACCCAGCAGTTGGACGGATGACGAGATGGTCACATTTTCGCCGTAATTACCCTTGCAGACTTGGATCTGCGATGGGTTTTTCCCGATGGCTGCACCGATGGTGAGCAAGGGATGTTGCGGATCGGTTCCGGCGTTATTCGAGTCGCGTCCCGCCGGGGACACATACACCACGCCCACCGACATCGCATCCCCGCCGCCATCCATCGGTCCATCCGACGATGAATCGCTCCCGCAGCTTGTGAAGGCGACGAAGGAGAGAGGAAGAAAGGAGAGATAGGCCCACCGCCGCGTTGATGCGTTCCGCCGGCTCGTGGAGATGCGTGCGCAGCATCGTTCGATGTTCATGCTCCGCTCCGCGCTACGGCGCGCGCAATTCGACGATGGCCCCGCGCACGCCGTCAACTCCGCAATTGGCTGCGGCCGACGTGCAGTCGGGCGCTGCGCCGCCAAGGCCCCGCGCACCCCCCTTTTGGCCGAAGGAGATGTTGCCCTTCGTGGGCTCGTCCGGGGTCGGCGCAGTACCCTGATATAGGATCCCCGCCGAGACGCCGCCTGCGCCGCCCGCGCCTGCACCGCCGTTGCTGCCGAGACCACCGCGGCCACCTTGGCAACCGCCCCTTGTCTGAATGCCGCCGATCCCGGCAGGTGATTGCCCCGGTTGCCCCGCGATTCCCTTTCCGCCATCGCCCGGCGTCGCTGCGACGAGCGTGCACGAGGTGAGCGTTATGTCCGAAGCTAGCGACAGCAGCGCGATGCTCGCCCCTCCGCCCGTGCCCCCCGTTGCGGCAGCGCCACCGCATGACCCGCATCCTCCTCCGCCACCTGCGCCCGTCGGCGGGACATTCGGACCCCCACCTCCGCCACCACCTTGACCTGGACCTCCAGGTAGCCCTGCACCACCCGCGGTCGGCATCCATCCAGAGCTGTTGATAGATCCCCAGACCTGTACGCTCGTGCCGTCTTTCCCATTGGGCGCGTTCGAGCCATCAACGATCGCGGACGAGCAAGAACCGATGGGCCCTCCCGCACCACCATCGAGCCCAGTTGGAGGTGACGCTGAGCCGCCTTGACCTCCTTGATTGTAATTGCCGCCCGCACCGCCGAAGGACGAGCTGTCTCCAGGGCAGGTGCACGTTTTCTCTGGTCCTCCGGTGCCGCCATCGGCATCGTTCCCGTCAAGCGGCGTGGTTGGGTACGAAACCGTCGTGAGCATCCCAATCGCGCCGTTCGCGCCCGCACCCGCGGTGAGCGTCACGTTCGTGAACTTCACGTCCAGCGCGTTGGTGACGAACGCCGCGACGCTCGATCCCCCCCCGGCGTCAGCAGGCACCGCGGTGAACGACATGCCGGAAATGCTTACGTGGCTCGTGCTCACGATCAGCGCCATCCCCTTCGTCGGCGCCACCGTTGTCAACTTGTTGGCGGGGGCCCAGGTTCCGCAATCAAACCCACCCACGAGCTGCGTCGCCGATGAAACGGTGACGTTCTCGGGATAGCCACCCTCGCAAACGTTCACGACCGCGGCCCGCAGTGCGAGCGCTGCCCCGACCGTTTTGAGCGGCCTTCTCGAGTCCGTGCCGCTGTTGTTCGAGTCGCTTCCCGTCACCGACACGTACACCGTGCCCCCCGACATGGCGTCCCCGCCAGCGTCCAAGCACGTCAATTTATCGTCGCAGGTGTGGGTCAAATCGTCAGAGACCCAGCACGCCATCGGGGAAACGGCCAACAAGCACCACGCGAGCAAGTAAGAATTTCGCGCCATTTCGTTACCTCAGAACCTTGCGGCCGCGGTGAGCGACCACGCATTTGGGCCCACCAACGGAACGACTTGCACGGCGCCGATCTGCGACGTCGAACGCTCCTCGGTGCTCTTCGGCCAGGCAAAGAACAACACTCCCGCGCCCACTATCGCGGCGCTCCCCAACGAAAGAAACACGTTCGCCTTCGTGCGATCGGCGTCTGCATCATCGACCGCGCTACTTAGGTCGGAGCAAAACGAAGGTGCGGGAACGGCATTGCATGCGCCCGATGATTGCGCCGAACGAAATCCGTTGATGCGATCCTGCGCATTGTGCTTCGCGTTCACGAACAGAACACCGGCCACAATCGACGCAACGCCTACCCCGCCCACAGCGGCGATAGTCCCGATCTTTGCGGTCGAGTGGTAGGTCCTTGTCTCGTGTGGCGGCGGAAGTACTGGTGCCGGAATACGCTCTTCAGTAGAAGGAGAAGCCTCGAATTGCACCACGACCTCCTTCCCCGCGGGAGCCTCGACGTCTTTCTGCTGTGTCGCCATCACCACCTTATGGCGACCCGGCGCGACATCGACAGGTTCCTCAAGCCGTTCATTTTCAACCAGCACCCCATCCACGCGCACAACCGCAGCCGCGGGCAGCTTAATCCGCAAATGCCCTGCACGCGGCCACAGCTCTTTCACATACTGCCGCCCCTCGACCTTCTCCTTCTCCGGAACGCGTGGATCGGCCAAATACTCCCGAAAGTACCTGAGCGCCTCAACCGGCCGATCGCTATCCATATCAACCAACGCAAGATTCCATGTGGAAGCGGGACTCGGGTAGATAGCATGCGCCTGCTCGAACTTAATCCGAGCCGTCACTGCATCCCCACGTTTTGCAGCGGTCTTTCCTTCCTCGATTCTCTTGTCCGATTCGCCCTTCGCCGCTGCATCCACCTTTGGAGCACTCTGGCTCCAAACATCCGGCGAATGGAGTGCAGCTCCAGAGGCAGCGAAAGCGAAAATCATTGAACGAACGAAACATCGAGTCATGGATCGTTGTTTCCCTTGAGGGCATGGGCGTGAGGAAGGCTCGACGAATCGTTTTCCGGGCGGGGAGCGACGGCGGGTGCAGGCGGGTTCGGTGGGGATTCTACCAAAGGGGTCGCAGGCGTCAGGGGCTTTCTGCCCGAGGTGGTCGGGGTGCCTTTCTCCGTGCGCTGGCTGGGCGGCGCCGCATGTCGCGGTTGAGCGGTTACATCTTGCACGGGCGGGTGCGCCGATGGCGCGGGCAACGGACTTGTCATCGCAGAGCCCGCGGACGCGGCGCGTGGCGCCGTGACGGTCGTATCGGGCGGCGGGGGCTCCACAGCGGTCTTGGTCTGCTCGTGCAAACGGAAATACGCCGCGAGGGCCAGGACCGCGGCCATGAGGGTGCCGACCAGAATTCCCATCTTGCCTCGGCGCCGGCGAACTATGCGCACGGAGGGATCGGTCTTGAATGCGCGCGGCCTCGCTGGTCCGCCGCTCGCGTCCTGAGGCGCCACGACATCTTGCAAGGAGGGCGGAACGGGGGCAGTCGAAGGCGGCGCGGGCCTCGCCGACTCCCTCACGCTTTTCGGTTCCTTGAACGCGCGCAGGAGTTGCTGCACGTTTTCCAATTCCTCCCTCGAGCGCTCAGGCGGGGGCGTTTCGTTGCTTCGTGCATCGCCGCCGCCGGGGGTCGTCCCGTGGGGTCCGAGTCGAAGCCAGTCGCCCGTCGGGATCGCGAACGAAGCCGGCTTGCTGACGTCCGGAACGTCTTCGTTCTTGCGAGGCAGGGGAAGCTTCTTAGGCGCCGACATCGATGGGTTCAGCATCCTATGTCAAAACTGCGCTTCGTACGTGTGCGATGCGCGCGGGCGGGACGGGCGACGTGGGAACAATCGGGCGGGTGTCGCGGGGATGTAGCGTTGACGCCAACAGGCGATGCCCTTCGTCCGGTGCCGGCGAGGCGGAATTTTGCTCGGGAAGTAGCGGGTGCGCTCGTTGCCTCGAAACCGTGAAGCGCGACCAACGTCGGACGAACTCTTTCCATAGGCGGTGCCCTGAGAACGGTCCGTACCACCACTTCTGGTTGCCCCGCGCGATGTTCGCGGGAGCGAGCTCGGTCGTAACGAACGACCGCGTGGCATTGAGCTCAGCTATGAGCGTGTTCACTTGGATCTCGAGCCGAAAAAAATCCCTCTGAAGACCGATGATCACGTCGACACCCGAGGGGGGCGGACGTTTGCCGTCGGCTACGGCGCGCACGTTGCGATCGGACGCGTCTTGAACGTCGACGGCGCCCGTAGACCGATGGAAGCATTGCTCAAGGCGGCTTTTGGCGGTGAGGCAGACGTCGAGCATTTGATCGAGATCGTTCGCGATGCGTACGACGTCTCGCACCTCCGTGAGGGGCGCGGCGTGGGCCGCGTACGATTTTGCCAACTTCTCCAGCTCGTGCAGCGCGACGTCGCCCGGAGGGGGCGGTACCGCGACACCCGCACTCGCCAGCGCGCGGCGAAACGCAAGATCCTCCGAGAGCTCGGGGTACTGGGTCAGGAGCTCACGCGCGAGCGCATGGCGCTCCCGCGTGCCGATGGTCGCAATCGCTCGGGCCACGGCGCCGAATGCGGCAATGCGCGCCTCGCGGAGGACGCTCAGCGCTTCCCCCGTCGCCGCGATTGCGCTGGGAACGATATCTGCGGATGCGTATAGGGATGTTTCGGCTTTCTCCAGCGGACTCGTGTCATTGTCGAGCGGACGTGTCAATTCGATGATCCGCACGCGCGCCACCAGCCGCTCAATAGCAAATTCGGTCCCGTCTTCGAGCACGATGGAGCCCGAGACGAGCTGTCCGCCCACGCGAATTCCGAAACGGCTATTTTCATCGACCAAAGTGAAGCCCGTGTCGGTTCGCTCGATGCGAGCGTGGTCGCGTGAGATGAACAAATAGTCGAGCCGCACCCCGCAGTCGTCGCCACGTCCAATTTTGGTGGGAAATTCGGTGACGATGTAGGTCGCCCGGTCGTCACCGCAGACCGTGTCAATCTCGAGGATCCAGGTTGCTAGCATGGTGACGATGCCTTCAGCAAAGCGCGCGCCATGCGGAGAATGCGCAGACTCGAGCACGGCTCCGACGGTGAGCACAGTGCATACCGGCCCAGATGGTCAATGCGAGACCATTTGGGATGGTCAACGCGACACCACCTGCCGGTTGAGGTGCGCAAGTGAATCCAAGGAAAGCCCGGTTTCGCCCACGTGGTCCTGGCTTTGCTATGCTATCGCCGAAGCCGCGCCCCCCCCAAATGCTTGATTCCGCAAAAGCCACCACCACGCCGTTTCCATTTCCCATTGGCAGGATCATCGATGGCCAGTGGGTCGTGACGCGTTCGTGGAAGAAAGGTGGGATGGGCTACGTGTTTCCCGTGGAACGCGTGTCGCTTCCGGGGCGGTTGCGCGCGCTCAAGATCTTGCGGCCGGACCTTCATCCCGACGTGCAAAATGTGCGGGACTCCCTTGCGATGTTCGACCAGGAGCAAGCGCTGGCCTGCGAGCTCGCCGAGGACAAGGACAGCTTCGTCGACATCATCGATCGCGGCACGACGATCGTGCTGGCGACACGCAACGGGCAGGCCATCGAGCTCAAGCTGCCCTACTACGTCATGGAATGGGTCCATGGATGCGGGCTCGATTTGCTTATCCACCATTACTTCAACGAGAAGAAGCAGAAGAATACCTATCCCGACTGGGAGGTCGTAGGGCTCATCGCGCTCCTGCTCGCGAACGCGGTGCGCAGTGCCCATGAAAAGAATATCGTCCATCGCGATATCAAGCCAAATAACGTTTACGTCGAGAACGTAAAGAACCGCTCCCTCAACGTAAAACTCATCGACTTTGGCGTCGCAAAAAGGGTGGGAGACAAGACGACGCGCGGCACGGGGACGACGGAATACAATCCGCCTGAGGTTCTTGACCCAGGGGCGCTTGGCATCGAGGAGCCGTGCCGCGAGACATCGGCGAGCGACATCTACTCTCTGGGCCTAGTCCTCTATGAGCTGCTCGGCGCAGGGCGCGCGTTCGACGCCGTCGGCCACGAGGGCTGGAAACTCGCCCATTTGGAAGGGCGGCCCCGACGCCTCAGCGAGCTTCGTCCAGACGTTCCGCGAGCGATCGACGATCTTCTCTTTGGAATGTTGGCAAAGGACCCTGCGCGACGACCGGCAGCGGACATCGTGGTCGAGGTGCTCTCGGATTTCGTCAAGCAAATTGGGGCGAATGGTGCGACGCAGACGCTCGCGCTGGTGACTGTTTTGCGCCGCGAGGCGACCCGGCGCGCCGAACGAAAGCTTCAAAGCAACGCGAAAGACCCGACCACATTAGGAGGAGAGAGGGAACACGTTACGTCCCAAGTGTTCTTCACGCGCGACGCGCCCGAGCGTGATTCAGTGCCCGGATCGCCGCTCGATGCCGCGGGTCGCCCCGCCGTAGGGGACGTCGTGCTCGATGTTCGCGCTCCGTCCGAAGGGGTTGAGCCTTCCAGTAATCTCTCTCCCGCGATTACCAAAGCCCCCGCGATTTCGCCGAGCGTCGAGGAAGCAGAGCAGCTCTATACGTCCATGGCTCGGGTTTTCGAAGACGCCCTCGATGACAACGAGTTCGTTGTATCGCCATTCGAAGCGGAATGGGAGCTCCGCGAACAACTCCGAAGGGATGCGGAAGCGCGGTTGCAGGAAGAATTGGAAATACGCGCGCTTCTTGAAAGCGATCAGCAAGATCCGCCGCGCGTTGGAGCGACGAGCCGCGAACCCGAGCCACCGACGTTGCCGTCCGAGACGCTTGCGGCCAAGCGAGGTCTCGTGTCCCGAAAGGCGCGCGCCGTCGCCTTCCTTGCGCTGCTCACGACGCTATCGATTCTCGCGCTCCTGGCCGTCTGGTATCGCAGCGCACACGCTCGTCCACGCGTCGAGCGCGGCCCGCGCGGAGTCGAATCGCTCGTTGCGGTTGATGGCGACCATGTGCGCCAGCCAGCCTTCCAAAATTGAAGGCCATGCCGCGCCGCTGACCTCTGTCAGGGTTGGCGCGGGCCGCGAGCACTTCGCGTCGATCAGCGAGCCCACATCCGCTTGCTCGAACGGAAGACGGCCGGTGAGCAGTCCGTACGCGGTGATGCCCAGACCGTAGAGATCCGCACGCTCGTCGGCGTCTCTCGCGTGGAAGATTTGCTCCGGGCTCATGTACACGGGCGAACCGATGGGGACCCCGAACGTCGTCAGCCGACTCGCGAGCGACGACGAAGTCGCGCCATCGCTCGGCAACGAAACGGCACCCTCGCTCGGGAGCAGCCGCGCCACCCCGAAGTCGAGCACGCGCAACCTGCGAACGCCACCGACGAGCTGCTCGAGGAATAGATTACTCAGTTTGACATCCCGGTGAACGATGCCGCATTGGTGAGCGGCGTCCAGCCCGTGGAGTGCCTGGTCCACGACCCAAGCGACGTCCCCGAATTTCAGCTTACCTTCCCTTTGAACGCAGGCGAGCAGCGACTCGCCGGGGAGGTACTCGAATACGATCCACAGGCGTTCCTGACGATTCAAACCGGCGCCTAGCACGCCGGCCACGTGTGGAGAATGAATGCGCCCTGCGATCTCAGCTTCTCGCGAAAATCGCGCGCAGAATTTCTTGTCCTTGCAGTGTTCTTCGTGGAGCACCTTGACTGCAACCGGCGCGCCGCGCTCGTCCTCATCCACGGCCTCGAAGACCTCCCCCATGGCGCCCCGGCCGATGCTGCGACGAAGGCGATACCGACCGGCGATGACGGTTCCCATCATGGCGAGTCCTTTTTTCGGTTACGCGCCGGATCGCGAATACCCATTTTGTCCATGATTTCGCGGAGCGTATTGCGCGCCATGCCAGTGCGGCGGCTCATGTCCGAGATGTTCATGTTCGTGTCGCGCGCTTGGCGCATCACGAGCCTTCGCAATGCCTCGAATTTCACCGCCTCATGTTCGAGTCCCCCAGCCACGAGGGCATCGTAGACGATGTCGTCGACCTCGGCGGAGGACAATTTCATGGGGCGGCGTTCTTCGGCACTCCCTGCGATGACGTTCTTGATGTCGAGGTCGCTGCCATGCGAGAACTCGACGGCCAATTGCAAGTGCTGGAAGAGCTCCCTCACATTGCCGCGGGACCAACTGCGCTTCTTGAGCCATTCGAACGTATCGGCATCTATCTTGTCGATCGCGTCCTCTCGATTCAAGTTGATGAGGATTCGTTTGGTGATGGTTTCGATGTCCTCGGGACGTTCGCGCAGCGGAGGGAGAGTGATGGTGACCGCCGAGAGCCGTGAGTAGAGGTCCTCGCGAAACGTGCCCCGGTTCACGCGCTCCTCGAGCACGTCCAACGTCGCGGCGATCAAGCGCACGTCGACGCGAATCTCCTCGTCGGATCCCACGGGGACGATGATCCCCTCGGCGATCACTCGCAACAGTTTTGCCTGGACGTTCGGCGGAAGTTGACCGACCTCGTCGAGAAAGAGCGTTCCGCCGTCTGCGTCGACGAACAGTGAACGTTTCTGGCTCGTGGCCCCGGTGAACGCTCCACGCTTGTGGCCGAAGAGTGTGCTCTCGGCCAAGCCTTCTGGAATATTGCTGCAATCGAGCGTGCGGAATGGCCTACCCGCGCGCGGGCTGTGATCGTGAATGACTCTTGCGAAATAGGTTTTGCCCGTCCCGGTTTCACCCTGCAGGAGAATCGGGAGGTTCGTCTTCGCGCATCGATGCATGTGGTTGAAGACCCGCATCTGCTGCGTCGTGCGTGTCTCGAAGATGCCGAACGTCGGGGACAATTCCTGGGCATCCTTGTCCTCGCGCGGCGCCACTTCGAGGACGGTCTCGCCAACGGTGAGCTTGGCAGTGCGCAAGATGATGACGCTTTGATGGGGCACGAGTTTCAGTTCACTGACAAACGTTCCATTTTTTGAACCGAGATCCCGAACGAGAATCCCGTCGGGGGCGGCAGACAGTTCGCAGTGCCGCGTGCTCACGAGCGGATCATCGACCTGGAGATCGCACGTTTCACCTCGTCCGATATTGACGGGATGCTCGCCGACATCGAGCGAGCGTAGGCCGTACTTCAGGGAGCCTCCAGTGACCGCGCGCCGGAAGGTCCCGAGTACTGTTTCCGTGTCCTTCATGAGATGAAGGAGGTCACAATTTTTTGCGATGTGCAAGTCGACGTGGCGCCGAAAAAGGTGGTGTCGCGATGACCATCTCACATGGAGTCCGGTTGACCATCCTGCGTGCTTGGGGGGCCGTTCTCGCGGGTCTCTTCGAGAAAGACGCGCGAGCGCACCTGGAGCACGCGTTGGCCGTCAATTTGCTCATGACCGGGCAACGCGGTCGTCGCAGCTCCATTGGAGCACGTCGTGCCGCACAGGAAGGGAAACGCCTATGAGAACTATCTGGCGAACGTACGCGCTTGGCGCGGGAATCGCGTGGGCAATTGTCGCAAACGGCTGCGGTGGGTCGAACCCTGGAGACGGGACGTCGGGACCCAATTCGAATGAAGGAACGGACGCCGGTGCGTCGGACCCCCACGATGGCTCGTCACCGTCTTCACCACCGCCACCCGACGGCGTTTTCGTCTCGCCGACCGGCGCGGACATGGCGGCGGGGACGTCCACGGCACCGCTCAAAACGATTGCGGCCGGCATTGCCAAGGCGGCCCCAAAGAACAAGACAGTCATCCTTTGCAGCACACGCTACGCGGAAGCCGTCGTCGTGCACGCAGGTGTCACCATCCGCGGAGGATACGACTGCCAGCGTGGTTGGGCGCCGACGAGCGACCGCGCCACGATTGCGCCGGCGCAGGGGATCCCTCTCACCGTGAGCGGCGCCTCGACGGCGGTCCGGCTCTCCTATCTCGCGTTGACGGCGCCGGATGGCGTCAATGCAAGCGATAGCTCCGTTGCACTGTTTGCAGCGAACAGCGCTGACGTGGCCATTGATCACGTCGAATTGCAGGCGGGCAACGGTGCAAATGGTGAAACGCCGACATCGCCTCCCGCGGTTCTCGAGCAGGCACCAAACGGCGATAACGGGTATTCATATCCATCAGGCCCCGGATGCACGAAATGTTCGGGGGGATCAGACCCTTGTTGCTATGTCGCGCCGGGCGGCGCGAAGCGGGTCGAAGGTTGCTATGGGGCGGGCGGGATCGGTGGCAACGGCGGCAATACGATTATCCAGCAGCGGTGGCAAGGGGGCAGCAATGGGGGTCCTGTGGAGAGCGGTGGCTTGGGCGGTGCAGCCCTGTACTTCGGCGGCGCGAACCCTGGATTGCCAGGCCATGACGGACAGATGGGCGTCGCAGGGGTCGCCGCTGCCAATGGAATCGGAACCATAGCGGCCAACGGATACGTGGCGTCGAATCGCGGCGGTGATGGGCAACCCGGTCTCTCCGCTGGCGGAGGCGGCGGCGGCGCGGGGGGGCTTTCCGAGGATGTTCACAGCGGCGACAACACCGTCCGTTGCGGCGTGTACTGGCTCGGCGGCGGCGGGGGTCAAGGGGGATTTGGCGGGTGCGGCGGCACGGGTGGCCTTGGGGCCGGCGCGGGTGGCGCATCAATTGGTCTTCTGACATTGAACGCGCATGTGACAGTCGCACAAACGACCATTACGGCGGGCGCGGGTGGCGCGGGTGGC
>Ga0137415_10007862_pt1 | contig 10577 bp, 22 predicted proteins | sample CZODoug3_1_1_16f_FD_183082 | JGI IMG/M metagenome (GOLD analysis project Ga0137415, IMG submission 183082) | Vadose zone soil fungal communities from Angelo Coast Range Reserve, California, USA - CZODoug3_1_1_16fungal (Hybrid Assembly) | ecosystem: Environmental > Terrestrial > Soil > Vadose... | reverse complement strand
ATCTAAGGCGGAGCGACCGCATGCGCGTCGCAGTGATTGTTGTGTTGGTGTCAGTGCTGACCACACCGTCAGAAGCTTCGAAGTCCTGCATGAGCAAGACCGAAGCACGTGACGCGTTTCATTCGTCTTACATCTATTGGCATGGCGTGGACCACTGCTGGGACGCAATACCGATACGTCGCCATGGTGTTCGGCATCGCGTGCACCATTACGAGCCCGAGCCGAAGCCGCCCGCCGTCATCCCGACGCCATCGCCCGACCTGCGCAGATCGGCGAACGCGATGGCCGTCGATGAACCTGAGACGGATCCGATCACAGCGAGACCATGGGTCGAGCGCTGGATCGATGTCACGCACATCGCGCCGCTGCAGACGGACATCGTCGCCGAGAGCAAGCCTCAGCCGATGGTGACGCCGCGCGGCGTTGTGATGGTGATCATAACTATCATACTGACACTTGCGATTGTCGAAGTTCTGTTCGGCGGGATGATCAACGAGCGAATGCGCAAGCGGCGTCATCGCGGATTCGCTCGATGACCTGTCCGAAATGCGGGAGGTGATCGTCATGACAGATCAGCAATTGGCGGTTCAGGCCGTGAGCGATGCGCAGCGCATCCTCGAAGAGTATCTAGAGCCTCGACCGCACAATAACGAGCGCATCCTCGACAGACTGGTTGAGGTGCTCGAGAGGCCCGACCTTCTCGTCGCCGTTGATCGCCTGCAACGCGGCAACGGCTGATGAACAAAAGCAGACCGCCTTAACCTTAACTGATCAAGGTTACCGCGCGGTTTCACTGGAAGACGCCAAAACACGAGCGCAGACTCGAAGTTACTTTTCTGAAGCGTGTTTTTGTACGGAGAGACCCGATGGACTATCAAGGGTTCACCGACGGCAGCCTCATCAAGATGTATGAAGGCGTCCGCGAAGCGCTGGCAGATGATGAAGCATTCAGGGAGCTTGGCGGAGAAGGAAGGTTTCGCGTTCGGAAGACACCGGCGTGGAAGCTTCATGCTGCAGATCTCGAAGCGGAGATGGTCCGGCGGGGAATAACTTTCGAAGTCATCGAGTGGTACGAACCCGATCAACCCGTCGAGGAAATGCCTGCGCCTTCGGCCGTGCCGGAACAATCGCCCCCACACGTCGAGCCATCGAAGTCCCAAATGGTTTTGGCATCGTTGAGCACCATCGACGTCGTAAACGTCCCACCTCCCGGGCCGACAAAAGAAAAGCCGCCGAGGAAGCGGCGGACCAAGACGTCTGACCGGGGTATCTAAAAGCTGCGGGCAAACCCGGGGGCATCGCGCTGCCTCGCTGGATAGTATCGCTCGGGCCGCATCGGCGTCCGCATCCACTTAGCGAGCCCGTAGGGCGGGTTAGTCGTACTGAGTCGACGCAGTATGGTTAGCCGAAGGCGTAACCCGCCTCTCTATCGTCGGCGAACGGCGGATTACGCTGCGCTAATCCGCCCTACGGGCTCGAAGCGGCTTCCAAGTCGCCCGCTTGAAGTCAGTTCCGTTGGTACATGCGTCCGGCCGATCTCATGCCGCCGAACAGAAGCTCGACCATCGCGAGCATCAGCATGATAGCGATGAATGTCATCACCACGCCGCGCGGCGTGAGCAGCGGCTCGGGTTCGCGTTCGATGACGGTTGGCGGGGCGGCCTCGGCGATGTCGACAATGGGGCGCTGAGGCTCGATATCTACCCAACGATCAATCCACGATGTGTTGGCAGGTTCTTCCTCAGGCGGCATCTCCGACATCGATGCGTACCATTTGGGCCGATCGATTTTTCGCTGAACTTTATGGATCTGTTGAACCTTATGGGCCCGGTGGTGGCGACGTATCGGTGTCGCGTCCCAGCAATGATCCTTGCCATGCCAATAGAGGTGCACCGAACCCAGATGCTGGCGCGCTTCGGTCTTGGTCATGCAAGATCGCGAAGCTTCCGATGGTGTGCTCACCACCAACACAAACACAACTAATACCGCGACACGCATCGGGTCGCTCCGTCCAAATCAGATACAGACACAAACTTTCGCGAATCAAATCGCACGTCAGCTTTTGATTACTTCAAGGCGAAATTTAGAATCTGAGCGCAAGTTATGTACGATTTTTGGGACAATGTGTCCTGCAAGCGCCACCACGAGTCTCGACTTGCCGGTTTGGCGCCCTTTCGCATGCCGCTGCGGGCCTGCATCGGGAGGCTCAGCCGCAAATTTCGGCGACGATCACGACGATGTGCTCCGGAGTTGATTTCCCCTCCGGCACATATGTGAGGCGTTTCACACCGGTCGCTCGGGCTGCCGGTTACGATGTCCGGGTTCGTTGAGTGAGGGGCCGCGCATGCGACGATTACCGGATAATCTTGATCGCGAAGACCATCGAGTTTACCGGAAATGGGCAAGGGGCGTCTTTGTTTTCTATGGGCTGCTGATGATTATTGCGGCGGGCTTGGTGTTTGGTAACCGATTGTCTAATAACCCGACACACGAGATAGCCCTGGCCGGGGCAGGTGGCCAAAAATTGCAGACTGCTATCGGCGCTGCAAGACCTATGAGGCAAGTGATGAAGCGCGACTGATCGCCTGCTTTCGCTTCGCCACGCGCGACAATTTTCAGTGCATCGTTGGGCGACGGCCGCGCTCTCGCCTCACCCCCACGGCGCGCGCAGCCAGGTGTCGTGTTCCTCCTGGCTGGCCAGGATGAGGAATGCGTGCCCCGGATGCTGCGCAGCGCCATAAGCGCGTTCACGCGCGTCTTCGACGCGCTATGGCGGTGCGCTGCTGATCCGGGGTCCATTGTGCTTCCGCATCGTCTTGGGTCCCGGCTCTGCGGTGCATCGTCCGGACGATGCTTCGCATCGCCGGGAGAACGCTGCACCGCGTCCGGGACACGGGACCTATTGCTTCACACTCCCTCGTCCGAAACCCTCGTGGCGAGGAGCGCGGCAACGCCGCGCGTCTTGAACCATGTGGCCGTTGGATGCGCAGCGATCATGACTCGCCCAACCGGAAGATGCTCTGGCATTCGGGTTTAGTGGTTGTTGGGTTCCGGGCACCAATCGAGCTGGATGGGCATGCCCTCGATGAAGCGGTCAGGAGATTCCTTAAGTTTTCTCCATTCCTCTGCTTCCGCCAGCCAGTATTCCATCTCTTTCCGAGCAAGCGCAGCCCGCTCACGGCACATGTTTTCCAACGATCCAAATTGATTTTTAGAATTCATAAGTTCCCCCAACACTTATTCAGTCTAACTTGGTCTAACTTGCACCTCATGAAGTGCCAACTAACGATTTCGTAGCACGCCTTGACGCGTGCCTGAATTGCTTCTCGGCTATGGGAAACGAAAGAGGTCCCTTGAGATTTCGATACAACGATGCCGATCAAGTGCAAATAATCTTGTACAAAATATGGAGAAGGTTCGGGATCGGCACGTACCCAACGTCGCGCTGGCGATCATGCTTCGCCAGCGCGACGTTGTCCGTTTCAGCGGCCTTGAAGATGCAAAGCGCCTGATTCCACCGGTATCGTACGATGAGAGGCGAGGGCGCTAAGGGCGCGATCGGTAACCATCGACGGCGTGGGCTATGAATATGCCGGCACTTATGATGCCGAAGAACGCGGTGACAACTTCCAACATGGCAACATCCAAAAGTCGGCGGTTGGAACTAACAGCAGACGGAGACCGTCGCGAGACCCCGCCTGTGCCTTGGCATGACAACGTGACCGAGCCCATTTGATAAGGCTTCACGGTTTCAGGACGTTTTCGCCGAGCCAGGAAAATGGCTTCGTCGCGGCTGCCAAATTGTTTCGTCAGCAGGGGTCGATGACACATGTTTTCGCGATCGCGATCGCCGGTCTGGACGGCGTAGGTCGGGCGACGGCAAAAAATCACCGCCTCGGCCGGGATCTGCGACGGCCAAAATTTTGGAATGCCCAGGCGAGGCCGGGTCGACCAGCCCTTGGCGGAATTTTACATGGACGTTCGGGCCGGGCGGATCAGGCTTGTCCAGCCTGGCTCCCCAGTATTGTACGTGCGGAGGATTTGGCGCGGCTCAGTCGGGTGGGTGCAGAGTGTGCGCGGTGCCGGTTGTTTCCTGGAGATCGGCGGCCGGACCGAGATATCGGTTTAATCCGTAGATGGCGCCCCATGACACAAAGATGCCCAGGACAAGCGCCGCCGCAGTTGCTGTCACGATCTCTCGCCCGCCGGATTGATCCACCAACGCCTCCCAGGAACTAGTCACACAGCCTAGGCGAGCATGTAGACACCGATTCTCCCCTCGAAGGGAATGCCCACTTGTCGGTTATGCACATGGAGTCGATCGATTTGGCGAGCTTGCGGCTAGTTGCTGAACAGCCCCCACGTCGTGATCGCATAGTAACCAAAGGCGGCCACGACAACATTGATAGCGACCACGAATATCACCTCGATCGCAAGCATGAATTTCTTGTCCTGAGAATGATCCATTGCTGAAATCCGCCGCCGCGGCCTAAAATGAATGCCGCTGTTCAGCAGGATACCCAGACCTGGGGAACGCCGGTAGGTCCAAAGCCCGACCGCAGGAGACAATCAAGCGAGTTGTGGCGCGGTGGCATCACCTCATCGGCCAGTCTGGCTGAAACAGCGGCCCCAGCGCAGGGACGAACTCGGGCAGTCTGGCACGAAGCCAGAACCCTCGGGCTTCAAAGCCATTCCGGTCCAATCAATCTTGGCACACGCGGCGCCGACGCGAAGACGCCGGGGATCTATACGCCCAGGTTTTTAAGAACCCGGCACAACGCTGAACGGCGTAGCGCATTCCGAGGGTATCCTGATGCCCCCGCGCTCAGTGAAACATGCTATGGGAGATGGCTCGTCGCATGCTATCTAGCCCAGCCAATAGTTTGCCGTCGTTGTAGTCTTTGTCCCAAAAGTAGAGAACGGACAAAACGATTAGCGAGGCCACGAAGCTTCGCATCTCATTCCTCCTTCGCTTTCGCCCCCCGGCATTACAAGGCGAAAGCTAGCTACGAATCCGGCGCGAAAGATAGTGGATTGGCTGGGGGGAGGGTGGGTGCGCTGCCAAATAAAAGACCGCCGAAGGCGGTCAGGTTTGGAAGGAAGTCGTCCTGTCTTGGCAGGATAATAGCTTTAGCAATTCCCGTGCGGCGAGCGGTCTGCACCGACGATAACGGTCGTTGAATCGGGCGATTTGGTGTCGGGACTGGGGTCATTTCCACTTCTCCTCCTCTACTCTTCTCTGTCTGGCGGGCTTCTCGCCTCGGCCTTTCCAAAGGATATGCAGGGTTGTCGCCGGCATGGCCCTTATTGCCTTGAAGGCCTGAACGCAGCAACATGGCAGGCTTGCTTCTCAATCGATGCAGAGCAAGATGATGCTGACAGCGACTGGCAAGACGCGGGGATGAGCGGATGCCAAAAAAGGGAATCACGGGCCACGACGAATGGGTTGTGACGGAAGCATTGGCAACGGCGCTGGTGGCGCTGGAGCAGCTTCCGGCGAAACACCAACCGCGCATTCACATGGACGATATCAAGAAGCTGCTGGCCGCCGGTTGCCAGCCAGGAACCGTTACCCTGCATCTGGCCCAGGCAAAGTGCAGGTTGTTTCCCGACCTGGACCCGCTGACCATCTATCAAGAATACGGCCTTGGGGACGGACAAGGCTAAAAAGATTCTCTTCGGTGTGCGGAGCGTGTGTGCGGGTGAGTGCCGCCGCCATTTTTCTCAGCTATCAAACTCGCGATCGTCGAGATTGTGCGATATTGAGCAGCGCCGCGCACTGCAAAACTTCAAGTTGAATTATCGCCGTGGCGCACCCGGCTTCTACCGGTGACTGAGAGCGTTGTGCTCCCGCCTTTTTTGAGGGAGCGGCAGAATGCCCGCATATCAAAGCCTAACTGATTTTAGCCTGACTCAAAAATATCACCTGAAAGCGGTTGGATGTGAGGAGCAGGCCCAGCGCGCAACCGACCGAATCACCGAACAGGAATGGCGACAACTCGCGGCGCAGTGGCATTCGATGTCGGATCAAGCCGCCACGATGTCGGGCGAAGGGTTCCCAGGCCGACGGGGTCTGGTAGTTCGGCGGGCATCCCATTTATTTTAAGAACTGATCAATAGTGCACAGCGACTCAGGAGTCCGAAGATTCATGTGTGTCCATCACCGTTCGCATCAACAGATCGGTGACTGTCGCGTTCCCACCTAAAGCAACGGGAAGCATCATGCCACACATCGACATCTCACTGGATCCCAGTCTCACTTCAAAACAGCGCCCGCCTTGCACAAAGTGCGACGGGCAGATGATGTTTACGGCCATTGCGTCGGGGCCTGCGGGTGTCGACGCGCGCACCTTCGAGTGCGTGTCGTGCGATTACCTCGAAAAGGTCGCCGTCGAGACCGACTTGATGGGCTGGATCAACTCCCGATGGTTGCGACCGCCCACTTAACTATTTGTGTCGGTCAGCAAGACACAGCGTGGCGCTGGCGCTCCTACGTCGAGAAGCGCGCCAGCGTCCGCGAAGTTCCACCACACAAAAAAACTGTGTCGTTGAGCAATTTTGTACAGAGCGCCGTGAGCTGTTTAGCTCAGATCGTTTTTCGAACGTGGGAGGGTTTGATGCATACCTAAAGACGTTCTTGCTGCCGCACTGCGCGACGCCGGGCTGACGATAATGGCGGCACGCGCAGCTGAGGGCTTATTATCACGACTATCTCTCGCCGCTTGCGATGCCCGAAAAGAAGCTCTGCGACGAGCTGACGCTCGCCGGCACGGCCGCCGCGCTGGTGCTTTGCGAACGCGTGAAGCAAGGGGACTATGACGCCAGCGAAGAAGAGGAAGAAGCATGGGCGTCAAGCCCTGAAGGTCTGGCGGTCATGCAGGCGTTTGCTGCGAGATTCAACCAAAAGCGAGCTTAGGGAATCGCTGGGATCCAGCCCGACAACCAGTGAAGGCGGCGGTTCTGCTGCTCGGGAGAGCTACCTCCGCCTTCATCAATTTTTTAGATCTAAACGCGCGACCGATAACCGTCGATGGCGTGGGCGATGAAGATGCCGGCGCTCATGACGCCGAAGAATGCGGTGACGGCTTCCAACATGGCGACGATCCTAAAAAAGGCCCAGCGATCTGACCAAAGGGCACGCGGTGATGCACAGTCAAAAGGATTCCGTGCGATACCGAATTTCCGAACCGAGGTGATGATTTGAGGCAACAGGTTTGCAGGGCCGAGGAGATGAGCGAAGCGGACCGGTCGTGGCTTGCACTGATTAATTACAGGGTCTTAAGAACCGGCAGACGATCAGCAGACGGCGTTCCAGCCTTCAGGCATTGGAATGAAACCCCAGGCAAGCTGGTTGTCGTTGGCAGCCTTCGGCAGCGGATTGAAAGTCGACGGGTGGGCCAAGAAGTCCTCCTCCGGCGCAATGGCTGTTCGCACGGCATCCAGCAAACGGTCGAATTCAACTTCACTCATCACGACGCTCTCCGGGTTCGAGAGCGCAGTATCTCAAAAGACATTTGTGGCCAGATTGAAGTGATCGATCAAATTGTATCGATCCTCTTAATCGCGATGCACTTGGTTACCGGCGTCCTTATCCTGAACCAAGGGTAGGTCCAACCGGTCGCGACCGGATGTGAGAGAAATCACATTTGGCCAACACTATTTGCCGTATCCGCCCTGATGCAGACGGCGTCGCCACCGACGCCAGCCGAATCAGGAGGATGCGTCATGACGGCCAAGTTTACCGGATCTTGGGGTACGGAAGCCGCGCCAATCTTGTTTTGACGCTCACACTGTTCACAACCGGATCCGCGTTAGCTGGGCCCGCAACGCCGGAACAGAAAAAGGCCTGCACGCCCGACGTCTACCGGTTTTGCGCCGGCGAAATCCCGGACGTCCGGGCCATCACCGCCTGCCTGCGCCGGCAGAGGGCCAGCCTCAGCGATGCCTGCCGGGCGGTGTTCGAGCAGTGAGGGGCAGGCGTCGGCATGGTGGCTTGAACCACCGACTAGAGATCCGGCATCACACCCCGGCCTGAGTTGGCGGCCACCGCGCATCCATGATCGCCCCACCTGAATTTACCGTGCTGTGCGCCTTGAGTTTGCCGGGCGCACATAGCCCCAGGACGAGACGGCCTCTGCGCTTCCACGGCGCTGAGGCCGTTTTATTTTTGACTACCAGTCCGGCGCGGATTTCAGTTCGAAAAAGTTCCGCGGCCTCACGACAATTTCACCCGCGTTTTATGTTGGGAACCGGACAGACGCCCGATACCTTACGCGCATAAATTTTTTCAACACACTCTGCTTTAGGACATCAGGGAGCGATCCATGATTGGCAAGCAGACGATCGAGGAAAAGTGGCGTCAACAGTCGGAAGCCGCACTACAAGAGGCTGAAAAACTTCCTTACGGGAAGAGACGTGAGGACCTGCTGAGAACGGCCCGGCAGTTACAAATCGCCTCCGAAATCGATCAATGGCTGTCCTCGCCTGCGCTACAGCCGCCGAAGTAAGACCGCCTCAATCGCTACTTCCGGGCGGGACAAGCCGCAGCTTTTTCGGTGCCAGTGCCCGGTCAATGGCGCGCTCAGCTTCCTTTATCGCCTCGGATTTGGTTATCGCTTGCCCAGTGATCACCACGTCCGCAACCGACGCGGACCATTTCCACAAGTGCCGCCCGAGGCCTTGAACGAGGCTGTATTCGATATCTCGATATCTCATCATTAGCCGCGTTTTTTGATATTCCGGAAAACGCCTCAACCGGTGCATGGGTTCCGCCGCTCGGTTCCCCAAAGCTAAAGACAGCTTTCATGCAGCGTTCAGGAACACTGAGCAATGATGATGGGCGTAGCGCCGTCAGCTTTGGAGCCTGATATGTCAGATCGCCAAATTTGCACAGCCGAACAACGAACGTTCGACGCCGATAGCTTCGTGCGGTGCCCACTCTGTCAGCGATGGTTCGATCGAAGCGATCCGCTGGCTTTGGCGGAGCACCGGGGCTCGTTGCCTCATCCCGTGCAAAATCCGCGGACCGCATGGGCAGATGAGGATGACGAAGAAGGCGGGACCACAATCTGGCTTCGGTAAACGAAGTCCCGTGCGAGATCCCGCAGCCGGATTGCTGGTGACGCTGTACGGCAGTCGCTTCTGTCAATCGGGCGGTCGGCAGGACACCCCGCAACTATTTTAGGTCGACGCCGATCGATAGAATTCTCGGCCAAAGGGCGCACATAGTTCCCAAGACGGCCTCGGTTCCACAGTGCCGGGGCTGTCATCACTTTCCGGGGCGGGCAGCACCGGCTGACCCGTCGATCAGCGCCTCGAGTTCCTCAGCTATCTCCACATACAACTCCACGATACGCTCGTAGCACTCACGCTCGCCGCGATCCCTGGCTCGGATCGCCAGGCCACGGTATTCCTCCGCGTTGTCGAGAACCGCGAGCACCTTGGCTTTGGGGTCGACCATCATGGAGAGGCTCCGTGCTCGGTGAAAAACGACGGAACCGGATGATCGTTCATTCTCCACAGCTTGGAACACATGGGGCCGTGGTGATGCGACGGGCTAGGCCGCCGCCGCGGTGATGATGGATGTCAGATCGGCCACACGCCCGGCGAGATCGCCGGATCCAGGACCTGCGATCGATCACCTGATCGCCCCCGGCGCGACCGCGATCAGCATCCTGCCGGGTGGATGAAGCGGGTTTTCCGGGAACGCAGATATTTCATGAACGTTTTCTCCGTGAACCAACAAAGGAGGAAACCGTGAAGAAATTAGCTTGTGCTATCGGCGCGCTCGCTACGGTTGCGATCGTTAATCCTGCTATGGCAAATGCAGAGGAATTCGGCGTTCGGGTCGGCGGCGACCGCGACATGTATCACGACCGCGGGTTTCGCGACGCGCGGGCCGAGTTCGCTTATGGCGAGCATGACCGTGGCCTGCATCGGGGACGATATCGCGGCGAGCATCGGGGCCACAACGGAATGGTGATCATTAAGCGCCACCGTCACTGAGACTGGGTGCATCCGACGATGGTGATCGGTGAAACTGCGCAGCCGCTCTGGCGATGACGCGCGGAAAGTCAGTGGACTTCGCCGGCTATTGCCTAGACGAATTTACCCGACAGCACATCGCCAACATTCTCGTCAACGATGTACTCGCGATATTGGATTAGATCCGGCTCGCTGCGAGAGCGCTGTTGCGACGGCGATATGTCATGAAGCCGATGCCAGCAAAACCCAGGATCATCATTGCCCAAGTGGAAGGCTCGGGAACCGCGGCAATAGACGGCGTAGTGAGTGTGGAGAACCGACCATTTCCGTCAACCAACAGCAATGTCGCCGAACTTGCTAACAGGTCGGTTCCAAAGAAAAAATTGCTCGACTGTTCACCAGGCCCAATGGTCTCTGGATTTACCGTGAACTGTAGATGCCCCTGAGAAAATGTGAGTATCTCCGGCAGAGTCAGGTAGGCGAAACCGGTCTTTGGATGTCCGAACAGGGGGGTCTTGAACCGCCCCGGGATTGCCGGAGGCCATTTTGTTTGAGTCACGCCGCCACGGCGGCTTCAGTCATCATGGCGTAGT
>Ga0137415_10007861_pt1 | contig 10578 bp, 9 predicted proteins | sample CZODoug3_1_1_16f_FD_183082 | JGI IMG/M metagenome (GOLD analysis project Ga0137415, IMG submission 183082) | Vadose zone soil fungal communities from Angelo Coast Range Reserve, California, USA - CZODoug3_1_1_16fungal (Hybrid Assembly) | ecosystem: Environmental > Terrestrial > Soil > Vadose... | reverse complement strand
TTCGTTCGGTTTTTCATCAGCACATACCCCGCGTAACTCAGCTTCGCTTCTTTCTCAGCGCTCTTCTTCGCCAGTCGCGCATCCTCATCCGTCGTCGATTCATACGTCGCGTTGGGCCTCTTCTCTCTGTGAAGCTCCACCGTGAGGTTGCTACCGCTGCTTCCGGCGGTTCGCTGTTTCCATCCTTGCGCTGGAAACTCGTGGCTCCCGCCCAGGCCTCCAAGCGTCTCATCCACGGTGAAGTGCTCGTCACTCAGCAAATGCCTCTCCCGTATCCTCCAAATCAGTAGGACGGATGCACCCGCTTTCCCGTATCATCGTATCAACTCCACGAATCGTTTTTCAGCAGCCTGCTAAGCTAAAGACTAAGCGGTTAAATATAACAACTCGATTGATATGCGAATCTATACTACTACCTGAGTTCGCTGGATTATCCAAAGCTCCGAATGGAAGGCCGAAAATCGGAGGGGACATTTCACCAAGTCCTTCCATGGAATAGAGCGCTGTGCGACGCTATTTTCTTGAAGGGGTGAGCTGACATGTCACAAGCGCAACTAGACCGCTTTCCACAATTCACCGAAAGAGGTATCTGACACACTTGGCGAACGAGATCTTTATTCTCACCACCAGCCCAATAGAGCGACTGGGCGGGATGGAGCGATTCTTACAGTACGTTGCGAGTGGGTTCCAAGAACGCGGTTATGGGGTTCGTGTTTTTCATGCCGAGAACTCATGCCCGGAGCGATGGCAGCACTCGAGCGTCGACAACAAGCTTCAATCCTTAGTAGCCTCGGGGCTTCACGGCTATTACATCGGTAGGGCAGCAAAGCAGTCGCTTCATCCTGGGGTCCGGTTGGTGCTTTCAAATTCCACAGTGGGCTGGTACCCCTTTGGCCAAGGGGTAAGACACGCCCAGTTTTTTCACGGCACATACAGAGGTCAAGCCGAAGTCATCCGACCGTTCATCAAATACCGGGGCTATTTAAGACTGAAGTGGTGGGATTCGATGCTCCTTGAGCGGCTTTCGGGGAAGAATCGGATTGCGCTATGTTGCTCTGAGCAGATACGGGCTGAGATTCGCCTCTACTTTGGATATGAGGCTCAGGTCATGTGGTATCCTATCGATCTTAATCACTTTCGCCGACTTGATATGCAAGACTGCCGGAGGCAGTTGGGAATCGGGACGAAGGCAGTAGGGCTATACGTTGGGAGTGCCCACCCGATGAAGGGCTTCAGTGCGGTCGTTCACGTGACAAAGAAGTTCCCTCAAATGACTATGTTGGTGGCGGTGCGTGGTGCGGTGCCCGAAGAGATTGAGAAGCTTCCGAACGTACGCGTGTTTCACAACGCCACTTATGATCTCTTGCCACTCCTATATAACGCTGCAGACTTTTCCATGTGTCCTTCTCGCTACGATCCGTTTCCCTTTGTGGTGGCTGAGGCTCTCGCTAGCGGGACTCCAGTTATCGCTTCGCCGCATGGCGCCAGCCTGACCTTTTACGATGAAGCCGTTCTAAAACCGCTACTGATATCTTCAACGGATGATCTTGAGGGATTCGAACAGGCCGTGCAGCAGGTACTTTCAGACCCGCAAGGATGGCGCGAGTTGATCCAGGCTAGGGTGCGCCCACGATTGGAAGAAATGATGGCTCCGGAAAACTGGTGGGGCCGATTTCAGCGGGTTGTCGGCATGTGAGACGCGCAGGATTCACCGGAGGGTTGCCAAGCTTCGTGATGCGTTCGTAGGTGATGCCGTGTGGGAGAGGGTGATTTGAGATTGACGGAAGAGACAGTGTAGACATGCTTTTCAGCAACGCTAGAAAAAACTTCAGAAATCTTGTATTACTATCACAAGCGCGTAGCTGTCACCTCCAGCTTGTCCCGAATGTTCTGGTCTTGAGCATCTGCAGATGAGAAACAAGCGGCTTGACATTCTCCGCTGTATAGCCGTCATCACCGTGATTTTCCATCATTCAGGAGAATCCAGCTTCTTCACCCGAGTAGGGTGGACGGGTGTAGACCTATTTTTTGTGTTAAGCGGTTTTTTGATTTCTGGGCTACTTTTCAGCGAGTATAAGAGACGCCATTCGATTAGCTTCAAACGATTCTTCATTCGGCGAGGGCTGAAGATCTACCCTGCCTTCTACGCGTTCCTGCTCCTCACAGGTATCACTGGGGAGTTGGTTTTTCGCTCGCATCCGAAGAGTGTGCAGTATCTCCATGAGATTTTTTTCGTGATGAACTATGAGCACGGAGTTTGGGACCACACGTGGAGCCTTGCGGTAGAGGAGCATTTTTACATCTTCCTCCCCATCTTTCTATTCATTCTTGCGAGACTTTCCTCAAATCGCGAAAACCCTTTTCGCTCTATCCCCCTGGCAGCCGCGGTGATTGCGACCCTTTGCCTGATTTTTCGGTTCGTGTCCGTCTTTGTTGGAAAGCCAAACTTTAATATGGCGTATATTGGGTCACATGAGCGAATGGACGCACTCTTTAGCGGAGTGCTCATCGGCTACTTTTATCACTTTCGACCGGCAGCGCTTGAAGAACTGATGCGCCCCACAGGGAATCGTGTCGCAATCGCTGCAGGTTCTCTTGGTCTGCTTTCTTCTGCGTATCTCTTCGGTCGAGATAACGTGTTTTTGGCGACTTTTGGATACTCTTTTATTTACCTAGGATTCGCCGGCGTTTTGCTACTAAGTCTTTACGTCCGGGGAATCTTTTCGGGTAAATTAGCATGGATTATGGAACTTGCGGGTGGTGTGGCCGCTTACGTGGGGATGTATTCCTATTCGATCTACTTGTGGCACGGCCCTACCGCGGCTTGGCTGCCCGGTTTCTTTCGACGCACGCTGGGATTTCCTGTCGGAGAATATGGTCGCTTCGCGGTTTATTTTGTAGGAAGTCTAGTGATTGGCATTGTAATGTCGAAATTGATTGAGTACCCAATCCTTCGTCTGCGCGATCGGATCTTGCCGGCTTCCTACATTGTCCCCGTGGCGGCGCAGGTTGAAATCGGACCGGCACCCACGACAACGTCGGATGCCCCCGTTCCGATGACATGAGAGGGCAGCAGATACTTTCAGACCCTCAAGGGTGGTTCGATTTGATCCAGGCTAGGGTGCGCCCACGATTAGAAGAAGAGATGGTGAACTGGTGATGACACCAAGGGAGTGACGGTATTCAGTAAATTAAGAAATGTTCTTTCGCTATAGATTACCTACGTGATGGTGAGCATTCCTTGTTTAGCAAGCCCACATTAGTGAGACAGGACGCGACACCGGAAAGGCGAACGCATTCGCTGCTCCGCCACCCCGTTTTTGCTTTGATGGGCCTTAGGCCTATCTTGGGACAGCATACCTATGCAGAAGACGCTGCTTTGAGGGAATGGGCAACCGGAAGGTCGAGATTGGTCGAGATTGGTGTTGCAGAGGGTGCCTCCGCTGTCACGCTCCGCGGGGCGATGTCGCCGGAGGGAAGCCTTTGGCTGATTGATCCGTTCCATCTCAGTCGCGTGCAACGCCTTAACGCCATGAAACGCGTAGCACACCGGGCAGTAAACGAAATTAACAATGGGCGCGTTGTTTGGATAAACAAATTTAGCTTCGAGGCGGTAAAGGCCTGGGTCGATCAGATAGACTTTTTGTTTCTAGATGGTGATCACTCTGAAACGGGAGTTCAAAGGGATTGGGATGACTGGCATCAATACGTGATCCCAGGTGGGGTAGTCGCTTTCCACGATGCAGCAATATTTCAGGGGGGGTGGCCCCAACCAAATTGGGGCCCAGTCAGAGTTGTAGATAGACTTTTTCGCTCGCGGACTCTCTCAGGATGGAGAATTGTTCATGAGGTGGATTCGCTGGTAGTGGTTCAGCGATCCTGAACAGAGCGTGGTTTCGCCCAGCCAAAATCAAGTTCAAGAAACTTCTCCCCTATGCGCATTGGTGATTTATTGTTTGCAGTTGAGGAATGTCTATGGAACTTCCGGAACCGGCACAGATTCTGATAGATTTTGAGGAAGGCCACAAGGTTAAATAGAGCTGCTATCAGCCATGAGAGAAACTGATCATTTGCATTTTTGTCTACGAGATCCGGAAAATCCTGTCAGGTCGAACCTGTGAAGATTGCTTTCAGTTATAATGCCTCACGCCGGCATGTGACCGAGAAATATCTCTCCGATACGCTTGCTCCTGGATCTGCAATTCATTTCGATTTAGATCTGTTCAGACCCAATATCAGCGTCCTTCGGCTGCTCGAGATCGCACGGAGTCACGACCAAGTTCCGGACGCATTTGCCCACCTCGTCCATACACCTGGCCTACCGAGTGATCTTACTCTTGCTCCCGTGCCTACAGTATCTTTGGACATCGATTCGTTTGGGTGGACTGCCTCGCGTATCAGGTGGTCAATGTTATTCGACTACGTATTTGTGTGGCATAAGTCATTCGTGCCTCTGTACCAAGCGGCTGGTCACCCAAAGGTATTCGCTCTTCCGCACGCCGTTGATCTAAACTTATTTAGTAGGGGCGACTCCAAGACAGCTCGCCCATTAGACTTAGGGTGGATCGGTGAGTTCGGCTACGGTCACTACGCTAGGCGGCGAAGAATCATTGAGTCGCTTGCGACTCGATTTAAAATGAATGACTTCCGGAAAAGATGCACCAAAGAGGAGCTCGCCGAAGTCTACCGCCAGTGTAGAATTGTACTGAACGTCAGCCGGGACGATTTTCCTTCAGAGGCGAACATGCGTTGTTATGAAGGAATGGCCGGTGGAGCTCTTCTGATCACTGGGATACCCACAGAGCTAACTGAGTGGGGTTTCTGTGAGGGCACACATTTCGTAGGGTGGCGCAACGAGGAGGAAATTCCCGATCTCGTTGACTATTATCTCCGCCACGAAAAAGAGGCTTCCGAAATTTCTCGCGCTGGCCAAGAATTGACGCTCGGCAATTTCACGTTCCAGTCTTGTAGAGACAAGATGACAAGCGTGCTTGAAGAAAATCCCCGTCAGTTCTTTTCGCCTGCGCGAAGCTGGTCGGCAGGCGATGTCTACTTAACTTATCTTGAGTATTATTATCGTTATCAGCTCCTCGATGCAACGTTAGAGGAATTTACTAAATTGCGAAATGCAAGTCCAAGGGCTTACTATAGGGGACTCCCGATGGTGCTCAAGACTATCCGCCATGTTCTAGGTCGTGGCTTGTTCTGAGTGCCAAGATGAGTATCCGTCTGCGGTTAGGGAGGAACTTTCATGCGAGCCTTGGTAACGGGTGGAATCGGTTTCATTGGGACGAATCTCTCCCATCGGCTGTTGTCCGATGGCAACGAAGTTATTCTTTTTGACAATCTTAGCCGCGCGGGTGTTCAACATAATCTCGATTGGCTTAAAGCGACACACGGCAAAAAGTTGCAGCTCGTTCAAGGTGACATACGTGATTTCGATGCTGTTCTGACGGCGATACAAAATGTAGATGCAGTATTCCATCTTGCAGCACAGGTGGCCGTGACCACGTCGGTCGCAAATCCAAGAGAGGATTTTTCGATAAATGCACAAGGGACTTTGAACGTCTTGGAAGCGGCCCGGCGCCAAGAACCAATGCCTGTCGTGCTTTATACATCAACGAATAAAGTATACGGCGGTCTCGAACATTTGGGTGTTGTGGAGTGTTCTTCCCGATACGAGTTCGAGAATCTTCCCGAAGGTGTGTCGGAGGCTTGCCCGCTCGACTTCCACTCGCCTTACGGGTGTTCGAAGGGCGCAGCGGATCAATACGTACGTGATTATCACCGCATTTATGGTTTGCCTAGTATCGTCTTCCGTATGTCCTGCATCTATGGGCCCCACCAGTTTGGTAATGAAGACCAAGGCTGGGTAGCGCATTTCTGCATTACTGGAATTCGCGGTGGGCAGTTAACAATCTACGGCGATGGAAAACAAGTGCGCGATTTACTCTACGTGGACGAACTTGTAGAACTTATGCTTCGCGCCTACAAAAATATCGATGGGCTGGCTGGTCAAGTATTTAATGTGGGTGGGGGACCCACTAACACAATTTCCATTTGGACCGAGTTTCGGGATGTTTTGCGACCCCTCGTCGGCGAGCTGCCTGCGATGAATTTCGCCGAATTTCGTCCAGGAGATCAGAAAATATATGTAAGCGATATCCGGAAGGCGCAAACACTGTTGGGTTGGGCTCCGAGTGTGAAGATCGCGGAAGGCTTAGGGATGCTGATTGATAGTTGGAAAGTGGGAATGACGGCCAAGGTTGGATAGCAGATTCTAACCCCGATGATTTTAATATCCGGGTATAGTTTCCTTGTTAAGACCAATCAGGATTAATACCTGGGATATGGCGTAAACGTGGATCTGCGTCTTGAACCGTTGTCTGGATTCTTCATCCTAGTGATCGACGAAGTTGGCTACTGGACTTGCCAGTCGGACGCCGCCAACTTCCTTTTCCCTGGCGTGAATGATCGGCACCTGAGGAAACGATGTACGGTTTTCATGATCAACAAGCTCTTGAATGAGTGGGGGAAGGTATTGCAGGACGAAGATATGACAGCGGCCATCCTTAATCGGGTTTAGAAAGAGGGCGCTTCTTCTTCGACGGACCTTCTGGGAGAAACCGTCATCTCAATTCGGAGGAGACATTGCCGATGAGTCTAAGGCTTGCCAGAATTTCCGGAATTAGGATGCAAGCATTTTCAGAATTCACATCGTCATGGCATTTGCTGTATTTTGGGACCCGCTGGTAGGTGCGATGGAAAGGAGTCGCGCCATTGCTTTAGTGGCATGCATTTTGTCAATTCTGATTGACTGGACATGGAACTGCTCTTCCATCCTTGGGGCACGGATCTAATTCCATTGTGCCGAACTATCCCCTGACGCGATTCGACCCGTAACCAAGCCACCCCTGTGCCAGCACAAGCTGCGCTCATTTTACAGAACTATTTGACGGGATGGAAAAGAATAGCGGATCATATCAAACAGGAAGATTTAAAAGATAAAGATGATGCCGTAAGAAAAGCGTAAGACACTCTTGGACGCGAAGCCTAGATGATTGCTGAATCTGATAATCCACTTTTGGTAGAAATTCCTATCATCAGAATCGCACCGCCACATGGCTGGTTTGATTTCAACCTCCGCGGACTGTGGCAGTACCGCGAATTGCTGTACTTTTTCGTGTGGCGGGACATTAAGATTCGCTATAAGCAAACAGTCGTTGGTGCAGCTTGGGCCGTCTTCCAGCCGTTGATGACCATGGCGGTTTTCAGCCTCTTCTTTGGCAAGTTGGCAAAGATTCCGTCGAATGGGTTACCCTACCCGGTTTTTTACTTTAGCGCGCTGCTACCTTGGACGTATTTTTCTGGCGCACTTCAGAATGCAACGAGCGTCGTTGTTGAGCAGCAACGCGTAATTACCAAAGTTTATTTTCCTCGGCTGGTGTTACCATTATCGGCCGTAGTTGCCGGTTTAGTTGATTTTTCTATTGGATTCGTCGTTTTCCTGGTCATGATGGCCTACTATCGCATCGTGCCTAGCCTGCCGATATTCTTCTTTCCTCTCTTTTTGCTCATGGCCGTCCTTACAGCACTTGGCGTCGGGCTATTTCTATCCGCCTTGAATGCCATCTATCGCGATGTGCGATACGTGCTCCCCTTCCTCGTTCAGTTCTGGATGTTCGCCTCCCCCGTGGCCTACCCGAGTAGCCTTGTCCCGCAACGTTGGCGTTGGCTGTATGAACTCAATCCGATGGCTGGAGTTATTGACGGATTTCGTTGGTCGCTTACTGGAAAAGGACAACCCCCTGGAATTTTGCTGGCGGTTTCTGCGTTCATGGTGGTGCTACTGGTTGCGGCAGGAACCGTTTATTTTCAGAAGATGGAAGGAACAATTGCGGACGTGGTTTAAGAGATGAGTAATATCGTCATTCGCGCGGAGGACCTAAGCAAACGATATCGCATTGGGGAACGGGAGCGCTACCTGGCATTGCGCGACGTCCTAACGCGCGCCTTTTCCATTCCATCACGACTACTTAGATCGCGAACACCTTCTTCCCCTAATGGGGATCATTCGCACATCTGGGCGTTGAAGGACGTTTCATTCGAGATTTCCCAAGGTGAAGTTGTGGGAATGATCGGCCGTAATGGCGCGGGAAAGAGCACATTGCTGAAGATTCTCGCCCGCGTGACCAAACCCACAGGAGGCTACGCCGAAATCCGGGGGCGCATGGGAACCCTACTAGAGGTAGGAACTGGCTTTCACCCTGAACTCACGGGACGAGAAAATACATTTTTGAGTGGCGCTATTCTTGGCATGAGTAAGACGGAGATTCACCGGAAGTTCGATGAAATCGTAGCTTTCGCAGAAGTCGAAAAATTTATTGACACCCCTCTAAAACATTACAGCAGTGGTATGCAAATGCGGCTTGCGTTTGCGGTTGCGGCACACGTGGAGCCAGAAATCCTTCTCATCGACGAAGTATTATCTGTTGGGGACCTCGAGTTTCAGAAGAAGTGCCTCGGCAAAATGGGTGAGGTTGCCAAAGGTGGCCGCACTATTATCTTTGTCAGCCACCAGATGAATCAGATTCGGCGGCTGTGTGACCGGGTACTGTGGATTGATGCGGGGCAACTTCGTTGTCAGGGTCTGACAAGCGAGATATCCACTCAGTACGAAGCGGCGAGCTCCGGGCGACTTAGTTTGCAGGAAGGCCGGGACAATTCCGGTGTGAAAGTCTATCATGAGAATTGGGAAATCTTGGAATCTCCCGGAGGATCACCGAATATTTTTGATTCTTTCGGGCCAATAGCCGTCGGATTCACCGTCAACGTGATGCAGCCTCTTCGGAACGTGCAGCACGGGCTGTTCCTCTATAGCGCAGATCGACAATTACTCTGGGGTTCTGAGATCAATGGATTGCAACTCCTGGCGGGTAGGCAGGTGTTCGTACACAGACTCCCGACGCTGCCTTTGCGCCCTGGCGCCTATACTTGGCGTGTGAATCTATACGATGATGACGGGCTAATTGACGATTGGGAATGCCTTCCTGAGTTGGTAGTGGCGACGAAACCTGTAACCCACTCCAAAGACGAGTGGGCTGGTATCTTGAATATGTCGTCCTCCTTCTCGGTGACTCCTCTTGAGGATGGCAGATGAGTGCAGAACCCCAGTAGCCCTCCGGCGAACGCATCACTACTTTAGCTTTTGCCCACGTCAGGCGGGTAAGAAGCATGCAGCTTTCCCTCATTCTCGTAATACGACAACTATCTGTAGATAGAGGATAGAGGGCTAAAAAATAGAGAACACGCAGTAGATGGGTTGCGACTGATGTCGGGAGACACAGAGAAAGGATTGGAAGACGGCCCAATCAGAATAGTACGATCTTGGGCATCCTATCTCGAGCCTGATCGAAATTGGCCGAACGAAACTAGGGTTGCAAGCTGAAATGTCCGTCCGATCCATTCTGAGGAAAGCTACTTTCAACGCACGGCTACGGGGGCTGTACGGTCGCTTACGCTCCGTACCTTTGTTGGGATCGCGCCTTAGGCAGCTCGCGAATTGGCTGTACCCGCGAGGGAGTAGGGAGTGGGTGAGAGTCCCAACCAGCATAGGTACAAGCGTGTGGATGTACCTCGACGCACGATACGAAATGGGATACCGAACCGGCACTTACGAGAGTGCCGTTCAGAAGGTCCTCGTCGAGCATTTGCGTTCCGGGCACATTTTTTATGAAGTTGGAGCACACGTAGGATTCTTCAGTTTGCTTGCCGCAGGCCTGGTGGATGGAAGTGGAGAGGTAGTAGCTTTCGAAGCGGATCCGTTGAATGTAGGACTCATTCAGGAGCATTTTCGCAGAAATTTCCTCGCGCATGCGCGCGTAGTTCCAATGGCGGTCTGGTCTAAGGCCGGCAGTGTGAGCTTTACGCGCGGTTCGGAACTCTCAAGCCTCAATGCAGGCGGTGTCCTAGAGTCTTCACCCTGGGGGTTTAACACTGATGTGATCCAAGTCGAGGCCATCACGCTTGATGATTATGTGCAGGGCCATCGCCCTCCTTCTTTGGTTAAGATTGATGTCGAAGGGGCTGAGCTGCACGTGTTGAACGGTGCCCAAGAACTTCTTTCTTATTACAAACCGCTTGTGCTTTGCGAAGTGCACAGCACGGAACTTGCCTCACAGGTGGAAAACTGGCTCACTAAAAACAGTTACGCTGTGGAGTGGTTCGCGGATCAGACAGCGCTCACCGGGCACCTGATCGCGCGTCCGAATGGGTGACTCAAAGCCTACTGAAACTGGCACTTAGTTCCCACATTAAGACGATCGTTGGGATATTCGCCCAATTCGTGTTCCTGCCACTGAACTTCCAGCTCCATCCCGGGTGGTGGCTCGCCGCAGACCTTCTTTCAATGTTTGATAGCGAGTTGGCACTCCGCGTCGATCCATTCACGGCTTGCGCCCGGCGTGCTTCTCCGATTGTCGCGACTGGCATTTTCGTACCTCCTAGCAATAAGCATTGCACTAAAACAAAAGCGTCCTTGTGCCGAGTACTGTTCTTTCTACCGACGCCCTCCGTGAA
>Ga0137415_10007860_pt1 | contig 10578 bp, 8 predicted proteins | sample CZODoug3_1_1_16f_FD_183082 | JGI IMG/M metagenome (GOLD analysis project Ga0137415, IMG submission 183082) | Vadose zone soil fungal communities from Angelo Coast Range Reserve, California, USA - CZODoug3_1_1_16fungal (Hybrid Assembly) | ecosystem: Environmental > Terrestrial > Soil > Vadose... | reverse complement strand
TGGCGTCGAGCCTCATAGCTCAAAGGAGACCCACCGTGAACCCCAAAAACGTGTCCCGTCGCACCCTCAAGTACGCCGCTAAGCTAGGCGCCGCCGCGGGCGTGGCGACCCTTGCGCTGACCGCGTGCAGTACGCCAAGCACCCAGACCACGAATTCCTCCCCACCCTCGAATCCCTCGTCGGCGCAAATTGTATCGGCGAACAAACCCACTATCGTGCTCGTGCACGGCGCCTTCACGGACGCCTCCGAGTGGGACGGCGTGATCAAGCGCCTGCGGACCGCGGGCTATCCGGTCGTGGCCCCGCCCAATCCGCTGCGCGGAATGGCCAGCGACTCGCAGTACCTACACAGCTTCCTCACGAGCGTGAAGGGCCCGATCATTCTGGTCGGCCACTCGATCGGCGGCTTCGTGACCACTGAGGCCGCCGTGGGCGACCCGCAGGTCAAGGCGCTGGTCTACATTGCAGCCCTCATCCCGGACGTGGGCGAGACCGCGACGGAACTGATCGGTAAGTATCCCGGAGCCACCCTCGGCGATAACCTACAACCGGTGCCCTTCTCGCTCCCCGGTGGCGGTACTGACACCGACCTGTACGTCAGGCCCGATAAGTTCCGCGAAGTTTACGCGGCCGACGTGCCCGAGTCGGTCACCGATGTAATGGCTGCCGCCGAACGTCCGGTCGCCGCATCAATGTTCAACCAGAAGTGCACCGAGGCCGCCTGGAAGACCATCCCGTCGTGGGACCTGATCACCACCACGGACGACGCCGTCACACTGGCCGTGCAGCATTTCATGGCCGGCCGCGCCCGCGCCCACGCCACTGAGGTGAGCTCCTCCCATGCGGTTGCAATCTCGCACCCTGATGAGGTCACCAGCGTAATAGAGCAGGCCGCCCAAGCCACCGTCCAGTGACACCCGCACGACTACGCATCGGATGTCGGCGCGGCCCGGAGCAAGGAAACGTCAGATGCATGATGTGCTCATCGCTGCCTATGTACCGGCCGCGTACCTGCTCGGTGTGCTTGCTCCGCGGGCGGCCGAACTTGCCGAGTTAGGCCGCGAGTGGGCAGCGACCGGCGCCAAGCTCGCCGCATCCAGGCAACGCGAGCATGCCCTGGAGACCTCACGGCGTGAACTGGTGGCGTGGATCTCGCACGATCTCCGCACCCCGCTGACAGGACTGCGAGCGATGGCGGAGGCGCTCGAAGATGGTCTGGTGGACGACCCGTCCGACTATTACGCCCGGATACGCACCGAGGTCGAGCGACTCAACGCCATGGTCGGCGACCTCTTCGAACTCTCCCGCATCCAGGCGGGTGTGCTGCCCCTCGCGCTATCCCCCATGTCGGTCTACGACCTGGTCGACGACGCGCTCGGGGGCGCGGACCTGCTTGCCCGCGAGCACGGCGTGCGGCTCATCGGCGATGTGCTGGATCCGCTGCCGATCGAGGTGGACGGACGCGCGATGAGTCGCGTCCTGGCCAACTTACTGACCAACGCGATCCACCGGACACCGACTGATGGCACGGTGGCAGTAGCGGCGCGACGCGAGGCGGACTCCGTCGTGCTGTCGGTGACTGATGGGTGCGGCGGTATCCCGGCAGACGACCTGCTGCGGGTCTTCGACACAGGGTGGCGAGGAACCGGCGCACGTACCACTCCGGCCGGGGCGGGACTTGGCCTTGCCATCGTGCGCGGCATCGTCGAGGCGCACTCGGGACGGACCGCGGTCCACAACGTGCTGGGCGGCTGCCGCTTCGAGGTCGTTCTCCCGGTGGCGCGCAGCTGTTAGTCCGTGCGCATGCACGTACCCTCACCAGCGCTACGAGGCAGCTCCGGCGGGAACGACATGATTGATAGGGTTTCCGACGTGGAGGTTGCGGTACTTGTCTGTGCCGGCGTGTTCGACTCCGGGTTGGCGTCGATCCTGGACGTGCTGGACACCGCGAACGCCATGGCCGAGCAGCTGGCCGAGGCCCCGCGCTGGAACGTCACGACCATCGGGTTCGACCCACAGGTGCGTACCTCGGCCGGACACATCGTCGACTGCGAGCCCATCACCCGGGCCCAACAGGCGGACCTGCTCGTCGTGCCCGCGGTCAACGAGCGCCAGCCCGACGCCGTGGTCGAGTTCGTCAGTGGTGAGGGGTCCCTGCCCGCACGGGAGCTGATCGCCAAGACCCGCGCCCGCGGCGCCGCGATCGCCTCCGCCTGCGCCGGCACATTCCTGCTGGCCGAAGCCGGCGTCCTGGACGGGCTGCGGGCAACGACCACCTGGTGGCTGGCACCGGCATTCCGCGCCCGGTACCCCCAGATCCAACTCGAGCTGGGCAGCATGGTGATCCACCAGGGCGCGATCACCACCGCCGGAGCCGCGTTCGGCCATCTCGACATGGTGCTCGCGCTCGTCCGCTCCACCAGCCCGACCGTCGCTGACCTCGTTGCCAGCTACCTCATCGTCGACGAACGCCCCTCGCAGGCCCCCTACATCATGCCCAGCGCGCTGGCCCGACACGACCCCACCGTCGCCGCGTTCGAACGCTGGTCCCGCGACCGCCTCGCCGAGGCGATCAGCATCCCCGAAGCCGCGCGGTGCCTGGGGGTCAGCGAGCGCACCCTGCAGCGGACCGTCCAACGGACCATGGGCACCTCACCCATCCGCTTCGTCCAGGACCTCAGAATCGAACGCGCCATCCATCTACTGCGCACCACCGACCTGTCCCTGGAGACGATCTCCCGCAGAGTCGGCTACGAACAGGCCAACACCCTGCGCACACTGCTGCGCCGGCGCACCGGCAAAACCACCGCGGCCCTACGCAGCGTGTGACCGCCCGGCGGATGAAAATCTTTTAAGCGGCTGCGGGTTGTAGGGCTGCGTCGGGTCGTTCGACGAGATTGCGGCGGAGGCTACGACTGACTGCCTGCACGGCGTCGATCGAGGCATGAGCGACTGGGATCATGAACGGGCCCAGGACGAGGACCCCGTAGCAGATGAAGAGCCACACGAATTCGATATCCATGGCACTACCGTAGAAACGGGTTATCGCTACGACTATGGACTGCTGGCCAGCATTCTGCTGAGGCCATGTGCGGGTGCCACAAAGCCGGCGGACCAACAGTGTTGGTGCCCCAGCGTCCCGCTGAGGCTATGTGCGCGCGTCACAAAGCCGCCCGCTTCCGGCCTGGCGAGAGAGTCCTCAGCCTGTTGCTCAGCCCGGGTCGATGACGCGCACCCCGAGCACGTCGGCGACCAGGAGGGCGACCTCGACGTCCAGCCTGCGTTCGGTCAGCGGGTGCCCGAGCACCTCTTCGGCCTTACGCGCCCGGTAGTTGACGGTGTTCTTGTGCAGGTGCAGCAGTGCGGCGGCATCCGTGTAGCTGCCGCCGCACTGCAGGAACACCCGCACCGTCTCGCGCAGCCGTGCCATGGGCTCGTCGTCGCGGGCGAGATCCCCGAGCGTCCGGGTCACCCAGCGCCGCAGGTCCTCGAGGTTGTCCGACATCAGCGCGGCGATCGCGACGTGCTCGAACTCGACCACGGCAGGGGCGGAGTGCAGGCCGGCCTCGGCGACCGCCCTGGCGCGCAGCGCGTCCCGATGCGAGGAACGGAACCCGGCGAGCCCGGAGGCGAGCTCCCCAAGGGCGACGTGCGCCGAGGCGGTCCCAGCGAGCTTGTTGTTCAGCAGTTCCACGTCCACGCTGAGCCGGCCGGCTGAGGAGAGCCATGCCCAGAGCGTGTGGTCGTCGGCCAGGATGGTCAGCGGCTCGCGACCGGCCGCTTCGCCGAGCACGCGGGTCGCCGTCCGGAGGTACCGTTCGGCGTCCGGCACTCCTGCGTCCACCCAGCAGACCGCCGCACGGTGCCAGCCGCGCAGCGAGACGCCGAGCATCTCTTCCGCAGCGGCGAGGTCGAGGGTGTCGGTACCCAGCACGACCCGCAGCTGGGCGGCTCTGGCGGAGTCGGACCGCCGGTCCCAGCGTTGCCGCTCCAGCTCGTAGATGTCGATCAGGTTCTCGATGACCTGGTCGATGTAGCCGTTGGTGACCGTCGCGACCTGCTCGGTGGTGGCGATGACGTCGGCCACGTCGAGGTCGAGCGACCCTAGGTAGCGCAAGGTCCAGCGGACCATGCGGTGTTCGCCGAGCCGGTAGGCCCGCAGCAGCGCCTCCAGGGACAGCCCGCGCTGGGCGAACCGGCGGGCGTATTCCGCGGCGGCGGGCGGGACGGTGATCCGGGCGTCGGCGATCCCGTGCGCCAAGATGTCGAAGAGCGTGACCAGGTTCGAGGACGTGCTGGCCACCATCAGCTGGCGCACTGCCTCGTCGTGCCGGAACTCGGGGATCAGCTCGACGAAGTGGTCCGTCAACTCGTCGGTCAGGGACGGCAGGTCCGCCTGAATCCGGCGAACGACCTCGGCGACGATCGGCTGCACATCGCTGGGCATAGACCAAGACCCTACATCGGGTGACCTGTGTTGTGGTCTGCACACAGTGGTCCGCGAATAGTTGTGTACCGCGACCCATCGTCACTGCAGTCACCCGTCGATACCTTCGTCACAGCCTCGAACCACCAATGCAATTCCGTTGGACCGGCAGTAGAGCTCGTCCAGCCACTGATCTGCCGCACCACCACATTGTTGTGCACACCTAAGGAACTCGCCATGGGATTCACCAAACCGAACTTTCCACCGATCGACCCGGAGGAATTCCTCCGCAGGCCACTCATGGACCGGATGAAGTATCTGGCGTTGTGGTGGGTGGAGAACGGCTTCGGTACGCCGAGGGTGATCCACACCGTCTACGTGCTCAAGCTGCTGTTCTTCTTCATCCTCGGCGGCGTGGTGGTGGCCACGACCACCTCGCACCTGGTGTTCTGGGACGTGGCGAGCTGGTGGAACCAGCCGGTCGTGTACCAGAAGGTGATCTTGTGGACGGTGTTCCTGGAGGCCTTGAACGTCGCCGGTTCGTGGGGGCCGCTGGTCGGCAAGTTCAAGCCGATGACCGGTGGCGTCCGGTTCTGGGCCAAGCTGGGCACAATCCGGCAGCGGCCGTGGAAGTGGGTTCCGTTCACCGCCGGTGACCGACGCACGGTGCTCGACGTAGCGCTCTATGTGCTGCTGCTGGCCTCGCTGGTCGTCGCCGTGGCGCCACCCGGGGTGATCACCCCGTCCCTGGCCGCCGCGCTGCCGACCAACACCACCGGCCTGGTCGACCCGGTGCTGCTGATCGCCCCGATCGTGCTGCTGGTGCTGGTCGGGCTGCGGGACAAGACGATCTTCCTCGGCGCCCGGGGCGAGCAGTACCTGCCCGCGCTGTTCTTCTTCGCCGCCCTGCCGTTCGTGGACATGATCATCGCGCTGAAGCTGCTGATCGTGGTCGTCTGGGTCGGCGCGGGTGCGTCCAAGTTCGGCAAGCACTTCGCCAACGTGGTGCCCCCGATGGTCAGCAACAGCCCGGCCATGCCGTTCAAGTGGCTCAAGCGCGCGCACTACCGCGACTACCCCCGCGACATCCGCCCTTCGCGGGTCGGCGACCTGATGGCGCACGTCGGCGGCACCACCATCGAGATCATCGTGCCGCTGGTGCTGCTGTTCTCGGCCAACCGCTGGGTCACGCTGGTCGCGGTCGCGGTGATGGTGATCTTCCACCTGTTCATCGTCTCGACGTTCCCGCTGGCCGTGCCGCTGGAATGGAACATCGTCTTCGCCTACGCCACGATCTTCCTGTTCGCCGGCTTCCCGGCCGGGGCGGGCTATGGCGTGACCGACATGTCCTCGCCGTGGCTGACCGCGGTGGTGGTGATCGGCCTGGTGTTCTTCCCGGTACTGGGCAACCTGCGGCCCGACCTGGTGTCCTTCCTGCCCTCGATGCGCCAGTACGCCGGCAACTGGGCCTCCGCGGTCTGGGCATTCGCGCCGGGCGCCGAGCGCAAGCTCAACTCGGTGGTCGGGTCCGTGCCGGTCCAGGTCGACCAGCTCACCGCGATGGGCTACGACCCCGCGGTCGCCGAGGTCACCATGCAGCAGACGCTCGCCTGGCGCACCATGCACAGCCAGGGCCGGGGCCTGCTCTCGCTGCTCATCAAGCACCTGCCCGACGTGGACCAGCGCACCGTTCGGGAAGCCGAGTTCATCTGCAACTCGCTGATCGGCTTCAACTTCGGCGACGGCCACCTGCACAACGAGGACCTGATCAACGCCGTGCAGGCGCAGGCCCGGTTCGAGCCGGGTGAGCTGGTCATCGCCTGGGTGGAGTCGCAATCCGTGCACCACGACTACCAGGAGTACAAGTTGATCGACGCGGCGCTCGGCGTGATCGAGCGTGGCACCTGGAAGGTCGCCGACGCGGTCAACGAGCAGCCCTGGCTGCCAGGAGGCCCGATCCCGATGAACGTGACCTGGTCACGCCGCGCGGAACACGGCGCCGGGATATGAGTACAGCGGTGGTGGTGGGCGGCGGACCGAACGGCCTTGCCGCCGCCGCCCTCCTCGCCCGCCAGGGCGTGGCTGTCACCGTGCTCGAGGCGGCCGAGGTGGTCGGCGGCGGGACCCGCAGCAGCGACTCGCTCATGCCGGGACTGGTGCAGGACGAGTGCTCGGCGGTGCACATGATGGCGGTCGGCTCGCCGGCGCTGGCCGAGCTCGACCTGGCCCGCTACGGGCTGCGGTGGTGCGTGCCGGAGATCGACCTGGTGCATCCGCTCGACGGGGGCGATGCCGCCGTGCTGCACCGCTCGGTCGAGGCCACCGCCAAGGGCCTGGGCGCGGACGGGAAGCGGTGGAAACGGCTCTTCGAGCGGAACTCCGCGACGTTCGACGACTGGGGCGGCGACATCATGGGCCCGCTGCTGCGGATTCCCAAGCACCCGCTGGGGCTGACCCGGTTCGGCCTGCCGACAGTGGTGCCGGCCACGCTGCTGGCCAGGGTGTTCGCCACCGAGCAGGCCCGCGCGCTGTGGGCCGGCACCGCGGCGCACGCCCTGCAGCCGCTGCACCGGCCGCTGACCTCCGCGATCGGGCTCGGTCTCCTCACCGCGGGCCACCGGCACGGCTGGGTGGTCGCCGAGGGGGGCTCGCGGTCGATCACCGACGCGATGGTCAAGGTGCTGATCGACCACGGGGGGAAGATCGAGACCGGGGTACGGGTCACCTCCGCCGAGCAGCTCCCGGCCGCCGATGTGACGCTGTTCGACCTCGCTCCGGGCGCGGTCGTCGAGATCCTGGGTGACCGGCTGCCCCGCCCGGTGGCCAAGGGGCTGAGCCGGTTCCGGCACGGCCCCTCGGTGTTCAAGGTCGACTTCGCGGTTCGGGGCGGTGTCCCGTGGACCCACCCCGCCGCGAGCAGGGCCGGCACCCTGCACCTGTCCGGTGGCTTCGCCGAGGTCGTCGCGAACGAGCGGGAGACCTCGGCGGGGCGGATGCCCGAGCGGCCGTTCGTCCTGGTCGGCCAGCAGTACCTGGCCGACCCGAGCCGCTCGGTCGGCGATATCCACCCGGTCTACTCCTACGCGCACGTCCCGCACGGCTACCCCGGGGACGCCACCGAGGCGATCATCGCCCAGTTCGAGCGGTTCGCCCCCGGGTTCCGGGAGCGGATCGTCGGCAAGACGGCGCGCTCGACCGAGCAGATGGCCGCCTACAACCCGAACTACGTCGGCGGCGACATCGTGACCGGCGCCAAGGACATCCGTCAGCTGGTGTTCGGCCCACGCGCCACCCTCTCGCCCTACGGGCTGGGCGTGCCGGGGACGTACCTGTGCTCGGCAGCCACCCCACCCGGCCCCGGCGCGCACGGCATGTGCGGCGCCAACGCCGCGGCCCGCGCATTGCGCTACTTGCGAAGATAGTCCCGCGCGCCACACTGATCCCACTGACCACATCTCGGCCGTACATCACCCACCACCACGGAGGAGCCGATGCCGTCTCACACCGGGCCCGGGGATCTTTCCTCGGTCGACCTCACCGATCTCGCCCTGTTCGCCGACGGACCGCCGCACGAGCTGTTCGCGCGGCTGCGTTCGGAATGCCCCGTGCATTGGAACAACACCGCTGACGGGCCGGGGTTCTGGTCGCTCACCCGAGGCCGCGATATCACCGCCGTCAGCTTGGACCCCGCGACGTTCTCCAGCGCGCGCGGTGGCATTTTCTTCCGGCCTGACACGTTGATACCGCTGGAAGTTGGGCGGCGGGACTTCATGCTCTGGAAAGACCCGCCCGAGCACGCGAAGTACCGCAATGTGATCACCAAGTTCTGCCTGCCTCGTACGCTGATCCTCGTCGACCAGGTCATCGACGACATCGTCACCAACACGCTGAACACGGTCGGCAAGCGCGGGGAGTGCGATGCGGTCGGCGATATCGCCGTGCCCGTCGTCGCCACGGTGATCGCGCGGTTGCTCGGTGCCCCCGACGAGGACATCGACCAGCTCAATGTGTGGACCCGCGACATCGAGCAGGGCATCACACTCGACCTCGACCAGAGCGCCAGCGTTGAGGAGATGGGCCGGTACTGCGCCAAGCTCGTGGGCAGCCAGGTGGTCCGAGGAGTGGACAGCCTGGCGAACACGCTGGCCCAGCCGGACGGTGACGGCAATCGGCTCAGCCAGTCCGAGATCGCCGGGTTCTTCGCGATGCTGCTCTTCGTGGGGAACAACCACCCGCGCAACGCGATTTCCAGCGCGGTACTCGCCCTACTGGAGAACCCCGACCAGCTCGACCTGGTGCGTACCGAGACCCCCAGGATGCGCACGACGCGGTCGGGCCTGGCGCCGGTGGCGCTGGAGGAGCTGCTGCGCTGGTCCACGCCGGTGAACTACCTGGCTCGCACGGCGACCACGGATACCACAATCGCCGGCACGGACATCAAGGCCGGCGACCGGGTCGTCATGTGGTACGCGTCGGCCAGCCGCGACCCGGACCTGTTCCCCGGCGCCGACCGGCTCGACGTGACCCGAGCCAAGTGCGACCCGCCGCACTACGCATTCGGTGGTGGCGGCGAGTACTTCTGCCAGGGCGCCGCGCTGACCTACCGGATCATGTCGGTCACGTTGCGCGAGATCCTGCGCCGGTTGCCCGAGCTCGAGCTCGCCGGCCCCGTCACCTACGAGCACTCCGCGTTCGTCACCGCCCCCACCGCCGTGCCGATCAGGTTCAACCGGACCGGCTCGCTGGACACCCAGCGCCGCGAACAGGACCTCGTCGACGAGTTGGAGCGCCTGACCGGGAAAAAGATCACCCTCGAAAGCTGACGGCCGGCGACTCGGCACAGCCATGCCCACGAAAGGAGCTCACGATGAGTACAGCCGAGGCGAGTGCCCAGCCGTCATCGCTGCTGAGTGCCCGACTAGCTGGACAGGTCTGTGTGGTGACCGCCGGCAACCAGGGCCTCGGGCGCACGATCGCCACCCAGTTGGCCGCGCACGGCGCTCAAGTCGCCTATACCGGCCGTTCCGCCGAGTCGCTCACCGCGACCACCGAGGAGTTGAAGCTACTCGGCGACGGCAACCACGTGCCCGTGGTCTGCGACGTGACCGACGAGGCGGCGCTCATTGCGCTCGCGGACACGGTGTTGGAGCATTTCGGCCGGGTCGACACCGTGGTGGCGAACGCCGGGATCTCCGGCCCCACCAAACCGATGGTCGAGCTGACCTTGGCCGAATGGCGCGAGACGCAGGCGGTCAATCTCGACGGCGTCTTTCTCACCTTCCGATCCTTCGCACCGGCGATGATCGAGCAAGGGTCCGGGAGCCTCATTGCGATCGGGTCGATTGTCGGGAAGCGGCCGCTGGCCGGCCGCGCCACGTACGCGGCGGCGAAGCTGGGAGTGATCGGTCTGGTCCGGACCCTCGCGGTCGAGCTCGGACCTCACGGGGTCAGGGTGAACACGATCTGTCCCGGTGCGGTGAGTGGTCCTCGGCTCGACGGGGTCTTCCGTGCGCAGGCGCGCGCTCAGGGCGTGTCCGAGGAGGAGTTCCGCGCGGAGTTCCTCAAAGACGCGCCACTGCGCCGCATGGTCACCGAAACAGAGATCGGCGATGCCTGTGCCTTCCTCGCCTCAGCCGAGGCGCTCTCCATCACCGGCGAAGACCTCAACATCAACGCCGGCGTGGCCATGTATTGAGGCACGTACCCGAAGAACTCTGGGAGTTAAAGAACTGTGGGAGTTGAGGTCAGCGGAGGGTTCATGTCCCCATCGGCACGCTCCTGGCTACCCGACTCTGCAACTGCCGCACAAACGAGCAGACCGTCCGGCCACGTCCACCTGCACTCAAGCAGCGCCGGTTCGAGGCGAGACCCGCACGGTCAGGTCGGCGTCCAACGCACGCGCAATCCGGCTCAAAACCGGCAGCGTCGGCGTCGTCCCCCCAGCCTCGAAACGCGCCACAGCAGACTGGGTCATCCCAGCCGCGGCCGCCAGCTCAGCCTGACTCCACTGACGCGCAAGCCGAAGCTCCCGCACCGCCGCGCCGAGCTCGAACGCCAACCGCACCGCCTCGTACGCCTCAGCCGCACCCGGCTCCGCCAGCCTGCGCTCCCGCATCCCGTCCCAGGACTCACGCTCGGCCATCGTCGTCGCC
>Ga0137415_10007859_pt1 | contig 10578 bp, 6 predicted proteins | sample CZODoug3_1_1_16f_FD_183082 | JGI IMG/M metagenome (GOLD analysis project Ga0137415, IMG submission 183082) | Vadose zone soil fungal communities from Angelo Coast Range Reserve, California, USA - CZODoug3_1_1_16fungal (Hybrid Assembly) | ecosystem: Environmental > Terrestrial > Soil > Vadose... | reverse complement strand
CGGACCTTCGGCGGCCGAAATGGATGCGCGCAAGATCCTCCTCGTGATTTTCGATGGCCTGGGGGACCGACCGCTCACCGAGCTCGGCCACAAAACGCCCCTCGAGGCCACGCCGAAACCGAACCTGGACTGGTTCGCCTCGAACGGTGTGAATGGCCTCGTCGATCCGATCGCCCCCGGGGTCGCCGCGGGAAGCGACACGAGCCACCTCGCCCTGTTCGGATACGATCCGCACGAGGTCTACACCGGACGTGGTCCCTTCGAAGCGGCGGGCGTAGGCATCGACCTCAAACCCGGGGACATCGCGTTTCGGGGAAACTTCGCCACGGTCGACGAGGACATGAGGCTCACCGACCGCCGCGCGGGACGGATCCGGGAGGGGACGGAAGAGCTGGCGAAGGCGCTCGATGGCCTGAAGCTGGGTCGCATCAAGGCGACCGTTCGGGCGGGGACCGAGCACCGGGTCGCGGTAGTCCTCCGGGGCCGCGGTCTGTCCCCGGAAGTCACGGATACGGATCCGCATGAGATCGGTGAACCGATCCAAGAATCGAAACCTCTCGAACCGGCCGCGAAGGCTACTGCGAAAACTGTGAACTCCTTCACAAAAGAGTCGTCCAAGATCCTCAAGGCCCATCCGGTGAACCGCTCTCGCGTCGCGAAAGGCGAACCGCCCGCGAACGCAGTCGTGCTGCGCGGAGCCGGGATATTTCCGGACCTCGTTCCCATCACCGAGCGGTTTCATCTGACGGCCGCGGGGATCGCTGGCGTAGCGCTGATTCGCGGGATGTTCCGGGCCATCGGCATGGACGTGATCGACGTGCCGGGCGCGACCGGCGGCCTCGATACGGACATGATCGCGAAAGCCGACGCCGCGATGGACGCGCTGCGGACCCACGATCTAGTCGTCTTGCACGTGAAGGCACCCGACCTTTGCGGCCACGACGGGAAGGCGTCGGAAAAGATCCGCGTGATCGAGCGGATGGACGCGATGATGGGGCATCTGAAGGCGATGCTCTCCACCGAGGTCGTCGTGGCCCTCACGGCCGACCATTCGACCCCCGTCGCGTTGAAGGACCACTCCGGAGATCCCGTGCCGCTCACGATTTTCGGCGAAGGCGTCCGGGTCGACGACGTCCTCAATTTCGATGAACGGAGCATGGCGCACGGCGCCCTCGGTCGACTCCGCGGGACGGACGTGATGAACGTCCTTCTGAACGCATCGAACCGAATGGAGAAGTACGGTGCCTGAGCGACCCGTCAAAGCCTAAATACGAGGAGGAGCTTGCGGCCGCGCTCACGGCGGAGGAGTGGACGCCACGGCCCAAATCGATCTGAGCTTCATCATCCCCATCGCGATCTTCGCGGGGCTCGGGTTCGCGGGAATCTTGGCGCGGAGCATCCTCCGACAGGACACGGGCTCCGAGCGGATGCGGGAGATCGCCGGCGCGATCCAGCAAGGAGCCCGGGCGTTCCTGCGGCGACAATACAAGACAATCGCCTTGATCGCGGCGGCCCTCGCAATCCTTTTCGCCGTGGCCCTGGGCGCTCAGAAGGGATTCCTCCTCGGAGTCGAGACGGCCGGGGCGTTCGCCCTCGGCGCGACGCTTTCGGCGGTATCGGGTTACGTCGGGATGCACATCGCCATCCGGTCGAACCTTCGTTCGGCCGCGGGTTCTCTCAAGTCGTTCAACGATGCGCTCGTTACCGCCCTCCGGGGCGGCGCGGTTTCCGGGTTGTCGATCGTGAGCATGTCGCTCGCCGGCGTCGCCCTCCTCTACTATGGATACGGGGCTCTCGGACCCGCGTTGAATCCCACGACCTACAATACCTGTATCACCGCTGGCTACTCGGTCGCGCAGTGCACGGCTCAGGCGACGGAGGACGGCCTGATCCTGTCCATCGTCGGCTTCGGGTTCGGGGCGAGCCTCGTCGCTCTGTTCGCCCAACTCGGGGGCGGCATTTACACGAAGGCCGCGGACGTCGGGGCGGACCTCGTCGGCAAAGTGGAGGCGGGCATACCAGAGGATGATCCGAGGAACCCCGCCGTGATCGCCGATCTTGTCGGGGACAACGTCGGAGACTGTGCCGGCCGTGGCGCGGACCTCTTCGAGTCGACGGCCGCCGAAAACATCGGAGCGATGGTCCTCGGCGTCGTTCTCTTCCCGTATTTCGGAATCGCGGGCGTGATCTTCCCGCTCGTCGCGCGGTCGTTTGGGCTCCTGGCGAGCATCGTCGGCGTGTTCGTTGTTCGGGCGCGGGAAGACGAGGCGCCGATGAGCGCCTTGAACCGAGGATACATCGCGGCGTCAGTCCTCGCCGCAATCCTGTTCGGCGTCGCGGCGTGGGCGATGTTACAACCGTCCACGCCCACCGCGTCAGGGGGACTCACGTGGGCGTACTACTGGGCATGCGGCATCGCCGGCATGATGACGGCGGTCATCTACGTCTGGGTCACTCAGTACTATACGGAAGCCCGGTATCGGCCGGTGAGGGACATCGCGAAGTCGTCGGAGACCGGACCCGCGACGAATATCATTTCCGGATTCGCCGTCGGTCTCGAGGCGACCGCGATCCCGGCAGTCGTCGTGTCCATCGCGATCCTTTTCTCGTTCTGGGTCGGAAATTCCACAGGGATTCCAGGGGGCGGCATTTACGGGACGGCGATCGCGACGATGGGGATGCTCGCCACCGCGGCGTATATCCTGGCGATGGACACCTTTGGACCCATTGTGGACAATGGCGCCGGCATCATCGAGATGGCTGGCATGTCCGAGGCCGCCCGGAAGAACATGGATAAGCTCGACGCGGCTGGGAACACGACGAAAGCCCTCACGAAGGGCTACGCGGTCGGAAGCGCGGCCCTCGCGGCGTTCCTTTTGTTCAACGCCTTTCTCTCGGAGGCGCAAGTGAAGGCCGTCGATCTCGCACACCCGGAGACGTTTATTGGCGCGTTCATGGGGGCCGCCCTCGTCTTCCTGTTCACTGCCTTTGCCATTCGGGCGGTCGGCCGCGCAGCCTGGTCAATCATCAAAGATGTGCGCGATCAGTTCCGCGAGAATCCGGGGATCATGGCGGGCACTGTGAAGCCGGACTACGGGCGCACCGTGGACATCTGCACGCGCAGCGCACTTCGAGAGATGGTTGTGCCTGGGATCCTCGCGGTCGCGACCCCCCTGGCCGTGGCCCTGATTTTTCGTTTCGTCAAGATCACGTACGTCCTCAATCCTGTGACCTCTCTGTTGGAACCGATTCCTACCGGCGAGCCCCTGGGCGCTACCCTCATGGTTGGTACAATCGCGGGCGTGCTAATGGCGCTCGTCCTGAACACCGGGGGCGGAGCCTGGGACAACGCCAAGAAATTCATTGAGGCCGGTAATCTCGGCGGCAAAGGAAGCCCAACGCACAAGGCGGCGGTCGTCGGCGACACCGTGGGCGATCCATTCAAGGATACCGCGGGGCCCTCGTTGCACATCCTCGTCAAACTGCTGTCGACGATTACGCTCGTCATCGCCCCGCTGCTCGTGTAGCCGTCGAGCCACGCGCGAGTCATCATCAATCCGAGTTGCGGATTCGCGGTGACTCCCGGCGCAAACAGTTAAAAGGCATGCCCGAGATGCCGCGCCGGAGGAGGAGAGTTTGGCGACACCCCCCGTCAGCCCGCCCCGGCCGCCGCAACCGGAACTCGGCGCCCGTCGATCGAGAATATGGCAGATCGTCGCGGTTGTCGTGGTAATCCTCGTAGTCATCGGGGGGGTCGTGATTTACGTCCAGCTCACCCGACCTCCATCCGCCGTCTGTACTCTGAGTTCCAAGAACCCGCTCATCTTCGACCAGCCCGAGAGCCCGGACAACACCGATCCGGCAACGACCTTTTCGACGCCGGGTTGGGGGATTGTCCAACAAGTCTACCAGGGCCTCGTGATGTACAACCAGTCAAGCTACACGACCTTCTTGCCCATCCTCGCGAAGAATTGGACATTTTCCTCGGATCACTTCAACATCACGTTTCACCTGCGACCCGGGGCCCACTTTTCGAACGGAGATCCGGTAAACGCGTATGTGATGTGGTTCAGTCTGTACCGGTCGATTGTCATGAACCAGCCCCCGGAGTTCATCTTGGGCCAGAATTTCTATCTCCCCGGATTGAGCAACCTCACCGCGACCCCCCGAGAGATCCGTCAGACGACCATGTACATGGAGACCGCGCTCTCCACCTGGAACTTCTTCGCGCCGACGCCGACCCAGATCACGTACATGAAGCGGACCGACCAGTCGTTCCAGGTGATTGACAACCGCACCATCCAGCTGAACCTCGGCTACGGATACAATGGCCCGGTCGCGTACGCCTACATCTTCTCCACGCTCGCGGCCCCCGTCGCCGCCGCCGTGGATCCAACCGTCATCCAAGCGAACGGCGGCGTTCACCCCGGGCCCAATACGTGGATGGCCAGCAACCTCCTCGGGAGTGGGCCGTACAAGGTCCAGTCGTACGACCCGGCCACCGGCGAAGTGCTCGTCCCGGATCCCAACTACTGGGGGACTGCCGCCGCGGTAGCGGAGCCGTGGAACAACGTCCTGCAGCCGGCCAAGTCCTCAATCCAGATTAACTTCCAAGGCACGACCGCGGTCGAGGTGCAAGACCTGAAATCCGGCCAGGTCGCGGGGGCGTCGTTTGCCTACGTCGGCCCGTCAACGGTCAACGACCTGAAGACCACCGCCTGCGTGACCGTGACGACCCTCGACGACGTGTACAGCTCCACTGCGGGAGGCTGGTGGATCTACATGAACCAGAATGTCCCCCCCTTCAACAACCTCTCCGTGCGCAAGGCGGTCGTCCATGCGATCAACTATCAGGAGATCATCAACGTGGCGTTCGGCGGATACGCGAAGCAATGGGTAGGGCCGGTCCCGCCGGGGTATCCGTACTATAACCCGGACAACCTCGCTCCGTATCCGTACGATCTCGCCTTGGCCAAGCAAGAGATGAACAATTCCCCGTACCCGCTCCCGCAAGGATACACTCCGACGCTAAACTACGAGTACATCAATCTGGGTGACTGGAAGACCGTCGCGACGCTCCTCCAAGGGTACCTCTCCCAGATCGGGATCAAGATCAATCCGGTCGCGATTCCGCTTGACCAACTCTATGTCGAGCAAGTCCTCGACGCGAGCGGGACCTGCACAACGATGACCAACGTGAATGGAGGCCCGTTCCCGATCGGGCAAGAGTTCTACACATCGGACTATATCGCCCCCGATGATTGGACCCAGAACAACGCGATCAGCTACGGTAGCGCGAACATGTGCATGTCGCAGTACAACAACCTCACGATGGATTCCCTCGTGATTGATGCCGCGGGTCAGAGCAACCCGACGAACCTGACGAACGACTATTCCCAGATCACCCGGATGATGTACGACAACTACACGAACGCGTGGCTCGTCGTGCCCCAACAGTTCGCGGTCTACAATCCCCTCCTCCACGGCGTGGTGTTCAACCCCATGGGGAGTGGCCTCCCGTTCACAATGATCATGAATACGGAATACACCTGAAACCGGTCGCCGGGCCAAATCGAGGCGGTTCGCCGTTCGCCCCCTGGCCCACGAAAGCTAACCCGCGACCGTAGACTCGCTCGGTCGTGAATTCCCGGATTCGGATCGAGGCGACCCCGGAAGCGTGGGCATCTCGCCCAATAGCTCTTCGGGGGGAATCTCCCCCACTTCTTCCGCGCGATGGCAGGCGACCCACTGATCCGGGATTCCGGGGAGCACCCGCAACAAGGGCTCCTCCTCCCGGCAGCGATCGATCACGAAGGGACATCGTCCCGCGAACCTGCAGCCCGGCGGCGGATTGATCAGGGTCGGGACTTCGCCCGAAACGCGGTACCGCATCGCACGGCGTCGGGCATCGGGAACCGGTAGGGCCGCGAGGAGCGCCTTCGTGTACGGGTGGAGCGGTCGCTCAAGGACGCCGCGGACTGGACCCGCCTCTGCGATCTTGCCAAGATACATCACCGCAACTCGGTCGGCGACGAACCGGACCGCGGCGACGTTGTGCGAGATCATGAGGTACGAGAACCCGAACCGACTTTGTAGGTCCACCAGGCGATTGAGGATCTGGGCTTGAACCGCGACATCGAGGGCACTGGTCGGCTCGTCCAAGATAATCAGCTTGGGGCGGAGACTCAGCGCTCGGGCGAGAGAAAGGCGCTGCCGACCGCCACCTGAGAACTCGTGCGGATACAAATCGATCGAACCCGCCGGCAAGCCGACGGTGGGCAGAACTTCGCTAACCTTCGCGCGGAGTTCCGCACGGCTGAGCTTGCCTTGGGCCAGCAGCGGTTCGCCAACAATCTGCCAAACGCGCATCCGGGGGTCCAGCGAGCCAATCGGGTCTTGGAACACGACTTGGACCTGCCGCCTCCAGGCGAGGAGCTCACGGCCCTCGAGATGGGTGATATCTTTTCCGCTGAACAGAATCCGTCCGCGGGTGGGCTCGTAAAGTCGAGCGATCACCCACCCGAGCGTTGTCTTGCCTGAGCCCGATTCCCCGATGAGGCCGAGCGTCTCCCCACGCCGAACTTGGAGGGATACGCCATCCACGGCGTGGATGACGCGTTTTTCTCGGCGGGCCAGCGTATCGGAGAGGGATGGTGTGAGCGGAAAATGCTTTTCGAGGTCGATCGTCTCGACCAACGCCTCCGTCATGGGAGAGCCTCCACGTCCTTGCTGAAATAGCACGCGGCCAAGTGGCCGCGAACCCGGGATCCTTCCGCCGGGAGAAGGGCCGGACCGGGGTCCTTCGAGCAGACCGGCTTTGCTAACGGACAACGCGGATGAAACGGGCATCCGGAAGGAATCCGAGAAAGATTCGGAACCGTCCCACGCAGGGACGGCAGCGAGCCATCGGTCTTGTAGCGGTTCGGAACGGCACGGAGCAGGGCTTTCGTGTAAGGGTGGCGAGGATTCTCGTACACGTCCTCCAACGGCCCGAACTCGACGAGATGGCCGGCGTACATGACCCCGACATCGTCCGCCATCTCCGCGATCACCCCGAGATCGTGACTGATGAACAGAATCGACGTCCGCACCTCCGACATGAGTTCTTTCATGAGGGTCAAGACTTGGGCTTGGATCGTAATATCGAGGGCGCTCGTCGGCTCGTCCGCGATGAGGAGCGAGGGACGGCCGCTCAAGGCAATGGCAATCATAATGCGCTGTCTCATTCCGCCCGAGAGTTCGTGCGGGTACAAGGTCAAGATCGTCTCCGGATCGTTGATGCGGACGAGTCTCAGATATTCGAGGACTTCCCGTCGCATCGATTTGTCCGCTCTGAGGATCGTCCGGAGCCTCTTCGATGGCAAGGAGGGAACGAGCGGCTTCGTAATCACGTCGGAAGCCTTCGGGGGATCGCGCTTCGAGTAATCGAACGGCTCTCCGGCCGGGAGGATACCCGGCATTTTTCCCGTTTCGCGAAGTTGGCGGATCCGTACGGCCTCGGCGATTTGATCGAAGATACGGTACGCGGGATTCAGGGAGTTCAAAGGCTCCTGAAACACCATGCTGACGCCCGTCCCTCGGATGCGTGGCAACTGCCACTTCTCAAGTTTGAGCGTGTCGATTCCGCGGAACAGAATCTCCCCTGACCGGATTTTCGCGGGGGGCTCCGGTAGCAAGCGCGGGATCGAATGCGCGAGCGTGCTCTTTCCCGAGCCAGTTTCGCCGACAATCCCGAGGACGCGGCCCGGTTCGATTTCGAACGATACTTCGCTCAAGGCATGGAACGTCCCCGCGCCGACGACGTAGTCGACCGACAGGTTCTTCACTTCGAGCACGGGAGCCGCCATCGCCACGCCGTCCGAGTTCGCTAAGCCTCCGCCGGTACTGCCGCGGTTGCAAGGGTGGTCGGGACCGCGGTCTGAGCGAGTGCCCTTCGACTTCTCGGATCGAGGACATCGCGGAGTCCGTCGCCCAAGAGGCCGAAGGCAAGGACCGTGAGAAAAATCGCAGCGCCCGCGGACAACACCATCCAAGGGTACGACGTGAGGTAGCTCTGATAGCCCTCGACCATGTTGCCCCACTCCAATACGCCCAGCTTCACCCCAACCCCGATGAAAGAAATCGTGGAGAAGGTCACGATCACGGTCCCGACGTCCAAGGTGAAATAGACCAACACTGGCTCGGTGATGTTTCGGATCACGTGCCGTAGAACGATCCTCACGTCGGATACGCCAGCGGCCTTGGCGGCGACGATATATGGCTGCTGCTTCACGACAAGGACCTCGCCGCGGACGAGCCGAACATAGTAGGGCCACCAGGTGAACAGGATCGCCAATAGCGACGGGCCGAGGTCCCGCCCCAGGGTGGCGGCAATCGCCAAGGCGAGCACGAGGCTCGGAAACGCGAGGAAGACGTCCGCGAGCCGGAGGATCATGACCGAGAAGACACCCCCGATCGTCCCCGGTCGGTCCCAATATCCGGCGACGAGCCCAAGGCTCCCGCCGACGAGGAGGGCAAACAGCGTGATCGAGAACCCAATCGCGAGATCGAGGGGCAGGGCTGCGAGGACCCGCGAGAACATGTCCCTACCGAGGTTGTCGGTGCCGAGGAAATGCTGGGCGGATGGGGGTAGCGAGCACACCGTCACGTTGTTGACGATCGGCCCGGGACAGGGAGACGGATAGTAAGCAGGATCGTAGGGCAGGATCGAAAGCGGACGTCCAAGCAAGGCTTGGCCTATTATCGGCAAGATCGTGATGAGGAGGGCCAATACGACGATGACGACGACCATGGCGAAGCCCAGAAGCGTAAGTGGGTTGGCCCGCATGACCCGCACAAAGCCCCTAAGTCCCGGACGCAGGGAACGAAGGGTCCTCCGAACCCACGTGGGTCCGGACGGGACACCCGCGCTTCCCGGGGCGCGGCGCCCGTCGGTAACCGCCATTTATCGCCACTCCACTCGCGGGTCCAGGACCCCGTACATCACATCCGCGACGAGATTCGAAACGACGACGCCAACCGCGAAGAAAATGACAACTCCAATCGTCCCAGCAAAATCGTAGTTCGTGATTGCGTTGTATGCATACCGTCCGATCCCCGGCCACTGGAAGATGGACTCGATCACGACGGTGCCGGATAGGAGGCCGCCCGCGGTGACTCCGAGGACCGTCGCGGTCGAGATCAGCGAATTGCGGAGGGCATGCTTGTAGAGCACCCATGTTTCCGAGAGCCCTTTGATGCGGGCGGTCTTGACATAGTCGAGAGGAAGCACCTCGAGCATGGAGCCGCGGGTCATTCGAGTCGCGATCCCCATGTTCAGGAATGCGAGGGCCGTTGCGGGCAGGACGAGGTGGAGGACTGCGTCTCCCGCCGCGGAAAGATTCCCCGCCAGGAGCGCGTCGAGGATCGAGAAGTGCGTGATCTGGGGGAACGGCGGCGTCTGGGTTGAGAACGCATACTTGTACGGAAGATTGAGCGCAGGGCCAATCGCGAGGGCGCCGACGAGGGCTGCCAGGTACGTTGGCGTCGCCCATCCGCTCAAGTAGAACGTGCGGACTACGTGATCAGGCCATCGTCCCGCTCCGTTGGCGGCAACGACCCCGAGTGGAATGCCGAGGACGATCATGATAAGCAGCGCCGCCAGCACCAGCTCGACGGTCTCCGGTAAGGCATTCAGGATCTGGGGGAGCACGGGGAGACCGCTCGGACTCGTTAACCAGTTCCCCGTCAAGAGGTTGCTGAGGTAGTTCACGTACTGGTTCGGCAGTGGCTGGTCGAGGCCGAACGTCGCCTTGCACTGATCGATCGCCGCCTGGGTCCGGGCCTTCGTCCATGCCGCACACGGATTTGCGATTGCGACGTGCGTGAAGAAGAACGTAATCGTGACGACTCCGAAGACGACCGGGATGAGTTGGAGTAGCCTCTTCCCTACGAACACGATCAGGTCGCTACGACTTCTCCCCAAGTCGATCAACCCCGAGCGCGCTTTCCACCCGAGACGACCTGAGGCCGCCGTGGCGCGCACCGGCGGGCCTCAACGTCGCCTTCGGGCTCAACCGATTCGATAAGGGGGCAAACCCAATAAAGGTGCAGGAAACCGGCGTGCGTCGGGAATCCTCGCACCCGCGGTCCTCATTTCGAACGTCGCGCCTGGACCGAGCCGAGGTAAACGCCTATATAGAATGACCGATTTGGGAACGAAGCCGATTTTATGTACCAACGGGTCCAGCGGGAAGACGTCGTCCGGATCCCGCCGGAGCGACTCGGCGAGGACATCGACGCAGTCGCCCGAGAACTCACCCGCACCACCTTGGAGGGCAAGATCGGGGCGGACAAGACCCTCACTCTGATCGCGAGCAACATCGAGCGGGTCGGCGAAGGGCGCATTGTCCACGGAGACGGGGCGGTGTACCAGCGGGTGCGGTACGACGCCCTCGTGTTCGCGCCGACGCTGCAAGAGATCGTCGAGGGCACCGTGGTGGAAATCCTTAAGTTCGGCGCATTCGTGAGATTCGGTCCTCTGGACGGCCTCCTGCACATCTCGCAGGTCATGGACGATCGGGTCGACGTGGACGAAGA
>Ga0137415_10007858_pt1 | contig 10579 bp, 11 predicted proteins | sample CZODoug3_1_1_16f_FD_183082 | JGI IMG/M metagenome (GOLD analysis project Ga0137415, IMG submission 183082) | Vadose zone soil fungal communities from Angelo Coast Range Reserve, California, USA - CZODoug3_1_1_16fungal (Hybrid Assembly) | ecosystem: Environmental > Terrestrial > Soil > Vadose... | reverse complement strand
AGGACGCGTCGATCCCCGTCAGGGGCGGCCTGACGGGGGTGACGCGGTCGCTTCGAGCCGCTGGGTTTAGATGCGGTCGGATTCGCCGGTGGCGGCGGCGATGTTGTTGTGGTTGGTTTTGACGTCGGTGGCTGCGCCGGTGAGGGCTTCTTGGAGCTTGTCGAGGTTGGTGCGGTACTGCTGCCAGTCTTGGCGGAACTGGTTGGAGTAGTGCCCGGTCCAGACCGCGTTGTGTACGCCGTTGTCGACGTTGGTTTTGATGTCCAGCGCCTCTTGGGCTTTCTGGGTGAAGGTGCGGTGCAGGTTCTTCAGCGTCGAGAGTTCAGCGCCAACGGTTGTCATGGCCGTCTCCTAAGGCTTTTGAGTCGTGCCGGGGCCGGGGTTTGATCGGCCGCTTCCCTCCGCGGCTCGGCCGGGGCGGGTTCAGGCTAACTGCACATCAGCGCATAGTGTCAAGTTATGACCGGAGACGGTTGTAGTTGCAACACTTAGGCCACCTGTCCGATAACCGGCCCGATGTTGACCTCATCTACGTGATCTTCGTTCGTTTGGCTGATTTGGCCGGGTTCTCGTAGGCTTGACGTGTTCCGCGGGGCTGTCGTTGGAACGGGAGGAACCAGTTGTCCCGGACGTTTGTCGTGCTGTGCGCCGTGATCGCTTCCGCGGCGCTGGTGGCGTGTACGTCGAGTTCCAAGCCGAAACAGACACCGCTCGGCTCGACATCGGCGCCGTCGACCTTGACCACCCCGGCGACCACGCCCACGCCGTCCCCCACCAAGACCGTGCCCCTGTCCCCGTTCGAGGACGACCCCGCCGTCAAAGCACTACGCACGTGGGCCGATCAAGCGGCGAAGGCCTTCAACGCCGGCTCGAAGTTTCACGATCCGGCGCTCACGGCACTGGAGACGAAATCGTTCGTCCCGTTGACAGCCAACATCTTCCGAAGCGATAAGGGCCTGCGGTATCCCGGTCCACCGCCGTTCACCCCCATCTCGGTCAAGTCGCCGGCATCGGCGGAGCGAGACGTGCGCGCGTGTTTCGTGGCCTATGGCTTCGCGGTCGATCCGAGGACCGGGAAGGCGCCGAAGAAGCTTCAACTCGTGCCGCAGCTTGCTCAGATGGTGAATCAAGATGGTGTATGGCAGGTCAATCACCTCTTGTCCGCCAGAGACTTCTCGTGTGCGTCGGTGAAGGTGGCGATGCCGAAATGGTGATACGACGCAGCCTCATAGCGGTGCTTGCTGCGACAGCAGTATTTGGACTCGGCGCCACGCCCGCCTTTGGCTGGGGTGATGACGGCAGCGGCTCGCAGCGGCCGCCGTCGTCGCCCCCGCCGCCGTCGGGTGGTGGGACGAGCAGGGTGGTGGATAACTGTCATTTGTATGGGGGGCCGGATGGGTTCGGGTTGAGTTGCGGTACCCGCCGTGGTGGTGGGGGTGAGACGGTGGCTGAGATCTTGGGTCCCGATCCGGTGCCGCAGTGTTGGGATGAGCCGGCGTCCGCGCAGGATGCGGTGAACTTGGGTGTCACCGACCGGACCGATTTCGACTTCTATTGGCGGTGGTGTCTGTCCGGCATCGATCCCAAGACCAGGACGGTCACTGCTGGTGGGGTCACGTTCAGTACGACGTTCATGTGGTTGCCCAAGGGGACGAAGGACTGCGATCTGCCCGGTCCGTATCCGGGCACTGCGACGTGCCGGATCGTGCTCACTGAGCGGCAGCGTGAGTTGGTGGAGTTGAACGCGAAGGATTCGATGATCCCGAGCCCGGGCGTGGTGGCCAAGCCGGCGGCGGTGCGGGTGCGGGTGCCGGTGGCGTTCGTGGATGACGACGCGCTGACCAACAAGGCGATCAGCTGGGACGGGAATCAGGCGGTGATCGGGCCGATCGCGGCGGGCGCGGTGGCGATGCGGGCCCGGCTGGTGACCTACACGATTGACCCGACCGGCACTGGTCAGGATGCCTTCGACTGCGCGGGCTTCGGTCGGGTGGTGCCACCGGACGGAGCCACCCCGGCCAGCAGCCCGGACGCGTGCTGGTACCGCGCCGGTTACCAGCACTCCTCGGCGACGCAGCCGGATGAGGCCTACCCGGTGCGGGTCGATGCCACCTGGGTGATCGAGTACAACGCCGGCGGTGGCTGGCAGGCGCTGGGTGCACCGTTCACCAAGACCCAACAAACCCCGCTACGCGTCAGCGAAATCCAAACCATCGTCATCAACTAGGTGATCACCGGAAGCGCAGAGGCGGAGCAACTGTGCCAGCGACTCAGATGTTGAGCACAGTCAAGTGCGGGTCGGCGCAGCCGTAGGGTGCGGTGCTGCCAGTTGTGGTCGGGCAAGTGAGGCCGGCCACGAAGTCGGTGGCCGCCACCAGGTCGCCGGACTTGAACCCGCCGTCCAGCTCCATGTAGTTGGGCAGGTTCGACGACGTCCACAGCAGCTTCCCGGTGGTGGCGTCGCGGGCGGAGTAGTTGACGTTGGATGGGACGGAGCCGTCGGCCAGACCGCTGCTGAGCAGCACGGCGACTCCGCGCTGAACAAGGTCGAGTAGGTATAGTCCATTGTCTGCGTCGATGGAGCCTGGCAACGTGCGGTCGGCTCCGCCGTTCAAGGCAATCTCCTGAATCGGATGGGGGCCTTGTATTTGCGCGGCGTCGCCGACGACATACAGCTTGCCGCCGAGGGGGTCGACGCTTCGCACGCCGCTATAAGGCCCGCCCCGCCAGAGCACGCGCGATTCGTGCGATGCATACAGCGTGGCTGGCGAGTCGAGGATGATCACTTGCCCGACGGTGGCGCTCGGTTGCTGGGCGGACAACCCGTGCGGTAGCGCGGCTGGCTTGCCGTCGGCGAGTGACACCGCCCGCAGCGCGCCACCCCCACGGCTGTAGACGACCTGACCTCCTCCGACGGCGCCGAGGGTTGGCTCGGATGATGCCGGAAGCGGGACCGACCACTGGACCTTGCCGGAGCGTACGGCCAGTCGTATGACGGCGGTCGGTTCGATCGCGACCAGCGATGTCCCGTCAGACCAGATGGCGCCGGTCTGTTCTGCTGAGATGCCGCCCGACCAGGCTCGAACCGGAGTGCGGGCAAGGACGTGTCCGGTTGCTGGGTCGAGGATTGCTTGCGTGCCGTTCAGCGGAACCGTCCGGCTCGATGCGGGCAGGCTCATGACTGCGATGAACGGGCCAACCGGGTCGATCGCCACGACCTGCTGTCCGGACGGCACGACAGCTGCCGACTCGCTCCAGCGCGGCGTTCCGCTGGCGACATCGAAGGCGCGCACCGAGCGATCCCAGCCCAGCACCAGGGTCGAGCCCACAGCCCCGGCCGCGAATCGCCCACTATCACCGGTGGTCCAAATGACACTGTTGGAGCCGTCTCGCAAGGTCGCCTGGACGCCGTGCAGCGGAATCGACCAGCGGACCGCCCCCGGCGACTGGCACGGGCTCGACGAACACGCCGGCGGGGGAACAGAGTCGCTGCGGGGAGGCTTCGTCGAACCGGAACACGCCACCAGCGACAGCCCGAGTACCACGCCAACGGCCAGGGCCGACGACCACCAGCCACGACCCGCGGCGGCGGTTGTGACGCCCACGCCAGATCGCCTCAGTGCCCTTCGGCGGGGTCGTAGAAGCCGAACGGGACCACCACATTGGCGTTGACCCATGTCAGATACTTGTTTCCCTCCGGCGTCACAGACCAGTCGTTGTAGGGCGGGTCGTTGAAGGCGAATTCAGGTTTGCCGTTCCTGACCACGACGGCGCCCTTCCGGAACGGTCCGTGAACGTAGCCGTTCTGGAGGAGATAGTTCATCGTGCTTTGGACCAGCCCTTGCTTGTTACTCGCGGCGATCTCGTTGTAGGTGTCCTGGGCGTTTTGCTCCGGACCGTCGCCGACCTTCTCGATGGCCTGATCCTTGGCGTGGTCGAGAAGATACCCGGTCCATTCACCTACCGACTTTCCCGCCTCCTCGCCGAAGATCTTCGTCAGTGGCGCGACTGCCCCGAGAGCGTAGGCGTCCTCATGGAGTCGTCGTCGGATACGGCTTGCGGTGCGTCGTGGGTAGGTGGAGGTATGCGATCACCTGACGTGCGATGGCAATGGAGTCTTGCACCGGGTCGCGCCCCTTGGCGGGAGTCATGATCGTCACGGTCAGATGCCAGTTCCCACGCAACAGGTCGGCGACAGCGCCCTTGGTTCGATCGTTCGGATACCGCACGCTCACGTAGCCGACTCCGTCGCTGGGCGGGAACGTGTAGCTCGCCGACTTGGGCACGTTCACCGCCTGTTGATCGAGGTCCGGCCGCACACCGATCGCGTGCACATCCGCAATCAGCGCCTGGGTAGCCCCGCTCCCGGAGAAGCCGGTCACGGTGCATGCCGCGCTGAGCATGCGCCCGCCGTCCGCGTTGCGTTCCGTGCCCTGCGAATAGATCACGCCACCCTGGCCGAAGGGTTTGGGTATGGCTACAGCCACGTCCACACTGTCCTTGCCGAGAAACCCGCACAGGAACGGCCCGGCCGGTGCCGCTGTCGGCAATGGTGACGTGTTGGTGCTCGACGAGGACGAGCAGGCCGACACGACTGCGGACACGGCGGCGATGCCTGCGAGCAGCATGGCCGCCGGCAGGCGTCGACGGTTAGCCGCCATACGCGGGCAGGTTGGCCCGGAACGGATCGACGACATGTGTCAGGGCCCAAGTCGTGGCCGGTGAGCCGGACTGCACCCAGTCACGATATGCCTGGCTGTCGAAATTGAAGTGGAGCTTCCCGTCCGCCCCGCGCGACACCGCGGGCGGATCCTGGTCGGCGTACTTAGGGTCGAACGGCGACTTGAATGGGGCCGCAGGATTGTGGTCGTTCGCCTTGGCATAGTTCTCATCGCCCTCGCGGCCGATTCACTCTTGCCAACGAGCCGGCCCGACGCGATCGCATCACGAGCTGGTTGGCGTCGGATACGGCATCGTAGGCTGGGACGGCAACGCCAGCCGGTGGCCGACCTGCTCACTGATCGCGACGGCATCCTTGAGCGGATCACGCCAGTTCGCAGGCGCGTCGATGAGCACCGTGATGCGCCAGTCCCCCCACAGCACAGCGGCGCCGCTGTTGCGGTGCGTCTTGTCATTCCGGTCCTTGGTCTGACCGTAGTTCGCATATCCGATTCCGACGTTGCGAGGGTAGTAGTAGTCAGCCTTTCGGTCCTGGACGATCTGCATGAGCTGAGCGTCGGCATCACGTTGGATGCCGATCTGAGTGACATCAACTGTCAGCGCTTCACCGGAAGCAGAATTCGTAAAGACGTGACAACTCGCCATGGCGAGGCGAGTACCGTCAGGGTTAGTCTTTTCGCTAGCATCCAATTGTTGAATGGAGCCGTTTTGCGAGAATTTCGTGGCGCCGAGTGCAGTGACGATGTCGGGCTTGGACACCGGCCCGCAGAAATCTTGCTGAGCGGCGGCTGTCGTAGGTAACGGCGACACGTCATGATGGGCAGCCGACGAGCAGCCACCGAGTAGCAGCGCTGCACCCGCGCCCAGGGTGGCCGCCGCTCGCACCGCCAAGATGGCGCAATGATTAGCCACCGAATGCCGGAAAATCCTTTCGAAACTGGCCGATGACCCACTGCTCGAGCCATCCGTCTGGCTCCTGACCCGCCTCGACCCAGTCCCGATATCCCTTACTGCCGTAATCGAACTCCCACTGTCCATCTTCACTCTTCCGAACGGCGCCTGCGTAACGCGAATCGAACGGCGACCTGAACTTGTCCGGCGCGTCTTTCGTGTTGGCCTTCGCATAGACGCTCCGATCGAAGTAGCCGTTCGCGAGCAGTGTATTGAGCGTCAGCTCGGTCAGCTTCGTTTGGTTATCCGACGCGCTGGCATTGTAGGTGCCCTTAGCGTCCTGGTCAGGCCCCTCGCCGATCTTCTCCAGCGCGACATCCTTCGCCTGGTCTATCAGAAAGCCGGTCCACTCATGGCCCTCCGGAAGATCTAGGGCGGGGAGGCTGAGGGCAATGCCGAGCGCCTTCGACAGATTCTCGGCCCGTTTCTTCTGGAATTCCTGGTTGTCCCTATCTCCTTGATAGCCGTTAGTGATCACGAAGCTCAGCGTATTGGCGAGGCTTTCTGCCGGACCGTTGATGCCGGGCACGTTCTCGTGGGCCGTGATGATGTCAACGGCAGCGTTCGGGTCGTTCTTGAGGGCCTGCTGTACCCCATACGTCAACGTGAGCTTTCCGGCAGCGGTAACGCCCGCAGTGACGATATCTAGGTTATTGGGGTCCTCGCCGAGGGTTCCTAGTACCTTCTTCATGAACTCGTCGTTCAGCCATGCTCCGATAGGGCCGTTCGGCGGGAACAGCGAGTTGTCCTCGTCCCCGTTCGCCAGCCACGAACCGTCGAAAGGATTCTTCGCAGGGGTGCGGCCACCTTCCATTCGGATGAGGTCCGGGGCGTAGCTCGCGACGATGTTCGCCACGCTGTCGCGCATGCCCGTCCACATCTTCCAGCCTTGGTGGCTGCCGATGCCGAACAGTCCGCCGTCGCTCTTGCCGTGGCCGGTGTAGCTACCGATGAGTGCGAAGGTCTGCGACGCGATGGTCGCGGAGATGCGGCCGTTGTTGCTTTGATCGCGGAAGTAGGTCGTGGCTGCTTGCAGGGCGTTGCCGAGGCCGTCGCCGCTGTCCGAGCCCTTGTCGGGTGACCAGGTCCGATCCAGGACCAGGTACTTGAGCCTGTCGTTGACTTGCACGTTCTGGCCATTGATCTCGAATTCGGTCTTCTTGCCGTCGCCGCCGACGTCGAAGAAATCCTGAGCCGCCTGCGGGTTGTGGCCGAGCGCCTGCATGATGTTGGCGAGCGGGTCGGTGATGTGCGTTCCATCCGGCAGGTACGGCCCGGCGTAGCTGTCGTTGATCTGGCTGCGCGGACCCCAGACCTGGCCGTGCTTTCCGTTGGCCCGCTCGTAGTCGTAGACGCTGCTGCTGACCGTGTCGAGGAAGCCGGTACTGAACGTCCCGTACCGCAGCAACAGCGACGCCGCGGCGGCTTGCCCGTAGTACACCCGGTCGTCGCCGCCGGGCTTGGTGGAGCCCACCGTGATCGTGTCGGCCCACTGCTTGGCGTAGTCGTCGGGCAGGGCGAGTGTGCCGGTGTTGTTGGTGGCGGTGCCCACCGTTGACCCGACAGCGTCGAGCAGATCTCCGTACGCCTGCTGCCAGTCGGACAAGCTTTTCGGATCGTACGGTCCGTAGTTGGTGATCGAATCGCGTTGCCGGGACGCTTGTAGGACGACGTTGGCCAGATCAGTCGGCGAGGCGGCATTTGCGAACCCGGCTGCGAAGTAGGGGTCGTTCTTGTACTTATTGATCTCGGCGATGAGCTTGGCATCGAGCTTGCCGTGTGTGTCGACGAGCTTCTTGGCGTCGGCTGCGCCGCGGTTCTGGGCCTCGGTGGGGTTCAGGGTGGATAGCTGCGCTTCGAACTGCGCGTCGTCGGGCACTACGCCGTGCAGGCTTGGGTGCTGCGCCTCGATGGCTTGGGCGAGGGCGAGGCGTCGCTTGAGTCCGGGCACCGCGCCCGACATCCAGGCGTTAACCTTTCCCAGGCCGCTGGCGGGCGATGAGTCGACATCGACCTGGCCCAGGATGCTGCTCAGGCCCCACTGGTCATAGGGCAGGTTGCCGACGGCGTTGTCGATCGCGCTGACCAGGCTGGTCATCGCCTTGATGTCGATGGACGCCATGGCCACGGTCGGCCACCTCCCTGGCGCTACTTGGCGGGTTGTTTCGCGGCTGGATTCGGCACCGCGGCCGGGCAGTGATCAATCGCGGTCTGCACGTTGTCCACGCAGCCCTGCGTAGCAGTATGGATGTTCCTGACGTTTGCCCGCAGCTCGCCGAAGAACGCATCCGCGGCCGCCGTGCCACCCCAGGCATGACCGTTCATGGCCGCGACCACGCCGTCCAGGCGATGGTCGGCCGTCGACTGCACCGACTTGGCATTCGTCAATGCGGTCTTGAGATCGGCCAGACGAGGGTTCGGAAGGGTCGGCGGCGGGTCACCCACGGCCTGCTCCGTCCTGTGCGGGTAGCAAGGACGCGTCGATCCCCGTCAGGGGCGGCCTGACGGGGGTGACGCGGTCGCTTCGAGCCGCTGGGTTTAGATGCGGTCGGATTCGCCGGTGGCGGCGGCGATGTTGTTGTGGTTGGTTTTGACGTCGGTGGCTGCGCCGGTGAGGGCTTCTTGGAGCTTGTCGAGGTTGGTGCGGTACTGCTGCCAGTCTTGGCGGAACTGGTTGGAGTAGTGCCCGGTCCAGACCGCGTTGTGTACGCCGTTGTCGACGTTGGTTTTGATGTCCAGCGCCTCTTGGGCTTTCTGGGTGAAGGTGCGGTGCAGGTTCTTCAGCGTCGAGAGTTCAGCGCCAACGGTTGTCATGGCCGTCTCCTAAGGCTTTTGAGTCGTGCCGGGGCCGGGGTTTGATCGGCCGCTTCCCTCCGCGGCTCGGCCGGGGCGGGTTCAGGCTAACTGCACATCAGCGCATAGTGTCAAGTTATGACCGGAGACGGTTGCAGTTGCAACACTTAGGTCACCTGTCCGATAACCGGCCCGGATGTTGATCTCTCTACGTGATCTTCGTTTGTTTGGCTGATTTGGCCGGGTTCTCGTAGGCTTGACGCGTTCCGCGGGGCTGTCGTTGGAACGGGAGGAGCCAGTTGTCCCGGACGTTTGTCGTGCTGTGCGCCGTGATCGCGTCCGCGGCGCTGGTGGCGTGCACGTCGAGTTCGAAACCGAAACAGACACCGCTCGGCTCCACATCGGCGCCGTCGACCTTGACCACCCCGGCGACCACGCCGACGCCGTCCCCGACCACGACCGTGCCCCTGTCCCCGTTCGAGGACGACCCCGCCGTCAAGGCACTACGCACGTGGGCGTCGCTCGCGGCCAAGGCCGTCAACGCTGGCGGCCGGTTCACCGATCCTGCCCTTCGACAGGTCATGACCCCCGCCTTTGCTAAGAACATGCAATACGTTCTCGGCACGGACATCGGCTTGTATTACCCCGGCCCGGTTCCGTTCCTCCCGTTATCGGTGCGGGCGGTGAACTCCACTGTGCATGCGATCCAGGCTTGCTTCGTCTCGACGGGATTCGCCCAAAAGCCCGCGACCCACAAGGCCGCCGAGCCCCGTTCGGTCGTCGCAGTTGATGTGCGAGGGCAGCTCGTAGCGGGCGTGTGGAAGGTGTCGCAACAGCAGGCCACATCCGCGTTCTCCTGCAAGACAGCCAGGGTGGCGATGCCGACATGGTGAGGTTTGGACGAGTACTCACGGCACTAACCTGCGTATTTCACGCGGGGTGAGCGACACGGCTCTGGAAATGACGGAAGTGCCTGTCCTGTAAGGGAAAATTCTGCTTGCGACGGTAGAAGGTTCCCGAACTGGAAGGCACTCCGCGGGTGAAGCGTAACCGGTGTTGCAGACGGGTCAAGGTCAGCGCGGACGGTGAGGGTCTGGTGTCGCGCGCCGGGGTCGCGCTGCTGCGGGAGTTGACCGAAGAAACCGGTCTGGCGGACGGCTGGTCGGCTGCGCTGCTGGATACCTACAAGGCGTTCCCGGCGGTGCATGCGCCGGGTCGGGTGTTGGCCGATCTGGCCGTGGTGATCGCCGACGGCGGAGACGCGCTGGCGCATCTGGCTACGTTGCGGGATCAGGGGAAGTTGTTCGGCGTCGTCGCCTCCGATGCCACCGCATGGCGATGTGTGGAACGGGTCGATGACGCACACCTGCAGCGGTTGCGGGCGGTGCGGGCGGCGGCGCGGGAACGGGCCTGGGCCGCCGGCGCGGGACCCGACTTGACCGATGGGCTGATTATCGACATCGACGCGACGATCACTATTGCGCACAGCGAGAAGGTCAACGCTGCGAAGACGTGGAAGAAGACGTTCGGGTTCCACCCGTTGCTGGCCTACTTGGATCGTCCGGATGTGTCCGGCGGTGAGGGCCTGGCCGGCATCCTGCGTCCCGGGAACGCGGGATCGAACACGACGGCCGATCATGTCGAGATCCTCGGCATGGCGCTGGCCGCGCTGCCAGATTACGCACGGCCGCGGCCGGGTGAGCCCGATTCGCCGCAGGTGCTGATCCGCACCGACGCGGCGGGCGCTACCTACGGTTTCGCCGCCGCCTGCCGTGAGGCTGAGTGCGGGTTCTCCCTCGGCTGGGCGCTCGGTGAGGACACGCAGGCGGCGATCACTCAGTTGCCCGACGAGGCGTGGAGCGCGGCCTACGACATCGACGGCGACCCACGCGACGGGGCCTGGGTCACCGAGCTGAGCGGCCTGCTCGACCTGTCGAAATGGCCCACCGGTTCGCGGGTGATCGTGCGCCGCGAGCGGCCGCACCCCGGCGCGCAACTGCGGTTCACCGACGCCGACGGGCACCGCTTCACCGCCTTCATCACCGACACCCCGGCCTCCGGCGGCCCGCACCGTCAACACGCCGACCTGGAAGTGCGGCACCGTTCCCACGCCCGCGTCGAGGACCGGATCCGCTGCGGAAAAGCGACCGGGCTG
>Ga0137415_10007856_pt1 | contig 10579 bp, 4 predicted proteins | sample CZODoug3_1_1_16f_FD_183082 | JGI IMG/M metagenome (GOLD analysis project Ga0137415, IMG submission 183082) | Vadose zone soil fungal communities from Angelo Coast Range Reserve, California, USA - CZODoug3_1_1_16fungal (Hybrid Assembly) | ecosystem: Environmental > Terrestrial > Soil > Vadose... | reverse complement strand
CTGTCGTCGATGGGGCTCGACATCGCGGACGTGAACAACGACGGCTGGCCGGACATCTACGTGGCGGACATGCTGCCGGAGGACGAGCGTCGCCTCAAGACGACCACTTCGTTCGAGAGCTGGGACCGTCTCCAGATGGAAGTCCGCAACGGCTTCCACTACCAATTCACGCGGAACATGCTCCATCTCAACAACGGCGACGGCACGTTTTCGGACATCGGCCAGATGGCCGGCGTGGCCCGGACGGACTGGAGCTGGAGCCCGCTGATCGCGGATCTCGATCTGGACGGCTACAAGGACATCTACGTGACGAACGGCCTCGCCAAGGACGTCACGTCCCAGGACTACATCGCGTTTCTGGCGAACCGGGAAACCATGGTTCAAGCCACGAGCGGTCGACGCGTGGACTTCCGGCGGCTGGTCGATGCGATGACCTCGACCCCGCTGCCCAACTACGCGTTCCATAACCGGGGCGACCTGACGTTCTCGAACGAGAGCGCCGCCTGGGGCCTGGACACGTTGAGCTTCTCGAGCGGCGCGGCCTACGGGGACCTGGACGGCGATGGCGCGCTCGACCTGGTGGTGAACAACGTCAACCAGGAGGCGTTCGTCTACCGCAACAACGCCCGGACGCTCACGCCGAACCATTACCTCCAGGTCCGGCTCGACGGAGCCGGCGCCAATCGGTTCGCCATCGGGGCGAAGGTGACGCTGTGGAGCGGGACCCGGCAGTTCTACCAGGAGCTCGAGCCGACGCGCGGCTTCCAGTCGAGCGTGGACTACGTCCTGACGTTCGGCGTCGGGCAGCGCGACACGCTCGACTCGGTGAAAGTGGAATGGCCGGGCCGGGGGGGCGGGATCAGCCTCCTCACACAAGTCGCGACCAACCAGCGGCTCACGGTGCGGGAGACCGAGGCGGGCCGGCCGACGCTGGGGGCCTCGCGACGGCGGGCGCCCGCTGGGCTGCCGGAGCGAGGCTCCCAGCGACGGCCGCTTCTCGAGGACGTCACGGACCAAGTCGCTCTTCCCTACGTGCACCGCGAGAACGATTTCGTGGACTTCGACCGCGAGCCGCTCATCCCGAAGCTGCTCTCGACCGAAGGGCCGATGCTGGCGGTGGCCGATGTGAACGGCGACGGCCTGGACGACATGTTCATTGGGGGTGCCAAGGGTCAGGCTGGAAAGCTGCTGATCCAGCAGCCCGACGGCCGGTTCGCGAGCACCAACGAACGGCTGTTCGACGCCGACGCGGGATCGGAAGATATTGGCGCCGCGTTCTTCGACGCGGACGGCGACGGGCACCCCGACCTGTACGTCGTGAGCGGCGGCAGCGAGTTCTCGGAGATGGCGCCCGCGCTCCAGGACCGGCTGTACCTGAACGACGGGCGGGGCAACTTCCGCAAGGCGGTCGGGAGCCTGCCGGACGAAGACGTGAGCGGCTCGCGTGTCGTGGCGGCCGATTACGACGGCGACGGCGACATCGATCTCTTCGTGGGCGGGCGGGTCGTGCCGTGGCACTACGGCGCGGATCCGCGGAGCATGCTGTTGCAGAACGACGGCCACGGCCACTTCACCGACGTGACCAGGCAGCTCGCACCAGAGCTCGAGCGGGTCGGCATGGTGACCGATGCCGTGTGGCGCGACGTGGACGGCGACGGACGCCTGGATCTGGTGGTCGTGGGCGAGTGGATGCCGATCACCGTGTTTCACAACGCGGGCGGCGGGAAGCTCGTCCGCGTGAAGACGCCGGGGCTGGAGCACAGCGAGGGGTGGTGGAATCGGATCGTGGCGGGTGATTTCACCGGTCACGGGCGCGTCGACTTCATCGTCGGCAACCTCGGTCTGAACACCCGATTCCAGGCCTCAGAGGCCGAGCCGATGACGATGTTCGTGAAGGACTTCGACGGGAGCGGCGTGTCTAAGCAGATCCTGTCGGTTTACAATCACGGGACAAGCTATCCGATCGCGATGCGCGACGGGCTGCTCGCAGCGCTGCCCTTCTTGAAGCCACGCTTCCCCCGCTACGCCGACTACGCGGGCAAGACCGTCACCGACATCTTTACGCCCGCCGAGCTGGCCGGTGCGACCTTCAAGCAGGTGCATACGCTCGCCACGGCGCTGGCGCGGAACAACGGCGACGGGTCGTTCACGCTCGTGCCGCTCCCGCGCGAGGCGCAGATTGCCCCGGTGTACGGGATCCTGGCGAGCGACGTCGACGGCGACGGGAAGACCGATCTGCTGCTGGCCGGAAACTTCGATGGCGTGCAGCCCGAGATTGGGCGGATGAGCGCGAGCTACGGCCTGTTGCTGCGCGGCGAAGGAACGGGCAGATTCACGCCACTCGGGACGACGCTGAGCGGGTTTGCCGTCCCCGGGCAGGCGCGCGATATCCAGCGGGTCCGGACCCGTCGCGGTGACCTCTACGTCGTGACCCGAAACAACGACCGCCCGCTGGTGTTCCGCTCCCGACGGGCGAGCACGCCGCTAGCGGCCGGGCCGCTTGGTCCTGATGACGATGACGCCGTTGGCGCCGCGCACCCCGTACAGCGCCGTTTCGGAGGGTTGCGTCAACACCTGGATCGACTCGATGTCGTACGGATTGACGCCCCTGAGGGCCCCGCCGTGGGCGGGTGGCAGGGGCACGTCGTCGATCACATACAGCGGCTCGTTGCTCGCCATGAACGAGCCGACGCCGTGGATGCGAACGGAGATGCCGCCGTCGCTCGTCCGAGTGACGATCACGCCCGGGAAGCGGGTCATCAGCACTTCCTCGATCGGCCGGCCGGGCGCGCGATCCATCTCTTCCGCCGTGACGACTGAGCCGGGAGGCACGGTCGCCGGCGTGACACCTTGGGCTCCAGGCTCGCCGTTGGCGTTCCGGTGGGAGCAAGCGACCACGCAGCCAAGCAGCAACCCGAGGAGACGCCGGGGGAGGGGTGAGCACATGGGGGACCTCCTGTGAGTCATGGATGATCCGGCCGCTTGGTCTTGATGACGATGACGCCGTTGGAGCCGCGCATGCCGTAGAGCGCCGTCTCGGCCGGCTCCTTGAGCACCTCGATCGATTCGATGTCGTTGAGATTGACCCCGGTGAGGTATCCGTTGGGGCCCGGATCGATCACGACCCCGTCGAGCACGTACAGTGGCGTGTTGCCGCCCCTGATGGACGACCCGCCACGGATGCGCACCGCGAACCCGCCGTCGGACGTCCGCGTCACGTCCACGCCGGGGAAACGGCCCATCAGCACCTGCTCGACCGATTGGCCGGGCGCCTTGGCGAGGTCCTCCGACGTCACCACGGCGTTGGGGGACGCGGTTGGCTGGCTCGGTGGTGGCGCACCAGTGGTGGATGCGCTCCGATGGTGGCAGGCGGAGCTCACGCCGACGAGGACTGGCAGCAGGGCGCGCAGCGAGAACGAGGTCATTGGTGTCCTCCCAGGGCACGCTACGTTCCAATATACGTCGTGGCGTGGCGCACAGCTAACTCTTGATGGGTGAACTCGACATGTCCAAGTGGATGCGGTATCCGACTCTCCTGCTCGCGCTGGCCGCCATTACCAGGCTGGGAGCGGCCCAAGACCGGGCCCGCGTGACATCCCCGGACGGCCGGAACGCGGTCACCGTCGAGGTTCGCGACGGCGCCCTCACGTACACCGTCGACCGGGATGGTCGCTCGGTGCTCCTGCCCTCGCGACTCGGCTTCGCGTTCCAGGGGGCCCCGCCGCTGCGCGACAGTCTGCGGATGGTCGATACCAGCCGCAGCACGGCGGACGAGACGTGGACGCAACCCTGGGGCGAAGTGGCCCGGGTGCGCGATCATCATAACGAGCTGCGGGTCTCAGTCGCGGAAGTCGCGGCGCCGGGCAGACGGCTCGTGGTGGTGTTCCGGGTCTTTAACGACGGGATCGGCTTCCGCTACGAGCTTCCGGCGCAGGCCGGGCTCGGCGAGTTCGCCATCACCGACGAGCTCACGGAGTTCGCGCTCGCCGACGACGCCCGTGCCTGGTGGATTCCGTCGAACCGTCCGCGCCTCGACCGCTCGGAGATGCTGTTCTCGTCCTCCCCGGTGAGCGTGCTCGACAGCGTGCAGACACCGCTCACGATGGAGACGCGGGACGGCCGTACGTTCATCGTGATTCACGAGGCGAACCTTGTCGATTACGCGCGGATGTTCCTGACCGGGCCGCGCATGCAGTCGCGCACGCTGCGCGCGGCCCTGGCGCCCTATGCCGACGGGATCAAGGTCCGCGGGCACACGCCGTTCGTGACGCCGTGGCGCACCATCCAGCTAGCCGACCGCGCGACCGATCTGGCGCCGTCCGTGCTCGGCTTGAACCTCAATCCGCCGAGCGTCATCCAGAACACGAGCTGGATCAAGCCGATGAAATACGTGGGCATCTGGTGGGGCATGCACATCGGCACGATGACGTGGAGCTCCGGGGCCAAGCATGGCGCTACCACAGCGAACACGAAACGCTACATCGATTTCGCCGCCGCCAACCGGTTGGGTGGGGTCCTGGTTGAAGGCTGGAACGTCGGCTGGGACGGCGACTGGATCCAGAACCGGAACGCGTTCTCGTTCACGAAGCCGTATCCCGACTACGACCTCCCGGAGCTGGCCCGCTACGCCCACGCGAAGGGCGTCAAGCTGATCGTCCACAACGAGACGTCGGGGGGCATCGAGAACTACGAGCGGCAGATGGACAGCGCCTTCGCGCTGTACCATTCGCTCGGGCTGGACGCCATCAAATCGGGGTACGTGACGGACTTCGTTGGCGAGGGGCACTCGCACTACGGCCAATACATGGTGCGGCACCACCGCCGCGTGATCGAGAAGGCCGCCCAGTACGGCATCATGCTCGACGTGCACGAGCCGATCCACGATACGGGGGAACGTCGCACCTACCCGAACATGATGAGCCGCGAGGGCGCGCGCGGCCAGGAATACAACGCGTGGAGCGCCGAAGGGGGCAATCCGCCCGAGCATGAGACGATCCTGTTCTTCACGCGGATGCTCGACGGCCCGATGGATTTCACGCCGGGCATCTTCGACATCCTGATCGAGCGCGGGACGGGGCGGCCGCGGCGCCCGGACGAGCCTCGCGTCCGGACGACGCTCGCGAAGCAGCTGGCACTGTACGTCGTGCTCTACTCGCCGCTCCAGATGGCGGCGGACCTGCCCGAGAATTACGAGCACCAGCCGGCGTTCCAGTTCATCCGGGACGTCGCGGTCGACTGGGACACGACGCGCGTGATCGCGGGGAAGATCGGCGATTACGTCGTCGTGGCGCGGCGGGAACGGAACGGTCCGAGCTGGTACCTGGGCGCCATTACCGATGAGGAAGCGCGGACGTTCGACGTCCCCCTTTCCTTCCTCACCCCGGGGAGCAAGTACGTCGCCGAGATCTACGCGGACGGGCCCGGCGCGAATTGGCTCACGAACCCGTTGCCGGTCACCATCTCCAAGCGTACGGTGGACGCCACGTCCCGGCTGCACATCGTGCTCGCTCCCGGGGGCGGGCAAGCGATCAGGATCCGGCCGGCGCGATAGTGGGGATAGTGATGCCCAACGGCATCCGGGCGGCGCCGAGGGGCGGTCCCGGAGGCGAAGACGCAATGGGTAGGGTGGGGCGGGTGTCAGGCGTCCCGAGCCGGAGGGAGCGCCCCTCGGCGTCGCCGGAGCCGGAGCCGATACGCGCCGCGTCCATGCTGCTCGTGCTCGCCGCAGCGTTAGCGCTCGCGGGCTGCGGCCGCGCCCGCGAGCCGCGGCTGTTCGAGCTGCTGCCCCCGCAACGGACCGGCGTCACGTTCGCTAACCGGCTGCCCGACGACACCGCGTTCAACATTCTCAACTACATGTACTACTACGACGGTGGTGGCGTGGCGGTGGGCGACGTCAACAACGACGGCCTGCCGGACCTCTACTTCACGTCGAACGTCGGATCCAACCGGCTGTACCTGAACAAGGGGGATTATCGGTTCGAGGACGTCACCGAGCGAGCGGGTGTGGCCGACCCCGACGGCTGGAAGACCGGTGTCACGATGGCCGACGTCAATGGAGACGGATTCGTCGATATCTTCGTCTCCGCCGTCGACTTTCTCACGATGCACGGGCACAACGTGCTCTACATCAACAACGGCGACGGCACCTTCACCGACCGAACGAAGGAGTACGGCCTCGACTACGCCGGCTTGTCTACCCAGGCGGTGTTCTTCGATTATGACGGCGACGGCGACCTCGATATGTACCTGCTGACCCATTCGCCCCACCCCGAGCGCACGCCCGGCCCGCTCGCGCGGGCCGCGACCAGCCGCGCGGGGGTGAGTGACCGCCTCTACCGGAACGACGGAGGCCATTTTGTCGACGTGAGCGACCAGGCCGGCCTGCGCCGCGGCGCGGCGCGTTACGGCCTCGGCGTCGTGGCGAGCGACCTGAACGGGGACGGTTGCCCCGACCTGTACATCGCCAACGATTTCCAGGAAGACGACTTTCTCTACTACAACAACTGCGACGGCACGTTCACCGAGTCGATCGCCACATCCGTGGGACACACGAGCCATGCGTCCATGGGCGTGGACGCGGCCGACTTCAACAACGACGGCCGACCGGACCTGATGGTCCTCGACATGCTGCCCGAGCACGAGCAGACCCTGAAAACATCCGCCAATGCCGAGAGCTTCGACGTGTACAATCTGAAGCTCGAGGCAGGCTATCACCCGCAATACGCCCGCAACACGCTCCAGCTCAACCGCGGCCACCGGCGTTTCAGTGAGATCGGGTATCAGGCCGGCGTGTACGCCACCGATTGGAGCTGGGCCCCCTTGTTCGCCGACCTCGACAACGACGGCTACAAGGACCTGTTCATCACCAACGGCATCTATCACCGGCCGAACGACCTCGACTACCTCGCGTATGTGGGCATGCCGGTCGTCCAGACGTCGCTGCGCGACGGGATGGCGGGGCTCGCCCGGACGCTCGTCGGGAAGATGCCCCAGATCCCGATCGCCAACTACGCCTATCGCAACAACCGAGATCTCACCTTCACCAATCAGGCGAGCGCCTGGGGGCTCGAGCAGCCGGGGTTCTCGAACGGCGCGGCCTACGTGGACTTGAACAACAGCGGGGCACTCGATCTGGTCGTGAACCGGATCGACGCCCCCGTCGCGATCTATAGAAACCGCGCCCGCGAGCTTACCAAGAACCACTACCTCCAGGTGGTGCTGCGAGGCTCGGGCGCCAACACGGCGGGGATCGGCGCGAAGGTCATCGTCAAGCAGGGCGGCATGATGCAGCTGCTGGAACAGATGCCGACACGCGGGTTCCAGTCCTCTGTCGATCCGCGCTTGCATTTTGGATTGGGGTCCACGGAACAGATCGACTCACTGACGGTGATTTGGCCCGATCGGCGCCAACAAGTGTTGACCCACGTCGCGGTCGACCGCACGCTCACACTGTCGCAGCAGGACGCTACCGGGGCGAGGGTCGGGGCCGCCGCGACGGCGGGTGCCCGCTGGGCTGCCGGAGCGGCGGCCCCGGCCCCCGCCCCGCTGTTCTCCGACGTGACCGATCGGCTCGCCATCGACTTCGCGCACCGGGAGAACCGGTTCTACGATTTCCACCGCGAGCCGTTGATCCCGCATCTCTTATCGACCGAAGGGCCCGCCCTGGCTATCGGCGACGTCGACGGCAATGGCCGCGACGACATCTATGTCGGGGGCGCCAAGTGGCAGGCCGGCCGGCTCTTCATGCAGCGGCCCGACGGCACGTTCCGCGCCAGCGCGCAGCCCGCGTTCCAGGTGGACAGTCTGAGCGAGGACGTCGATGCGGTGTTCTTCGACGCCAACGGGGATGGGCATCCCGATCTCTACGTCGTGAGCGGCGGTAACGAGTTCGAGAAGGACGACGCCCCCCTCCAGGACCGGCTCTACGTGAACGACGGCCACGGGCAGTTCCGGCGCGACTCCCTGGCGCTCCCTCGTCTGTCTGAGAGCGGGTCCTGCGTGGTGCCGGGTGATTTCAACGGCGACGGGCATCTCGATCTGTTCGTCGGGCGGCGCGTCGTCGCCCGACACTATGGTGTCACGCCGCGAAGCTATCTGCTGGAGAACGATGGCACAGGGCACTTTCGCGACGTCACGCTCGAGAAAGCCCCGGCGCTCGCCGAGGCCGGGATGGTGACGTCCGCCGCGTGGGTCGATTACGACCACGACGGGAAGCTCGATTTGATCGTCGTCGGGGAATGGATGCCGATCCGCGTCTTCCACCAGGAAAACGGTCGCCTGGTGGACCGGACGGCCGAAGCCGGGCTTGCCGGAACGGAAGGCTGGTGGAACAGCGTCACGGTTGCCGACCTGAACGGTGATGGGCGTCCCGACCTGGTGCTCGGCAACCTCGGGCTCAACGCCTACCTCCAGGCGTCGCCCACCGAGCCCGCACGCATGTACGTGGGCGACTTCGGCCATAACGGCACACTCGAGCAGATTCTCACGTTCTACAAGCACGGCGTGAGCTACCCGCTCGCCGGTCGCGACGAGCTGATCGGTCTGATCCCCCGGTTAGCAAAGCGATACGCTACGTATGCGGACTTCGGCGCCGCCCGCGTCGAGGACATCTTCCCAGCATCGGAGCTGGCCCAGGCTACGGCTCGAGAAGCCCGCGTGTTCGCGAGCTCCGTGGCCCTGAACAACGGGGACGGCACCTTCACGCTGCGGCCCCTCCCCGCCGAGGCTCAGTTCGCGCCGGTCCGCGCGGCGCTGGTAGGGGACTTCGATGGCGACGGGCGGCCGGATCTCCTGGTTGGCGGGAACCTGTACGGCGTACCGCCGGTCCTGGGGCGCTACGACGCCAGTTACGGTCTGCTGCTCTCCGGTATGGGGGACGGCCGCTTCTCAAGCGTCGATATGGAGCGGAGCGGTCTCGTGATCGATGGGCAGGTGCGCCACATGAGATTGATGCGGCAGGCAGGCGGCGGGCGCTTGATCGTCGTCGCCCGCAACAACGACAAGCTTCAGGTACTTCGCCCGCTGCGGTCTTCACCCCATTGATCCGCTCTCCCTTCGGGAGAGGGGAAACTCAATGCGACCGTCGTTCCCCCTCTCCCGCAGGGAGAGGGGGACAGGGGGTGAGGACCAGGTCGATCACGTTCGCGACGGGGCCGACGATCGCGAGGGCGAGGATGGGCGGCGCCGGATACAGCCGGCTGAGCTGCGCCACGTGGAAATCACCGGCCAGCCGGATGGCGGCCTCCGTCACGGCCACGGTGGCGGCCACGATGATCCGCCCGCGCACCGTGCTCACGGTCGTCTTGGGATCGGTGATCATGAAGAAGATGAACAGCTGGTACATCGGGCCAGTGATCGGCGCGATTTCCGCGAGCAGCGGGCCGCCCACGATCCAATGGCGCAGCGCCGCGAGCGCGACGAAGCACGCCACGTAGGTGAGCGTGACGTGCAGCATGCGGACCCGAGACACGATGAGGAGCCCGAAACACCAGATCACCGCGTTCGTGGCCAGGTCGTTACCCCACTGGCGGCTCAGGATGGCGACGCTCGCCGGCGCCACCAGGAGGAGCACGCTGATGGCGAAGTTGCTCGGGTTCCAGAGGTGCCGGCCGCGGTCGCGCAGCACGTACTTGGAGGCAATCGCGAGGAACCCGCCCAGGGCGAACGGCCAGAGCAGGTCGACCCGCGGCTTGATGAGCAGCGCGAGGCTGATACCGGTGATGTAGGCGCTCGCCACGTTCGCGACGGAGCCCTGCAGCCAGCGTGAGAGCACGAGCTCCGTCGCGACGCACACACCGAGCGCGATGACGAGCCGGTCGTAGCCGCCGAGGATGCCGTAGCGCGCCTCGCCGAGCACCAGGATAAGCGTGATGAGAAAGGAGACCGGGTAGCGAGGGTCCATGCGGCCCAGCCGGGCCCACAGCGTCCGGCCTCGCTCCCGGAGGCCGTGCAACGCGACGGCGGTCACGCGCTTACGATCCCGGCTCGGTGACGACGTGCAACCGGTCCACGGCCGGGTGCTCGAGCGTCTGCACAGTGCCCGACGGCCAGCGAATCACGACGCGGTCCGCGCGCCCCGTAGGTCCCAGCCCGAAGTGCAGCCGCCGGTCGTTCTGGCTGGCGAATCCCATGCCCCCGTCCACGATCTGCAGCTGGCGCGCCGCTCCGGCTTCGAGCGTCACCTCGGCGCCGATGGCGCTGCGGTTCGACCGGGTGCCCACGAGCTTGAAGGCGATCCAATGGTTGCCCGGGACCCCGCTGTTCTTGTAGACCAGCACCGGCTGCTTCTGGTTCGCAATCACCACGTCGAGCACGCCCCGGTTGAACAGGTCGGCCAACACGATGGCGCGGCCGTCGGACTCGTCGGTCACGCCGACCTGGGAGGCGACGTCGCTCCACCCCGCCAGGCCGCGGTTCACGAGCACCCGCGAGTGCTCGTACCCCGACAGGCTCGCGGTGCCGATCGCGGGCCAGGCCCTCGCATCTTCGAACACGCCGCTGTACGCCCCGGCGATCTTCGACGCCGCGTACCAGTAACTCCGATCGCGGTCGCCCGACACGTAGCCGTTGACGATGA
>Ga0137415_10007855_pt1 | contig 10580 bp, 6 predicted proteins | sample CZODoug3_1_1_16f_FD_183082 | JGI IMG/M metagenome (GOLD analysis project Ga0137415, IMG submission 183082) | Vadose zone soil fungal communities from Angelo Coast Range Reserve, California, USA - CZODoug3_1_1_16fungal (Hybrid Assembly) | ecosystem: Environmental > Terrestrial > Soil > Vadose... | reverse complement strand
ATTTTTCAAATAGCTCCTTTGAGAGGGGCGAGCAATACATATGCCCGCAGCTGATGCACTTTACTATTCTGTATGTCTTACGATGATTGGGTGTGAATTTGTATCCAAGGTCCGGAAGGGAACCACCGAGAGTATTTTCGTGTAATACGCGATACCTGTCGTGATCACACACTGGGCAGCGGATTTCAACAAGAGTCGCTCCCATGACTCGTACGCGGCCCCGCGTCAACTCACAGTTTCGAAGCGTAAAATGAAAATTGATTCTCGAACAACTTGCCTAAGCGGTCACGCGAAAACCACTTTAGGTACAGATATTCAAGCGCCATTCTGACCATCGCGGGTTGTTTCGATGGGTGTACGTCTCCGCGCTCATCGAAAGTCCTGTCAAATTTTGGAGCGTCGAAACTGTCGGCGGGCGCCGCAATAGTGACAAGGTACTGAGGTCCCTGCTGAACTTGCTGGGCAAAACTGTATCTTATCGTCGTTTTTTCCAGCGCTTCCTCGATCTCACCAGCGGTCAATGATCGTCCCTCGGAAGCGACCCAGTTGTCCAAAACTGCAAGGATGCGACTATCCGGCCAGACTAGCTTGACCATGCAGGATAGGTACCCCGGCCAGTACATCATCGACTTCCGCTCGAAGGGATATTCGATCCAATGGGAATCTCGAATCTTGATTACGGATGCTGAGCTCAGCTGAGGATTTGCCGCCAGCCAACGGATCAGTGCTTTGTCTTTGACCGACGCGGCAATGTAAAGAAGGTGGATTTTGACGATGTAGAGCGCATTCGCGAGCAAAATGATCGGGAGTATTACGATTCCGAACGAGTTCGGAAAAAGCTGCAACCACCCGAAAACAATGAGCGCATAGGGCAGGTGGAACAGCATGAAGTTTTTCGAGGCCCATCCCCCTTCCCAAGAACCCTGTCCCACAAGCATGAAGGGTAAAGCCCCTAGAAGCATGAGCCCATAGCCGGTCGCCAGAACCTTTAGTGCCGTCAGCGCTGGCGTTGCCGAGAGATCTTTGGAGAAATTGAACGTCAACAAGCCTAGAAAGATGCATGAAAATATGAGCGAGGAGTTTTTCGATCTCACGAGCTCGAGGATCGGCTTGATCATGGGAACATCGATCCCGTACCTGAGCGCTCGCAGCCCGACTTGCAGAATGGAAAATGGTGCCAGTCGTATTCTGTTGTAATTTTTGTAATAGCCGTGACGCGGGAACCAGCTTTCCTTCATGAACCAATATGCGAACGGCAGCACAGCCAGCAACGTGATCTTCACATATTCATACACGTCGAACCCGTCCGAGGATCTGGTGTGTACGAGCCACACGTAGAAAAGAAGGAATCCCCAGAAAAACACCAGCGTCGAATTCGCGGTGAAGGACGCGAAGAAGAGAAGCAACGAGATGGAAAAGCCAATGCTGCCGGACAGGTTTGGTTGGCTAATGGTTGTCGTTGCGAAGAGACAGCCCGCATAGAAAATGGCGATCTTGAAGGTATATTGAAGGGTCACTACACCATCGAATGTAACGGCATACGCAGGATACGAAAGCAGCAGCATGGAGATTGCCGTCGCCTGTGGCGGGTTGAATGCATTCGTGTACACTGCGGTCAGGAAAACGCAAACGGCTGTGATCAAGATCGAGGCCAGCGAAATCACCCGATAAGCCACATGGCGCCTTGGAAGTTGGCCCACTATCCGGTGCTCGAAGTAGAGATTCGGCATGCCGACTTCCCAGTAGAATCGGCGCATGGATTTCCTGTCCTTGTACTGCTGCCAGAGGTCGACCAGCCAGCCGTCCCAATACAGTCCATCGTTGAAGAGAATTATTCCGTGGGTCAAGAATCCATACCCAAGGATCAGGACTATCCACGGCATGGAATTGCTGACGGTTTCCATCATTCGGTCCTCAAAGAGCAGTGGGTGTTTTCGTGAGTGCGTGCAGACACAGAGGACCGGGCGAAGTGCCGTGAGATATCGTTGGATTCAGTCGTACGCCGACCTTGCCGGCGGCACGGCGAATCTTACAGGCAAGTCCGCCAGGCGCCGGCTGATTGCGCTGGATACTTCGCGCACGAATGCAAGATAGACCACCGCCCCTGGAGAAACCTGCGCAGGCCTGAGGATCGGCCGGCCAAGGTGCGAACGGCCGTCTCTCGCGGGATCTTCATCGACGAAGAACTCGACGGCATCACCCAGCCCGCTTGCCAGCCAGGTCGCGGCGACCGAAGTCCCGAAGATGCCAAACCGGCCGCTACGGGCAGATTCGCGGGCATGACCGAGCATGCTTCGCAGCCATGCGACGTCGCCTTCGATCCTGGAGATCGCCTCAGCAGGGTCGTCTTGCACAGGTTCCGGCAGTTTAGGATCCGGGAGGGCAAGCAGCGAGATCTCCTTGTTGATCCAATCCGTGCGCACTGTTTCGACACCCAGGCCAGCACGGGCGACAAGATATGCCAGTGACCGCGGGGTGAAGTGGCAAAGGTGGTCGGCGACCACCAGGTCGAACGGCGTCTTGTCTACGTTGTTGACTTGAACGAAAAGTCGGCCGCCCGAGGAAACTCTTTCCCGCAGTCTTCGCAGCATCGAGAGCGGATCGGTAAAATGCTCCAGAGAGTGGATCAGGGTGACAAGATCAAACTGTTGGGATAACTGCTCGAGCGGCATTGTAAGAAGCTGCTCGAACCGTGGTATCGCCCTGAGCGCCCGTTCTTTCCGGTCATCCAAGTCAAGTCCGAACAGCTTCCAGTCACTGGTGGCCGCAGAAAACGCCCCAAGCATGGCACCGCTGCCGGCGCCAACGTCGAGCAGCGCTCCGGCGTGCGGGAGAATGCCTGAATCGAGGAAACGCTGCACCAGCACTTCACAGCGGCCGCGCGGACGCCCGCTCACCGGATCGAAGACCGCCTGATCGTTGGCGGCGGACTGGTGATACATCTCGTAGTCGCCGTAGATCTCGCCAATTTCCCGCAGCCATTTCGAGTCGGCAATTTTTTGAACCGTACCGCAGCGTTCACATACGAAGAGTCTGCCGCCACTCGGGAACGGCTTACTGTCGGACGTCACCCTCGGAAGATCCGGAAATCCTTCGATGGTGCGCAATCCTGCTGTGTCGCAGGCCTGGCAAGCGTATCGGGACGGCGGCATTTTTTATGGCGAATAGGCAGAGAGGGCCGAGGCTTAGCTGATAAAATCAAAGCCCGCAAGCGGGCGCAGTGCAGCGGATACTTTGCGATGAAAACGCTATCTTCTCATAGTGGGGAAATCGACTGCCTGGCGGCAGCCTTTGCGGTGTCTACGAGCGTTTCAGCCGATATCCTGCTCATGGATGAGTGGTTGAGCGCTGGCGACGCGGCATTTTCGGCCAAGGCTCAGGTACGGCTCAATAGTCTGGTTGACCGCGCAAAATTGCTCGTGCTTGCCTCGCACGACGAGAATCTGATACGAAAGAACTGTAACAAGATCATGCGTCTTGACCACGGCGAGGTGGTCGGTTTCGAAGCCGTCAGCGCGCAGCCGGCCGGTCGCCTGCCGTTCGCAGTCTAATCGTCAGGGAGGAGGATCTATTCATCTCCAACCTGATCGCATCTCTTAGCGAGCATGGCACGTTAATCATCGGGACCCCTTCGCTGCAATCGCAGGCCTACGCGTCGAGACTTAGCAAGGAAGGGCATATCAACTGCAAAGATCAGAATGACTTAAAGCAGTTGATGCGGGGATACTTTCACAACGTTTATACATTCTCGATGAATGACGAGGTTGTGCACACCGGTTATCATGCAATGTCTCACTACAATTTCGTTCTCTGCTGCGGCAAGAAGCGGCACCGGGGATCCCGGTGAGCAGAACGCCGATCACTACTTGATGGATCTTGCTTACGCCCGAGCATCGATCAGCAACTGGCGTCGCGACTACAACGAACCGTGACCACACAGCTCGATGAGCCTCGGCCCCTCGATACCTCGCTTTGCTCGGACCGGTTCAAGGCCGATGGCATACCCTTTCACGCTGCCGGCGAGGGGGCCTGGGCCTTAGTGCCGTTGTTTTTCGTCGCCGCCCAGGACGCCGGAAAGTGATTCGGGCCATCGATCCGATTGCGGCGCGGCGACCGTCCGATACGGCAACGCCCGGAATCGCGGTGATCGTGCCGAATCGCAACGACTCGCGCTATCTTCCGCGTTGCATCCGCTCGATACTCGAACAGGAAGACCCTCCCGACGAGCTGCTCGTCGTGGACGACCAGTCCACGGACGACAGTGTCCCCGTCATCCGCTCTCTGATTTCCGGACAGCCGCGGGCGCGGCTTATCGAGAACCCCGTAAACCTGGGCACGTATGGCGCAGCGGACAAAGGGCTTGAGATCGCGCGCAGCGAGTACGTCCTTTTCCTGTCGGCAAACGATTTCGTGATGCCGGGTATCTTCGCGCGCGCGAGGTCATGCCTGGCACGGCACCCGGGCGTGGGACTATGGTCTGCGATGGAATGGCTCGTGGACGAGGAAGACCGGCTCATCCGGCTTCACGCTTCGCCTGTCATCTCCCTGCGTGACGCCTATGTCCCCCCGGAGCGGTGTGCAAGGCTGGCATTTCGTCTCGGCAATTGGTTTGCGGGGGCCACGCTCATCTATCATCGCGATACGCTGGAGGCCGTGGGCAAATTCGACCCTGCTTATATGGGTCTGGCCGATCTGCTGACCGCACTGACTGTCGCGAGCCGGCGTGGGGCGGCGTACTCTCCCATGCCTTTTGGTGCAAGCCGCTTTCACTCCGGAGGCTATTTGTCCAGGACCTTGACGGGAAACGCGAACGTCGAGGCGATCCTCGATCGGTTGCGGGAGCGCGGCCCAGCTCTCGCCCCCAGGCTGTTCACCAAGCAATTCCTGGATCGCACGGCGCTTCGTTTTCGCTTTGCTCCGGTGCGTGCCAGCAAAGGCGGAAATATCCCCCACATAGCGACCAAGTACCCCGGTCTGCGGCGATTTGCGCTCAATGGAGTTAGCCGATTGCCGCCAAGGTTCTATCGGGCGCGTGTCGCATTGACGTTCATCGTTCTTTGCCCCTTCGATGTTCTTCCAGCGCTTTGGAATCGGCTGCTCGGTTCCGCGGTTGTTCTGCTCCTTCTCCGTTTGCGGGGACAGGGAGCCTACCCTCCAGCTCGATCGCGCGGAGCGAATAGTGCTTAGCTAGAATCGCGCATGCCCGTGAACGAGAAAACTCGCCAGTGAGGGCCGCCCGGTCCCCTATTGAAGCGCACGCAGGGCATTTTTCGGAACACGCTAAAATGTGCCCCGTGTTCCCCCGAGCGGACTAGGTGTGTGGCGATCCCGGAAATCGCCTCCGTTTCGCCGATCGCCTCGGCGCTAGCGACGCTGCTGCTCATCGCATGGGTGCTGAGGGCGCAGGACCGATTGCCGCTGGACGTGCCCAACCAACGCTCGCTACACGTTCGTCCGGTGCCGCGCATGGGCGGCATCGCCATGATGGCGGGCGTTTTCTCCGGCTTCGCGATCCTGCAAACTCCGCTCGTGGTCGTGCTTCCCGCCGCTGTTCTCGTCGTACTCTCGCATTTCGACGACGCTCGCGGCCTGCCGATTTCGGTCCGTTTGGGCGTCCAGTTTGCAGCCGCCGCCGGGTTCGCATACGGGGCACTTCCGGGTTTGGCGCTCCCGCTTGTGGCACCGATCGTCGTGGGCATCATGTGGGTGACAAATCTCTACAACTTCATGGACGGTTCCGACGGGCTTGCAGGGGGAATGACGGTATTCGGTTTTTCGTTTCTGGGAACCGGAGCCTGGATGAGCGGCGACGACGCCCTGCTGATCGAGTGCGCCATTGTGGCCGCCGCCGGCGCCGCGTTTCTGCCGTTCAATTTTCCTCCCGCACGGCTCTTCATGGGCGATGCCGGATCCGTGCCGATCGGTTTCCTCGCGGCGGTTTTGTCTCTCTCGGGCTGGCGCGACGGCGACTGGCCGCTCTGGTTCCCGGCGGCCGTCTTTGCACCTTTTATCGCCGATGCGACGCTCACCTTGCTAAAGCGTATGAGCGCCGGGGAGCGTTTCTGGGAAGCGCACAACAAACACTACTACCAGCGCCTCGTCCGGATGGGCTGGGACCACCGCAGGACGGCGCTCGCCGAATACGCGCTGATGCTCGCCTGCGGGACGACCGCGCTTTGGGCGCTGCGCGAGCCGCTGTATCTGCAGCTGTGCGCCCTCATCGGGCTTGTCGCCCTCCACGCAACGCTAGCGCTGTGGGTGGACTACGTGTGGCGGCGCCGCGAAAACAAATCCATTGAGTCCGCTTAAGCCCAACTACCGCGCCGCACTTGCTTTTGCGCACGATGTGCTGGCTTCCGGCGCCTGTTGGGTGCTTGCTTTCTGGCTACGCCTCAACCTTGAAATCCCCGCGGAGTTTCTTCCGGCGCTTGCCGCGGCGGTAACGGCGGCCGTTCCCCTGCACGCCTTGATATTCTGGTCGCTTGGCCTGTACCGGGGCAGCTGGCGCTACGCGAGCTTGCCCGACTTGAAACATATAGCGTTCGCCTGCCTGATCGGAGCGCTCGCAGTGCCCGCGCTGCTTGCATTCTTCCGCGCCGACGTCAACGTGCCGCGCTCCACGTTCATCCTCGCGCCTTTTCTCCTTGCCGCGATCATGGCGGGCAGCCGGATCGCCTATCGCGCCTGGAAGGAGCGCGCTCTGTACGGCCACATTCACCTCACCGGCGAACCGGTGCTCGTGATCGGCGCCGGCGACATCACCGTCAATCTGCTGCGGGAGATGGGGCGCTCCAGTCAGTGGCGTGCGGTCGGCATACTCGACGATGACCCTGCCTGGCACGGGCAGGTCCTTCTGGGCGTGAGGGTGCTTGGGGGACTCGGCGAAGTCGGCCGCTGGGCGCAGCAGTTGGAGTCCCGCCATGCGATCATCTCGCTGCCGGCTTCGTCGGCGGGCGTGCGCAGGCGTGCAGCGGAAGCCGCCGGCGCTGCGGGGCTGACGGTCCTCACGGTACCGTCTTACGACGACCTGCTGTCGGGCAAGGTCACGGTATCGCAGATCCGCCGCATCGAGCTGGAAGACCTGCTCGGCCGCGACCAGGTGGTGCTCGACGATCGCGGACTGCATCAGCTGCTCACCGGCAGAGTGGTGATGGTCACGGGTGCCGGCGGATCGATCGGGTCCGAGCTCGCCCGCCAGATCGCGAAATTCGAGCCGGCGCGCCTCGTCTTACTTGAGCTGAACGAGTATGCCCTGTACTGCATCGAGCAGGAATTCCTGTCGTCCAAAAAAAGGCCGGACATTGCGCCCATCATCGGCGACGTGCGCAGCCCGGCGCGTGTACAGGCCGTCTTCTCCAGATTCAGACCAGCGGTCGTATTCCACGCCGCTGCTTACAAGCACGTGCCGCTCATGGAGAACGACAATGCCTGGGAAGCGGTGCAGAACAACGTCCTCGGGACGCTGCGCCTGGCGCGTGCCGCGCGCGATCACGGTGTGGAGAAATTCGTGCTCATCTCGACCGACAAGGCGGTGAACCCGACCAACGTCATGGGAGCGACCAAGCGTTTGTCCGAGGAAGTCTGCCAGGCTCTGCAGCGTCCCGGTGGCGCACGTTTCGTCGTGGTCCGTTTCGGCAACGTGCTCGGCAGCACGGGCAGCGTCATCCCCAAGTTCCGCGAGCAGATCGCTCGCGGCGGGCCCCTGACGGTGACCCACCCGGAAGTCACTCGCTACTTCATGTCGATTCCCGAAGCCGCACAGCTGGTGTTGCAGGCGGGTCTCATGGGAAACGGCGGTGAGATCTTCGTTCTGGAAATGGGCGACCCGGTCAGGATCGTCGATCTCGCGCGCGACATGATCCGCCTTTCCGGGTTGAGCGAGGAGGACATCAGGATCGAGTTCACCGGCCTGCGGCCCGGCGAAAAACTCTACGAAGAGCTGCTCTCGGACCGCGAGAGCACCTTGCCCACGCCGCATCCCAAGCTAAGCGTCGCCCGAGCCGACGGCGCCCCGGGCGACGCTTGGCTCGCCGATCTGGAGCGCTGGCTCGTCCAGCCGGGATACCTCAGCGACGAAGAAGTCAAGCACGAACTCGCCGAACGCGTTTCGAAGTATCGGCCCGCTGGCTGACCGCGCCGCGGCCGTCCGGGGATGAATGCCAAGATGCGTTTGCGTGACCGAATCCGCGCAGCGCGTTCTTATTCGTATCGTATCCTCTTTTTCGAAAAAACTGTCGCGATCGCCCAGGGCGCTTGCCCTGCCAATTGCCGATCGTTGCGCATCTCATACACGCCAAGTGTGGCCTCGGTCGAGGTTCGGGGCGCCGATTCGCCTATGGTTGCCCAGCATCTGCCGTGCCCAATAGCAGCGCTATTCCCTTATGGGAAAACGGAGCACTGAAAAGTGCACTTTGACGAGCACGGGTTCTACGAGGCTCCATTGGAGATCCGCCTTCGCTTCGATGCTGCTCCCGCCTCGCGACTACGATAGCATAGGGCATGCATCTCACAGCGCAGGAGTCCCAATTCCGGACTATGCCCATGCCAGAGCCTTTCGCAGCTTTGGTTACGACGTGTACTGCTTCAGACAGCCAAGTGGAAAGCACGTGGGATCGGGTGTTTCTCAAACCGGTAAACAAATTTGCCCGAACGGTCGGCTACCGAAGTTCGGCGCAATAAGGAGCAGGTACCTGGCGCCGATGATCCGCAGTTCCCGTCCTCCCCAACCGCACGACGATTCGGGATGGATAATCCTTTAGGTCGTCATGCCTCGACCGCCGGGTCCTCTTGCGCCAGCGAAAACTGGATGCGGTACAGCCTCGCGTAGACCCCGTTTCTTGCGAGCAGCTCGGCGTGGTTTCCGGTCTCGACTATTCGACCGCGTTGCAGGGCCACAATGCGGTCGGCGTGCTCGATGGTCGACAGCCGATGAGCGATCACGATGGTCGTGCGGCCGCGCATCAGCTCGACGAGCGCCGCCTGCACGTGCCGCTCCGATTCGCTGTCGAGCGCGGACGTCGCCTCGTCGAGGAGCAGGATGGACGCGTCCTTAAGCAAGGCGCGCGCGATCGCCAGGCGCTGGCGCTGCCCGCCCGAGAGCCGCACGCCGTCCTCTCCGATTAGCGTGTCGAAGCCCTGCGGCATCTCGCGGACGAAATCGAGGGCGTGCGCCGCGCGGGCCGTGCTCTCCAGCTCGGCGCGCGATGCGCCTCCGGAACGTCCGTACGCGATGTTCGCCGCCACTGTGTCGTTGAATAGGGTGACGTCCTGCGATACGAGAGCGACGTTCGCACGCAGGCTCGCCAGGGTGATTTCCCGCGTGTCGATTCCGTCGATCAGGATACGGCCGCCCGTCACTTCGTAGAAGCGCGGCAGCAGATTGACGAACGTGGTCTTTCCGCCACCGGACGCGCCGACCAGGGCGATCGTCTCGCCCGGCTCGATGCGAAGGCTCACGTCATCCAGCGCCTCCCGGCCGGAGCCGGGATAGGCGAACGACACCCGCTCGTATTCGACCCGCCCGCGAGCACGCGGCAGGACTCGGTCGCCCGTATCCTCCTCGGCGCGTTCGTCGAGAAGCTCGAACACGCTCTCCGCCGAAGCGAGCCCCCGCTGCAGGGGTGAGGTCACCTCGGTCAGATGCTTGATTGGTGAAAGCAGCATGAGCATGGCGGTGAGGAAGGACACGAAGGCGCCCACGCTCAGTTCGTTCGCGGCCGACTGCTGCAGAGCGATGCTGATGATCACGGCGACCGCTATGGACACGAAAACCTGGACGATGGGGACCGTCGCGGAGGCCGCCACCGTCTGCCGCATGTTGTAGCCGCGTTGTTTCTGATTGGAGCGGTCGAAGCGGCGCACTTCGTACTCCTGCCCGCCGAAGATCCTTACCTCTCTGTGGCAATTGATAGATTCCTGGAGGACGTGCGTGACGTCGGCTTGGGCGCGCAGCGCCTCCTGGCTCATACGGCGCATGCGCTTGGAGAACACCTTCACCACGATCGCAACGCCGGGCGCGATGATCAGGGTAACCAGCGTCAGGCGCCAGTTGAGGTAGACCAGCCAGCCGAGCAACCCGACCGCGGCCAAGGTGTCTCGCACCAGCACCGTGAGCACGCTGGTAGCCGCGCTCGTCACTCCGGTCACGTCATAGGCAATCTTCGATATGAGCACGCCGGAGCTGTGGTCGTCGTAGTAGCGCGTCGGCAGCACGAGCAGGCGCGCGAACATCGCGTTCCGCAGGTCGAGCACGACCTTGTTCGAGACCCACGCCAGGGTATACGAGCTCAGGAAGCCGAGCGCGCCCCGGACAAAGAAGATCCCTATGATAGCGAGTGGAACGAGATACGGATGGGTCTGATTGCGCTCGACGAAGCTCCCGTCGAGAAGCGGTTTCATGAGCGCCGGCAGTACGGGCTCGGTCGCCGCGGCAAGCGCCATCGTCACGATGGAGATGGCGAAAACGCGCCAGTAGGGGCGGACGGACCCCAGGAGGCGCAGGTACAACTCCCGGGTAGAAGCTTGCGGGGAAGAACTCATGGCGGCTGCCCGATTATAAACGCTTGGCCCTGCGACCCCCA
>Ga0137415_10007854_pt1 | contig 10580 bp, 9 predicted proteins | sample CZODoug3_1_1_16f_FD_183082 | JGI IMG/M metagenome (GOLD analysis project Ga0137415, IMG submission 183082) | Vadose zone soil fungal communities from Angelo Coast Range Reserve, California, USA - CZODoug3_1_1_16fungal (Hybrid Assembly) | ecosystem: Environmental > Terrestrial > Soil > Vadose... | reverse complement strand
CGGGTCACCCCGATCGGCGCGTTCCTGCGCAAGACCAGCCTGGACGAGCTGCCGCAGCTGATCAACGTGCTGCTCGGGGACATGTCCCTGGTGGGCCCTCGGCCCTGCCTGGAGTGGGAGGCCCGGATGTTCCCGGCGGAGTTCCAGCCGCGGTTCTCGGTCCGCCCCGGGATCACCGGGCTGTGGCAGGTCAGCGGCCGCTCCACGGTGAGCACCCTGGAGATGCTGCACCTGGACCTGACCTACGTGCGGACCCGCAACCTGGTCGGCGACCTGTCCATCCTGGTGCGCACCGTCCCCTCGATGCTCCGGGAGAGCGGCGCCCGATGACGACCTTGTTCGTCGCGACCACCGGCGGCCACCTGGCGCAGCTGGACCAGCTGTCCCGGCGAATACCTCAGGACCCGGACACGGTGTGGGTGACCCACGCCAACGAGCAGAGCACGTCGCTGCTGGCCGACCGGGACGTGGAGTTCGTGCCCTACATCGGCTTCCACTCGGTCCCCGGCGTCCTCAAAGCCGTCCCGCACGCGCACCAGCTGCTGCGCCGGCGCAAGATCACCCGCGCGGTGTCCACCGGTTCCGGGATCGCCCTGGCCTACCTGCCGTACCTGGCCGCGCGCGGCGTCGAGTGCCACTACATCGAGAGCGCCGCCCGGGTGTCCGCCCCGTCCAGTACCGGCAAGCTGCTGCGGCGGGTGCCCCGCGTGCACACCTACAGCCAGTACCCGCACTGGGCCGACCCCGGCTGGCACTACGGCGGCAGCAGCTTCGACGTCTACCTGCCGGCGGAGACGCCGCGCGAGCTGGGCGACACGGTCCGGGTGGTGGTCACCGTCGGCACGGCGGCGGAGTTCCCGTTCCGCCGGCTGATCGAGCCGCTGGCCGCGCTGCTCGGCGAGGACGGGCCGCTGAGCAAGGCGGTGGAGCGGCCGGTGGAGGTGCTCTGGCAGACCGGCTGCACCCCGGTGGACGGGCTGGGCATCGAGCCCCGGCCGTTCCTGCCGGCCGCCGAGCTGGACGCCGCGTTGGCCGAGGCCGACATCGTCATCGCGCACGCCGGTACCGGGTCCGCGCTGGCCGTACTGCAGGGCGGCCGCAAGCCGTTGATGGCGCTGCGGCTGGAGCGCTACGGCGAGGCCGGCGACGACCACCAGGCCGACCTGGCCGCCGAGCTCAGCCACCGCGGCCTGTCCAGCACCATCCCCGACCCCGCCGAACTCACCGCGGACGATCTGCTGGGCACGCTGACCACCAGCGTGGTGCGCACCGACAACCCGCCGCCCTTCCGCCTGGACGACGCACCCAGCTAACCGCCCGCCGCAGGCTCCCCGCGCGCACCCAGCCCCCGCCCCGCACAGGCGCGCCCCGCCCGCACAGGCGCGCCCCGCGCGCACAGCCCCCGGCCCGCGCGCACAGGCGGCGTTCCGCGCTCACAGCACTTCCGCTGCCGACACAGCCGCCCAGGCCGCTGTGTCGAGCCCACGCGAGCTGTGTGAGCGGGTGGGACGGCCGGGGGGACGCTGGGGTGGGTGGGGGTGGGGTGCTCTGGTGGGTGGGACAGCGGGCGCACAGGCGGTGCACAGGGGGCGTGCCTAGTTTTGGCTCATGTCCCCGATAACAGGGCCGCTGACCTGCTCCAACCTGGCGCCGGCGGTCACCGCGACGGTTACCGAGCGCCCCTCCGACCGTGAGCTCGCCGACTGGAACCGGCTGGTCCGCCAGGCGACCGGCGGCGACGTCGCGCAGCTGCCGCAGTGGGCCCGGCTGCGCGCCACCGTGGGCTTCGGGGTTCGGTACGTGCTGGTGTACGCCGGCCCCGAAGGTGAGCTCGTCGGCGGCGCGCAGGTCCTGGAACGCTCTGTGCCGGTACTGGGTCGGGTGGGGTACATCCCCCACGGGCCGGTCGTCGCCGACGCCTACAGCGACCAACCGGCGGTGCGTAAGGCGCTCTGCTCCGCGCTGGCCGGCCTCGGGCGCTCCCGGCTACGGATGCTGTTCGTGCAGCCGCCGCCCGGGGCCGAGGCGATCAGCGCGGAACTGCTGGAGCGCGGCTTCCGGAGCTCCGACGCGAACATCGCCCCCGGCCAGACCCTGCGCCTGGACCTGTCCCGCGAGGTCACCACGCTGCGCGGCGGGCTGAGCAAGACGCTGCGCACCTGGACCAACCGCTGGGACGCCCACGGCGTCACCGTCCGGTTGGGTACCCGCCACGACGTGCCGGTGCTTGCCGAGCTGGTGGCGCGCTCGGGACAGCACCAGGGCTTCGCCGCGGTCACCGGCGACTACCTGGCCGAACTCGTCGCGGAACTGAGCGGCGAACCCGGCCGCGAGGACGGGCACGCGGAGCTGTTCATCGGCGAGCTGCACGGCCGCCCGGTGGCCGCCGCCCTGTACAGCCGCTGTGGCGACACGCTGAAGCTGCGTTTCGCCGGGATGGACCGGGGCGAGGCGGCGAGCCGGGGCAACGTGCCCGCCGCCGTGCAGTGGCAGGCCATCCTGTGGGCGAAACGCGCCGGTCTGCGGTGGTTCGACTTCGGTGGCATCAGCCCAGAGGCGGCGGCCGCGCTGGCCGCCGGGCGGTCGCGGGGCACGGTGCGCGGGGTGGACCGGTTCAAGGCCAGCTTCGGCGGCGAGCCGCTGTGCAGCGCACCGGCCGTCGAGCTGATCCCCAACCCGGTGGTGCGGGCCGGCTACGACCTGTCCCGCCGCTCGACGATGGGACGTCGGCTGATCGAACTCGCCAAGGCGGTCCTGCGCACCGGCCGGCTCCGCTGAGCGCGAGCCCGGTTGAGCGCGAGCCCGGAGCGCTGAGAACGCGTGCCACCCGGCAGGCCGCCGACCGACGGGAAAGCGCCGTTCAGCGGCCAGCGCGCCCGCCCGTGGGGTGAGCGCGGCCGCTCGTCGTGCCACATCCTTCGCCAGAAGTGAAACGGCCGGGGGGTCGGGGAGCGATACAGCGAACGACGGCGGCCGACCCGGTCACCGGCACGGAACGACTGAGCAAAGGTGGAGCAGCATGGCTGAACGCAATCCCATCCAGCCCAACCCGCTGTCCGCGATCCGCGCGCTGCGACTCGACCCGTGGCGGGTGCCCAGCGGCGAACCGACCGACAGACTGCTCGGCTCGCTGAATCCGATCCTGGGCGACTTCGCACCGGTCCGCCCGACCGCGCTGGTCCCCGCCCAGCGCACCGCCCCTGCCCGCGAGTCGGGGCTCTCAGCACACTGAGTCGCGCCTCTCAGCACACTAAATCGGGCCCCGAATCCCCCGAACTCCCCGAATACCACGGAGTCCCCCCGAAGACCACCGCACACTCCCCCGAAGACCACGGCCCACTCCCCCGAGGGCCGGCCAGGCGGCGCGCGCCGTGCCGGGACCGACTACCCGGCCGGGTGGGACCGCGCGGCCGCAACGTGGGGGTTGGGTATCGTGGAGAGGCGGCGCTCACGGTCAGTAACGGCCGGAGCGACCCCGCGCACGGTGGAGATCCCGCCGGTCGCAGTCACTCGAGGAGAACACCGTCAACGCGATTCACCCGGCCGATCCCCGCACGGACCCGGCGTGGCGGCAGCTGGCCAGCGGACCCACCGGCGGCCTGTTCACCTCTCCCCCGTGGATCCGGGCCGTCTGCGAGAGCTACGACTTCACCCCGGAGGCCCGCGTCTCGGTGACCGAGGACGGCACGCCGGTGGGCGGCCTGGCCTGGGTGACCGTGTCCGACATGCGGGGCGAGCGGATCGCCGCGCTGCCCTTCTGCGACCGCGCCGACCCGATGCTGGCCTCCCCGGGCGCCTGGGCCGGGCTGGCCGACGACGTGCTGGCCACCGGCACCCCGATGACGCTGCGCTGCTTCTCGGACAACCCGGCGACCAGCGACCCCCGGCTGCGCCAGGTCGGCGAGGCGGCCTGGCACGGCACCCCGCTGGACTGCACCGAGGACGAGCTGTACCAACGGATCAGCTCCACCTCGCGGCGCAACCTCAAGGCCGCCGACCGCAACGGCGTCAAGGTGGTGGCGAGCACCGAGTTGGACGCGGTACACGCCTTCCACCGGCTGCACGTGGGGCTGCGCAAGAACAAGTACCGGCTGCTGGCTCAGCCGCTGGAGTTCTTCGAGCGGATCTGGCAGCGGTTCACCGGGTCCGAGTCAGACACAGCGGTCATCACCCTGCTCGCCGAGGTGGACGGCCAGGTCGCCGCCGGCGCGATGTACCTGGTCTGGGGCGACACGCTGTACTACAAGTTCGGCGCCTCGCTGTCGGAGTACCTGCCGATGCGGCCGAATGACGCGCTCTACTGGAGCGCGCTCAAGCTGGCGCTGTCGCGGAGCCTGCGCGGCGTGGACTGGGGCATCTCCGACCTGGACCAGCCCGGGCTGGTCTCGTACAAGCGCAAATGGGCCAGCGTGGAGCGCCGCGTGGTCACGCTGCGTGGCGGCCCGGAGCCGACGCCCAAGACCGAGGTCGGCGCCATGCTGGGTGAGCTGACCCGGCTGTTCACCGAGCCGACCGTGCCGGACGAGATCAGCACTCAGGCCGGCGCGCTGCTGTACCGACACTTCTGCTGACACCCGAAGAACCAGAGGGGTTGCACGACATGACGCAGGACGCACGGGGTCGAGTGGTCATCCTCGGCCAGGGCTACGTCGGCCTACCGGTCTCGATGCGGGCGGTGGAGGTCGGCTACGACGTGGTCGGCTTCGACGTGGCCAAGGACCGGGTGGAGCGGCTGCGCGGCGGCCAGACGTTCATCGACGACATCTCCGATGCCGAGATCGCCGCGGCGCTGGCCACCGGTCGGTTCACCCCGAGCTATGACCCCGCCGACATGACCGGCTTCGACGTGGCGGTCATCTCGGTGCCCACCCCGCTGCGGGACGGCGCGCCCGACCTGTCCTACATCGAGAAGGCATCCGACAGCATCGGCCCGTACGTGCGGCCAGGCTGCTGCGTCATCCTGGAGTCGACCACCTATCCGGGCACCACCGAGGAGGTCGTGGTCCCCCGGCTGGAGGCGATCAGCGGGCTGCGCGCCGGCGCCGACTTCCACGTCGGGTTCTCCCCGGAGCGGATCAACCCGGGCGACCCGGTGTACGGCCTGAAGAACACCCCGAAGATCGTCTCCGGGATTGACGGGCCGTCGTTGGACGTGGTCGCGGAGTTCTTCAGCGCGCTGGTCGACAAGGTGGTCCCGGTCAGTGGCACCCGCGAGGCCGAGCTGGCCAAGCTGCTGGAGAACACCTTCCGGCACGTCAACATCGCGCTGGTGAACGAGCTGGCGATGTACTGCCACGACCTGGACATCGACGTGTGGTCGGTGATCGACGCGGCGGCCAGCAAGCCGTTCGGCTTCATGAAGTTCACCCCGGGGCCCGGCGTGGGCGGGCACTGCCTGCCGATCGACCCGTCCTACCTGTCCTGGCAGGTGCGCCGCACGCTGGGGCGCAACTTCCGGTTCGTGGAGATCGCCAACGACGTCAACGAGCACATGCCCGACTACGTGGTGACCCGCGCGACGGCGAACCTGAACAGGGCGCGCAAGGCGGTCAACGGCAGCACCATCCTGCTGATCGGGCTGGCCTACAAGCCGAACTCCGGGGACGCCCGGGAGTCCCCGGCGATCGCGGTGGCGAATCGGCTGGCCGACCTGGGCGCCACGCTGCGCGCGGTGGACCCACTGATCCCGGCCGACCACGTGCCCGCCGGCATCGAGATCGTCGAGTGCACCGAGGCGGAGGTGTCCAGAGCCGACCTGATCGTGGTGCTCACCGACCACGAGGTGGTCGACTGGCCGCTGCTGGAGCAGCACGGCGAGAAGGTGCTGGACACCCGCAACCGCCTCCGCCACACCCCCGGCGTAGACACCCTCTAACCCGCCCGCCGTCCCCGGTGGCCGCCGTCCCCGCTGGCCCCGTGCCCGATGGCCCCCGTGCCCGGTGGCCCCCGTCCCCGGTGGACGCCGTCCCCGGCGCTCACACAGCCTCCCTGGCTCGACACAGCCGCTCGAGGCTCGGCACAGCCGCTCAAGCCGCTGTGCGGTCGGGCCGCGGGCTGTGTGAGCGCGGGCGCGGTGCGCGCGGGGGCGGCAGGCAGCGGGTGCGGCTAGTGCGCGACGGGGCGCTGGCAGGCTGGGGTGGCGGTGCGCGGGCTGGGGATGGTCGGTGGTTCGGCGGCCTGGACGGTCGCCGGCTCAGCGATCTCCGGGAGGGCGCGCAGGTCGGCGGTCATCCGCTCGAGGTCCCGGTCCAGCACGTCGGTGCTGCCGATCATCTCGTGCATGCCGCGCGGCCGGGCCCGCTGCTGACGGCGGTGGTTGCGCTCCACGCCGTAGACCAGCAGCGCGAACACGATCACCATGAGCACTGAAGAGGTCATGGCACTAAGTGTCCGGTAGTAAACATCTTGCCAACAGTGGCAGATCTGCCCCTCCTCAACAAAATCCCGCCAGCTATGCTGTCACCATGTTGCGGACCGTCTCAGCCGTCCTCATCGACGGCGCCGCGCCGTTCGAGTTCGGCGTCGTGTGCGAGGTGTTCGGCATCGACCGCACCGACGACGGGGTGCCGCCGTTCGACTTCCGGGTGTGCGGCGAGCGGGCCGGCGAGCCACTCCCCTCCAGCGTCGGGGTGTCGTTCACGCCGGACCGGGGGCTGGACGCGCTGGTCGACGCCGACCTGGTCGCCGTCCCGGCGGCGCGGGTCCGCGAGCACTACCCGCCGGCGGTGCTGGACGCGCTGCGCGCCGCCGCCGACCGGGGCGCCACCCTGCTGTCCGTGTGCAGCGGCGCGTACCTGCTCGGCGCCGCCGGCCTGCTGGACGGCCGCAAGTGCACCATGCACTGGCACCACGCCGAGGACTTCTCCGCCCGCTTCCCGCGTGCCGAGGTCGACCCGGACGTGCTGTTCGTGGACGACGGCAACATCATCAGCAGCGCCGGCACCGCGGCCGGCATCGACGCCTGCCTACACCTGGTGCGGCGCGAGCTCGGCTCCGCCGCGGCGACCAGCATCGCCCGCCGGATGGTGATGCCGCCGCAGCGCGAGGGCGGCCAGCGGCAGTACATCGAGCAGCCCATGCCGCCGGACGCGGAGAGCCTGCAGCCGCTACTCACCTGGATGCTGGACACCATGGCCACCGAGCACAGCGTGGCCGAGCTGGCCCGGCGGGCGCGGCTGTCCGAGCGGACGTTCGCCCGCCGCTTCCTCGCCGAGACCGGCACCACCCCACATCGGTGGCTGTCCGCGCAGCGGGTGTTGTACGCCCGCCACCTGCTCGAGCGGACCCGGCTCGGCATCGACGAGATCGCCCAGCAGTGCGGGTTCGGCGGCGCGGCGCTGCTGCGGCACCACTTCCACCGGGCCGTCGGAGTCGCACCGACCGACTACCGACGCACGTTCGCCTGCTCCACCTCCGACGCCGCCGCGACCGCGTAAACCCAGCCGGGGCGGTCAGGTGCCGGGCATCCGGCCGGCCAGGTAGCGCGGCAGCCCGCGCAGCCGACGCCGAGCGGCGGCCAGCTTGCCGGGGCGCACGTGCATGCTGTCCGTCGGCAGCCGCTCTCCGCGCAGCGCGCCGCGCACCGCCCGGTGGTCGTAGTCGACCGCGAAGAACCGCACGCTGACCGGCCGCGCCGGGCGGCCGGCCGCCGCGTCGGACATCTCCAGCAGCGCGAACCGGGCCAGCGGTCGGGGTTCCCGTTGCCGGGACTGCCCCACCGAGCCGGGGTTGACCAGGTACCGGCGGGCACCGATCAGTCGCACCGAACCGTCCGGGAGCAACGTCGGCTGGTCACCGGGGCCGCGCCGGTAGAGCCAGGCCCGGTGGGTGTGCCCGAGCACCAGCACCCCGGCGCCGGGGTGCTCCACGGCGAGCCGTTCCAGCTGCGCCTCGGCCGCCTCGCCGGTCCGCACGTACTCCTCCGGGTCGGTGAGCGAGCCGTGCGCCAGCACCATGCCGGGCAGGTACGCGGTGCGGGGCAGCGCGGAAAGGTACCGGCGCGAGTCGGCGTTCAGCGTGGTGCGGGTCCAGGCCAGCGACTCCCGGGCCCGCCGGCCGCACCGCTCGCCGGACAGCTCACCCAGCGCCACCAGCTCGTGGTTACCGGCGACGCATACCGGGTCCAGGGCGGCGAGCGCGGCCACGCACTCGTTGGGGTGCGGGCCGTAGCCGATCACATCGCCGGCACACAACCACCGGTCCACGCCCTGCCCGGACAGGCACCGCACGGCGGCGGTCAGGGCGGGGAGGTTGGCGTGGATGTCGGAGAGCAGGCCATAACGCATGTGCCACTTACTCCCCCATGCATCGTCCGGTTCGCTCGTCCTCGTCGGCGCCCGGCTCGGGCTCGCGGGTCTTCGGTTCCGAAGGTCAGACGCTACTGAGCGCCGCCACTCGGACGGGGATCGGGGGCGCCGTCCGGCGCGCTGTGGATTCCGACTTTATGCTCCGAACGGGCGAATCACGCCGACCTTCGGTCGATCCTCGTTCGGCATCCGGCCCAACGGCGACAGCGCCATCTCAGGAACCTCGATCGTCGGGCGTGTCGCGGGCGACCGATCAGCTCCCTAGGAGTCGGCTCAGCGCCGGGGCGATGTCGGTCAGCCGGCGCACCGGCTGGTACTGGCCGCCGCCCCGGGTGGCCAGCGCGATCGCGGCGCGGGTGGCCTCCTCGGCGTGAATGCTCGTTCCGCTGGCGCTTCTCTCGGTGGGCAGCGGGCAGAGCACGTGCAGCCGGTCGATGCCGGCCAGCGCGGTGGCCGGTTCGGCGCCGGTGGTGTGCAGGCAGTCGCTGAGCAGCACCACGATCCGTTCGTCGGCGGCCGCTCCGGCCAGTTGCCGGCTGGCCTCGCGCAGCGCCACGGCCAGATCGGTCAGGCCGTGCCCGCGCAGGCTGACCAGGTCGGCCACCAGCTCTTCGGCCGGGCGGTGCACACCCCGAGGGCCGAGTACCCGTACCTCCTCGCTGAACGCCACCACGCTGGCCTCCAGCCGCCGGTGGGACGCGAGCACCACGCCGGCGGCGGCTACGGCGGCCAGTGCCACCGCCAGGCCGCTCATCGAACCGCTGGAGTCGACCAGCAGGCAGACCGCCTTGCGGTGCGCGGTCCAGGACCGGGTGATCAGCTCCTCGCCGGCCGGCGGCCAGCGGCCGGACCAGTGGTCCAGGGTGCGGTCCAGGTCCAGGTCGCCCTCGCCGGTGCGGCCCGAGCCCAACCGGCGGGTGCCCCGGGACCTCGCCGGGCCGGTGCGGCCCAGCTGGATGAACACCCGGCCGGCCAGCTTGCGCGCGGCCGCGCGCAGCTCTCGGTCGGTGGCCCTGGCCAGGTCGGCGAGCAGCGCGGCGGCGGCGTCCGGGTCCGCCGCCATCGCCGCGTTGAAGGCGTCCTCGTCGAGCTCGCCGGCCTTCGGCGAGACCCTGGCGAACGCCTCGTGCCGGGTGGCCAGCTCGGCGCGGCCGTGGGTACGCCCGGACTGGTCACGGCGCGGGCGGGAACGGCGCTGGAAGCCTGCCTCCGGGTCGGACGGCAGGCCGCTACCTTTTCCCTGGCCGCCCGGGGGCTGCTCGCCGGGCTCGTCCGGGGACTCGGGGGCCGGCCCAGGAGGTTCCGGCTCATCCGCCGGCCAGAGCGCCTCGAGCAGTTCGTCGATCACCGACTCAGGCGTCCGGTCCACCCCGTCGGCCACCCGGATCCGCCCGGACAGCGCCGCGTACGCCGCGTCCCGGGCGGTGTCCCGCACCAACCGGGGCTCGCCGCGCAGCCGGGTCAGCCCGGTGAGCAGGTGCACCAGGTCGATCGCGCCGCGCACCGAGGAACCCATCCGCACGTCGCGGTGCTCGCGGGTGGCCCTGGTCAGCCCGACGGACAACTCCACCACCGAGCCGTTCGTGCCGGTCATCGCGGTGGTGATGGCCCGCTCGGCGACCTCGTCCTGGTAGCCGAGCACCACCCGGCACATCCGGTCCGCGATCGCCTGGCTGACCCGGGCGGTACCCACCGCGTCGAACGGGTTCATCGCGGCGATCAGCCGGAACCGCTTGCCGGCGTGCACGGCGCCCAGCCGGGGTACCGCGATCTCGCCCTCGGTCAGCACCGTGATCAGTACGTTCAGCGTCTCCTCGGGCACCCGGTTGAGTTCCTCGAGGTAGAGCAGGCCGCCCCCGCGCATCGCGGTGAGCAGCGGCCCGTCCAGGAAGGTGTCCGGCCGGTAGCCCTCGGACAGCACCTGGGACGGGTCGAAGGCGCCGATCAGCCGCGCCGGGGTGAGCTCGGCGTTGCCCTCGACGAAGACCACCTGCTGCCCGGTCTGCCCGGCGACGGAGCGCAGCAGGGTGGACTTCCCGGTGCCCGGCGGGCCCTCGATGACCACGTGCCGGCCGGTGTCCAACGCCACGGTCAGCACCTCGCGCTCGCGGCGAAGTCCGATGATCGGCGGTCCGGCGCTCACGTGCTCCTCCGTGCTGTTGACTCCGGCGGCCGTGCCGGGAGTGGCTTTCCCCGACACGGCCGCCGTTGGTCCGCTGTGCCGAGAATTTAATCGTAGATAATCACGCCACGGATGTTCTTGCCGTCGAGCAG
>Ga0137415_10007853_pt1 | contig 10581 bp, 13 predicted proteins | sample CZODoug3_1_1_16f_FD_183082 | JGI IMG/M metagenome (GOLD analysis project Ga0137415, IMG submission 183082) | Vadose zone soil fungal communities from Angelo Coast Range Reserve, California, USA - CZODoug3_1_1_16fungal (Hybrid Assembly) | ecosystem: Environmental > Terrestrial > Soil > Vadose... | reverse complement strand
GTGCCCCCAACGGGATTCGAACCCGCGCTGCCGCCTTGAAAGGGCGGAGTCCTAGGCCGCTAGACGATGGGGACCCAGGCCCGGCTGGACCGTGACCTCCAACGGCTTACCGCTGGGAGCAAGGAAGAGCATATGTCAGAGCCCCACCTGGGCTCAAACCGGCCCCCCGCTCGAGTCCGACCGGATCTGCGCAACAGCACCGATCAACGGCGCACCGGCGGCACCTGGTCCGGCGAGGAAGCGATCAGGCCGAGCATGTCGAGCAGCCGCCGACAGTCCTCGGAGTCCTCCGCGTTACGGGCCACAACGATCCGGGCACGGTGGACCTGGTCCTCGGACACCCGGTACGCGTCCGAGGCGCTGCGCTGGGAGGGAATCGCCGCGGACGGCGCTTCCCTGGCGTAACGCTCTTCGGCCGCTTGTGCGGGCACCCTGCCCGATCGACTCATTAGCGCCTCCCCGACGGCATCCGGCGCGAGCGCCCACCGACGCACTAATCGGCCACCCCCGTCACCGTGACCTGCACGTTACCGACCGCGCGCGCGCCCCGCACCCCCCTTCCCGGGTGAGCTGATGCACTCTCAGTGACTAAAGATCTACCCATCCAGTACGAAAGAGGTAGTAAGCGCGACCGCTGCCCGCCCAGTACCCCCGAGAGGTATAGTGCAGTCGTCGACACGACCAGGAGGACGGCGATGCCCGGCTACGCCGATCAGAAGGATGCTCACCTGCGGCGGCTGCGCCGGGTGGAGGGGCAGGTCCGCGGCCTGCAGCGGATGGTGGGGGAGGACGTCTACTGCATCGACGTGCTGACCCAGGTCTCCGCCGCCACCCGGGCACTGCAGGCGTTCGCGTTGGAGCTGCTCACCGAGCACATGTCCAGCTGCGTGGTGGACGCCGCGCGGGTCGGCGACGAGGAGGCGGACGCAAAGGTGCGCGAGGCCGCCGAGGCAATCGCTCGACTGGTTCGTTCCTGAGCCAAGAGGTCGACACCCGAGCGCCCCCGACGACGTGGACGCGACCCCCCACTCCGATTCTGATGGAGGTTTTCCATGGCCGTCCAGGCCGAGTACCGCACTACCGTGACCGTCGTCGGCATGAGCTGCTCGCACTGCGCCAATTCGGTCACCGAGGAACTCAACGCGGTGAATGGCGTTCACTCGGTAGATATCACAGTCAGTAGCGGTGCTGTCACCATTTTCAGTGACCGTGAGCTGAGCGGTACGGAAATCGCGGGGGCCGTCGAAACAGCCGGCTACCGATTGGCCGACTGACGCACCGAGCCGTCACCTCGTCGCAGGATCTCGTCCGAGGCCGGCGATGCGGCACGAAAGGGGCGTCCGACACCCCTAAGGTGCCTCCTCATGGTGTTTCGCGAACGACGCCCTTCTCGACACCGCGCCGTGCCTCCCCGCCCGGCGGACTCCATGCCCGACGAGGAGCTGGAGTCGTACCTGGCCGCGATCTCACCAGAGGTGGACACCACTCGGTCCGAGCTGACCGGGCGGTTCGGCTCGGCCGAAGTGTTCCAGGTTCGACTCCCGGCCCTGCGCATCGAGCAGCTGCGGCGGCTCGCCCAGGCGCACGGGGTGCCGCCGACCTCGCTGGTCGTGGACTGGGTCGTCGAACGGCTCGAGCAGGAGGACCCGGGCCTCGGCTCGCCGGTCCCCCGGGCGCCGATCGCTACCCGGGTGGACCGGCCGGGCGGGGCCAACCCGGTCGGGCGCGGCCCGGTGGACCGGCGCGGCCCGGTGGACCCGCGCAGCCCGCTGGGCTCGCTCATCCCGGGCAACCCGATGGCCCAGGGCAACCTGCTCGCCCGGCCGTCGTCCACCGGCCCGCGTCCATCCGTCGGCCAGCGTCCGGAGGCCGCTCCCCAGCTTCCGGGCGCCGCTCCCCAGCTTCCGGGCGCCGCACGCCAGCCCGCGGGTGCCGCTCCCCAGTCGCGGACCACCGCTCCCCACTCGACGACCACCGCTCGCCTTGCACCGACTACCGCTCTCCTGTCCCCAATCACCGCTCCCCTGTCCCCAGCGGCCGCTTCCCTGTCGCCGACCGCCGCTCCCCTCCCTCCGCCGTCGGCCGGCGCCACCGGCCAGCAGGCGTCGCCGCCAGTTGGCCCCGGCGGCACCTCGGTGGGGTCGTTCCTGCCGAACGGCTCGTACGCCGCCCCGCCGGCTGGCGCGCCCGCCCCGCCCGGCGACTCGGTCTCGGCGGCGAACCGTTCGGCGCCGGGCTCGCCGGAGCCCACCGCGGCGAGGCGATCCGAACAGGGCGGCGAGCCGGAATCGGAGCCGAACGCGGTGACGCCGATCTTCCGCGCCGGCACCGAGCTGCCCGACCCGGAGAAGAGCCGCGGCCCACGGCACCGCGCCCCCGAGCCGGTCACCAGCCTGCTCACCCGCCGGAAGTTCTAGGCGAGCGCTTGTAGGCGGGTGCGGCCGTACCTCAGTCGGCCGCCAGGAACGGGCGGAGCAGCGCGACCAGCTCGTCCGGGCGCTCCTCGGCGAGGAAGTGCCCGCACTCCGGGATTGACTCGCCGGACACGTCGTCGGCGTAGTCCCGCCACACCTCGACCGCCGGCGCGACCCCGAACAGCGCCGCCCCGCCCCACAGTGCGAGCACCGGCATGCTCAGCCGCCGGCCGGCCGCGTAGTCCGCGTCGTCCGCGTCGGCGTCCGCCGGGAACGACGCCCGGTAGTCCTCGAAGCCCGCCCGCAGCGCACCGGGGGCGGAGAACGCCCGCACATACTCGGCCACCGCCTCCGGCTCCAGCCCGTGCCGGTTGTACGTCCACCGCTCGAAGAAGTAGCCGAGGTAGCCGGCCACGTCCGCGCCGGCGAGCCGCTCGGGCAGGTCGGGCTGCAGGTGGAAGGTCCAGTGCCAGTACCGCCGGGCGATATCCAGGTTCCACCGCCGCCACACCTCCCGGGTGGGCAGGATGTCCAGCACGGCCAGCCGGCTCACCTGGTCCGGCCGGTCCAGCCCCCAGCGGTGGGCCACCCGCCCGCCCCGGTCATGCCCCACCACGGCCACCCGGTCGAACCCCAGTGCCTGGACCAGCCCGGCCACATCGGAGGCCATGGTGCGCTTGTCGTAGCCGTCCCTGGGCTTGTCGGTGCGGCCGTATCCGCGCAGGTCAGGGGCGATCACGGTGTGCTCGGCCGCCAATGCGGGTGCCACCTTGCGCCAACAGTGCCCGGTCTGCGGCCAGCCGTGCAACAACACCACCGGCGAGCCTTGCCCGGCCCGCAGGTAGTGCATGCGCAGCCCGTTGACCACCGCCACCCCCGTCTCGATCTCGGTCATGCCCCGACCGTAGAGGGTGACTATGACAACTCGGCGAGACAACTCAGCGGGACAGCTCGGCCCCGCACGCGGCGCAGCGCCCGTCCTCGGCCGGGCCGCCATCCTCGGCGGAGTTGAACCGGCCGCACTCCGGGCACACCAGGTGCAGCCAGCACACCGGGTCGCCGCCCTGCTCGGCCTCGGGCACCCGCGCCCGGGATCGGGATTGATCGGCGTTCGCCATGGCAGGTCCACTCGTCGACGAGACACTAGGGTCAGTCTGCATCGCAGGGACCGTCGCGGCATTGGGGAGACAGGATGAGCGGCTACCGGGACACGTTCCGTGCCAGTATCGACGCCCCGGACCGGTTCTGGGCCGACGCGGCCACCGCCATCGACTGGTACCGCCCGCCGACCCAGGTGCTGGACTCCTCGAATCCGCCGTTCTACCGCTGGTACCCCGACGGCGAGCTGAACACCTGCCACAACGCGCTGGACCGGCACATCGAGGCGGGCGCCGGCGCGAGGACCGCGCTGATCTACGACAGCCCCGTCACCGGGTCGCGGCGGCGGTACAGCTACGCCGAGCTGCGCGACGAGGTGGCCCGGTTCGCCGGCGTGCTGGCCGGACTCGGTGTGGCCAAGGGCGACCGCGTGGTGATCTACCTGCCGATGGTGCCCGAGGCCGCGGTGGCGATGCTGGCCTGCGCCCGGATCGGCGCGGTGCACTCGGTGGTGTTCGGCGGCTTCGCGGCCAAGGAGCTGGCGGTGCGGATCGACGACGCGGCGCCGAAGGTGATCGTGTCGGCGTCCTGCGGCATCGAGGTCAAGCGGATCATCGAGTACAAGCCGCTGCTGGATCGGGCCATCGAGCTGGCGTCCCACAAGCCCGACCACTGCGTCATCCTGCGGCGTCCCCAGGCCGAGGCCGCCCTGGGCGAGCGGGACGTGGACTGGGCGGCGGCGATGGCCGACGCCGCCCCGGCCGACTGCGTCCCGGTTCGGGCCACCGACCCGCTCTACATCCTGTACACCTCAGGCACCACGGGTAAGCCGAAGGGCGTGGTGCGGGACAACGGCGGCCACGCGGTCGCGCTGCGCTGGAGCATGGCCAACATCTACGACGTGGGCCCCGGCGAGGTCATGTTCACCGCGTCCGACGTGGGCTGGGTGGTCGGCCACTCCTACATCGTGTACGCCCCGCTGCTCACCGGCGCGACCACGGTGCTCTACGAGGGCAAGCCGGTGGGCACACCGGACGCCGGGCAGTTCTGGCGGGTGATCGCCGAGCACGGGGTGAAGGCGATGTTCACCGCGCCCACCGCGTTCCGGGCGATCAAGAAGGAGGATCCGAAGGGGTCGTTGCTCAACGACTACGACCTGTCCGGGTTCGGCGCTCTGTTCCTGGCTGGCGAGCGGCTGGACCCGGAGACGCTGCGCTGGGCCCAGGACCTGCTGAAGGTGCCGGTGATCGACCATTGGTGGCAGACCGAGACGGGCTGGCCGATCGCGGCGAACCCGATGGGGCTGGAGCCGATGGAGGTCAAGCCAGGCTCTCCGACCGTGCCGGTACCCGGCTGGGACGTCGCCGTGCTGGCCCCGAACGGAGAGCCGGCCGAGGTGGACACCGACGGGGCGATCGTGCTGAAGCTGCCGCTGCCGCCGGGGTCGCTGCCCACCCTGTGGAACGACGACGAGCGGTTCGTGGCGTCCTACCTGTCCGCGTTCCCCGGCTACTACCTGACCGGCGACGGCGGGCACATCGACGCCGACGGCTACGTGTTCGTGATGGGCCGCACCGACGATGTGATCAACGTGGCCGGCCACCGGTTGTCCACCGGGACCATGGAGGAGGTGCTGGCCGGGCATCCGGATGTCGCCGAATGCGCCGTGGTCGGGGTGGCCGACCAGCTCAAGGGCCAGGTCCCGCGCGGGTTCGTGGTGCTCAAGGCCGGCTCAGAGGTCAAGACCGCCTCGGACGAGGTCCGGCTGCGCGCCGAGCTCGTCGCAATGGTGCGCGACCAGGTCGGCGCGGTGGCCTCGTTCAAGGACGTGGCGGTCGTGCCGGGGCTGCCCAAGACCCGCTCCGGGAAGATCCTGCGCAAGACCATGCGCGGCATCGCGGACGGCGCCGACGAGGCGATCCCGTCGACCATCGACGACGCCGGCGTGCTGGACGCGCTGCGCCCGATCCTGCGCCCAGGCGGCTGAGGCCGCGTCGACCCGTTTGCCCAGGCCAGGCCCCGTGAGTGGGTTGCGTTGCCATCGCAACGCAACCCACTCACGGGTGTTGGAGCCGCATGCCCAGCGCCACCGCGGCGGCCCGCTGCCGGTCGTCCCGGCTGACCAGCACCACGGGTTCTCCACCGGCCAGCTCCGCCGCGGTGGTACCCGCCACGGCCAGGTGCAGGGCGTCAAGGGCGCGCAGGGGGTATCGGGACAGCAGCGCCGTGGCCGCGGCGAGCACGGTCTCCGGTTGCAGCCGCAACAGCGCGACCGGGCCGTTCGCCCCGCAGTCGACGTCGATGACCTCCAGCAACTCGACCGGGTCGGAGATCCGCCCGCCCCGGTGAGCGGCGTAGATCACGCTGGTCAGCTCGAGCCGGGTGAGCTCGCTGGTGACGACCGGCTCGGCGCCGTCGAGCAACAGATCGCGGAGCTCCTCGTGATCGGGCTCGTCCGGGAAGTAGCAACGGACCAACGCCGAGGTGTCGACGTAGAGCAGGCTCATCTCGCGTCGCGCTCGTCCTCCAGCGCTTGGCTGACCGCCCGGCCCACCCCGCGCTGGCGTTCGATCACCGACTCACGAGACTCGGGGAGCGCCGAAGCGGGCGGCAGCACGCGCAGCCCGGAATGCTCGATGCGCCGCCGCACCGAAGCGGTGTCGTCGTCCACGGCGGCCGCGAGGATCGCGCTGACCAGGTCGTTGAGCGAACGGTCCTGCTCCGCGGCGCGCTGCTTGAGCCTGCGGTGCAGGTCGTCGTCGATTCGGGCGATCAGTTGTCGCACCAAACCATGATAGCAGATCTCCTTGCCAGTGCTATCAAAGGCGCATCGTGGCAGTTCAGGTTAGGCTTGGCTGGCTGTTGCGGCGGTGCTATCAAGGGCACGATGGTCGGTCATGAAGATCGTGGTTGACTTCGACCTCTGTGAGAGCAACGCGGTGTGCATGGGTATCGCGCCGGACATCTTCGAGGTGCGGGACGACAACTTCCTCTACATCCTGGACGAGAAGCCTCCGGAGTCGCGGCGGGCGGAGGTCGAGGAAGCTGTCGACATGTGCCCCAAGGCCGCCATCTCCATCCAGGAGGACTGATTCCTCACACCTCGCCCGGTTGTGTTGCGGGGTGAGGCGGCCGGTCGCAGGCTGAGACGGTGGTCAACGGCGACTCGCACATCCCTGGCACCACTTCGCTGAGTCCGGCGCACGACACCGGTCGGCTGGGGTCGGCGGCGGCGGTCAAGGCCGCGATCGGGGCGGTGGCGACCACCACGGCCTCGGTCATCCCGGTGTTCCTGGTCGGCGGAATGGCCGTACAGATCGGCCAGGAGCTGCGGTTCTCCCCGGCCGGGTTGGGTGTCGCGGTCGCGCTCTACTTCGGCGCCGGCGCGGTGTGCTCGCTGCCGGCCGGCTGGCTGGTGGAGCGCTACGGCGACCGGTTGACCAGCCGGGCCGGGGTGTTGCTCTCCGTGCTGTCCATGCTGGCGATCGCGGCGTTTGCCCATTCGTACCTCGGCCTGGTGATCATCATGATGGCCGGCGCGGCGGCGAACTCGCTGGGGCAGCTGTCGTCCAACCTCTCGCTGGCCCGCCAGGTGCCCCTACACCGCCAGGGGCTGTCGTTCGGGGTTAAACAGTCCGCCATCCCGATCGCCACGCTGCTGGCCGGGGCGGCGGTGCCCACCGTGGCGCTCACCGTGGGCTGGCGCTGGGCGTTCGTCGTGGTGGCCGGGCTGGCGCTGCTGGCGCTCCCCCTGGCCCCGACCGGTCCGCGACCGCCGGCCCGCCCCGCCGGCGCCACCAACCCGAGCGCCGACCGGGCCACCGCGGCGCTGGTCGTGGTGGCCGCCGGCGCCACGCTCGCCGCCGGTTCGGCCAGCGCGCTGGGCATCTTCCTGGTCGACTCGGCGGTGGCCCAGCACATCGGCGCGGCCACCGCCGGCACGGTGCTCACCCTGGGCAGCGTGGTCGGTGTATCCGCCCGGGTCGGCGGCGGCTGGCTGGCTGACCGGCGCGGCGGCACCAACCACCTGGTGGTGGTGGCTGCCACGCTGGCCATCGGCGCGCTCGGGCCGCTGCTGCTGGCGCTGCCCGGAATGTGGTCGCTGGTGGTCGGCACCGTGCTCGGCTTCGGGTTGGGCTGGTCCTGGCCGGGGGTGCTCAACTTCGCGGTGGTGCAGCTCAACCCGCGAGCCCCCGCCGCGGCCACCTCGATCACCCAGTCCGGGGTGTACGTGGGCGGTTGCCTCGGCCCGCTGCTGTTCGGGGTGCTCGCCTCGCACTCCTACCCGCTGGCCTGGCTGGTGGCCGCCGGCGCGATGGTGGCCGCCGCCGCCATGATCCTGATCGGCCGGTGGCGGCTCATAACCCACCCCTCCGTCCGCGCCGCTCTGGCCGCCCACTGATGCGACGGCACACAGCGTCGGGCCACCGCACACATCGCCCAACCTGTGTGCGGCGTACTGACGCTGTGTGCCGTCACAGGCCCTCGGCGATCTTGCCGGTGAGGGAGAGGGCGTCGGCGGGGGCGCGCACCTTGACGTCGTTGTCGAAGTAGGCGTACACGTCCCGGCCCCGGCGCCAGCCGCGGATCTTCGCCGCCCACCCGTCCAGCGCCTCGTCGGTGTAGCCGCTGGTGTACAGCTCCGCGTCGCCGTGCAACCGGAGGTACACCAGGTCGCTGGCGGTGACCTGCTCGAAGTACGGCCAGGTGCCGGCCGAGTCGGCGACCACGCAGGCCACGTCGTGCTCGGTGAGCAGCTCGGGGAATGCCGCACCGGCGAAGCTCGCGTGCCGCACCTCCAACGCGTACCGCAGCGGCCGGCGCGCGTCGGTGGTGGTCCACGCCCGCCCGTCCAACCGCTCGTCGTGCTTGGCGGCCAGCGCGGCGGCGGCCTCGGTGTCCCGGGGCAGCTCGTCGAAGAACGCGGCCAGCACCTCCGGCTCGAAGCGCATGGTGGGCGGTAGCTGCCACAGGATCGGGCCCAGCTTGGCCCCCAGGGCGAGCACCCCGGAGGCGAAGAAATTGGCCAGCAGAGTCTCCGGCTCGCGCAGCTTCTTCAGGTGCGTGATGAACCGGGGACCCTTGACCGAGAAGACGAAGTCCTCCGGGGTCTGCGCGAACCACGACTGGTAGCTGCTGGGCCGCTGCAGCGAGTAGAACGACCCGTTCAGCTCCACGCTGCGCAGCTGGTTGGCCAGGTACTCCAGCTCGCGGCGGTGCGCCAGGCCGGGCGGGTAGAACTCACCGCGCCACGGCGGGTACAGCCACCCCGACGTACCGATCCGGACATCCCCGTCAGCCTGCGTTCCGATCACGCCATCGTACGGGCGGTCTTGTACGTTGCAGCTGTGGAGAGCCTGCGCATGGTGACCGACTGGCCGGCCGAGCACGTCGCGGTGGCCCTGATCGACGCCGACGGCACTGTGCTCGGTACGCACGGCCCCCAGGACCACCAGTTCCGGCTGGCCTCGGTGACCAAGCTGCTCAGCGCCTACGCCGTCCTCATCGCCGTGGAGGAGGGCGCCGTGGAGTGGGACCAGCCGGCCGGCCCGCCCGGGTCCACCGTCCGCCACCTCATCTCGCACACCTCCGGGCTGGCGTTCGACAGCGACGCGGTGCAGGCCCGCCCCGGCACCCGGAGGATCTATTCCAACACCGGGTTCGCGGTGCTGGCCGAGACGGTGGCCAAGGCCAGCGGCATCGAGTTCGCCGACTACCTGGCCGAGGCGGTGTTCGCTCCACTCGGCATGACCGCGTCCCGACTGGCCGGGGCGGCGGGTGCCGGCGGGATCAGCAGCTGCGCCGACCTGTCCCGGTTCGCCGCCGAGCTGCAGGCACCCCGGCTGGTCGCCGAGGAAACGCTCACCCAGGCCACCCGGCAGGTCGCCTTCCCGGGTATCGACGGTGTGGTGCCCGGGTACGGTCGGCAGCGCCCGAACGACTGGGGGCTGGGCTTCGAGGTGCGCGACCACAAGGACCCGCACTGGACCGGGCGGCGCAACTCGGCGGAGACCTTCGGGCACTTCGGCCAGTCCGGCACGTTCCTCTGGGTGGACCCGGTCGCCGGCCTGGCCTGTGTCGCGCTGACCGACAAGGACTTCGACAAGTGGGCCGTGCGGGCCTGGCCGGCGTTCACCGACGCGGTGCTCGCCGAAACCGGCCGCGGCTAAATCGAGCCCGGGCTCGCTCGGCGACGGACGGGGCACCGCGCCAGGGCTCAGGCGGCCACCCGGGTGAGGACGGCGAGCTCCTCGCGCAGATGGGCGATCAGGGTTTCCAGGTCCGGTACCTGGTCGCGGTCGGCCACCATGCCGAAGTCCAGCGAGCCCCGGTAGCTCATCACCGTGATGTTCAGGCCCATCCCGTCGGTGATCACCGAGACCGGGTAGGTCGCGGTCACCTTCGCCCCGGCCAGGTACAACGGGAACTGGGGCCCGGGCACGTTGGACACCACCAGGTTCCACAGCGGGTGCCCACCCCACCGGGTGGAGAGCGCGAAGCTCAGCCCGGCCGCCCGGGACAGCAGCGCCGGTGGGATGAAGTGATTGGCATCGGCCAGCAGCGCGGCCGGCATGGCCTGCTGACTCTCCTTCATCGAGCTCAACGCGTCGTGCGTGGCGCGCAGCCGGGAGATCGGGTCGGCCTCCGTGGTCAGCAATGGCACGGTCATCAGCATGATCCGGTTGCCGTAGGTGCCGGCCTCCTCGGGGGTGCGCACGGAGATCGGGATCTGTGCCACCAGCGGCTGGTCCGGCAGGGCGTCGTGGTCCACCAGCCAGCGGCGCAGCGCGCCGGCGCACAGCGACACGACCACGTCGTTCACCGTCACCGCGTGCGCCTGCTTCACCGCCTTCACCTCGGTCAGCGGCAGGCTGCCGAAGGCAAACCGGCGGTGCGCGGAGAGCGGCCGGCTGAACGGCGTGTGCGGTGCCTCCATACCGCCGAAGCCCCGCGCGTTCGGGGTACCGAGGCCGCGCCACACCGCTCCGGCTACCCGCCCCAGCAGCGGTAACCCCGGCACCGCCCGCAGCGAGCGCACCTCCTCCAGGTGCGGCAGCGTGCCCGGCAC
>Ga0137415_10007852_pt1 | contig 10582 bp, 3 predicted proteins | sample CZODoug3_1_1_16f_FD_183082 | JGI IMG/M metagenome (GOLD analysis project Ga0137415, IMG submission 183082) | Vadose zone soil fungal communities from Angelo Coast Range Reserve, California, USA - CZODoug3_1_1_16fungal (Hybrid Assembly) | ecosystem: Environmental > Terrestrial > Soil > Vadose... | reverse complement strand
TGGCGGTGTAGCTCAGTTGGTAGAGCAGCGGACTCATAAGCCGCGGGTCCCCCGTTCAATCCGGGGCACCGCCACCATTTTTTCAAGGGGTTACGCGACACCCCCCGTCGAGGCCGCACTCAATTGTGCTAATTTTGTGCTATTTTCTCGCCGCAATCGATCCAGCACCTCGGCGCCTCCACGCAAACTTTCCGGCTGATGGTGCGCATACCGCAGCACCATCGAGATCGTTTTCCATCGGCCCAACTTCTGGACCGTATAGACATCGACGCCCGCTTGAATGAGCCGCGTGGCAAAGGTATGCCGCAGGTCATGGAAGCGGAACCGCGCGATCCCCGCCTTGCGCATCGCCGGATAGAACGCCCGCAACAGACAGATTGCGCGCATTGCGTGGGTGGTCTGCCCCGTTGACGAAGACAAAGGCGGCGCGGCTCGTCCGCACTGCGGCGCGAGCCTGCAAGATTTCCATTGCCGTGTCATTCACCGGCAGGGTAGGAATGGCGACTGATCAATGCTGTGGTGAGCGCCTGAGTCCGAGCGAGCTCCTGGAAAGGGGCTGGTCTAGGGGTTGCCGATTCTGCTTGCTCAGCAGCCTTCCTTGCAGTGCACAAAAACCTCCCTCAACCTCTTAACCGGAGAAGTCGATTTTTCAAGGGCTTTGACGTATCCTTTCGCCTGTTCCAAAAACAAATGTATCTGAATTTAGAATTTGCGAGTTGCCCAGATTGGCGCCGACGACCTATTAAACAGGCACCCAGCTGACAATAACGGATGACTCTGATGACTCTTTAGTGTTATTGCATTGATGGTGTGTCATCGATAAGAATACGTTGTTCCTTCTGCTATCTGAAACTATGCCGCCTTCAGGAGATTAGTATGCAGCGATACCTTTCTCTTTCTGCGTTTGCTTGTGCGTTGATGGTCTCGGGATGCGCCACAGACTCCCTTTTATGGCAACGCCACACAGAGAATGATTTCCCAGCACAAGTGCGTTCCGTTACTTCCCGACTAGGAAATGTCTTGGATGCTAACAGTGAGCTGACCTACGGCTCGTGGACGGTCAGATTTGGCAAGGGCAAACCATACGCCTCCTACAACTGTTCGCAAAACACGAACTGCGAAATCAAGATCAGCAATCTGAGGTGTGATAATTTCGCTGGTGGCAGTGCCTCTTGTGAATTGAAGTTGTATGACAATGCAACCTGTAAACTAGTCATTCCTGAAACACGGGAAGCGTTTGAGATATTCTGTCCTCTTGATGTAGCACTCGAGCCGAAGAGCCAAGGCGACAAAGACCAGACCAACAACGCGCCTCCCCAAAAGCAGGGAGCGGCCTCGCCGGAGAAGGGCACTGTCGTAGCCCCCAACGAGGCGGAAGGTCAATACATACCGCGTGGTCTCGTCTTGGGCTTGCGCACAGGAGTGGCCATAACTACCAATAAGGTACTGGAGAATTTGGCCAACCACACCAGTGTGGGGCCTCTTGTCAATTTTGAGGCACTATACGCCCTCAGAGAATGGGTACGGGTTGGAATAATGTTCGAATGGGATCGACATAATATCGACCTGCGGGGTCCTCACTTTGGAACGTTGAACACCTTCTCCTTCCTCCCGACGGTAGAATTCCGTCCAACCCATGAGGCGATGCGAGATCTAGGATTCGCATGGTTTATTCCCTACGCCTCACTGGGGACCGGAATAAATGTTCATTCCTTCAGCAACGCCCTCCGGCTAGGCAATGCGCCCGTTTCATTCTCCAATACCTTCGCCTTACGCTTGGCCAGTGGTCTTGACTTCCCTATCACCTCCCATTTGGCATTTAACACTGAGGCCGCGTGGAACAGAGATAGCGGTAGTTACAAGCTAAGCGGAGCGGAGGCCGATTTTAACGCTTCTTCGCTTAACTTTCTAATCGGTCTACGGGCACAATTTTAGCCAAACAGTATCCCAACACGATTGCGTTGATTGTCCAGCGACCGGAACCAGCATCTTGACACTTTCTATAATGCCATGCACTGCCCCACTTGATCTGTGGACAGATCGTTCCTCGGTAGTGATCATCCTTTTGTAAAGAATTCAGCCGCTTCTTAGGGTCCACCTCTAAGGGGATCACTGGTAGCACTCGCCTGCTATTCTGTTTGGAGGTCCACGACCGTTTCCCACCCTGATCATTTCATACAGAGTTCACTGGGTTTCAGCCTCTTCCTTGCCACATCCTTCCTGTCTACATTTAAAGCGGGGCACAACCTGGCCGAAAAATACCACCATTCCTTACCACTAAAAAATCTCCCTTGCTCCTTAGTTCGTATTCATTCTAGAATAATTTGCCTGAGTACGTCGCGATCTCGATCACGAGAAGTCCACGATATTGTGATGCGAATCACTTTCAAATTTCCATGGGATCGGTATGAGTCTGCAAACTGCTCATGAAAAACGCGTAGCGATCACGGGTTTTTCTTTTCGACTTCCGCAAACCAATCAAGCACAATTCTGGAAAGATCTGATCGACGGTCGTGACTTGATCAGTCAAGTCGCTCCGGAACGGTGGAGCCAGGATGTTTTTCTGCACCCAAGCAGAAAGCCTCCTGGTACCGCAGTGACCTTTGCTGCCGGATCACTAGGGGATGTTTCCGGCTTCGACGCTGAGTTCTTCGGCATCTCACCGCGCGAGGCCGCGCAAATGGACCCACAGCAGCGGCTTCTGCTGGAGATGAGTTGGGAGGCCCTGGAAAATGGGGCCATCCGGCCACATGCCGTACGTGGTAGCAATACGGGCGTGTTCATCGGGGTTGCGAGCACGGACTATGTCTATCGACTGGTCGAGGATTTCGCTGCCTGTGATGCCTCGACACTGACTGGAAATGCCGCCAGCATGGCCGCCAATCGCATTTCCTTTGTGTTCGATTTCCATGGGCCCTGCATGGCGATCGATACCGCCTGTTCCTCTGCCTTGGTCGCCTTTCATCAGGCCTGCCGCGCCATTCTTTCCGGCGAAACCGCGATGGCATTGGCGGGCGGCATCAGTCTGCACCTGCACCCCTTTCCTTTCATCGGCTTTTCCAAGGCGTCCATGCTGTCGGCGAGTGGGCGTTGCCATGCCTTTGATGCCTCGGGTGATGGCTATGTCCGCTCCGAGGGAGGGGGCATCTTCGTGCTCAAGGATTATGACCAGGCCGTGGCGGATGGCGACCCGATCCTCGCCGTGGTGGCGGCCACGGCAGTCAATACTGATGGCCATAAATCCGGTCTCACCGTACCCAATCCTGAAACGCAGGCGGAGCTTTTGCGGCAGGTCTACGCCGCAGCGGGCCTCGGCCCCGACGAAATCGATTACCTGGAGGCCCATGGCACCGGGACAGCGGTCGGCGATCCAATCGAGGCCCGGGCCATCGGCGAAGCTATCGGCAAGCACCGAAATGTGGACAAGCCGCTTTGGATCGGATCGGTCAAAAGCAACCTGGGCCACCTGGAAACTGCTTCAGGGGTAGCCAGTCTGGTCAAGGCGCTGCTGTGTCTGTCCCATCGCATGGTCCCCGCGACAATCGGCATACCGCGGCTCAATCCGCAAATTCCTTTTCATGAGCTCAACCTCGATGTCGTGACGAAAAACCGCCCGCTGAAGCCAGTAGGTAGGCTGATCGTTGGAGTCAACTCCTTCGGTTTCGGCGGTACCAATGCCCATGTCATCCTGGAAAGCTCTGAGCAGCCGACGCAGCCTCGAGGCAAGCCCGACCATTCTGCTGTATTGCCGGTCTTGATCTCTGGCAAGAGTCCGGCAGCGTTGAAGTCCGCTGCACACCAATGGGCCGATTGGCTGAAAAGCCCGCAACCGGTGTCGTTTTACGGCATTGCCTACAACAGCCTGTTTCGGCGCGATTGGCACAAACACCGGGCGATTATTTTCGCCGATTCAGCCGAGACCCTCGCGGTGAAACTGGACCAGTGGTCGTTATCCGAACAGGAAATCGAACCAGACCATGTTGCCACTGGCACGGCTTTGGAAAATGTGGTCGGGCCGGTGTTCGTGTACATGGGGAACGGTTCCCAATGGGCCGGCATGGGCAACCGACTGCTGGAGGATTCAGTGTTCAGGGCGGCAGTGCGTGAAGTCGACGAACACTTTCAGATGCTATCTGGTTTCTCACTGGAAAAGGAACTCGCCGACACGAACGTTGGCCCCGATCGCTATGCCCGCACTGAGCTTGCCCAGACTGCGCTATTCGCATTGCAGGTGGGCATCACGAGCATCTTGCGGCAACAGGGCGTCGAACCCGTTGCCGTCACCGGCCACAGCGTGGGTGAAGTGGCCGCAGCTTGGGCATGCGGGGCTTTATCGCTGAAGGGTGCCGTCGCAGTCGTCTTTCATCGCTCGCATGCGCAAGGCAAGACCAAAGGCATGGGTCAGATGAGAGCGGTCGGACTCGGGTACGAGGGGATTCGAGACCTGCTCGATGGGCGGAAATTCGCGGAACACCTATGCGTCGCGGGAATCAACAGCCCGTGCCGCGTGACCCTTGCCGGATCGTTCGAGGCATTGAGCGAACTGGAAGCCGTGCTGAATCAAGGTGGTGTGGCCTGGCGACGGATTGATCTCGATTATGCGTTTCACAGCTCCGCCATGGATGGGATCGAGTACGAGATTCGCTCGTCGCTTGCCTGTTTGCAGCCCCAAGCTACAACAATTCCCTTCTATTCCACGGTGGCCGGCGGTCGACTCGATGGCGGGCGGCTTGACGGCGACTACTGGTGGGATAACGTGCGCCAGCCAGTGCAATTTGGGGCGGTGGTCAGGCAGATGCAGAACGAGCTTGGTGCGAATCTCTTCCTCGAGATCGGACCGCAGCCGGTGCTTCGCTCCTATATCAACGATTGCCTGAAGGAAATGGGCAGGAAGGGCCGCATCCTTCCAACCGTGTTGCGAAACAATGATGACCCTAGACTGGTGCATCGAGCCGCAGCGCTCTGCATGCTTGGCGGAGGCAAGGTAAATTGGCAGCGCCACTTTCCCCAGCCGGCACGGTTCGTTCAACTGCCCAATTATCCCTGGCAGCGAGAGCGGCATTGGCATCCGGTCACGCCGGAGTCTCAGGGTACGTTGACTCGGCATAAAATCCATCCGCTGCTCGGGTATTTGCTGCCGCTGCACACGCTCACCTGGGAAAATCAGCTCGATACCGTCAAGTACCCTTCACTGGCCGACCATAGGATCGGCACGGCAGTGGTGTTCCCCGGCGCCGCGTTTGCCGAACTTGCGCTTGCCGCCGCGCACGCTTGGCAACCCGCCGACATCATCGAAATCGAAGACTTGGAAATCCACGCCCCGCTACTGTTGAGCAGCGAGCACTCTAAACTGCTGCGCTTCGTGATTGACGAAAGGGATGGCCGCTTTCATATCCAGGCGCGCCAATATGCCAAAGCCGAGCTCTGGACGCGTCATGCCACGGGAAGGAGACGGCCGCATCCCGTCGGCTTGCCGCTGCAGGGGCAAAACTTTCTGATTCCTGAGCGGCATCCAGACTTTACCGGCGAAGATCACTACCGTTATACCCAAGCCTTGGGCTTGGCCTATGGGACTGCCTTTCAATGCATCACCCATGGCTGGATGGAGGGCAACGCTGTCTGGGCAGCATTGCACACCCCGGATTCGCCCTCATCGGATCTGGCCGACACGCTCTTGCATCCGGCGCTGCTGGACTGTGCGTTTCAATTGGTGGTGGAGCTCCTGCGCGACGACCCGGACCTGTGCCCGGGCATCGCCTTTGTGCCCACCCGCCTGGGACGCTTACGCTATCGGGTGGTCGGCGGCCAGCCGGCCTTCGCACGCGCCGTGCTCGTCAAGCGGAATCCTCACTCGCTGACCGCCGCATTTGCGCTTTTTACGGCTGACGGACAGACTGTGGCCACGATCGAAGAGGCCAGTTTTCGCAGCGTACGTCTGCTGCAAGACACCGACAGGCAGCTACGCTTTCTCGACGAGCATCTCGTGCCGAGTCCGCACCTCTTTGCGAATGAGGAGCCGATGGCCATCGAGCTGAGCAGGCTGCATGTGTCCCTCTGCCAGTTCCTCGAAGCAGAGGATGCATCATCCCGCCTGCGCCGCTACGGCGAAGAGGTGGAACCCCTGCTCGACGTCTTGTGCAGCGGTTTCATCCGAGAGGCACTTGCAGCCATGTCCTCGAAGGAGGACGCCAATGCATGCCTTTCCCAGAAGGGGTTTCTTTCCTATGTGCTACGGCAGGCGCTGGAGGATGGCAGCATCGCGGTGGAAGAGGACGCCTGGCGGCTGGTGCCAGGGGACGAACTTCCGGTTTCGGCCTGCGAGGTATGGAAAAATCTGGCGACAGACTATCTGGACTATGTGCCTCTCATTCATGCCATCGGCACGGTAGGGTTGCATCTTCCCGCGCTGTTGCGCGGTGACCTGCCGGTGGAAAGGGCTTGTCCGCCCACTTCGAGCCTGCCGGCCTTCATCGATGATGCGTTGACTGCCGAGGCCCGGTGGCGGATCGGACAGGGGCTGCGCGCTATCATTGCCGATCTGTTGTCTGATGTGCCGACGCACCAACGCCTAAGCGTTCTGCAGGTGGGCAACGCCCTGTCAGGTGTTTCGCACGACATCTGTGCAGCCCTGGACTTTGACCGCTGCGACTATGTGTTCGCTTCGCCCTCCGCCCAGGCGGTCGAGGCATTCGGCGAAATCCAGGAACGTTATCCGCTGGCGCAGACTCGCCTCATCGAAGACGCGCAAGCTGCCGGCAGACGCTGCCACCTGGCCATCGTGCGTCACGACCACCACGACGAGGCACAGCTGCTTACCTGCCTGGAGTACGCCGCGCGGCATCTCGCGCCCGCGGGGGTGTTGGTCGTGCTGGGCTTCTATCCGGCGCGCTGGCTGGATTTCCTCTTTGCCGCCCATGGCGGCTGGTTGCAAGGACACGATTCACAGCTCGTGCGTTCCCCCTTGCGCCCGGCTCAATACTGGCAAGACCGACTTCGGGCCCTGGGCTGCTGCGAAACCGATCTTGTGGAGTTGGCCCCCGGCACCTTCTCGGGCGCCTACCTCTTGTTGGCGCAAAAGGACAAGGCTGCCGTCGTGACGGTTGCGCAATCAGATGGAGCAGCCCGCACCTGGCTCATTTTTGCCGACCATGAAGGGCTCTCCGCAGAATTGGGCAGCAGGCTTGCCAGGCGCCTGCAAGCGCGCGGTGATCACGTCACCCGCGCATCGTGGCCGGCACAAGGGGAACTGCTGCCCCATTTGCGCGAGGCGCTTTCCCTCAAGCAAAGTCGGCTCGATGGCGTCGTCTTTCTTGCAGGGCTACAGGTCCTGCCCGAATCAATCGGACCGGAAGCGGTGCTCGAATATCAGGTCGCACGCTGCTCGGCGGCAGCGGCGCTTACGCGCTGGTGTGAACCGCTAGAGACTCGATGCTGGATCGTCACCATGGGGGCCATGGATGAGTCGACAAATCGCGCAGAAACCGGCGCCAGTGCCGACAGCGCCCTCTGGGGCTTTGGCCGTGTCCTGCAAAATGAGTGTGGGTCGATGGAGAGCCGCCTGGTCGATATCCACCCGCGCATCGACATGGACACAGCGGCGACCGCACTCGATCGCGAGCTGTACTACCCCGACGCCGAGACTGAGGTCATCATTGCCCAGGGGGGCCAGCGTTTCGCCATTCGCCTGCGCGAACGCTCACGCCCATCACGGGCCGCAGACAGTCTTGCCGATCCCGTCATTCGTCTGGGCTTCGAATTTCCCGGACAGTTGTGCGATCTGCGTTGGGAGGCGCATCCGCCCCGGCCACTGCGGGAAGACGAGGTTGAAATCGAAGTGAAGGCCACCGGCCTCAATTTCCGCGACGTCATGCATGCCCAAGGGCTATTGCCTGATGCGGCCATCGACAAAGGTTTCAGTGGCGCCAGTCTGGGACTCGAATTCTCCGGAATCGTGCGGCGTATGGGTCTCCAGGTGCGGCATCTGACGCCTGGTGATGCCGTGCTCGGCTTTGGGCCCGCCGCATTTGCAAATCGCGTGATCACCACAGCGCAGGCTGTGACCTACCTGCCAGCCAGTGTGTCCTTCGAGGCGGCGGCAACCATCCCGACGGCATTCTTCACGGTCTATTACGCGCTCAAGCATTTGGCTCGGCTAGAGCCGGGCGAAACCATACTCATCCACGGCGCGGCTGGCGGAGTAGGCATCGCCGCTATCCAACTCGCGCAATGGATCGGTGCCGAGATACACGCCACCGCCGGTTCCGATGCGAAACGCGACTTCCTGCGTCTGATGGGGGTACGGCACATCTACGATTCCCGTTCGCTGGCTTTCGCCGACGAGATCCTGGCCTGCACCGGCGGGCAAGGGGTAGATGTGGTGCTGAATTCTCTTGCGGGCGAAGCCATTCGCCGCAACTTTCAAGTACTCAAACCGTTTGGCCGTTTCCTCGAACTCGGCAAGCGCGACTTTTACGAGAACACTCACATCGGCCTGCGTCCCTTCCGCAACAACGTCAGTTATTTTGGCATCGATGCCGACCAGCTCATGCAGGCGAACCCTCGCCTCACCCAAAAACTGTTTGGCGAGATGATGGAACTGTTCAGGGATGGTGCGCTGTCTCCTTTGCCCTACCGGGTTTTCGATGGCGCGCAGGTGGTCGACGCGTTCCGGCACATGCAACAGTCCCGACACATCGGGAAGGTCGTCGTGAGCTATCACAACGGGTTTGCCAAAGTTGAACACCCGCGTCGCAGCAAAAAGGAGAGACTGACTCTCGCAGCCGATGCCACCTATCTCGTCACGGGAGGGCTGTCTGGCTTCGGCCTTAAAACTGCGGAGTGGTTGGCCGAACGCGGGGCGCGGCATCTCGTCCTCATCAGCCGTAGTGGTCCGCATACGGATGAAGCCAACGATGCCATCGAGCGTCTGACCCGCCAGGGGATCGATGTGCTTGGCACCGCCTGCGATGTCACCGATGGCGAAGCCGTCGAACGTCTGTGCGCCCAGATTCGTGCCTCCTGGCCACCCTTGCGGGGCATCGTCCATGCCGCAGCCGTCATCGACGATGCGCTGGTGTGCAATCTTGATCAAGATAAGATCCGCAGTGTGTTGGCGCCCAAGGTGCTGGGAGCGCTGCACTTGCATCGGACCACCCAGGCGCTACCGCTGGATTTCTTCCTCTTGTTCTCGTCGGCTGCCACCCTGTTCGGCAATCCGGGACAGGCCGCGTACGTCGCTGCCAACACGTATCTGGGAACACTGGCCCGTGCGCGGCGCCGTGTGGGTCTTGCGGCTACCTGTGTGCACTGGGGCGCAATCGACGATGTTGGCTTCCTCGCCCGCAATGAAAAAATCAAAACCGCCTTGCGACAGCGTATGGGTGGCGCGGCGCTCAACTCCGCTGCCGCCCTCGAGGTGCTCGACGGCCTGTTGGCAGGGGACCGCTCCGATTTGGGGGTGTTGACATTTGACTGGTCGGCGATGGCCCGCTTTCTGCTCACCGCAGGCGCGCCCAAATTCATCCAGCAGGCAGCGCGGGCGCGTGATAACGCGCACGTGCCGGAGGACAGCGCAGACATTCAGCAGATGTTGCAACAACTGTCTGGCGAGGCGCTGCATACTGCCGTCATCGACCTGCTCAAAGGGGAATTGGGCGAAGTGTTGGGTCTTTCCCCGGAAAAAATCGACGCCGACCGTTCCCTTCACGACATGGGACTGGATTCCCTCATGGGCGCGGAGTTGATGATTGCGCTGGGAAAACGCTTCGGTGTGAATCTTCCCGTGATGGCCCTGTCGGAAAACCCGACCCTCGCCAGCTTGGCGCAACGGGTCCTCGAGCTCATCGAGCGGGACGAGCAGGCCGAGCACGACGAACCGGCAGCAGCCCAGATCGCGCAAATCGCCGCACAGCATGGTGCCGACGCGAGCAGCGAGGTGCTTGTGCAATTGGCCCAGGACATACAGGCTAGTCGGCTCGCGTCTACCACCGCGTCCACCAATCAGTGACGGACATGGCAAACACCGGCATCACCCGGCTTACGACCCAGCTTCGCGACAAGCTCATCCAGCAAGCGCTGGAGCGCAAAATCAAGCGCCTGGCACAGGCGCGAACTGACGTTGCCGGTGACGGTTGCCGTTTCTGGCACTCCGACTTTGAGTTTCAAATCCGCTAGCTCATAAAGTGGACCCACCGTGGGCCCGAGCGAGGCGAGACGCCGCGGTGTCCACCGGCTGATGAGATTGGGCAGCGCTTCAGCGGTGTTATAGACTTGGACGATCCAGCCGAGATGCACTTTCAAATCATTGGCCGCTGCCATGACGTAAGGCGCTTCAATCAGCCACTTTCCGCCTGCGGAGGGCACAAACAATCCAAGGACAGCCGAATAGATTCCGACGAGCACAGGAAACGTATGCTGCGTCGAGACGGTGACGAAGAAGTGCGCCAGTTCTTTGGCAAGACCCGATTCCGTCATCATCTTCACGATGCCGTACAGGGGATACTGGATCAGAACTCCGGCAACCGACGGCACGGCTGCAGCAATAGCCTGAACGAAAAAACGCGGTCGCCAGTGAAGAAGCAGG
>Ga0137415_10007851_pt1 | contig 10582 bp, 8 predicted proteins | sample CZODoug3_1_1_16f_FD_183082 | JGI IMG/M metagenome (GOLD analysis project Ga0137415, IMG submission 183082) | Vadose zone soil fungal communities from Angelo Coast Range Reserve, California, USA - CZODoug3_1_1_16fungal (Hybrid Assembly) | ecosystem: Environmental > Terrestrial > Soil > Vadose... | reverse complement strand
CGTAAAGCAGTTTGCTGGTCGGGCATAGACCTAACGCCTCGCGCATCGCGCGACCGCCCTCGAGACCGGCGAACGGGATCGTGAGCGACAGGTCCATGTAGACGTCAGGGAACACCGAGCAGAGATAGGCCGCCTCGCGATGGTATGGGTAGCAGTGCAGCAGCGTGATGCGAAGGCCGCGGTAGGTCGGGTCGGTAAATAACGGTCGGAGGCCGAGGGGCGAGGTTTCGGCGAGGTCTTCGTCGGGGTCGCCGAAGCCGCAATGGACCTGGAGTGGGACGTCGAGCTCTCGGCATTCCAGGGCCGCCTCGAAGAGCAAGGCGTGGCATAGGGCGCTGCCCGAAAGACGCGGGTGCTCGCCGCGCTGGGCGCGGAGTCGCGTGGCGCTGAAGGCGACACCGAGGGCATCGGTATCGACCGGCTGGAGCTTGAGGGTCGCCCGGTAGGCGCAGATGGTTTTCACGCCGACGGCGCCGCGCCCGATGCCGGCTCGCAACGCGGCGCGGACCTGGCTGAACCACTCGCGCGGGTCGCTGGCCTGGTGAATCAGGCTCTCGGCCAGCGTCTCGAGCCGGATGACCTCGCGCTGCGGGATCCCGGTTGCCTGCTCCTGATCCGTCAAGGTGAACGTGCCGGGAGCCGCGAAGCCGCCGTCGACGAGCATGACACCGGTCGCGGTTCGCACCAGTAGGCGTTTGGCGTATCCGCCCGGGTCGGCAGCATTCCGGTACGCGAGGACGGCGGCTTCGGTCGGCTCGCAGCGAAGTTCGCCGGCGACCCGGCGGATGGCGTCCTGGTAGGCGACCGTGTGCATGACGTGGCGTTCGGCCAGTTGGGGATCGAGCGCTTCGGTGAACGCCCCGCGCAGCTCGACGGCTGTCAGTTGAAAAGGCCAGCGTCGCAGCGGATGGCAGTGATGATCGACCGCGGGCTGGTCCGCCCACGCTCGCAGCAGCTCGCCCGCGGCGTCAGGCATGAGCTGAGGTCAGTACTTGTAGATGTGCTGTCTGAACTCGAAGGCCTCGTCGGCGGCCGCGAAGGCCTCGATGTCGAGCTCTTTGACCGCGATATAGGACGTGGCCAGGCGCTCGCCGAGGGCCCCGAGCAAAACGTCATCTCGCTTGAGGTTTGCGATCGCCTCTTTGAGGCTCTGCGGCAGGCGGTCGATACCGATCGCCTGGCGCTCCTTGTCGCTCAGGGTGAATGGGTCGACCGTGACCGGCGGGGGCAGCTTGAGCCCGCGCTCGATGCCGTCGAGGCCGGCCGCCATCACCCCGCCGAGTGCGACGTAGGGATTGGCGCTGGAGTCGGACGACTTCAGCTCGACGTTGGTCGACTCCGCCTCATGGCCTTTGAAGGGCGATGCGACGCGTAGCGCGCCTTCACGGTTGTCCGGACCCCAGGCGCGGTACGCCGAGGCCCACATCTGGGGTTGCAGCCGGCGGTAGGAGTTGACCGAGGCGCAGGTGAGCGCGACCAGGGCTGGGAGATGCTCGAGGATCCCCGCCATGAACTGGCGCGCCAGCGATGAGAGGTTGTATTCGGCATCGGCCTCGTAGAAGCGGTTGACACTCTGATCGGGATTCCAGCCCGAGAAATGCAGGTGGCAGCCATTGCCCGCCTGGTCCCCCCACGGCTTGGGCGCAAAGGAGGCGTAACGGCCATGCTTCAGCGCCACCCCACGGACCGTCTCTCGGTACAGGATGTGATGGTCGGCCGCTTCCAGGGCGGGCGCGTGACGAATGGACAGCTCCTGCTGGCCCCAGCCCAGCTCGGCGTAATACTGCTCGACGGTCATCCCCTGGGATTCGAGCGCGGCGATGATGTCATCGATCACGGCTGCGGCCAGGTTCATGCCGGTTGACGTGAAGCACCCACTGTCATCGATCGGGGAGAATAGCTCGCCGTTTTTGACGGCCAGCGACCATTCGGGCTCGAAAGCCGCAATCAGGGCCAGGTCGTGCTCATCGGCGGCGCGGGCGATCATGCGCTTGAGGAAACCGCGCCCGTCGGCGGCGTAGGGCTGGCCGTCCAGCGTTTGCATGTCGACGAGGACGGTGCCCGTGTGCGGCGCGTAGGGGGCGATGGCGAACGTGGTCGGGTCAGGCACCAGCCGGATCTCGCCAACCGGACCCATGCCGTCGACGCTGGCCAGGTGGTCGAGCATGGTGAAGGCCTGCATGGCGAGCGTCAGGCCGATGCCGGTTTCGAGCCGCTCTTTCAGGTTGGCAATACCGGCGCTCTTGCCACGGATGATGCCGTCGTTATCGCAATAGAGGAAGCGCACGAGGCGGAGGCCCGCGGCCTCCGCCTGTGCAACGATCTCTGCGCGTTTGGTGTCGAGGTCGACGGCGGCTGTCGTATCCGTCAAGGTGGTCGCCATCGTTCGCTCGATCAGCTTCCCGCGCCTGCGCCCGCGGTCGCCATGGCACGACGCGCTGTGTTGACGCCGAGAAGATAAACGATGATCGCCACGGCGAGCGAGGCGATGCCCACGCCGCCGACGATCAGAATCCAGGGACCGTTGTCGATGATCTTTGAGTTCCAGGAGCCCGCGAGCTGGCCGGTAAAGACCCAACCGCCGGTGAGCGTCACGAGGACGCCGACCGCGCTCGCGACGGCACCCAGGAGGGAGGCCGCCCAGAAGACGCCGATTGGCACCAGCTGCTCGCGCTTGAACTCCTCCGGGTACTTTGACCGGATGATCAACACGTCGACGAAGAGGAACACCATCGAGAGGCACCAGATCACCGTGACCGCCGCTTGGAGCGCGATATAGATGCCGGTCGACAGGTTGGCGTTGCCGCCGAAGATGAAGAACGCGATCGCGGTGATGACAGTGGTGATCACCGCTTGCGTCAGGACCGCGATATGCGGCACCTTATTGCGGTTGACGCGGCCCATGATCGCCGGCAGCCGGCGGTCGAGACCGCTGACGAAGAGCAGCCGGGCGAACGAGTAGTTGTACACCGTCGTATTGAAGATGAAGAACGCAATCATCACCAGGGTCACGACCACGGCGGCGCCCGCGCCCAGCGAGGTCTGGACTGCCTGCAGGATCGCATACGTCGAATTGGCGTCCTTCTGGGGGACGACCACCATGGCGCCGAAGGTGAGCAGGAGATAGGCAGCCATGACGACAACGGAGCCCCAGATGAGGTACTTGGTGATCGCCTTGCGATCTTTGATCTCGACGCCCATGTTGAGCGGGACCTCGATGCCCAGCAGGGCGAGGATGACCAGGCCGTAGAAGGTGGCGTTGCCGCTGTTCAGGCCGAACGCGCTGCGGGAGAAGTCATTGGCCGCCGGATGTCCGCCCAGCAGCCAGGCCAGCCCGGCGAGGCCGACGGCGAGGATGGCGGCGCCGTAGATGACGAAGACGCCGTTGACGAGGTTCTGCGTGACCCGGAACCGTAGGATCGAGAGCCCCGACGAGAACCAGATCACGGCGAGGATGATGACGCCCTGCTGCCAGAGGTCGGCCAGCGGGTTTACGACATTGAAGGGCGGCAGCGTGAGCAGGAACTGGAGCAGGGTCACGACCAGGTCGGCGGTTGCGACCATGACCAGCGCGCCGGGCCACCAGGCGCAAAAGCCGGCGAAGAACCCCCAGAAGCTGCCCAGCGCCTTGTTGGTCCAGACGTAGATCGAGCCCTCGCCGGGGAACATGAGTCCGAGCTGTCCGGTGACGATCGCGCCGGGAATGAGAAACGTGAGGAAGCCAAGGATCCAGTAGACGAAGGCGGAGGCACCGGCCTGCTGGACGACCGAGCCCTGAACGGCGAAGAGGACGATCGCGACGAAGATGGCGACCATGTCGAAGGTGCCAAGGACTTTGGGTAGCATGCCGGGCGCGATGCGCTCTGAGAGCAGCTCGCCCGGCCTCGCGGGTGCGCCGACGGACGTGGTGGTTGTTGCCATATCCCCTCCTTAGGGCGGCGTTATTGGTTGTGAACAAATGTCTACCGCGCCGGACACTCGGTGTCAAGAGTGCCGTCGGCGCCCGTCCCGCATGCACAGCAAAGTCGCTTCGCGGACGGAGTTAGTTCGGGGACTGAATCGCGCCGATGCGCCGTCCAGCCGCTCGCGGCGCACTCGCGCATAAGAACGTGCGCTCGTGTGCTCGCGCGAGCGGCATTCGGCGCCGGCGCTTGCGCGCGAAAGCGCGGGGCGCGGCGGAGCCGCGCCCTGCCGGCCCGCGAGATCAGCGGCACAACATCTAGTAGGTCTTTTCGCGGGCCGGCACTAGCCCACAAGATTTAGTCCGAATTTGTTGACAGGCACCTGTCGCAGTGGTAGCGTTCGGCGTGCTGGTGGCACAAAGTGGGGAAAAGTGGGGAGAGTGAGACAGCCGGTGGCAACTTCTAATGTTCCTCGGCACCTACCGGCACTCGGTCGACGCCAAGGGCCGAGTGGCGATTCCCGCCCGGTTTCGGGAACAACTCCCCAGCGGGACGGTCATCTCCAAGGGCGCCGAGGGCTGCCTGCAGGTCTATCCGCCCCAGGAATGGGCGCAGGAGCAGGGCTTGCGGCTGGGCTCGACGACGCCGGCGGAGGAGCGGCGGCTCGCCCGCATGATGTTCGGCGCCGCCCGCGAGTGCGAATTCGACGCCCAGGGACGCATCGTCCTGTCCGCCGATCAGCGGCAGTACGCCGCCATCACGGGCATTGCCTGGATCGTTGGCGTCAACAACTTGATCGAGATCTGGAACGACGAGGGGTGGCGCCGGATCGGCGAGGCGACGCCCGAGGAATACACGCGCATTCAGGACCAGGTGGCCGAGCGGCGACGTGCCCCGCGCACGTGACCGACGCGGCCGCCCTCGACTCGATCGACCGTCCGGGCCGTCCGGACACCGACCCGTACTTTTACAAGAAGTAATAACGAGCCTTCAACCAACTCCCGGGCAGGCGTTCATCGACGCCACGCTGGGCGGTGGGGGATATGCACGGGCGCTGATGGAGCGCCTGCGGCCGGGCGGCGTGCTGCTCGGCCTCGATCGCGACGCCTCCGCGCTTGAGCGCTTCAGCCAGGAGCCGGTGCCTCCGGACATCACCGTGATGCTGGAGCACACCAACTTCGCGCAGCTCGATCGGGCGGCCGAGCGGATCGGCCGCCCACCAAACGGGATCATCTTCGACCTCGGTCTTTCCTCACTTCAGCTGGACGACCCTGAGCGGGGCTTCAGCTTTCAGTCGGACGGACCGCTCGACATGCGACTTGACCGCAGCGAGTCATGGACCGCCGCCGACCTGCTCAACCGCGAATCGGAAAGTGAGCTGCGGCGCATCCTGCGGGACTACGGCCAGGAGCGGTGGGGATCCCGGATCGCGCAACGAATCGTGGAGCGGCGCCGCCAGCTGCCGTTCAAGACAACGAAGGACCTGGTCGACGTCGTGGCCGGGGCGATCCCACGGGGTGCCTGGCCACGCGACATTCACGTCGCGACCCGCACCTTCATGGCATTCCGGATCGCGGTCAACCGCGAGCTGGACGCGATCGAAAAGGGGTTGAGGGCAGCCATTGAAGTGCTTGCAAGCGGTGGGCGCGTAGGGGTCGTCTCCTTCCAATCCCTCGAGGACAAGATTGCAAAGAACCTATTCAACGTCGAAGCAACAGACTGTATTTGTCCGCCCCAAGCGCCCGTTTGTATCTGCGGGCACCAGCGTTCGGTGCGCGTCGTGACGCGCAAACCGATCACCCCCTCTGAGGCCGAGGTGCGGGAAAACCCTCGCGCCCGGTCAGCGAAATTACGAGTCGCGGAGAAGTTATGAACCCAACCCATGTCATTCCACAAGTCAATACCTGAGCGGCCGCATGGTGGAAACCCTCCCTCCTGGGCATCTACTAGTGTTGCGGCCCCGCCGGCCCGATCCGACCCCTCCGGCGCGCGCGTTACCCCCTTCGCGCGCGCGCCGGAGTCGCGGCCGGCCATCGATCTCGCCGCTCGTGGGCGCGACTGCGCTGATCGCGGCGGCCTTGCTGTTGGTGGGGCAATCCGCGGCCGCCACCCAGGCGAGCTACCAGATCGCGACGCTGAAGCAGGAACAGGCCCGCCTCTCCGCCGAGCACGACCAGCTCCTGGCCCAGCTCGCCGGCGATCGCGCCGCCAACCGCGTCGCCACCGCGGCCGTGCAACTTGGCCTCTCCCACCCCAGCCGGTGGCAGTACGTCCATTCCACGCAGTCGCCGATTGCACTCGGGCCCCGTCCGCAAAACCAGGGTCGGTCCGGCGTCTGGGACGGTGTGCTGGCGGTGCTGGGCGCCGTCATCGGTCGCCCGCTGAACTCGCAAGCAGCCCACTAAGCGGGCGGCGGCGGTGAGGGGCGTCCAGGAACTCGAGCCTCGCAGCCGCATCCTTACATTGATGGCGCTGATCCTGAGTGCCTACCTGGTGCTGCTCGGCCGCCTGACGTACTGGCAGGTCTTCCGTCACTCGGATATGGCCCGGCTGGCTGCCGTCTACCACGACGACACGATCGCCTTGCCGGCCGTGCGCGGCAATATCCTGGATCGGAACGGCGCGTTGCTCGTCACCAACACGCCCGTCTTCTCAATCTTCGCCTCGCCGGACCAGATTTCGGCGCGGGAGCGAGCGGACATCGCCGCCAAGCTCGCCCCCATTCTGAATATCACCGCGGACGCGATCCAGGCCAAGCTGGCGACGACGCGAAAGTTCATCTACCTGGCGCGCCGCGTGCCCGCCTCCGTTGCTCAGCAACTGGACAAGCTTCGCTTGCCGGGCATTGGCAAGGTGGGCGAGACGCAGCGATCCTATGTCGATGGTGGCGTGGCCGGCTCCACGCTGGCCGCCAATCTCCTGGGCTTCGCCAACGATGAGGGCGTCGGCAATTACGGGATCGAGGGCTACTACGACAAAGTCCTGCACGGTCAGGATGGCTTCGAGGCGACGGTGCGCGATTTGGCGAACCGGCCGATCGTGCTGAGCGACCGGCAGCGCCGCGATCCGGTCGACGGCGCCTCGCTGCAACTTTCGCTCGATGGGACCATCCAGGTGGTCGCCGAACGCGCGCTTGCCGACGGGATCCAGAAGTATCAGGCGGAGAGCGGTTCGCTGATCATCATGGAGCCGACCACCGGCCGGATCGTCGCCTGGGCCGATGTGCCCAGCTATAACGCCAACCAGTTTGCGACGACGCCGACCTCGCAGTTCATCGATCCGATCGTTTCCAATCTCTATGAACCGGGCTCGGTCATGAAGGTCGTGACCCTGTCCGGCGCCCTCGATGACCACGCCATCACGCCCGACACCCGTTTCAACGAGACCGGCGTCGCCGTCGTCGGTGGGGTGGCCATCCGCAACTGGGACAACCGGGCCCACGGCAACGTCAGCATGACCCAGGTGCTGCAGAACTCGCTCAACGTCGGCGCCGTCAAGGCGCAGCAGCTGGAGGGTGCGGGCCCCTTCTATCAGTACCTGCAAAAGTTCGGCATTGGATCCCGAACCGGGATCGATGTCGCCGCCGAGACGGCGGAGCCGCTCCGCGATCTGCCGAAGTGGAAACCAGTCGAGCTGGCGACCGCCTCCTACGGCCAGGGGGTGGACACGACGGCGATCGAGATGCTGGCCGCGGTCAACGTGGTGGCCACCGGCGGCAACCTGGTGTGGCCGCACGTGGTCGACCAGGTGATCGATAGCAACGGGACTCGTCACCCGGTGGCGCCACGGGTGGTCCGGCAGGTCATCAGTGCCAAAGCCGCGCAGCAGATGCAGCAGATGATGGTCGGCGTGGTCGAGCACGGCTCCGGTTTTGCGGCCCGAATCGATGGCTTCAAGAACCGGATCGCGGGCAAGACCGGGACGGCCAGCATCCCGGAAAACGGGAGCTACGCGAAGGACCAGACGATCGGTTCCTTCGTCGGCTTCGTGCCCGCCGATCACCCGCAGTTCATCATGCTGGTGATCACCCGCAAGCCGAAGGTGCTCTTCGAAGGCGCCTATGTCGCCGCCCCGATCTGGAAACAGGTCGCCAGCGCCCTGATCACCCAGTGGCAGATCGCGCCGTGATACGGCCAGCGACAATAAGGGGACTGTGGCGATGTCGGTAAAGGACGTGGTGCAGGCGACGCGCGGCCGGCTCCTCCGCGGTTCGCCGGAGGTTTCGTTGAGCGCGCTCTTCACCGATTCGCGCGAGGTGAAGCCGGGCGGCCTCTTCGTTGCCCTACGCGGCGAGCAGCAGGACGGCCATGAGTTCATTCCCCAGGCGATCGAGCGCGGGGCCGCCGGCATCCTGTGTGAGCAGCCACCGCAGGCCATCGACGACGCCGCGGTGATCGTGGTCGAGGACACGCGGCAAGCCCTCTTCGATATCACCGCCGATCGCCTACGCCGCCAGGCGCTGCCGATTGTCGCGATCACGGGCAGCGCCGGAAAAACGACGACCAAGGACCTGATCGCCCACGTGCTCGGGCGCCGGCTGCGCGTGCACAAGAGCGAGGGCAACCTCAATACCTATACCGGGATCCCGATGACGATTTTCCAGATGGATCCGCGCGATCGAGCCCTGGTGGTCGAGTACGCGATGTCGCGAGCAGGGGAAATCCGGGAGCTGACCCTGGCGGCCCCGCCGACAATCGGGGTCGTGCTCAACGTCGGACTGGCCCACGTCGGATTCCTGGGATCGATCGACGGCGTTGCCGCTGCCAAGCGCGAGCTGGTCGAGGGCCTGGCGCCCGGCGGACTGGCGGTGCTCAATGCCGACGATCCGAGGGTGCGGACGATGTCGGTGGTGGCGCGACGCTTCACGCTGTACGGGCTGGCGAGCGATGCCGGTGTGCGCGCCGAGCGGATCCGGCTGCACGGCCTCGAAGGCAGCACCTTCACGCTGGTTACGCCGCGAGGCAAGGCCGAGGTCTATCTCCGCCTTCCCGGCGAGCACAGCATTTCGAATGCGCTGGCCGCGGCCGCGGTCGCGCTGGAATTCGAGTTCGACGGGCCCGCCATCGGATCGGCCCTCCACGGCTTCACGCCGCCCGCCCGGCGAATGAACATCATCGGCGGGCGCAACGGCGCCACGGTGATCGACGATTCCTACAATGCCAGTCCTGGCTCGATGCAGGCCGCGCTCCGCGTTCTCGAGCTGGCGCCGAAAGGGTCGCTCAAGGTGGCGGTCCTCGGCGACATGCTGGAGTTGGGCGACCATGCCGGGCGCGCGCACGACGAGATCGGGTCGTTGGCGGGGAAAACCGCCGACGTCGTGATCGCGGTGGGGGAGTACGCCCCCCGGGTGGTGGAGTCCGCGCGTCGTGCCGGTCTGGCCAAGGAGCGGGCGTACGTGGTCGAGGGAGCTGACCAGGTGGTGGCGGCGCTGGCGCCGCTGCTCACCCCGCAGACGCAGGTGCTGATCAAAGGCTCCCGCGGCATGCGGCTGGAACGGGTGGTCGAGCAAATTCGCGAGGGCTCATGACGCCCTTCATCGTTTTCGTCGCGGCCCTCGTCGTCAGCGCGCTCGTATTCCCGGCCGCGATTGGCCGGCTGGCACGTGCCCGCATGGGCCAGCAGATCCGCGAGGAGGGTCCGGCCGCTCACCACGCCAAGGCGGGAACGCCGACGGCGGGCGGGCTCGTGTTCCTGGTCGTGGCCCTGCTCCTCTACGTGGTCGCCGACCGCTCACTCGCCGGTGGCTTCGTGCTGATTGCGCTCGCGCTGGGCGGGGCCCTCGGCTTCATCGACGACTACGCGGCGATTCGGGGCGGCCGCAACCTGGGGCTCCAGGCACGCTACAAGATCGTGATCCAGCTAGCCAGCGGCGCATTGCTGGGTCTGCTGGCGGTGCAGTGGCACTTCACGAGCCAGCTCGTCCCGTTCGACGGGCGACGGGCGCTCGGTGGCTGGATGATCCTCATCGCAGCCCTGGCCGTCGCCGCGGGCGCGAATGCCTTCAACCTGACGGACGGGAGCGACGGGCTGGCCGCCGGTGCCGGCGCCATCACCTTCGGCGCCCTGGCGCTGGTCGCCGTGCTCGAGCATCAGCCCAAGGCGGGCTTGATGCCGGCGATCCTGGCCGGTTCGCTTGCCGGCTTTCTCTTCTACAACCTCTTCCCAGCTCGGCTCTTCATGGGCGACACCGGCAGCCTGGCCCTGGGCACGGCGATGGTCGCCGCGGCGATCGCCACCGGCTTTCTGTGGTTCCTACCGGTTCTCGCCCTGGTGTACGTGGTTGAGACGGTCACCGTGATCGCGCAGGTGGCGAGCTTCAAGATGACCGGTAACCGGCCCTTCCGTATGTCGCCGCTGCACAACCACTTCATCGTGGCTGGCTGGAAAGAGACGCCACTGGCGCTCTGGTTCTGGGCGGGCTCACTGGTGGCCGCCGCACTGGCCGTGGCGCTCGCGCGGCCGGGGTCAGCGGCGTGATCGAAACGAGTGGCCGGCATGCGCTCCTGATCGGCTACGGGCGCAGCGGCCGCGCGGCGGCGTCGTTCATCACGAAACGAGGCGGATCGGTGCGCGTCGTGGACCGCGCCGATACCCCTGAGTTGCGCGCGGAGCTGGCCAAGGCAGGGATCCCCGCGCGACTCGGCGGCTATGGCACCGAAGACTTGAATGGGACCGACCTT
>Ga0137415_10007850_pt1 | contig 10582 bp, 8 predicted proteins | sample CZODoug3_1_1_16f_FD_183082 | JGI IMG/M metagenome (GOLD analysis project Ga0137415, IMG submission 183082) | Vadose zone soil fungal communities from Angelo Coast Range Reserve, California, USA - CZODoug3_1_1_16fungal (Hybrid Assembly) | ecosystem: Environmental > Terrestrial > Soil > Vadose... | reverse complement strand
GGCGATGCAGCGCTGCAGGCCGGTGATGCCGCCCATCTTGACGATATCCGGCTGCACCATCCGCACCCCGGCATCAATCAGGTCGGCCACGCCTGCAAGCGTGTAGGTCTGCTCGCCGGCGGAGACGGTGATGTCCAGCTTGGCTGCCAGCTCGCCCGTCTGCTTGACGTGATAGTGCTGCACCGGCTCCTCGAACCACCAGTAGCCGAGCTCCTCCAATGCGCGACCAACGCGCATGGCGCCGCTGAGCGAGTAGCCGTTGTTGGCGTCGAAGGCGAGCGGGAACTCCGGGCCGACGAGCTTGCGCACGGCGCGCGCCTTGGCGATGTCGCCCGCAATGTCGCTGTCGAGCGTGGTGCGGTCGTTGTCGAAGCGGATCTTTATTGCTGCCGGCTTGTCCTTTCGCCGCTGCTCGACCACGCGGAGCACCTCGTCGACGTTGCGCTCGCCATTGCGGCCGATCGAGGCGTAGAACGGTAGCGCCGTGCGCCAGGCGCCGCCCAGCAGCTTGTAGATCGGCTGGTTCAGGTACTTGCCCTTGAGGTCCCACAGGGCGATGTCGAGCGCCGCCAGCGCTCCACTCAGCGCGCCCTCCGGCCCCAGCTTGACCAGCCGGTGCAGCAGCTTGTCCTGGATCACGGCATGATCGAGAGGGTCGGCGCCGATCACCGCGGGCGCGATGTCGCGCTTCAGGATGCCGAGCGAGGCAATGCCGCCTTGCATGGGGGATGCCTCGCCCAGCCCGCACAGCCCGTCATCGGTCCACACGCGCAGGAAGGCGCTGCCGGCGGTGGGCGGGTCCTTCGCATCCCAGCGGACCTGAAAGACCTCGATGCGTGCAATCTTCATCCCAATCCGCTCCGCCGATCATTTCGCCTCTCCCCCTATCGGGGGAGAGGAATATGAGGCTAGTTCATCAGGCCGTAGAACTTGCCGGCGTTCTCGCAGGTGATCTTGTGGGTGACATCGGCCGGCAGGTGGCCGAACTGCTTGGCGATGTATTCCGAGGAATCTGGCCAGATGCCGTCGGGATGCGGATAGTCGGAGCCCCACATCAGCGTCTCGACGCCCATGTCCTCGATCAGCTTGGTTCCGACGCGGTCGTACTGGAAGGTGGCGCGGCACTGGCGGCGCCAGTATTCGCTCGGCAGGAGCTTCATCTTGATGTCGCGGTACTGGTCCAGATACTCGTTGTCCATGCGGTCGATCAGGTAGGGCAGCCAGCCGATCCCGCTTTCGCCGAACACCACCCGGAATCGCGGGAAGCGCTCGAACACCGCCGCACCCATCAGCGCGGTCAGGATGTTGCCCAACGTCATCTGGAACATGCAGATGCTGCTGTAGCGCATGGCGAGGCCGGCCGCGCCGGTGGTCTGGGCACGGAGCTTCGGATCGACCGAAGGGAAGGTGTGGAAGTGGAGCGGCAATTGCGTCTCGTTGATCGCCGTCCACAGCGGATCCCACATCGGATGCCACATCGGTGTCATGTTCCACGAGCAGCTGAGCTCGACGCCCTTGACGCCGAGCTTGGCGACGCGATGCACTTCCTGCACCGCGGCAGGGATATCGCCAAACGGCAGGCAGGCGAGGCCGATCATCCGCTGCGGATAGTGCCTGCAGAAGTCGATGATGAAGTCATTGTAGATACGCAGCATTTCCGCCGAGGCGCCGGCGTCCTCGAGCTTCGCCGCGGCGGCGAGCACGCCGTAGATCACCTCGGCGTCGACGCCGTCCTTGTCGAGCTCCTTGGCGCGCAGGTCCGGGTTGCCCGGCCGGCGGATGCCTTTGAGACCGGCTTCATACAGCCCGGTTTCGGCCATGCGGTCGGCGCGGTGCTGCTTGCCGGGCTCGTATTTCCGCCCGGCGGAGCCGACGCCGGCGACCAGCCCGAAGGAGGCGCCGTTGCGGGCGACCCACTCCTTTCCGTTCGCTCCTTCGCTGACGAACGGCATTCGTTCCTTGAGCTCGCTTGGCGCTTCCGAGGTGAAGAGATCCGGCGGCAACCAGATCATATCGAGATGGCAGTCGGCGGAGATTCGCTTGTATTGCATGTGCTTCACCCCCCTACGGCAAGTCCGATAATACGACTTTCCTTGTTCGGAGTCCGTGCGCGTACGGCGAGGATCAGCAATGCTCCGATGGTGGTAATGTCTTTGAAGAACGTGGCGGCGCCGCGGTTCTTGAAATTTGCAGAGAGGAGGGCATCCATGAAGGGCGTCGTATTGCCGGGCGACCGCACCCTCGAGATCATGAGCTTTGCTGATCCTACTCCGGGGCCGGGCGAGGTCGTCCTGGAGATGAAGGCTTCCGGCATGTGCGGGTCCGACCTCCACCAGTACCGCCGGCCGAAAGGACAGCCGCGAACCGGCACGGGCGTGCCGCCCAACCCCGATCCGACAATCGCCGGACACGAACCGTGCGGCGTGGTCGTCGCCGTCGGGGCGGGAGTGAGCTCCGCCCAGGCCAAAATCGGCGATCGCATGATGGTGCACCACTACCAAGGCTGCACACGCTGTAGTCATTGCCTTTCCGGCTGGCAGCAGCTCTGCCAGGAAGTGCCGGTGAAGGTCTACGGCAACAACGCCCACGGCGGGCACGCCAAGTACCTGAAGGTGCCGGCGAACACGATGGTGCCCCTGCACGAGGCGCTGAGCTTCACCGCGGGTGCCGCGATTTCTTGTGGCTCGGGCACCGCGTATGGCGCTCTCAGGCGCATGAACATCTCTGGCCGCGACAGCGTTGCCATCTTTGGGCAAGGCCCGGTCGGGCTGGCGGGCACGCAGTTCGCCAAGGCGATGGGCGCACGGGTCATTGCCCTCGACGTCAACCCACAGCGGCTGGCGCGAGCCCGCGAGTTCGGTGCCGACGAACTGGTCAACCCGGGCTCGAACGACCCTGTCGAAGCGATCCGGGAACTGACCCACGGCAAGTATGCCGATCTCACGCTCGACACCTCGTCCAACCGCGAGGCGCGCCTCAATGCCATCCGCAGCACAAGGGTCTGGGGCACGATGTGTTTCGTGGGCGAAGGCGGCGACGTCACCATCGATGTCAGTCCTCATCTGCTGCGCCGCCAGATGACGCTGATCGCCTCGTGGACCTTCTCCACCGTCATCCAGGCCGAGTGCGCGCAGTTCTGCGTCGACCGCAAAGTCGACGTCGACCGGCTGTTCACGCACCGTTGGCAGCTCGATCAAGCTGATGAGGCCTACAAGCTGTTCGACAAGCAGTCTGATGGCAAAGGAGTGTTCCTGCTCTAGGTTGAAGTCAGAGCCTTCAGTACCGACAGGAGATTCCCGCCGGTGAAGAAATGGCCGCGTACGCCGGCGGCGGCGGCTGCTTCCAGATCGGTCGGTCGGTCGCCGATCATCAGCGAGCGCTCGGCGTCCACCGGCCAGTCACCCATCAGCTTCTTCAGCATGCCGGGCCCGGGCTTGCGGAAGTGCGAGTCCTGGCAGTACTGGGCGACCACGCCGTTGGGATGGAACGGGCAGTATTCGAAGCCGTCGATGTGGGCGCCGGCCGCGGCCAGTTCGACACGCATCCAGTCATGCAATTGGCGGATGTGTTCCTCTTCATAGTAGCCATGGGCGACGCCGGCCTGGTTGGTGACCACGAAGGTGTAGTAGCCGTGGTCGTTGGCCCAGCGCACCGCCTCGCGCGCGCCGGCGATCCAGTTGAACTGATCGTGGCGATGGACGTAGCCGGTGTCCTCGTTCAGGACGCCGTCGCGGTCGAAGAACACCGCCGGCCGGCGCACGATCTGCGGCACCAGCGTCTGCGCGCGGGCGAAATCGTCGGGCAGGCCGATATCGATGAACGGACCCTCGCTCGCCCGGCCCTGCAGCCGGCCCTGCTTGGCGAGCACCGGCAGCACCTCGCGCTCGAGCGACACGAAGCCCGGCCCGATCGCGCCCAGCACCGACTTCTTCATCAGGTAGATGCCGGCATTGATCGGCAGGGTCGACTGGCCAGCCGGCGTGAAGGCGCGCACCGCCTCGCCGTCGATCTCGACCCGGCCATAGCGGTCGCCCGCGATGCCACTGGCGAGCGTCATGCGCGCTGTCCAGTCACTGCCGTCGCGCCCGGCCGGGACCAGCGCCAGCCAATTGCAGTCGAACAGCGAATCGCCGTTCACCAGGTAGAAGAGGTCGTCCAGCCGGTCGGCCGAGCGGGCGAGGGCGCCGGCGGTGCCGGCGGGCTCGGTCTCGATGGCCGTCTCGATGCCCATGCCGTGCACGCTGCGGCCGTCATAGGCCTGCTGAATGCTTTCGGCGCGGTAGCCGCACAGCAGCAGGCAGCGCGCGAAGCCATAGCGGCTCGCCTCGTCGAGCAGGTAGTCGAGGAAGGGACGCCCGCCGACCGGCAGCACCGGTTTGGGCGTCTCGGCGGTCAGCGCGCCCAGCCGCGAGCCGGTGCCGCCGACCAGGAAGACGACTTGATCGACCGTCATGGGTGACGGGGCTTATATCCACAATCACGGCGCCTGGAAAACCCTTCATCTTGTAGGTTCGTTTGCTTGACGCGCCAAGATCGGTGGGTTAGCGGGACGCCCATGACAAGAACAGCCCGCGCGTGACCGAGCTGCTGGGACGGCTGTCGGGCCTGCTGCCTGTGAAATGGCGGCGGGCCGACCGGATGAAGCAGTTGCGCGAGACCGAGGCGCCGGCTGACGACAGCCCCGAATCACTCACCCTGTTCGCCCTGGCGATGGCCCGCACCGGCCAGCTCGACCGCGCCGCCGGTATCCTCGAGGAGCGCTGCAAGCCCACGCCCCAGTACGCCGAGACCATCGAGGCGCACGCCGAGATCCTCGACATGGCCGGCGAAAGCGATCGCGCCCGCGAGAAATACGAACTTGCCCGCAGGCTGCGTGCACAAGTGCGGCCCGGCATGCCCGACCGGTCGTTCGCCCTGCGTGGCCGCGGCTCGTTCCTGATCGAGGCCGTGAGCTACAGCCACGCCGCCAACGTGGTGAAGGACCGCCTGCTGCCGCTGATGGCGCGCGGCAATGCCTACCTCGCCGAGCGCAAGCCCGAGGCGGCGCTCGCCGACTACGAGCAGGTGCTGAAGCTCAAGCCCGGCACGCTGCAGGCACAGAGCCTCAAGGGCGAAGCGCTGTCGATGATGGGCCGCCACAAGCCGGCGATCGACGCCTTCACCAAGGTGCTCGAGAAGTCGCCCAACGATACCGAGGCGCTGAGCGGACGGGCGATCGCGCAGATGGCGCGCGGCAAGGTCGATGCCGCCAATGCCGATTGGCGCCGACAACTCGAGCTCTTGCCGCAGCGACAGGCGCCGGCGCGCGCCTGCGTGGCGCTGCGGCTGGCCGACTACGAAAAAGCGCTGCCCGAGCTCGAAGCGGTGCTCGTCAAACAGCCGGCTGACGCCTACTGGCATCTCTATCGGCTGGTGGCCCAACGCCGTCTTGGCCAGAAGGGCGGCGGCGTCGCCGCCGAGTTGGGGAAGCAGTGGCCCGCGCCGCTGGTCGCCCTTCTCGAGGGCTGGAATCCGCCCGACGGCGTCTTCACCAACGCCACGACGCCCGGGCGGCGCACGGAAGCGCTGTTCCTGCTGGGCGCCCTGGCGGCGGCGCGCGGCGATAAGGCCGACGCCGCCAGCCGCTGGAAAGAGGTGGTTGCCATCGGCGCGGTCGACCTGATCGAGTATGCTGCCGCCCGCAATGAACTGGCGAGGCTGTAGGGTAATGCCGCTTCAGCAAGAGAACCTCACCCTGAGGAGCGTCCCGCAGGGACGCGTCTCGAAGGGTCGGAACGAGCGCTCTGTCTGTCGCCCATCCTTCGAGACGCCGCGCTGCGCGCGGCTCCTCAGGATGAGGTCGAGTGCGACCAAGACCTAACCAACGGGCACTCCCGATGTTCTCCGTCATCCTCTACGGCCGCAACGACACCCACGGCTACAATCTTCACAAGCGAGCGGCGATCAGCTTCAACGCCATCGCTGAGGTGATGTCCGATCCCGACGACGAGATCCTGTTCGTCGACTACAACACGCCGGACGACCATCCGACCTTTCCCGAGGCGATCCACGACACGCTGACCGACAAGTGCAAGAAGCATATGCGCGTCTTTCGCGTGCGACCCGAGCACCATGCGCCGCTGAAGGGCAAAACGCATCTCGTGGCGCTGGAGGCGCAGTCGCGCAACCTGGCGCTCCGGCGCTCCAATCCGAACAACCGCTGGATCCTCTACACCAACACCGACATGCTGCTGGTGCCGCGCGATGAGCGGCAGTCGCTGAGCGACGTGCTGGGCGAGCTGCCCGATGGCTTCTACCAGACGCCGCGCTTCGAGTTGCCGGAGATGCTGTGGGAGACGGCCTTCGACCGCCGCGATCCCGCCGGCAACCTCGCCAAGTTGCGAGACTGGTCGCGGCGCTTCCACCTGAACCAGGTCGTGCACAACCTGATGCCGATGAAGTACGATGCGCTCGGCGACTTCCAGGCCGTGCTGCGCGACGACATGTTCGCGGTGCATGGCTTCGACGAGACCATGATCCTGGGTTGGCATTGCGATTCCAACCTGGCTGCCCGGCTCGCGCTCTATCGCGGCCGCGTCGAGACGCTGATCGACAAGGTGTTCGGCTATCACTGCGATCACACCCGCGTCGCCGCCGCCAACAACAAGGGGCGGAAGACCAAGATGAACGACCAGGATCGCTACATCTGGAACATCGCGACGCCCTATCTGCCGGCGCAGGCCGAGACCTGGGGCTGGCCCGACCTCGAGATCGAGGAGATCAAGCTCGACCGCGACACGCCCTACGAGCGCTACGTGGCGGGCCTCGACAAGGCGCTGGATCCGACTCCCAACACCATCGCCCAGACCAGCGTCGACTGGCACCTGTTCAACGACCTGACCTACGACGTGCCACACACGCTGCCTTTCGTCTGCGACCAGGTCCTGACCTATCCGAAGAACTCGACCCTGATGCTGGTCGGCACGCGGCCCGAGTTCCTGACGCGCTTTCTCGCGGCGTGGCAGGGCATGGGCTTCACCGGGGCCGTTCTCGTGCCGACGGAATGCAGCAACCTGCCGACGGATCAGCCGGGCATCGAGACCGGTCCGTTCTCCAAGCTCGTGAAGCACACCGACATGTTCGTCTTCGAGTTCGGCCTCGCCACCCAGCGCGAGGACGAGCCGGTGCGCGTCGGCCGCGCCACCGGCCCGCTCGACCAGAAGCGGCTGAAAGTGGTCGAGCGCCTGTTCCGCCAGGCCGCCACGCGCGAGGAGGAGACGCGGCCCGAGGGCCGCAAGACGCCGCGCCGCTTCATCGGCGTCAACGTCATCTACAATCCCCAGTGGACGCTGTTCACGGACTACGTCGCCGCCAACATCAACCCGTTCTGCGTCCAGGTCCTGGCCGGTCACCCCGCCGTCGACACCTCGACGATGAAGGGCAAGGTTCTCCGCTTCCGCGGTCGCCACGCGATTTAGCTCGCCCCGTCGCCGCGGGCGCAGCCGTTGCCCGCCAAGTGGTGTATCTCTACGATCGGCTTGCCCCGTCGCGTTCCTCATCCGGCAGCATCACGTTCGCGGAGTTCTCCTGCGGCTTCCTGGAGCTCTGGCAGCGCAAGCATGAGCGCGCAAACCACAGAAAGCAGCAGATGTCTTTGGTTGGAACAGTCCGCTCGCGCTTGACCTCGGCTGCGCGGGCGCTCGTCGAGGCAATGGCCGCTAGGCGCGGAACACGGTGGCTTCTCAATATCGGGTACAATCGACTGAGCAGCGAGTCGAAGGCGTACTTTCTTCTCCATTTCTCGACATTGTTTCAGTCGTCCGATGCCCGGCTCACCAACGGCGAGTGGGTTGTCCGCTTTCTTGGCCGCAAGATTCGGATGCCGTTGAGGGACAGCCATGCTCGGCTCGACTGGGTCAATGCCATAACGATCGTGGGGCACGATCCCGAAATCAAGCTGACCTACGAGTTCCTTCTCTCGCAACCGCACTCGCCGGATTTATTCATCGATGTTGGCGCCAACTTCGGCACCCATTCCCTCTTGTTCGCGTCCCAGGGAGTACCGGTGGCCGCGTTCGAGCCGAACTCTGAGTGTCTTGGCTATTGCAGAACCGTTTGCGAGCTTAATGGCTTCGACGTTCGCTGGGAGAGCGTTGCCGTTGGCGATCGGGATGGCGAGATCGAGTTGGTCTATCCGGAAGGCGCGACCTGGCTCGGATCCACCGAACGCACGCTCCAGGAGAAACTTCGGGGCAAGTTCACCGTATCGATCCGGCATGTCCCGCTCCGCCGGCTGGACGACTACATCGATACGCTGGTCGGCAAGCGCGTGGTCATCAAGATCGATGTCGAGGGCAGCGAAGCCGACGTGCTGAGGGGTGCGGCAGCGCTGATGACGCGCCTGTCTCCGGCGCTGATTTTCGAGAACTTCAACAGGGATTTGCGTCCATATTTGTGGTCTTCAATTGCCGGACGAAGCTACGCCATTTATGCGCTGCCTTATATGCGACGGGCCGAAGACAGCGCCTTGAGCGAAGCCCAGTTCCTTTCCAGCCGGCACATCAATTTCCTGGCACTTCCTTCGGTGTGGTGACACGTAGCTGCCCCCAGGCGCTTCCTATGGGATCGAAAGGCCGGATGGCGACTCGTCCGATGTATTCGCGATCGCCGATGAATATGTGAATCGCCGCCATGTCGGCAGGCGAGACGTCGAGCGGCTGGCCGGCCTCCAGCGGAACCCGCCGGCGCGCCCGGCGCTTGGCCTTCATCTCGGCCATGTTCTCGGCATGGCTGCCGAGATAGAGGTGATCGGGGTTGCAGCAGCGCCGCTCGTCGCAGCGATGGCAGACCTCCAACCCCTTCGCGATCGGCCCGTGCCGCGCGACCCAGGCGAGCCGGTGGGTCATCCAGCGCTGGCAGTGGAAAGTGATCTGTCCGTAGCCGTTGGGCTTGGTCGAGCGCTGCCAGATGTGGCAGCCGGAAAGGGGATCGACCTTGATGAAGCGGGCGAGGCGCTGGGCAGCAGTCCAGGTCCGCGGGCAGCGCCATTTGGATTTACGTTTACTTATGACTGCATAATACGCGAAGAGCCCCTCAACCCCCTATTACGGTCATTAGAACTTGGGCGGACCGCGAGGAGGACGACCCTTTGCCGAGGCCGGGTCGATCGCCTCGTAGTCGAGCCCGAGCGAAGCGGGGGATGACACCGGTACTTGGATAGGCGCTCCTGTCATCCCGAACTCGGGTCATCCCGAACTCGGATCTGCTGCAAAGAGGACCGCCTGCCACAAGGCGGCGGAGCGGCAGAAGACGCTTTCTCCAACCGTCGCATCTTTGGTTTTCCCGATTATTTACCGCGGCGCGCGTCCGGCCGATGCTCGGGCAGATGACGAGCAACCTTTCCGCTTCAATTCGCCCCCGTTGCTGTCGCGACTGAGTGCCGCCGGCGCGCCTCGCGCCCGTCTCGCTTCCCACCGTCGTTGCGTTCCTGGAGTACCCGCATGTTCCGATCTTCCACCCGACGCCGTCTCCTGCAGGCTGCCGCCGTGACCGGCACGCTCGTTCCGGCGAGCGTCCTGGCGCAGCGCTTTGTCGGCTCGCTGCCGGCCGACCTGCCCGACCTGATGGACCCCGCGATCTGCCGCGCATCGTACGGCACGCCGGTGGTGCTGCCGGAGAAGCGGGCGCTCAAGCTCACCTGGAACGCCACGGCGATCTGCACGGTGGGTGTCGCGGTGGCGCAGGAGAAGGGCCACTTCGCCAGGCACAACCTCGAGGTCGAGCTGATCAACTTCGGCGGCTCGACCGACCAGCTGCTCGAGGCCATCGCCACGTCCAAGGCCGATGCCGGTGTGGGCATGGCGCTGCGCTGGCTGAAGCCGCTTGAAGGCGGCTTCGACGTCAAGATCGCCGCCGGCATCCACGGCGGCTGCATGCGCCTGTTGGCGGCGCCCAACAGCGGCATCGCCGGGATCGCCGATCTCAAGGGCAAGGCGATCGGCGTCACCGATCTTGCCGCGCCTGATCGCAACTTCTTCTCGATCATGCTGCACCAGGCCGGCGTCGATCCCAACAAGGACGTCGAATGGCGCGTCTTCCCGGGCGACGTGCTGCCGGTGGCGCTGAAGAAGGGCGAGGTCCAGGCCTTCTGCCAGGGCGATCCGCTGGGCTGGATGGCGCGCGAGCGCGACGGCCTCACTGAAGTGGCCAACAACCTCACGGGCGAGTTCGCGCATCGCACCTGCTGCGTGCTGGGTATCCGTGGCTCGCTGATCCGCCAGGACAAGCAGGTCGCCGCGGCCTTGGTGCAGTCGCTGCTCGAGGCTCAGGAGTGGGTCGCGGTCAATCCCGACGCCGCTGCCGCGGTCTTCGCGCCGCATGCCAAGGCGCCGGTCGATCAGCTTGCCGCCATGCTCAGGAGCCACACGCACCACCACAATCCGCTCGCGGCCGACCTGCGTTCGCAGATTGCCGCCTATGGCGAGGAGCTGAAACGGATCGCCGTCTTCAAGCCGGGCACGGACATCCAGAAGTACGCCGCGCGGGTCACCGCCGACGTGCTCGCCGGCTGAGGGGGCGACCATGACAACGATAGCGGAAGCCG
>Ga0137415_10007847_pt1 | contig 10584 bp, 10 predicted proteins | sample CZODoug3_1_1_16f_FD_183082 | JGI IMG/M metagenome (GOLD analysis project Ga0137415, IMG submission 183082) | Vadose zone soil fungal communities from Angelo Coast Range Reserve, California, USA - CZODoug3_1_1_16fungal (Hybrid Assembly) | ecosystem: Environmental > Terrestrial > Soil > Vadose... | reverse complement strand
AATAGTCGATTTGCCTTGTTGATCGCGCCGAACCGGCTCCACTCCCCAAGACATCGCTGAAATCGGATCAAGCTCGCACGAAGGTCGTGCGGGCACAGCGCGCAGTTGCGCATCTTGGAGAAGTTAAAAATGGCTACCGGAACAGTTAAGTGGTTCAACGCGACCAAGGGCTTCGGCTTCATTCAGCCTGACGATGGCGGCAACGACGTGTTCGTGCACATCAGCGCCGTCGAGCGTGCCGGCATGGGCTCGCTCAATGAAGGCCAGAAGCTTTCATATGAATCGAAGCTCGACAGCATGCGCGGCAAGACCAGCGCGGAAAACCTTCGCGCCATGTGAGGCAAGCCGATTTGCGAGATAACCCGCGGATGTACCGGGATCTCTAAATCGGGCGAGCTTCCAACGACACGAGATCGAAGCCCGCCGGCTGAACCCGGCGGGCTTTTTGATTCACCGGACCGCCTTATGGGCAACCCTTCGCGAGCGAAGCTGGATATTCCAGTGCTTCGAGCTTGCGGACTTTGTCGTCAAGACAGGAACAAGGGCAGGCGATGGCCACGCGCTGACGCCGGATATCCTCAAGGTCATCAAGGTCACGGCGGGAAAGATAGGTCTGTTCGAAACAGCAAGTGAGCCGGTCCGCATCAAAGCGTCGGAGTGGACACGTTTCGAACTCGCATACTATGCGCTGGTCGAATTCAGCAGCCCTGTGACGGTGGAGACGTTGCGCAACACGCGCAACACCGGGCAAGGCAGCTTCCTTGAGGCTTCATCCGCGCAGAAATTTACCTGGTTGCTATGGGCTCTCACCTTGCTGTTCGCCGCGATCGTGATTGCGTGCGGCGTCGTGGCAACGGGAGCCGACAACGCAACGTCGCGCTCGTGGACGGCGACCGCAAGAGTGCTCAACAATTACGTTCCGATCATCGTGCCCTGGGTTTATGGTGGCTTGGGCGCCTGCGCATTCCTGCTCAGGACCGCCCATAACCACATTGCGGAGCGATCGTTCGATGTTCGACGCAAGCCGGAATACCTGAATCGTATCTTGCCCGGGATGGTGAGCGGCGGGGCCATCGTTCTGCTTTTCAATCCGAGCAGACTGTAAAAATAAGCGCCGCCGCGATTGGATTCATAGCCGGGTACAGCAACGATCTGTTGTTCAACGCCGTTGAGCACGTGGTGTCAGCCATATTGCCGCGGGTCGGGCTGAATACCTTAAAAAAGGAATTGGTGACGGCACGGGCGCCGCTGGAGCTGCCGACGGGAGGGATGACCCTGAAGGATCTGATGGATCGGATGGAAAAAGCAAATCCGGACGACAAGGAGCTTTACAGGTCGCTGGTCACGAAGCTTCGCGACCGCCTTTAGCCGAATTGGCCTGGCAAGCAAGAGTTCGAGGAACGCTCGATGGCAAGCATGCCTAAAAACATCGTGGTGTGTTGTGACGGCACCGCCAACGAATTCGCCCAGGACAGGACGAATGTGATCAAGCTGTCCTACACGCTCCAGCACGCCTCCGGACAGCAGATTGTGTATTACCATCCCGGACTTGGCACGATGGAGCCGGCCGGTGCGCTGACGCCATTCGCGCAGAAAACAACCCGGCTGCTGGGACAGGCGATCGGCTACGGGCTCGAATCCGACGTGAGGGATGCGTACGTTTTTCTCATGAACAATTTCGAGCCGGGCGATCGCGTTTTCCTGTTCGGGTTCAGCAGGGGCGCCTATACGGTACGTGCGCTCGCCTCGCTCCTGCACATGTACGGACTGATCTCTTCCGGCAATGAACCGCTGGTGCCCTACGCGATCCGCATGTTGACCGCGATCCAGAAACTTGACGCCAGGGGCGATTCCGGGAGCGAGGAGAGGCAGCGCTATTTCCAGATGGCGAAGGATTTCCAGGACACCTTCTGCCGAACCATATGCAAGCCATGGTTCGTGGGCGTGTGGGACACGGTTAGTTCGGTCGGCTGGGTCGAGAACCAGTTAAGACTTCCATTCACCGCCAATAACCCGGATATCGAGATTGGCCGGCACGCGATCGCGCTCGACGAGTGGCGGGCTTTCTTCCGGACCAACCTCTGGCGTCCCGCATTGCCGCCGGCCAACAGCGGCCCCAAAGACTTGAAGCAGGTCTGGTTCGCGGGCGTGCATTGCGACGTCGGCGGCGGTTACCCTGAAGCCGAAAGCGGTGCGTCGAAAATTCCGCTGCAGTGGATGCTGCGGGAAGCGAAAGCGGCGGGACTTTTGGTCGATGCGGGACGAGAGGACCTCGTGCTTGGCCGAGCGGGAGGCGGATATGTTCCGCCTGATCCAAACAGCCCGCTGCACGAATCGCTGACGAAGGTGTGGTGGCCGGCCGAGCTGATTGCCAAGCGGCACTACGACAGTGCCAACAAGATGTGGGAACGGCGCATGAACAAGGGACGCCGCCGTACGTTGCCGCCCGGCTCGATGGTCCATGAATCGGTGTTTCAACGCGCGGGTGACTACGCGGCAAGGCTGCCGTCCGACGTTGTCCAAGTCTCATGATCAAGTCTCATGATTAACTCTCATGATCGAGTCTCATGCTCGAGGTCTCATGATCATTTCCGGAGCGACCTCTTTGAGGACATGACAAAGCTGCTCGACGGGAATATCGCGTCGACCGTGGCTCCGAAGAAGAAGATCAAGGTGAAAGACGAATGAACGGCAAACCGCCTATTGGGCCTTGTCGTGTTGCCCGATGCCGACCGCCTTGTAGTCGTAGGTCGGATAGAATTCGGTGCGATAGCTGCCCCAGGCTGTGTTCTCTAATGCGCGGTTGACCTCGCGGAGCCGGGACGCCGGCAGCCGCAGCGTGACGACCTGTCCGATCCCCATCATGATGTACCAGCTTACGACTTCGACGCCGGGTGGGGGAAAGGCTTTGTAATAGCCCTGCTTCTCGAGCTGCGCGTTGAGTTCGTTCAACGGCCGGGACTGATCGTGCTTCAAGAATACGGTGAGCAGCACGGCGTTGTCGGCCGTCGGTGCCGCGTTTTCCGCCGGCTCCGCCGGCGTCTGCGCTCCAGCGGCTGAATTGAAGGCCAAAGCGGCGGCCAGCGCCGCCGCTGCTATCAATGACCTGGCCATCATTGCTCCGATCACTCGACCCATTGCTGTCTCCTTGTTCTGAATGTCCCATCGCGATGGCAGGACCATTGTTGCGCATGGCGATCATCGCAGACCAGTGTGTATTTCGCAAAAGCATGCCCTCGGATCAAACCCGAGGGCATGCCTGGCCGGAAGATGGTCCGTCGCATGCAAGCTGATATCACCGCGATTGATATTCCCCCGAGATGTCCCTGCCGGTGTAGTCAGTCATCAGTGCTGTCGCGACCAGCGTAATAGCCGCGCAAATCGCGATATAGATCGCAATCGCGTACGACGAATGATAGGTGCCGAACAGCCATGTCGCGATCAGCGGCGCCGGGCCTCCGGCGATAATGGATGCGAGCTGATAGCCGAGCGAGGAGCCGCTGTAGCGCAAGCGCCCGGTGAAGCTCTCAGCGATCAGCGCGGCTTGCGGACCGTACATCATGTCGTGCGGAATCAGCGACAGGATCACCGCGAGAAAGATGATCGTCTCTGAGCCGGTGTTGAGCATGGCGAAATAGATGAAGCCGAACACTCCGGTCACCGCCGCGCCGATCATGTACATGTTTTTGCGGCCGATGTGGTCGGACAGATGGCCGAACAGTGGAATCGAGACAAACGACAGCACGGAGGCCGAGAGCACGGCCGTGAGCAGGAAGTCGCGGGAGATGTGCAGTGTATCGGTGCCGTAGGAAAAGATGAAGGCGGTGAAGATGTAAAACGGCGCCTGCTCGGCCATGCGTGCAAATGCGGAGAGCAGGATTTCCTTCGGATGATGTTTGATGACCGTCAGCATTGGGGTGCGCTCAACCTTGCGCTCGGCGAGCAGTTTGGCGAACACAGGCGTCTCCAGAATGCCCATCCGGATGTAGAGACCGACACCGACCAGGACGAGGCTCAGAGCGAACGGGATCCGCCAGCCCCAAGCTAGGAACTGCTCGCCAGACATGTGGCTGAAAGCGAGGACGGCGAGATTGGCCAGGAAAAGTCCGCAAGGAACGCCAAATTGCGGCCAGGACGCGATCAGCTCGCGCGACCGATCGTTGCGCGCCCATTCCATCGACATCAGCACCGAGCCACCCCATTCGCCGCCGACACCGACGCCCTGGATGAACCGGAGCACGGTCAGGATCACGGCGCCCCAGATGCCGATGCTCGCATAGGTCGGGACCAGCGCCACCGCGAAAGTGGCCAATCCCATCAGCAGCAGCGTCGCGATCAGCGTCGACTTGCGGCCGATGCGGTCGCCGTAGTGCCCGAAAATGGCGGCGCCGACCGGGCGCGCAATGAAGCCGACGGCGTAGATGGCGAAGGCCTCGAGCGTCCCGACCCAGGGGTCCGAGTGCGGAAAAAACAGCTTGGCGAAGACGAGGCCCGTGACGGTGCTGTAGAGGAAAAAGTCGTACCACTCGATCGCGGTGCCGATGGTGGACGCGATGACGGCGCGGCGGAGCTGGACCTGATGTTCGGATGGGGTGAGAGAAATAGTGTCGACACTGGATACTGTCATGAACGGTCCCTCTCCGGCGGCGGCCCCCCAATCCAAGGCTGGGTTGTTGCAAGGAAACTTGAAGGAAACTTGCGGCCTCACCTCCGGGTTCCAACCCATTGCCAAAGGAACCGTAAAAAGGCGGTGAGCCCAGCTCCGGCGCAATCCAGGCCGGTCGAAAGCTTTCCGGCCGTCTAGGCCGCCAGAACGGTCGCGGCGGGGTGGCTTTACGTAACGGAAACCGGGACTGTTTGAGAACCTGACAAAGCAGCGACGGCAAGATCGCGTCGACCGTGGCGCCCAAGAAGAAAATCAAAGTGAAAAAAGTGAAAGATGAATAAGCGGCGACGCGGCAGCGCCAACGCAGTATTGCTCTCTCCGCTAGAGCTGCGCGTCGCGACTGCCGTAGTGGAACTCATTGTGGTCGTAGCTCGGATGGAAATTCCGCGCGACAGTCGCCCCAGTGCGTATTCTCGAAGATGTGGTTGACCTCGCCGAGCCGGTACGTAGGAAGCACGCACCGTGACGACGTGTTGTGCGCCCGCCAGCTGACGGCCTCGGGCTCAGACCTGGCAGCATTTGTGCAGCGCTGTGTGAACCACATCACATCCGGTTCCTGGCTTCGGCGCTACCCCTGATGCGCACGGGAGGATCGGACCATGACGACGCGACGGATGGCATATTGGTGGTTCAGATTCGTCGTTTCAGGACGATTTCTGGAGAAGTTTCTGTACTTGCGGCACGCGACGCGGCTGTAACGGTTGGCGGCGAGAGGCTACGACAATAGAGCGCGCGCTCAACGACGACCGCTACCTTTCCAGGTGCGGGATTTCTCCGGCTGACCGATCAGCTTCTTGCAACAGGCCGCTCACGGCACCGCTACCTTTCCACGCCAAAAATTGGTCAGGCGTCCGGCCAGGGTTGGCTGGCTGGGCAGGCTGCGCAGGTTGTGCGATGCCAGAACGTGGTCGACATGATCCGGAAACCGGCTCACTTCCGCTTCCACCAGAGCGGCGATCGCTTTCATCAGATTGTTCAGCCGCTCTCCCCAGTCGGATTCGTCGAGCCGATCGATGTGGGCCCGCAAGGCGTCTTCGGTGTCGTAGATTTCGATCAGAAGAGCCTTGGCGACAAGGACCCGCTCGTTTTTCAGCGCAGCGCGCAACGCCACCCGGTTGTCGTCCAACCTGTCCAGTACCATCGAGACTGCGATCGCACAGGGGGTTGCAGCGATATCAGCGGCGTTCTTGCTTGACGCAGCCTTGGTAGCGAGGCGGATCAATTGCCAGGGGGTCTTGAGCCGCTTGGCCACCATCGCCAATGCGAAGGGAATTGCCTCGGCGTTGGTTTTTCCGAGATCATCCAGCAACTCAGTTATTTTGGAGATCCGAGCGTTGTCGAATTCGTCGATTGCGGCTGGCAGTGCATCGCGGCATTTCGCCAGGGCGTCGCGTGCGCGCAGCACGAACATCATCTTGGTCAGGTCGCCGAAGGCCGCGTGCGAAGCCGTATAGGTTGCGAGTTTGATGCGGGTTTGATCAATGCCATCCGCCGAACCGAGCGTGCTCTCCAGATATTTTACGATCTTGGTCTGGAACGTGCCGGCAACCTGCTTTGCTTCTCGCTGATTGTCGGCGACGATCAACTTCTTCATCTCGTTGATATAGTCGCGCGCCATCGTCGGCAACAGATCCCGCGTGATCCATTCCCAGATTGGAGCCAGCGAGCCACGCAGTATCCGGCCGGAATCGGCATGTTCGGGGGCGCCGTCGATGAGCAGCGGTTCCAACGGCATGAAAAAATAGCGCGACGGATGGGCCACGCGAACTTGGGTCTGCCCGCCTTTATGGGTCTGGTCGCTCTTGCGAAACTCCGCGCGCAATTTTTCCAGTATAGCCTCGGAGCCGGGCAGTTCGGCACCGCAGACTTCCAGCCGCTCGAGTTCGGTCAGAAGATTGCTGCGTGCCAGCGGCGTCAACCGCTGCAGATAATCCTCAATCCGGTCGGGATGTATCATGGTTAGCATTTTCCGCAATTTGCTGATGCAAGCGATCGCCCATCGCGCGCAGGCATTGTCGCGTGTACGCGGACCAGAAACCAAGAAAAGCAGCTCGTCGTAAATTTAGAAGTAAATTCAGCGTCCGTGAAAATACTGTCAGGCGCGCTTACGCAAACTCTCACGGCGCGCACCGATGACGCCGCCGCCGATGGCGTATTGGTGACGACTTCGCGGGAGAATTCTCAATTTGCGGCGCGCGAGGCGCGCACAACGCTCGCGCAGCGAGCGACCTCTCGAGGCGCGATTTCTACTGGCCAACCAGCTTCTTGCAAAAGGCAGCCCCGTCAGTCAGGGCATCGCGTCCCTTCCACGCCAAATGGGTCAGGCGTCCGGCCAGGGATTGATGGCTGCGCAGGCTGCGCGATGCCAGAACGTGGTCGATGTCATCGGGAAACCGGTTCACCTCCGCTTCGACCAGCGTGGCGATCGCGTTCATCACATAGTGCAGCCGCTTGCCCCAGTCGGATTCGTCGAGTCGATCGATGCGGACCTGCAACGCGTATTCGGTGTCGTAGATCTCGGTCAGAATTTGCTTGGCGACCAGGACCCGCTCGTTTTTCAGGGCGACGCGCAACGCCAACCGGCTGTCGTCCAATCGGTCCAGCACCATCGGGACCGCGATCGCATAGGCCGTGGCCGCGATATCAGCGGCGTTCTTGCTCGGCGCGGCCTTGGTGGCGAGGCGGATCAATTGCCAGGCAGGCTTGAGCCGTGCAGCCGCCAACGTCAGCGCGAAGGGAACTGTCTCGGCATGTTTCTTCGCCAACGTGTCCAGCAGTTCCGATATCTTGGCGACCTTCGCGTCGTCGAACTTGCCAATTTTGGCTGGCAGGGCGTCGCTGAACTTCGCCAAGGCGTCGCGTGCCCGCAGCACGCATAGCATCTTGGTCACATCGTCATAGGCGGCGTTCGAAGCCGTATAAATCGCCAATTTGGCGCGGGCCTGATCGGCGCCGTCTGACGAGGCGAGCGTGCCCTCGAGGGATTTGACGACCTTGGTCTGGAAGGTGGCGGTAACCCGCCCGGCTTCTCGCTGATTGTCGGCGGCGATCAGCCGGTTCATCTCGGTGACGTAGTCGCGCGCCATCGTCGGCAACAGATTTCGGCTGATCCATTCCCAGATTGGAGACAGTGAACCGCGCTGTATCCGGCCCGAATTGGCATGCCCGGGAGCGCCATCGACAAGCAGAGGTTCCAGCGGCGCAAAAAAATACCGCGACGGATTGTCCACGCGATTAGGGGGCTGCCCGTCCTTGCGAAATTCCGCGCGCAATTTTTCCAGGACCGTCGCAGAGCCGGGCACTGCGGCGTCGCAGACCTCCAACCGTTCGAGTTCAGTCAGAAGGCTGTTGCGGGTCACCGGCGTCAATCGCCGCAGATAATCCTGAATCCGATCCGGCTCTGGCATGGCACGCAGTTCTGCAATTCGATTCGGTGTCAACGATCGGCCCGCGCGCGCCGGCATTGTCGCGCGTACGCACAGGCAAGAACCCCAGAAAAGCACATCGTCGTAAATTAAGAGTGATGGCGTGCCGTAAAATTACGGGGATCCGCGTTCGTCGCGGGACATCTTTGAGGTCAGTAGAACTACTGAGATTGCGGCAATGCACCGGCAAATCCGGGCTAATTCGCTGTAGCCGCGCCACTTTTGCCTCGAGAGGCGTCTTGAAATCACCGTAGTCTTACTAGGTACAAAATTAACCCTCGAAGAGGTCAGTCTCGTTAAACAAATTGTATGTCACAGCAAGAAAACCGAATCAGCGAATCGCATTTCTCGAAGTGGATCGAAGGCAGCACGCCTCTGGAAGACGATCTTGAAATTGCCCGGCTGTCCGCCGCGCGCACATCGGCGACGGATGAAGCCGGGGCTGCGATAGCACGCCAGCTCAACGGGCCTTTGACTGCGCTGCTGCTCTACATGGGCGAGATCAAGCAACACAGCCACAAGTTTTCGCAGTCTGCGGGCGATCGGGTTTACCTGCAGCAGGTGGTGGAAAACGCGCTTCAACAAACTGAGCGCGTCTGCGCCATGATGAAGCAGCTTGCCGACAATCACGAGGGATCTGCTGTTGCGCCAGTCCGCAAGGCCGGCTGGAAGGGGCGAACCGGCCAAGCCAACGATGGTGCGCGCACACCGAGCGTCATGTTTTCATCAAGCTCCGGCCAGAAACCCCTGACGAAGCGCGAGCGCGAGGTTCTGAGTCTCATCAGCGAGGGGTGCTCCAACAAGCAAGGCGCCTTGCGGATGTGTATCAGCCCAAGGACCTTCGAAAGTCATCGCGCCGAGGCGATGCGAAAGCTCGGGGCACGAAACACCGCCGACCTCGTGCGCAAGGCGCTGTTGCCGCCGGGTTCTGCGTAGGCCTAGGGCAACCGCCCGCGCGTCGATGGCACGCCGTCATCCGGACGCGGTTCGATGCTGACCGGTTCAGTTCGAGATTTGTCGATTGATGTGCGAAGCCCGGCAATGCCGAGCGACCCTGCCGCTCAGTAGAAGTCTTCCACGAAGGCGCGAACACGGGGCGTCGGCCGCAGGGTGTCGGCTTTGATCTTTGGCTCGGTTGGGACGATCGTGATGGTCCATCGTACCGGGATGCTCGACTTGCTTTCCAGCACCGATCGAACATGGCCCGTGATCGTCGATCCGCCGGTCCTGGCGGTTGCGGTTCTGCCGTTGAACTGCGCGATACGGAAACGCCGGACCTCTTTCTGGTCGGTCGTTTCAAACGTAAACATGAAGCCCTCCTCTGTTCGCGGCAACTATCGCCGTTTAATATTATCCATCTATGAAAATTGGAAGCCGTAGAAGTACCGTTGCGCCGGCTGCGGTACGGGCGGCGTTCAGCGCTGCAGTTCCTGGGCCCTCGCGGAGGAATATGCTGCGTCCATGCGATCGAGAAGCTCTCGATATTCGCCGTCGGCGAGCGATCGCGCGCCCAGTTCGAGTTCTTCCGCGAGGCTTGCGAGTTCGCGATAGCCGAATGTTCCGGCACTGCTCTTGAGCGAATGCGCCTCGCGCCCAATTCCTGTCAGATCCCGATCGAGCGAGAGTTTTCGAAGCAAGTTCATCCGGATTTCCGTCTCCTCGGTGAATACCGCGTGGATTTCGGACGCCGCCTGTTCGCCGATCTCCCTGACCAGTTCCTCGAAGGCTTCGCGATCGAGCGCTGCAACGGAATTTGTCGGCGCGTCCCGTGTCGGCGCCAGCGGCGGCGCCGGATAATCGGGGAGCGTATCCACTGCCGTCGCTGGCTCCGGTAACACGCGCAGTATGGCTTCAACCAACGCTTTCTTGCGGGCGGGTTAGGATTGAGCCTCTACCCTGACGTAAATTATGGCTCCCGTACAAATACCCAGTGCGTCCGGAAGCTGTGCGAGACGGCTTCCATTCAGAAAAAACTCAAGGGGAGGGATTTGTTCGCTTCGCTCGCCGGCTACGGCTGCGTCTGAACAGGGAGACGACGGACCGGTTTGCCCAGTTGCTCGCAGCCCTGGAAAGGCGTTCGGTATCGCTCGCAACAAGTTACTCGGCCTAGCCTGGAAACACCGCTTCCATCTTGGTCTTCAACGTAGCGGCGTTGAACGGCTTGACGATGTAGTTGCTGACCCCGGCCTTCTTCGCGGCAATGACGTTTTCGGTCTTTGACTCCGCGGTTATCATGATGAAGGGCGTTTGCGACAGTTCCGGGCTGGCGCGGACTTCCCTGAGCAGATCGTAGCCGGTCATCGGCTCCATGTTCCAGTCGGAAATCACCAGGCCGTATTTCTTGCCCTGCATCTTGGCGAGCGCGGCCGATCCGTCACTGGCGTCATCGACGTTTTCGAAGCCGATCTGCTTGAGGAGATTGCGGATGATCCGGATCATGGTGTTGTAGTCATCGACCACCAGGATCGGCATCGACAAATCAAAGGCCATGTC